>Ga0070697_100000684_pt1 | contig 25478 bp, 24 predicted proteins | sample KBSK1501metaG_FD_65475 | JGI IMG/M metagenome (GOLD analysis project Ga0070697, IMG submission 65475) | Corn, switchgrass and miscanthus rhizosphere microbial communities from Kellogg Biological Station, Michigan, USA - KBS K1-50-1 metaG | ecosystem: Host-associated > Plants > Roots >...
GGCAACGACTACTGGGTTCTCGATGCGATTCTAGCGAACTTCCGACCCGGCCTGGTGGTTACGGAGATCAACGAGAACATCCCGCCGCCGCTCAGATTTGTGGTTAAGTTCGATCCCGACTTTCAACTCCGATATCACTTCTATGGTTATTCTATCGCCGCTCTGGAAGACCTTTGCGAGCAACACGACTACGGTATTTTGGAATTGGAATACAATAACGCTTTCCTGACCCCTCGAGAGTTTGGGGCGGCGCAATTTCGCGATGCGAAGTCCGCCTATCGCGAAGGTTACCTGGACAGACCAGAGCGGAAAGAGCGATTTGTCTCCAATCTAGACATGGAGACTCTGCATTCGTTGGAACCCGAAGAGGGGATCAAGTTTTTGCGCGAGTTTTATGCAAGCGACGAGGGAAACTACTATCTGGCGGCAGACAGAGATTCATTCGAGGAACTCGTAACACGAAATATTAGCTTGACATCCTGACGCTTTGACTAACGCAGATCGACGATCTCTATAATTCAGAGGCGCAGCGAGAGACAACTCAAGCCGCCGTCCATTTTTTGAAACTCTGTCATTTCGAGGGCGATGGTTTTGTACCCTGCGCCTCGCAGGGTCTGGTCGAACAGAGGATACCCAGCCGCTACCAGGACGTAATCGTTAACTCGCACACAGTTAGCCGCATACTCTTCGTCTAAATTCACGCGCACGAGCTCATAACCGCGAAACTCCTGCCGGTTTTCCAGCGCCTCGATTACTACCAAACGGTTATCCCCCAGATAGGCCAGGCCACTCTTCAAATGCAAAATGTCTCCCACGTTTCGTATGTCGACGGTGCTGGAAGTGTAACCGTAGGATGCCAGTAGTTCAGCCAACTGGCCGGCCCCGGCTTCGTTAGTTCGGTCCGAAAGGCCGATAAAGAAATGATTTCCCGCCTCGCAGATGTCGCCCCCGTCCACCGTACCCGGCTCTTGAATGGAAGCTATCGGCGGGCAAAGACGGGAGAGCGTTTCCCTGATGCTTCCCACCTCTCCCATGCGACTGGCCGCACCTGGCCGTGTGAGTATCGCCCCCGCCGGAATTAAAACGGCGGTATCTTCAACAAACGTCGAGTCGGGATACCTTTCGTCTGCCTCCAGATGGGTTAGCTCGAGCCCACATCGCTCAAGCGCCTTGCAATACGCCGCGTGTTGCTGCCGTGCCCGCTCATAATCCGGCGTGCCCAATGGGACACGGGTTAGTCCCTCAGCGTAATTTGTCCCTGGCGGACGAATGATAGCTCTACTAAACATTGTTTTATGGGATGGTTTTGACTGGGACTTCAGTCAGCGCGGGAAGTGTGGCGCCTGGCTGCTACAAATCCGACTTCTTCCGGGCCTTGACGTCAGTCATGACGATGGTGACTACCAAGGCGACTCCGGCGATGGCAGCGATAAGAAAGAAGATCATGGCGAAGCCCGGGTAGCCGAATATCTTGAACGGAGTCTCCACACGCATCAGCATTGCTGCGCCCACAATCAATGCGGCCAGGATTAACCCAAGACTGATCCGGTTAGCTACTTTCTGAAGACCCTCGAGCACAATCTTTTCGTCGATGGCATTTACGTCAACCTTAAACTCGTTGTTGCCGATCGTGTCGAGGATCTTGTTAACACGTCCCGGCAGTTTTTCTACGAACTCCTTGATCTCAACTACCCCGCCAATCAAGTTGTTGGGCGCTATGCTCTGCATCAAATTGCGTTGCAGTATCTCCATTGCCCGTTGGCGAATGATTGCAGTGGGCTCGAAACCAGGATCCAGAGCAAACACAACCCGGTCCAGGTTCAGCAGTGTTTTCGCAACCATCGTGAATTCGCTCGGGAGCCGAAACCAACAGTCAGCGGAAATCTTTGTTATCTCGAGCACCACCTGGCCGGAATTTAGCCTGCTCAGGCTGGCCTCACCATGCTCGGCCACGAGCTCGCCGATGCGCTTCGTGAAGTCAGTCTTATCAAAACGTGACTTCGGCTCACCCATGCGAATGGTTACGTCGGCTGCTTCTTCGCCCCGCCCTTCGCTGATCGCCAACAACAGCCGCAACACATTGTCGCGAAAACTCGGCAATAGACGCACAACCATCCCAAGATCCAACAGCGCAATTTGATCGTCTTCAGTCAGGAAAACATTGCCGGGGTGCGGGTCCGCGTGGACAAACCCGTCCAGTAGTATTTGTTTCAGGTAAGCGCGAAATAACTCACGAGCGAGACCCGGGCCGTCTATTTCCATCAGACGCAGCGGACTCAGATCCGTGATCTTCTTGCCCTGAAGGTATTCCATCGTCAGAACTCGTGAGGTGCAAAAATCTTCGACCGGCTCGGGAATAATGATTTGCTCAAACTCCCTCAGGTTTTCGCTGAAAGTGATGAGGTTGCTGGCTTCGAGCTTGAAGTCGAGTTCGCGGAGCAAACTGCTGCGCAACCCGTTTAGCATGTTCTCAAAATCGTAGCGCTTGCCGAGTTCGGTATGAGCATCAAGAAATTGGGCGATTTGGCCCAGCGCTTCGAGATCCTCGACGATCTGTTCGCGAATGTTCGGCCGCTGAACTTTAACCACAACCTCCCGACCGTCGCGCATACTTGCCCGGTGCACCTGGGCCAACGAGGCTGCAGCGAGAGGTTGCGGATCGAAATCCGCGAACGCTTTCGAGATGCGCACGCCGATTTCACCGGAGACGATGCGATCAACTTCCTCATACGCGAATGGTTCGACTCGGTCCTGCAAACGCGTCAGCGCTTCCAGGTAAGGACTCGGTAAGAGATCCGCACGGGTCGACAGCAGCTGACCTAACTTGATGAAAGTAGGCCCAAGCTTCTCCAGATCGGCGGCCAACTCTTCCGCCTTCGGCGCAGTTTCGGACAGATCGTGTTCGCTAAGCTCGAGGTGGTCTTCCAGTCCTGCCTGCTTGACCAGATCCGAACGTCCATACTTCACGAGCAATAACGTAACGTCTTTGTACCGTTTCAGGCGTTCGGGTTTTAGCGACACCATAACTGGATTCCTTTGATCTGACTCTGGCTTAGTTTGAGGGGATGCTCCATTGTACTAGACCTTGCCCTCTTAAGCCTCAGGGGTTTATGCTGCGGGCGATTTGCCAGGAAATGTGTGTCAGGGAAAGAACGGAAGTCCTACTTAAGCATCACGTAAGACTTCTGGTCCGAATTGTCGATCGTGGTGTTAGAGGGGTCGCCGTTTCGAAGTTTATTGTAGGACGGGCATTCTTGTCCGTTTCCCTTGAATACCGATAGGCAGAAATGCCTTGTCTTAGCTGGCGCAAAGGAGTTTGCAAAATGCTTAAGAGATTCGCACCGTTGATCTTGTTGTTGGCCGGTCTGGCCGTGCCGGTGTTTGGGCAGCAGCCCGCAGCCTCGCCCGCACCGCCAAGCGCGCCAAAGCCCGCACCGCCCAAGACGCATTTGAAGGTAGGGCAGCCCGCTCCCGACTTCACCCTTACCGATACTGAAGGCAAGCAAGTTAATCTGCACGACTTCAAAGGCAAGCAAAACGTGATACTGGCGTTTTATATCCTCGCCTTTACCGGTGGTTGAACGAAAGAATTGAAGGCGTATCAGGCTGATATCGCCAAATTCGAAGAAACGAACACGCAGGTTTTGGGAATTAGTATGGACAGTTCTCCGGCCAACAAGCGCTTCGCGGAAGACATCGGCGTGAAGTTTCCTTTGCTGAGCGACTGGCATCGGAAAGCCGTTAAGGACTACGGCGTCTACAACAATGAAACTGGTTACGGAACGCGAGCGACATTCGTCATCGATCAGAGCGGTATCATCAAACACATCGAGGAAGGGCGCAGTGCAATAGACCCGACTGGCGCTTACCAGGCCTGCAACTTATTCGACAAGAAGAAATCTAACTGAGAAGACTAGTTCGACGAAAGTTTGGGAGCAGAATTCGCAGCGGCGAGCCCGCGATCAATTAGCGCGCGCAGGGCCTCGACACTCATTTCGCGAAGGGCGACGCCATTGACGAACACCGCAGGCGTGCTGTCCACTCCGTACATCTCTCCATCGTCCATGTCATGCTTTACTTCGGCAGCATATCTTCCGCCATCAAGCTCGACGTCGAAACGCGCGCGATTCAAGCCCAACTCACTCGCGTATTTTTTCAGTGAGGGAAGGTCGAGCTTATCCTGTCGCTTGAAAAGTAAAGCGGCGTATTCAAAAAACTTACCCTGAGCGTTCGCTGCATTTGCCGCCTCCGCGGCCTTGCGGGCATTCTCATGCCTGGCTAACGGAAAATCGCGGACCACCAGTCGTACCTTATTGCCGTAGGATTTCAGTATCTCCTCCAAAATAGGCTGAAGAGCGGCGCACGAAGGACACTGAAAATCTGTAAACTCAACAATAGTTACTGGTGCCTTTGCATCACCGCGAGCCGGGTCGTCATCGACGCTTATTGCCTGCACCGGTAGCGCAGGTTCGGAGATCAACAAACGAATGTTAGCGCCCGTTCGAAGACGTTTTGAGAAGTCCGTTTCCAGCCGCAGCCGATCCTGCTCCTGCAAGTACATGGCGATTTGGTTGCTGGCGGCGGCGAGCTCAAGCGGGATTCTTTCCTTGTTTTCAGAATAGAACTTGGTGATCTCAGCTTCAGTGGGCGAATGGATCTTTTCAGTTATTTCCTTACGTACAATTTCTTCCGGCGGCACATTGCGGCGGCTTGCTTCCGCAAGTAATAGCAAATCGTTGATAGTGATATCCAAAGCCTGTTTGGCAAGTTCATAGTTGTTAAGGCGCAGCTTGTAAACGATGGGCTTGAGCCTCTCATCTATCGTCCCTGCGGTTATCGGACGGCCGCCGACAGTAACAATAACGGCGCCGGTTGGAAGACCTGAGGCTTTTGCCGGAGCCACGTTTACAACCGGATTCGAAGCGCGCACACGCTTAAGGAAGGAATCCGTGATCTGCGCTTCACGCCCACCTTTTAAATAATCTACCACCTGTTGGCGCGTACTAACCGGATCGGCTTGAGCGATCTGGTCGCGGTTATCCTGAATGAACTGATCGATCTCCGCCGTCGTTGGTTCTGTTATCTTTTTGGCAATTTCAAGGTTGTACAACTGTTGTGGACTCATCCTGCGTTTAGCGGCTTCGCTCTCCAGTAACAGCGTATTGATCTGAAGATCCAGGACCTGTCTACGGGCCTCGGCGATTCGCGCGTCGAGCGCTTCCACTTCCTGTCGTACTTTGGGATCTAAGTTGGCGGTGGTAATGCTTTCTCCGTTGACGGTGGCCAGCGGAATCGGAGCGCTGGGCGCTACGGTGGCAGGCGCAACCATATCTGGCTGCGGTTGTGATACCGGCTGATCCACGGCCGGTTTTATGACTGCCGGTCGCCTCGTTCCCCGTCGGCGCGGAGCCTGGGCCCCGACATCGGCCGTAAAAAAGAATAACAGCACAACTATGGAAAGAGTTTTAAGAGTGTTCATTGATTAACTGTCCGCCAGAATTGAACCGAATGATATTTGCAGCAATGGTTTGAGCGCAAACGAACCAGCGGGGTTGTCCCGGCCGCTGTTCCTGGCAGGTTTGAAACCAATTGGGGAAAGCTGAAGTTTCAGCCTTCAATGGTAGCGGATGATGCTTCGCCGGCGTGGCTTCGCGGGTTTTCGCGAAGGCAGCAGGTTCTTTTGCCGTCCATTGAGAATGAAGGCGAGTCCCTGATGGGTGACCCCGAGCAGCCGAGCGGCACGTGTGACGCTACCATCGGAAGTATCAAGAGCGCGCTTGATCAGTTCACCTTCGTAACGCAGTACTTGTTCTTCGAGCGAGAGATTGTTAGCGGCTGCGGCTGATGATTCTGCCGGTGCCCCTGGAGTCGATGTTTCAGCGTTTAGCACTGTTCGAGCAGATGCTCCGAGACGGGCCTTGACGAGCGCGTTTTGAGTATGCCTCAGCGCTGACTCCGCGCGGCTGTAGTAGTTTCGCAAATCACTGATTGAAACTGTGGCTGCCAGTTCTTCAATAACTGTGAGAGAAGCAATACCTTCTGTTTCCGGATCGCCCACCTGCGCCGCGACGCCGATCGCTTCGTTGAGTGCCGCAAGGGCTTCGCTGGTTCGCTGCAGTCTGGCGAGTGCTACCGCTTGCGTCGTAAGAGCATCGGCGAGAATTGATTGTTGGTCTCCCGCTCGCAGAAACTTAACTGCTGAGCCGGCAGTTTGTTCCGCTTGCTCGAGACATCCCTGACCCAGAAAAACCTGAGCGCGCGAATTTTCAAATTGAGCCCGACCACCTTTGTCGTTAAGTTTCTTAGCAAGCAGGAGTGCGCGATCAAGGTGTTCGTGTGCCTCTTCAAATCTTTCGAGTTGGGCAAACAGCATGCTGAGATTATTCTCAACAATCGCCAGGCCACGAGTCTGACCAATCTGCTCAAGTTCGACGCTGGCCGCAGTGAACTGCATCAGCGCGCGATCAAGGTATTCTTCGCTATGTCCTGACAGGCCAATATTCTTAAGTAAGATGGCAAACTCACCATGAAACTTACCCTTCAACCTATGGTTACTACTTGCGGCGAAGAGCGATTCTGATTCGGAAAGAAGACGAAGCGCTTCGTACGGCCGGGAAGAGACCTGTTCCACCAACGCCTTATTTAGGATTGCGCGCAATCGTTGTTCGCTTGGCAAATCTCCCAGCTGCAGCAAGGCGTCGTCAAACGTTATCCTGGCTTCGTCGAGAGCGCCCAAACGCCAGTAACAAATGCCCAACTCTACCCGCGCCTCAGCGATCTTTTCCTTCAGTCCTAATTCCTCAAATAATGTGGCACTCTCAGAAATAAGGTCCTTGGCAATCTCCTGCGCCCCGGGGGTTTGTCTAGTACTCCCGAGCCAACCCGACAAAGTGCCCACGATCAGAAGCATTTCTCCACGGACGTTTGCAGCCAGACCATCAAGCTTTGGACGATCACCTACATCTAGCCAGAACTCGCCGAAAACCAACCGAGCATCCTCAAACTTCTGCGCATCCTGCAGTTCCTTTGCGCGAGCACAAAGCACAAGGGCCCGTTCGTTGACCGGGGCCGTAAGTGCTTCAGGCGCAAGCGAATCTAACTGGTTTATTTTCATGTGAGGTCATTCCTTCTATTAACATGCAAGAATCCTTGCATGAGGGTTAGGGGGCGGCTATTATGCGCCTCGTCAGAGGCCTTGATTTCCATCTTGGTGCGCAACTGTAGGTTTAACACCCCAAAAACCAAATTAGGAGACAAAATGAAAACGTTCAAAATAATGTGTGCCGCGACATTTCTCGCGCTTTTCCTCAGCATTCCTGTCTATGCCGAGGATCCCAACCCATCCGATATCCACGAGCCTGGCAAGCCTGCTCCTGCCTGCGTCTGTGAAATACCTATTGACGAATCAACGGAGTTAACAACAACAGTCGACAGCGACTTCAGTCTCTCGGCAGTCGTGAACATGCTTTGGACTATTTTCTAGGACAAGCAAACGCCTAACAACGTACAGATTTCAAATCTAACGTCACCCAAGTGACGCACGTTCTAAGTTAGTGTGCGACTTGCCGGGCAGGCTCTTGAATACCGGCAAGGGGGCGCTGTTCATGGGCGCATACTACCTTCATACCGCACGGGAGAGCAAGAGCCAATTGACGTAATCGCTGCTTGCAAGTCCTGCTGCACTCCTCGGAACTCGCTGGGGGTCTCTCGCCGGCTGAGGGGATCAATTGGTATTCGCGGCGACGAGTTTTTGCACAGTCTCCAGCGTGTCGACCTCGCTTGCTTTCTTGTCTGGCCGCAATCGGAGAATTCTGGGAAAGCGGAGTGCGTAACCACTCTTGTGCCTTTTTGACTCCTGAACACGGTCAAATGTAACTTCAATCACGATTTCCGGCTCAACCAGCCGAACTCTTCCGTGGGCGAATTCCTTGATGGTGTGCCCGGTAAACCAATCGGTCATAGTCGCCAACTCGGCGTCAGTCAAGCCTGAATAGGCCTTACCGATGTTCAGCAGCTCATCGTCACTCTCGGAGCGACGTACGGCAAAGGTGTAGTCGGAAAGCAGCTTTCTGCGCTTGCCGTGGCCAACTTCGACCGCGGTGACAACTACGTCGAGCGTTGCGATGGCCCGCTTAAGCTTCAGCCATTCGCGCCCGCGCCGCCCCGGTTTGTAAAAGGACGCGGGACTCTTGATCATCAGTCCTTCGTTTCCACGCGCTCGTGCATCGTCAAATTCCTGATCAAGGGCTGCAACGGCCTCGAATCGCTTCGCCACGGAGACCCGCACTGTTCCCTCGATCGGGATCATTTCTTCCAAAATCTTCCGGCGCTCCTCGAGAGATTCATCGGTTAACACGCGCCCTCGTGCATACACGAGATCATAAGCAACGAGAATCACGGGAACCTCTCGCAACAGTTCGGCGCCAATAGTCTTTCGGCCCAGGCGTTTTTGTAGCTCGCTAAAAGGTAAAATTTGGTCGCCGTGTGCGGGCACAACTTCGCCATCGATAATCGCATCGACGTCGAGAGCAGAAAGTGGCGCCAGCAGTTCGGGAAAGCGATACGTGATCTCATCCATGGTGCGGGAGTAAATGGCTACACGGCCGTCCTTGATGTGTGCCTGTGCGCGAATGCCGTCAAACTTATCCTCCACAAAGAACTGATCCGGCATGGTGCGCGCGATGTCCGCGAGATCAGCAGCAGGAGTTGCCAGCATGAACTTGATGGGGTGAAACAGGCGCATGTTGACGTCTTGCAAATCGTCAGCCCGGGCGCGCACAGCCGTTTCTCCCAGATCGCCAAGGAGCATATTCACACGTGCCACGGTTGCAAGAGGACGTTCAAAGGCGCGGGCGATGGCATCCTCGACAAGTCCCTCCCTTAGGCCAATTCGCAGATCCCCAGCCAAAAGCTTGATGAGGTATTTGGCTTCGAGTGGCGTGGCACGACTTAGAACGGCCACCAATAGACGGGTCTTGTTTTTTATTCCACTCGTTTCACTTAGCCTGGTAATAATTGATTCTGTTTCAAAGAGACTCATGGTGGGCCCATGAAAGCGCCTCGCGGCCTCAACAACTTCATGTGCAGTTTCGCCGGCATCTCCGAGTCGAACATAAATAGGCGCAAGCTGCTGCTGACTAAAACCGGTCGCTTCGCTCAGGGCCGTGCTGATTATGCTGCCACCGACGTTGGTTGTGCGCGCGTCGTTCTGAGCAAATTGGTGGCCGGCGAAATATCGAGCGGCGCGCGCCAGATCCGTATCGCCAAGCTCCTTGAGGTAGGCGCCGACGAAAGCAGCCTTCTCGAGTTTCTTTGTGGTAGACGCAACTTGTTCGGCCACCTCCGCGAACCGCTCGAGGAGGGCGGCCGCCTCAGCGAGGGTTGGATTCGCATCATCTGAAACCAATGCCATAAGCCTCCCTGAATTAACCTCTGGTGCTGTTACGCGCTAAAAGGTTGCGGGACGGCAGAGCGGCTGTCAAGCAAGCGAATTTGTTGATTTGCGGGTAGACTCAAGTTGCGAAATTCGAGTTTTGCCTACTTCTAATTTCTGCTTTGTCAGACCACGGGTTACAATCCTAACCTCGAACGGACTTTTCCTAATGAATGTCTTGAAAGGTATTTTCAGAGAGTGGCTTTACTGATTCTTGAATCCCTTGGCAGTACCGAACTGGTTTTCATCTTAGTGATGGCGCTGGTCTTTTTCGGGCCTCGCAAGCTGCCGCAAATCAGCCGCACATTGGGTAAGAATCTGGCAGAATTTCGGCGCGCTTCTGAGGACTTCAAACGCACCTGGGATCGAGAGGTAACTCTCGAAGATGGCCCCAGCACCACAAGCCAGGCACTGCCCGCTGAGAGCTCGATTCTCAACCCTGAAATGTCCGGCCGGCCGTTGCAAGCTCCGAGTATCGCGAGCGTGTCGCCGGATCAGGTTATCGCTCGTGAGACGGGTGGTTCGAATCAGCCCACTGCCGCCGACGAGACAAACCGGATCGCGGATCGAAGTGACGAACCTAAACACTCGCCCAAGAATGATTGGTTGTGAGGCGAGTTAGATAAAGATAATTATTGATGTCAACGTTTCAAAGAGCACTCGAAACCGGGAAGTCCAGGGAAGAACAACTCGGAGGCCAGATGTCTTTCCTCGAACATCTGGACGAACTCCGAAGTCGCCTGATCCGTTCACTCGCGTTTGTATTCATAGCTGCCACGCTTTGCTGGTTCGTTTCTGACCGGATCTACGCTTTCCTGGCTGTCCCAATCAATCGCGCACTGGCCGAAGCGCAAAGGCGTCAGGTGCCAATCAACGGCCTGACGGGCAACGAAAAAATCCTGCCATTGAGCGCGGTCAAGGAAAGCGATCTCGGACGTTTCATCTTCTCGGAAGAAACGAAGATTGGAACCAGCGTGATACCGTCAGGATCTTCGGTGATGGCCCGGGTGGCCAAAGATTCGCAGGGGCAACTCGCACTGTTTACGGAAGAAGCTTTGTATGCGGGCAACACCATAATACCGAAAGGCGTTCGTCTGCCGATCGACTTCAAAGCTTTGCCGGGAGACTATGCCGGAATTAGCGACAAGCTGGTGGTCAACAGCCTGATTGATCCCTTTTCGCTTTATGTCAAAGTCTCGCTCTACGCGGCGCTCTGCCTGTCAGTGCCTTTCCTGCTGTGGCAAATCTGGGCCTTTGTTTCCCCCGGGCTCTATCCGCACGAGCGTGGTTATGTCACACCGTTTATTGCGCTCTCGTCGATTTCGTTCGTACTTGGAGCAGCATTCGCGTACAAAATAATTTTTCCGCCGGCTGCGAGATATCTGCTGGGATTGGGACAGGACTTCCGGCTCCTTCTAAAAGCTGATGACTACTTCGATTTCATCATCATCGTAATGCTGGGAATGGGAATAGTTTTCCAGATGCCGGCAATTACTTATGTGCTGGCGCGGATCGGTTTAGTTACAGCTAAATTTCTGGTCAGGATTTGGAAGACAGCATTGATAGTGATTCTGATTGCCGCGGCCGTTCTCTCGCCTACGAACGACATACCCAACATGCTCTTGTTTGCCGCGCCCATGATTGCCCTCTACATTGTGTCGATCTTTGTGGCTTGGATTTTTAGCCGTCCACGAACGGCCGTTTGAGCGGGCAAAAAGGCAACTTAGGGCTGCATTTGTGGCATCTTGACTGTGTTACCGGGGAAACCTAGAATCCTTTAGTTTCCGCAGCGCTCTAAATCATTGTCAGAGTCTGGATTCAGTTCATATAACGTTTGTATCAGTGTTAGCAGGAGTTTAGTTATGTATTGCCAGAATGCCTCTTTTCGCCTGGCCGTTTTCTCGCTCGTACTCGCAGGAACCAGCTTATTTGGGTTCGCGCAAGATCGAACGAAAAGTCAGGATCCGATGGACAAGCCCCGCAATGTGAAGCCCGAACTCAAGAAGGCTTACAAGGACTGGCTTGAGAAGGACGTCACTTATGTCATTACCGATGAGGAGCGAAAGGCTTTTAAGAAACTGGCAACCGATGACGAGCGGGAGCGGTTTATCGAGGAGTTCTGGCGCCGTCGCGATCCCGATCCGGACACCGATGAAAACGAGTTCAAAGAGGAGTACTACGAACGAATTGCTTACGCCAACGAGCACTTCGCTTCCGGCATTCCGGGCTGGAAAACGGATCGCGGACGGATCTGGATCATGTATGGCAAACCTGACGAGCGTGAGACTCACCCTTCGGGCGGCAATTATGAGCGTCCGTCCTACGAAGGCGGTGGCAGTACTACGACGTATCCGTTTGAAGTCTGGTTCTACCGTTATCTGGCTGGGGTAGGGTCTGGTGTCGAGATTGAGTTTGTAGATCCTACAGGCAGCGGCGAATATCGCATTGCGCGCAGTCCTGACGAAAAGGACGCGATGCTGAATATTCCCGGAGCAGGCTTAACGCTATCGGAGCAATTGGGTCTCTCTAATAAAGCCGATCGCGTCAGCGGCGTAAGCAGTATTGGAAACAACAACTATACGCGCGAACAGGACAGCCCCTTTTCGCGTTTGCAGCTGCTGGCAGATCTTTCCCGCCCGCCACAAGTAAAATTTAACGATCTCGCATCCGCGGTTAATACCGGCGTCATTGAAGAGAATCCGCTGAACTTCGAGGTCCGCGTAGATTTCTTCCGCCAGTCAGACGAGCGCGTAATCACCGCGATTACGATTCAGGTTGAGAACAAGGATTTAGTGTTTCAGGATAGCGGCGGTTTGCAGCAAGCGCGAATTAATATCTTCGGCAGGATTACTTCGGTGGCGGGACGCCGCGCCGGCGTATTTGAAGATCCGGTGATTACCACTGCGACTCCCGAAGAACTAACTGATGCCAGGGGCCGCAAGTCGGCTTATCAGAAAGCGGTAGCGCTCCCTCCCGGTACTTACAAAGTCGATGTGATTGTTCGCGACGTGGCCTCTGGAGCTACCGGTGTGCGTCATATCGCCCTGCCGGTTCCCAAATATGATCCGCAGAAGCTTTCGACCTCAACTCTCGTTTTGGCCGCCAAATTGGAAAACATGGGTGATAGACCCGCCGTGGGACAGTTCGTCATTGGCCAGGCAAAGGTAATCCCCAACGTTTCCGGAATCTATCGCCGCGGTGAGCCGGTTGGCGTTTACCTGCAGGTTTACAATGCCGGCATTGACCAAACGACGTTGCGGCCTTCGGTCGATGTCGAATATGCACTCATGAAAGATGGCAAGGAAGTCGGCAAGCAAGCGGAAGATTGGCGCGGCATGAGCGATTCAGGTCAGCGGTTGACGCTGGCGCGCTTGATTGACACGCGACAATTGGGCCCGGGTGAATATGAATTGGCGATTCGTATTCGTGATCGTGTTTCAGGTCAGGCCCTGGCGCCGGCCGCTAAATTTACGGTTGTGCAGCCATAGAGAAGTTCAAGGTGGTGCCGTAGAGCGAATAGTAGTTAAGCAAAAATCGTAAACCGTGAAGAGATTGGCAAGCCAGAATGTTGGGCCCGATCTATTTACGGTTTACGATTCACTATTTACGAGTAACCTGAATGCTAGAACGGATGAAATGGACAAGCTGACTGATCTGGTTGGGTTAAGCCAGGCCGAACTCGTTGGTTTTGTGCAGCAGATTGGTGAGCCCGCGTATCGCGGCCGGCAGATATTTGCGGCCGTCCAGCATCGCCGTTTGCGCAGCTTCGACGAAATGAGCGACCTGCCGAAAGCGCTGCGCAAACGTTTGCGGGAAACTGCAACAGCCTCCACCTTAACCGTCGAATCTCGCTATCTCTCCGCAGACGGAACGCGTCGTTTCCTAATGAAGACGCACGACAATTTCCCGGTCGAGACAGTTTTTATTCCCGAAGAACGCCGCGACACGATCTGTTTCTCATCGCAATCAGGTTGTCCGCTGCAGTGCACATTTTGCCTGACCGCACAGTTGGGTTTGCTTCGTTCGCTAACACCGGGAGAAATCGTCGAACAGATAATCATTGCGCTTAACGACGCTTACGGCGTGGGTGAAAAACCTCCGCGCGGCACCAATCTCGTAGGGATGGGCGCGGGTGAACCGTTTCTGAATTTCGATTCACTACTTCGGGCGACGCGCATCATGGCTGACCCGCAAGGCCTATTCATAGTGCCGCATCGGGTGACGGTTTCAACCGCCGGAGTTGTGCCGCGCATACGCGAACTGGCCACAATTCCCGATCGGCCAAACCTGGCGATATCACTCGCGGCGCCCACCGACGAGTTGCGGGACGTGCTGATGCCCATTAACAAAAAATGGCCCCTCGAAGAGCTGCTGGGCGCCTGCCGGGAGTTTGAGCAAACCCTAAAAGCGGGCGAGCGGTTTACGTTTGAATACGTAATGCTTGACGGCATCAACGATTCAGACGAGCAGGCGCGACAACTGGCGAACCTGCTCAATCGACATGATCTGCACGCTAAGGTAAATCTGATTCCTCATAACCCTGCGGATCCGCTGCCGTATCAGCCGTCGCCGGCGACTCGAGTAGAAATGTTCAAAGGTATTCTCGAGTCAAAAGGCATTCACACCTTTGTCCGCAAGCCGCGCGGCCGGGATATTTTTGCCGCGTGCGGCCAACTTGCGGCCGTAACGCAAACGGTTGGTTTGGGCGCAAACTCACAAGGCGGTTGAAGCAACTCTGATCACTTTGGAAGTATCTGAAAACCAATATGCGATTCATAACCAAACTTAGCTTAACTACAGCCATGCTGCTTATACCGGCGAATTTCTTTGGAGCTGCAGCGCCGCAGTCAGCTCCCAATATTGCCGTCAATGGCTCGCTTGCCGCGAACAAGATTGGGCGGGGACGTTCGGTGCAGGGAACTGTGGTCATGGACATTCCCTCGGGCTACCACGCAAACTCAAACCGGCCGTTGGAAAAGTTCCTTATCGCCACGCAACTTCAGATTGAGGCGCCGCAGGGAATTCGCGTTGGGCCGGTAGGCTATCCGCGAGCGTTGCTGCGCTCGCTGAAGTTTTCGAAGAATAAGGTGTCGGTTTTTGAGGGCCGCACGACCATGCGCTTCAGCGTGACGGTCCCCAGAGGCTTTAGTGGGAACTCCGCGGAACTAAAAGGCCGTTTGAAGTATCAAGCCTGTAACGATGATACGTGTTTTCCGCCACAGACGCGCGAAGTGAAGATGTGGCTGGGCGTCGAATAGGACAGGGTAAAAGGGGAAAAGGGGAAGGGGGAAAGGGTAAAGGGTAAAGGGTAAAGGGAGAAAGAGGTTGTTTATTCCCCCTTACCCATTCCCCTTTTCCCCTCTTTCCCCCGAAGTTCTTCCGATCACAGACATAAGACGCCCCACCTTGCCCTGGAGACTTTTCTCGCGTCGATACGAAAAAAAGAGATCGGTGCGACACATGGTGCAAAGGGGTGCGATGTTTATTCTGTCCGGCGCAACACCGGCTGAAATTAACTGCGCTCGATTCGCTTCCAGCAGATTGATACACGCGTGTTCGGAGCGCGTCTCCCTAAAGAGTTCCTGACCGGCAAACTTAGTCCTGAATGGCTCAATAACGTCTGGCCCAACTTCATAACAACAAGCAGCGGCGGCAGGACCGATAGCCACGCGCACCTCGCCCGGATTGGTATGGTAGGCTTCTGTCATTCGTTCGAGCGCCTTGGTGGCGACTTCAGCCAGCGTGCCGCGCCAGCCTGCATGGACGGCGGCAAAAGCTGATGTGATTGGATCCCCAATCAATATCGGCACGCAGTCAGCAGTCTTCACTCCTGCCAGGACGCCGGAAGCGTTGCTGACAATCGCATCGCAGTAGATAGTATCGCCGCGAGCGTCTTCCGCAGGCTTCGCCTCGGCGAGATCATTTATCAGGCGCACGTCGGAGCCGTGCACTTGCCAGCAGCCCGCCAGCGCCCATTCGCCGGACTCGTTCGGGAAAAGCTTGAGAAAGCGGCGACGATTCTCCAGAATGTTTTCCGCTGTGTCTTCGTTGAAGCCGGCGAGATTGAGCGCGTTCTCCGGCATCGGGCTGGTGCCGCCCATTCTGGATGAAAAGCCGTTCCGGAAACCGTCGGCTTCAAGTGGCGCGCAGACCAGCGCTTGCACGCCGTCAATCAGGCGCCAGTAGAAACCAGCTTGTGTTAGTTCGTCATCCATGATCGTTGCCATTGGCATAGACATTATCGAAGTTGCCCGTATTCGCGAAGTGCTCGCGCGTACGCCTCGCTTTCGCGAGCGGGTGTTTACTCCGGCCGAGCGCGCGTATTGCGACAGCCGCGGAGCGGTGGCGGCGCAACATTATGCCGCGCGCTTTGCTGCAAAAGAAGCGGCGCTGAAAGCATTGCAAACTGGCTGGCGCGGGGGAATTAGTTGGCAGGATGTGGAAGTGGCCTCACGTGAATCGGGCGCACCTTATTTAGTCTTTCACGGTCCGGTTCTGGAACTTTTCAACAACTCCGACGCTGCCACAGCCCATCTGTCGCTATCACACACCACTGAGCACGCGATCGCACAGGTAGTGTTGGAGACGGTGTGATGGAATTAGAGTTCATGAAACTCACAAGTATGTTCAATTCCGCCAGGAATCAAACCTGAATCCTAATATCAGCCCGCGAAGCGGCCGACAGCATAAAGCCTGGGGTGGAGCGCAGCGAAACCCCAGGAACCTGGAGTGGAAAACAGTAAGGGCCCGCGTAGCGGCCGACAGTCGAATCGTCACGAATGATATTCGTAATCGCGATCGCTATCGGCCGCTTCGCGGGCTCTGCAAGTTTTTCGTGTTGACGATCCTGGGGTTTCGCTGCGCTTCACCCCAGGCTTTATGCTCACGTCCGCTCCGGGGACTTATGTGTTAGCGCATGTCGTTAACCAGCGTGCGCTTACCGCGCGAGTCCACATCAACACGGGTTGACGTCAACGCAGAAGCGTTCTTCGCCGGAAAACTCAGGACATTTGATCTGGAGTGTTGGGTCAAAACTGGCTCATCGTTGCGAACTTCGTCAGCCACGTGATCCGCACCGATCCCATTTGAGTCAGGCAAATTTCCATGCAGTAAGCACTCGACGTTAGGGGCCAGTCTTTCCGTCACTGCAATTAGTTCTCGGTGCGGACAAGATAGAGTCGAGATCCCACCGAAGTCAGCGTCAATTTCCACGAATTTTATTCCTTCCGGGCAATCAAAGTTTCTGCCACCGAGTTCAGGTTTCAATTCCACCGCCGCCTTCATGAAATCCGTCCAGGCCGGCAACGCCGCTTCTGCGCCAGTCAATCCCAATTGGCGGTTGTCGTCGAAACCAATCCAGACTGCACAAACCAGGTTGGGCGTGTAGCCCACGAACCAGCCGTCGCGTGAAGTGCCGGTTTTGCCTGCCGTCGCTGTGCCCGTCACCGCATCGCGCGACGTGCGCGCAGTTCCGTGATCGATAACGTCGGAAAGCATGTTTGTGATCATGTATGCGGTAGTAGGATTAATGACTTGCGTATCCAGTTCTTCATCGTTGGTGATGTGCTGAGCTGGTGGCTCGTCCAGGCTCAACACTACGTTCGGCTTAACACGACGCCCTCCATTCACGAAGGCGGCGTACGCGGCCGCGAGCTCCAACGGCGTAACTTCTTTGGTTCCGAGCGCGAGCGATGGATAACGTTCAGGTTTCGGTAGTCCAAACTTCTCCGCGAGGTTCGCGATGCGCGCCAACCCTGTTTGCAGGGCGACATCAACGGTGACCACGTTCAGCGATTTCACCAGTCCAGTGCGCATGGTTACGTCCCGCATCGAATAGCCGCCGCCAAAGTTTGCCGGACGGTAAAGCTTGTTGCGGTCGTAGACGAATTCGCGCGGCGAGTCGGCGAACATTTGCACCGGAGACATTCCATCTTCCAGGGCAGCGGCGTAGACAAATGGCTTGAAAGTTGAACCGGGCTGTCGTCGCGCGTCGGTCGCGCGGTTGAGTTGCGATTCCGCATAATCGCTGCCGCCGACCATGGCCAGCACGTTGCCGGTCTGTGGGTCGAGCGCAACGAGCGCCGCTTGCGGCTTGGCAGCGAGGTTCTTATGAACTTTGCCGAGATGTTCGAGTTGGCGTCTAAGGGCAGTCTCGGCGAGTTGCTGCAGGTCGAGGTCGATCGTCGTGTAGATTCTCCGGCTAGCGGGCGAGGCATCAAGCTCGGAATCTGCAGTTCGATTCACATAGTCGACAAAGTAAGGGGCAAGTGAATTGTCGAGATGGGACGACGCAGTTACCAGAACAGGTTCGTTCACTATAGTTGCGACCTGGTCGGCATCGATCCAGCCGTCGCGGGCCATCGCTTCCAGCACAACGTTCCGGCGCGCCTGTGAAGTTTCCGGATGATTTAGAGGCGAGAATCGTATTGGCCCCTGAATCATGCCGGCAATCGTCGCCGCTTCCGATAGCGACAAGTTTTTCAACTCCTTGCCGAAATAGATTCGCGCCGCTTCTTCCACACCGCGCACCGTTACCGCGCCTCGTTGGCCCAAATAGACTTCATTGCAGTAGAGCGCAAAAATATCTTCCTTCGAGAGGCGCCGCTCCAGCGCGTACGACAGCATCGCTTCCGCATATTTACGCCGCAAGGTGCGCTCAGGGGTCAGGTAAGTGTTCTTGACGAGCTGCTGAGTAATCGTCGAGCCACCCTGCCCGGGGCGATTCTCGCCCGCGTTATGCAGCAACGCGCGAGCTATCCCAAAGACATCCACTCCGGAGTGTTGAAAGAACCGGCGGTCTTCGGTAGCGAGTATAGCGTGCAGCAGGACAGGCGGGATTTCCGAGAAGCGGACCGCCTCGCGCTTGCCGGCCTTGGAGAGTGGATCATTAGAAAGAACTTCAGGCTCAAGCTTGAACGAGTCGATCGAAATGCCGTCGTCCGTTAACTCGGAGATTTTCTTGTCACCGTCAAAGGTTATTGTGACCAGGCCCGGGCGGGAGTGATTTGCATTAGGTCGTATTTCAATCGTGGTAGCTGATTCGCGGAAGCTGCCGCTCCAGACATTGCTGCCTTCCGATTGCACGTATCCGGCTCGTCTCAGGGAGACGATCAGATCTGCCCGCGAGAGTTTCTGGCCAACCTGGAGTAAACGCGGCGCAGCGTAAAGACCGGGACGACTGGTCAAGTAACCACTTGCCAACCGCGCATCAATCATTCGCGAGTAGTACTTGTAAGAAGTGAGTAATGAATCTCCGCCAATCGCCAGGGCAATTGCAAATAGCCCGCACAGCGAACGAAGCAGAAGTCGTCGATTACTTCGAGGGTCGTCATGAAAGAAGGAGGATAGACGTTCCGCAAACTTGTGGGGGGAAAAAGCGCGACCGGAGTCGGCGATCGATGTGACTTCGATGGCCATGGGGGCAAATGGCAATGCCTGGAGAGGCAGATCCTTAACGAGGGTTGGCCGGGTTTCCTCCCGCACAACCCTTCAGTGCTTCAAAGTTTTCCGAATGTTTCTTATATATTGCGAATGGCACAAGAATTCTTAAGTTGTGGGTTTGGGTAGCAATTTTCCTCTGTGCCACCTTCGTGTTCTCTGTGACTCTGTGGTGATCAAACCCTAAACACATACTCACCACAACAGAGGCACAAAGAACACGGAGGACGCCCAGAGGTTTCAAACCAGTCACTACCGGCTTGGCCAAAAGTTCTTACGGATTTTCGGATTAGGAAAATATTCGACGCCGTCTTTGCGCTCGTCCGCTCCTTCTCTATAATGCAACGCACCGTTCAGAAAATTTCATCCCTGGAGCTTTCCTTATGCCGAAACCTAATCATATTGAAGCCGGATCGGGCGACGTGCTGTTACTTGCCGGCACGATGAAAGGCGCATTTGTGCTTCGCTCAAACAAGGACCGGCAGCAATGGGACATTGGCGGTCCTTATTTTCCGGGCCGCGCTATTTACGCACTTGCATACGACGATCGTAATGGACGTAGGCGCCTCTGGGCGGCGGTTAACAGTCCTTTTTGGGGTTCATATTTGAGTTCATCAGATGACTTTGGAAAAACGTGGACTGAGCCGGAAACCTACGGTGTAAAGTTTCCCGAAGCAGCGGACTCGGCAGTCAAACAAATCTGGCAGATTGCCATGGGACATCCGGACGAACCCGACACTTTATATTGCGGAGTTGAGCCGGCGGCATTATTCAAATCAACGGATGCCGGTGAAACCTGGGCGTTGGTGCAAGGTCTCTACGATCACCCGCATCGCGCGCAGTGGCAGCCGGGCGGCGGCGGTTTGTGTCTGCACACAATCCTGCCAGATCCCTCAAACAGCAAACGCTTATTCATCGCCATCTCGACTGGCGGCGTTTATCGAACTGACGATGGTGGAGAGAACTGGCAGCCTCGCAACCAGGGCGTGCGCGCGCAGTTTCTGCCCGAGGGTCAGCAATATCCGGAATGGGGACAGTGCGTTCATAAGATAGTTAGTCACCCTACAAATCCGCAGCGCATGTTCTTGCAGAACCACTGGGGTTTATACAAGAGCGAGAATGGTGGAGATTCCTGGACAGATATCGCCAACGGTGTTCCGTCGGATTTTGGTTTCGCGATGGAGGTCGATCCGAACAATGCCGACGTTTACATTATCCCGCTCGAGTCAGACGAGTTTCGTTGCACGCCGGAAGGGAAGTTGCGACTGTATCGCACGCAGAATGCCGGAGATTCGTGGGACGCTGTAGGAAATGGATTGCCGCAGGAGAACGCGATGGAGACCGTGTTACGCGACGGCCTGTCGGCGGACCACTTGCAACCCACCGGAATGTACTTCGGTACGCGCAGTGGAAAACTGTTTGGCTCTGCTGACAGTGGCGAGTCGTGGAACGCGATTCTCGAAAGTTTGCCGCCCGTAGTTTGTGTGAAGGCAGCGCAGGTACAGTAAGCTCCCCATAGCAACAACCGAGACAACGTCAGGAAAAATCAATGAAAAAATCCCTCGCTGGCGCCCTGCTTGTTCTGTCAGTGATTGCAGTCGTGGCAATCGTCCGGGCCCAGGATAAAAAGGAACCCGAACATAAGTTAATCGAGTTTCATATGGCCTTACTGAAACGCGGTCCGAATTACAATGCCGCGGGAATGCCGAAAGACATGCAGTCGGGACATATAGCGAATGTCATGTCCCTGCTTGAATCCGGGAAAGCTGTCATCGCCGGACCGCTCGCGGACGACGGCGACATCGCCGGGGTTTTGGTCTTCCGCGCCAAATCAGCTGAGGAGGCGCGCACCTGGGCCGACGCCGATCCAGCAGTGAAGGCCGGATTCCTTGTCGCCGAGATGCATCCCTGGTGGTCCGAAGATGTGATGAAGAAACCTTTAACTCCAGTAAAGTTAACGACCGCATACCTTGCTCTGCTGACGCGTGGCGCGAAATGGACGCCGGAAAAAACAGCGGCCACCGAGGAACTGCAAAAGGCGCACATCGCAAACATCGTTCGTCTGGCCGATATGAAAAAGCTTGTGGTTGCCGGTCCGTTCGGCGACAACGGACAACTTCGCGGAATCTTCGTTTTCAAGGTGGCCTCAATGGAGGAGGCACGCGCCTTGTCGGAAACGGATCCCGCCGTGCAGGCGGGAAGGTTGGCAATCGATCTTCATCCCTGGATGGTTCCCGAAGGGGTTCTTCCTTAATAGCGACTTGCGATACATCCCATGATCACTTTCAATGTCACCGGATTCTTAACGGACTTTACGAACGGACAGAGCCAGATCGTCGTTGACTCTCCGGCTGCAACCGTGGCGGAAGCTCTTGACACTTTGTGGCGCCGGCACGTTGGCCTGCGCGACCGAGTGCTGAATGAACAGGGGAAACTCCGGCAGCACGTAAACATTTTCCTCAACGACGACAACGTACGGCGTAAAGAACTGCTCGACACGACGCTTCCGGAAAACTGCGAGATAACGATTCTGCCGGCGGTGAGTGGGGGAGAACGGTGAAAAGTGAAGAGTGAAAGGTGAAAAGTAAATCAGAACATGTTGTTCGCCGTGTCTACTTTTGAAGGCCGCGCTATTCTGTTCGGGCTTTTCACTTTTCACCTTTTACTGTCTTACTTATGAAAGCTACCTGGAACAACGCAGTCATAGCCGAGAGCGACGATACCGTCGTCGTTGAAGGCAATCACTACTTTCCGCCGGGGTCAGTCACCCGCGAGTATCTGCAGTCGAGCGATAGCCACACACACTGTCCCTGGAAAGGCGATGCCAGCTATTACAACCTGGTTGTTAACGGCGAGACGAACAAGGATGCGGCGTGGTATTACCCTGAGCCGAAGGATGCGGCTGCCGAGATCAAGGATCGCATTGCCTTTTGGCGCGGGGTGAAAGTAGAACAATAAGGGGAAGGGGGAAAGGGTAAAGGGGAACGGTTCCCATTGCTCTTCCCCTTGACCCTTTCCCCTTGACCCTTTGTACTAACGAGGAACTTCGCGTCGGACCCGTCCGTATAACCCTGCACCATGTATTGTCCCACCTGCGGTTCAGAAGAACGACAAGTCAGCCAGTATTGCCGCGCTTGCGGCACTGACCTGGGCGGTGTGCGTAGAGGGCTGGAGAAGCCTGACACAATTACGGCGTCGGCGGTGTCGGCGCGCGAAGAGATTACCCGAGTGATGGCCGAGAAGATCCGGGAGATGGAGGGCTCGCGTGAACTGAAGCAAGTGGCGGAAGACGTGCTGCCGCAGCTTGAAAAATTCTTAGAGTCGCCGGAAGAGAAGCGGTTGCGGCGTGTGCGCAGCGGCGTGGTGTCAGCGGCGATCGGATTGGGTGGGACGCTGCTGATTTTTTTGCTGAGTCTTAATCAGCATGATCTCATTCCCTTTATCTCTCTCGGCGTTATCGCGTTCCTGATCGGGCTGGGTCTGGTCATCAATGGCCTGGCCTTTACTATCCCGAGAAAGACCATTGCCGATCGCTCAAAAGACGCGCAGGCTCAAAAGGAATTGGAGACGCGGACCCAGAGTGCTTACCCTGCTAATCAACTCTCCGTTGGTTCGCAAACGACAAACGATCTGCCAGGCCCGGACAGCCGAATTGCCGCACCCTCATCTGTGACCGAGCACACCACACACCATCTCAATCCGAATAAATCGTAAGCCCAAAAAGTCTGAATTGTATTTGAGGTCTAAGACGTGAAGTCTCGAATGTCTTTGAAGGGCGTTCGAACGTCTTCGAAGTTGGGGCGATAGTAGTAAGCAGCGCCGTCAAACTCCTGCTGCCAACCTTCTTCCATTCCCAGTTCATCCAGAGCCGTAAGCGCGCGCAGCCATTCAGTCTCGGTTATGCGTCGCGAAAGCAAAATGTGACGCTTGCTAGTGGCTGCCTGATGCGTTGGATAGTACTGGGCCATCAGTGAAACTGCGACGCGCGGACTAAGCTCGTCTTTGATCCATTCGAGCGACTCGCGCACGCCACCAATGTCATTCGGCAAAACCAGGAGACGGATGATGAGCCCGCGCTGCAACAAACCATCCTCGCCAAAAACGAGTTCATCGCCCACCTGCCGGTACATCTCGGCGATGGCGCGTCGCGCATGTTCTTTGTAGCCCGGAACCTTGGAATAAAGGTAGCCGGCTTCATCTTCCGCATACTTGAGATCGGGCAAATAAACGCCGACGATTCCTTCAAGTAGCCGCAACACCTCGACGGAATCGTAGGCGTTCGTGTTGTAGACGATCGGCAGGTTCAATCCGGCTTGCGCTGCGAGCAGTACGCTGCGCGCCAGCTGTGGCGCGAAGTGTGTAGGCGAAACAAAGTTGATGTTATGACAGCCCTTCGCTTGCAGCTCGAGCATGATCTCTGCAAGACGCTCGTGCGTTATCTCATTCTTGAGTTGTTCCTTGTGTGTTTGCGAGATTTGGTAGTTCTGACAGTAAACGCACCGCAGGTTGCAGTTGCCAAAGAAGATATTGCCGGCCCCGTTTGTGCCGACAAGCGCGGGCTCCTCACCAAAGTGAGCTGTATACGATGAAACGATTGGAAGGCGTCCCGAATAGCAAGCCGCGATTGCGTTTTGCAGCCGGTTATTGAAGCAATCGCGCGGGCAGACGGTGCAACGTTCGAGCAGGGCTTCGAGCGCCGCCACACGGCGTTGTAATTCACCTGTCGCTAGTAATTGCAAATAGCGGGCTGTCTCTTCAACTTTGGCTGTTTCGGATTTCAAATTTTAAATTTCAGATTTCAGATTTCAGTTCACTTGTGACTGCGAAAATGCACAAAATGCGGTTTGTGCTGTTCCACCAGATCCGGCGGGGCGACCCGCGTGCCCTGGCGCCAAACAAAATCCATCTCCGCGTGAATGGTGCTGAGCGCCAAGCGCGCTTCGAAGATTAACAAGATGCTGCCATAGAAAAGACAGCACGCGCCCAACAGCCCAACTATCACCGGCACGTAGTTGTAACGCGGGCTGCTGGGGATGACGGCCACCAGGCCAATGGCCACACTGGTGGCGACAAACATTCCTGTAGCCAGATAGAAAGCCACCATCGAACGCTGCAGGATCCGAGCGCGGCTGGTCAGCATGTCCAGCTGCGCAAAGATCACGCCCTGTCGTTCTTTAGTCTCAGCCGAATTCTTACGGGCGAGGTCTTCCAGCTTGTCCGAAAGCGCGCGCACGCGATCGACAACCCGTCCCAGCCGGGAAGAAGTGGACAGAATCATGCTGCCGCAGGCGGAAATCAATACCGCCGGCGTGATCATCGCCGTGAGCACGGCAACCGCTGATGACGTTGGCTCCACTTCCCCCTGAGCTTAATGCCGGCGTCTGGTTCTGCGTCGCTTCACAGCCGGTTTCGTTATTGTCGAGGTGGAGGTGCTCGCCGCCTCCATCTGCTTGGGCTTCATCTGTTGTTGAATCATCTCGATTACCATCTGCTGGGAGAAATCCGCCCGTGTCAACACTTCATCACCCTCTGCTGTGATAGACAATCCCTTCAAAACTGACTGTGCGATCGGATCCTTTATTGAGCTGGTTGCATACTGCAACAGACCTGTATACAAATTCGCGAGTATCTTCGCGGTGTCGGGATTATCAGCGTTCGATACGCCGCGAATCATGAAGTTTGTCGCATCCATCGTCAAAGCGGCGTAGAAGTCGCCAATCTTCGATTCACAACGCGGCGCGCGAGGGGTTGCCTCTGTCCCCAACATGCCGAAGCTCTTCGCAAATGAACCCCAGGGTGAACCGGCGAAACTTAAAAGCGCATTTGGATCGCGCACCAGCCAGTTTATAGCTGCTGAGCTGATGCGTGCCTTGCCTTCGCCGGCATCAATTGCTGCTCGTAAATATCCCGGACTGCCCGCGGCGATGGTGTTGGCATTGAGCGCAACTACTCCAAGTTCCGTAAAGGATTTGAGCATTGGATTCTTTTCCGACTCCTTTGCGATAGGTTCAATTGTCATCAACCCGATCGTTTTGTTGCCATACTTCTCGTCGCGGAGCTTGCCCTGCGAAGCCATGCGCGCTAACCCGAGTAACGCCTCGGCGCTGAAGTCTCCGCTGGATACCACCATAAATTCCGGTGCCTGAAAGTTGAGATCGGCGGTCGGCTTTTTGAAACGAATCGCTATGACCAGGTATTCGACTTTGGCTGGGTCGATACCGGCCTGTGTTTTGGCTGCTTCAAAACCCTTATGCATTTCCTCCAGATCTTTCGCCGTTAGGAATTTTGGCAAGACCTCGTTGATGATGCGTTGCGGGTTAACGTACATCATTGCGTCCGCTTCCGGCAGCTGCGAGAGGGAGTTGATCACACCCTGCATAGCGGGCGAGCTGGTTGCGGGCGTGGTTGGAGCTAACGCCGCGGAATTGGCGACCGCTAATTCGGTTTCAGCGGGGATGCGTTGAGATTGACCGTTCGCATTTTGCGCCTGGATGCTTACCGCAGCGGATGCGAACAGTAAAAGAAGTACAACGAGGGGACTAAGAATTTTTCTCACGGTCAAGAGCCTCCGTTCAGGGGTTTTGCTTATCTTCACACAAGACAGGCT
>Ga0070697_100000685_pt1 | contig 25463 bp, 21 predicted proteins | sample KBSK1501metaG_FD_65475 | JGI IMG/M metagenome (GOLD analysis project Ga0070697, IMG submission 65475) | Corn, switchgrass and miscanthus rhizosphere microbial communities from Kellogg Biological Station, Michigan, USA - KBS K1-50-1 metaG | ecosystem: Host-associated > Plants > Roots >...
CCGATCCCCGGCTACCAGGTCTTCGGCAGCAGTGTCCCCTGCCGTGCCGTCGGCGGCGATTATTTCGACTACATCGAGATGCCCGACGGCCGCTACGGCATCGGTCTGGGGGACGTGGCCGGCAAGGGCCTGCCGGCGGCGCTCCTGATGTGCACGTTCCAGGCCGGGCTGCAGGCCCTGTGCGAGATGGGGCTCCCTCCCGACGAGACGATCGCCCGGCTGAACCGCCTGCTCTGCCGCCAGATTCCCGAGAACCGCTTCGTGACTTTCTTTTTCGCCATCCTCGATCCGGAGCGTCACACGCTGACGTACGTCAACGCCGGCCAGAACCCGCCCTGCCGGGTGCGCCCCGGCCTCGTCGAGATCGAGCGGCTCGCGGGCACCGGCCCTCCCCTGGGGCTGATCCCCGGCGCGGCCTTCACCTCCGGCACTCTCGAGCTGTCACCGGGCGACTTCGTCGTCTGCTTCAGCGACGGCGCCACCGAGGGGCGCAACGCCGCGGACGAGGAGTTCGGAGAGGACCGGCTGCTCGACATCGTGCGCCAGAGTCCCGCCGCCACTCCGGAGGAGATCGTCCGCCGCGCGACCACGGCGGTGGAGCGCCACTGCACCGCCTCGCCCCGTCAGGACGACCTGACGCTGGTCGTCCTGAAGAGACTCATCTGAGCGCCGGTCTCAGCGCGTGAACTTCTCTCAGCGCGTGAACTTCAGGCAGGATTGATCGACGATCCAGCGCGCGTCCCAGAAACCCTTGGAATAGTCGTCCTTCGGGTTCGAGAGCATCTGCGAGGTTCCCGACAGCGAGAAGCCGGCGCCGGTCACCTCGCGGATGATCACGTCGTCGGCGATGCGGTGATTGTCGATGTCTCGACCGCTGGCGGCGCGGGAATCCACGATCCCGAGAACGCCGCCCGGCTTGAGGATCCGCTTCAGCTCCGCCAGCGCGTCGGCCGGGGACTTGAGATCGTGGTAGTTGCGGATCGTCACCACGGCGTCGTACGACCCGGCGGGGATCTTCGCCAGCGCCTTGATCAGGTCGTCGCCGAACCCCTGCGGCTCGGGCAGCGGGATCTCCTCGACGTTCGCCAGGCCGAGCGGCTTGAAGCGCTTGTCGAAGTTCTCGTGGTCGTACGAGGCGAACCCGACGACGCGTCCCTTCGGCCCGACCGCCTGGCCGAGCAGCAGCGTCACGTAGCCGTTCCCCGGGAACAGATCCATCACCTTCATGCCGTCCTTGATGCCCCAGAAGGCGAACAGCTCGGCCGGCTTGTTGTAGGCGTCCCGGTCCTTGTCGGTGTCGGTGCGACCCTTGGCGTTCAGGTCGAGCGCCCCCGCGGACACCCGGGACGGCGCGGCGGCGCCGATCGACAGGACAAGCAGCAGGGCGGTCGGGAAGACGAGACGGGTTCGGTTTTCGGATCGGGTCATCGGGCGGCTCCTCCGGTTCGATCGTTCGCAGGGGGAGTCGCCTTGTATCACGCGCCGCCGGACCCGGTCAATGCGCCGGGCCCCGTCTCACCGGGCCCAGTAGCCGGCGATCCCGATCTGGGCGCCGCCTCGATAGGCGTAATGACCGGGGACCCAGTATGGGTTGCAGTAGCCCGGCGCCACCACGACCGGCGCGGGCGGATAGTAGTAATAGGGAGGCGGTGGCGCGTAGTAAGCGCCATAGGAGAAGAACGGCAGCCCGAGGCCGAAGGAGATGCTGGTGTGGTACCGGGGCCTCGGCGCGTAGTAGGCCGAGTGATACCCGCCTCGCACCACCCGGCGACCCCTGTAGTAACCATCATGGTCCGCCAGGACCGGGCTTGCCAGGGCAAGACCCAGGACTGCCACCACCGCCGTCATCGCCAGAATCTTCTTCATGACCGCCTCCTGCACCCTCTTCCCGGCGATGGCCTGGGATCCTTCCGAGGCCCGCCGGGGCTCTCGCCGGTCGTTAGTGCAAACGGGCTGCCAGGGCCGTTCGGCCAGGATGCCGGTCCGGGAGCCCTTTCCGGCCTGCAGACTGTACCCCGCCGTGGTCACACGGGAGGGCGACGCCGACCGGATCTGCGGACAAAAAAAGGGGGCGGCTATGACGCGCCGCCCCCCGGCTGATTGGCGAACGACTCAGTAGGCGACGAACGGATCGGTCCGGACCACCCGGACGGGGACGCCGTCGACCTCGGCCGGCACCCGCGACTGGGTCGGCCGGGTCGAGTCGACGTAGACGACGATGGCCGCCTTGCCCGGATCGTCCTCCTTCACCCCGACGCCGACACCGATGACCTCCGGGTTGCGCATCAGGTCGGGCGCGTGCCTGTCCTTGATCATCGTGGCGAAGTCGACGTCGTTCTGCAGCAGGTCGCGCCCGCTCGACGCGGCGGCCGCGGCGGTCGGAGCCGAGCAGAGCCCCGTCCCCACGAAGCTGATCCCGAGCGCATTGACGACATCCTGGATCGGATTGCCGACCGTGCTCGAGCTGCTTCCGGCGAACAGCAGGGCGATCGGCGCGTTGTCGCCGTTCGTCTCGCTGCCGGTCGCGCTGCACGACCCCGACACGATCAGCGAGCCGGAGTCGCCGCCGGCGCTGAAGGTGGTGCTGTTGATCACCACCTGGTTGGTGTAGGAGATCACGAACTTCTTCCCCTTGCCGCAGCTCCTCTGGTACTGCACGCTGACGTTCGTGTTGATCGACCCGATCGTTCCGGTCTGGCAGCCGGTCGTCCGGCCGCTCTTCGCCACCGGCAGCCCGACCCGCGGAGTGCCCGGCGTCGCGCAGGGCACGCCGATGTCCAGGATCTTGCCGCCGCTGTCCATCTGGCCCGTGCGCAGCGCCGCGAGCGCCGCGTCGACGTTCTGCGTGCCGAGCGGGACCGCCTGGCTGAAATCGGCCACGATCGTCGCCACGCCGCAGTTGTTGTCGATCAGACCCGGCTGGGAGATGTCCTCACCCACCGCCGCCTGGTCGACGCGCGCCAGGATGTGATTGTTGCTCAGGACGTACTGCACACCGCCCTTGGTCACGAGCGACCCCAGGGTGCCGCCGCAGCAGAAGAATCGCGTGATGTCGTTGGCGTTCCCTCCCGACGATCCGAAGAACAGGGTGCGCACCTGATGGTTCGCACCGCCACTGTCCGCCAGGACGATCCCGAGACACAGAGCCGCGCAGATGGCGCCTACCGTCCACTTTCGCACCGGCAGTCCTCCTTACAGATGTCGGCCGCCGGACCGGTCGATCGAGACCAGCGCGCGACGGCCGGTTCACGGCAGAACCGGGCATCCGATCTCGTGTCAACTCCAGTGAAGGCGAACGACAAGCGTGATACACCCCGGTCGTCGAACTGTCAAGGGGCCACGGCATCGGAGTGGATCACTTTGGGGTCGATCGCCGCGCCGATCCAGAAGGCGCCGATCCAGAACGCGCCGATCCAGAAACTTGAACATTTGAGGCGCACCCGCTACGCTCGCCGGATGCCGAACCGAGCCAGCCGCATCGTCGGACGCCCCGCCGGCGACCTGGCATCCGTTCGCCAAGCGATCGTTACCTGCGAGCTGTGCCCGCGGCTGCGCTCCTACTGCGTGCGGGTGGCCCGGGACAAGAAGCGCGAGTTCCTCGACTGGACCTACTGGGGCCGCCCGGTTCCCGGATTCGGCGACCCGCAGGCCCGGCTGATGGTCGTCGGGCTGGCGCCGGCCGCGCACGGCGGCAACCGGACCGGCAGGGTGTTCACCGGCGACTCGAGCGGCGACTGGCTGTTCGAGGCGCTGCACCGCTTCGGCTTCGCCAGCCAGCCGACGTCCGTGTCGCGTGACGACGGCCTGCGGTTGCGGGACTGCTACGTCAACGCCGCGGCCCGCTGCGCGCCGCCGGACAACAGGCCGACGCCGGGCGAGCTCGAGCGCTGCCGCGCCCATCTCGAGGCCGAGATCCGCCTTCTCCGGCGCGTCCTTGTGATCGTCGCGCTCGGCCGGGTCGCTTTCGATTCCTGGCTCAGGGCCTCCGGCTGGTGGGCCGCGCTGCCCGCCCGCCGCCGGCCGCGCTTCGCGCACGGCGCCGAAGCCCGTCTGCCGGACGGAAAGATCCTCCTTGGGTCGTTCCACCCGAGCCGGCGCAACACGAACACCGGTCTGTTGACCCGGCCGATGTGGCACGACATCTTCGGGCGGGCGCGCCGGCTGGTCGGGCCGCCCTCCGCCGCGCCGATCGGCCGCCCCCGCCGCGGCGCCGGGCGTCAGGACGGCGCGCCGGCCGCGGTACAATGCAGCGCAGCGGAGGAGAGAGACGATCATGGCACCTGAACGGATCGACGTGCGGCAGGCCCGCGAAGCGCTTCAGAACGAGAGCGGCGCGGTCTACATCGACGTGCGCACCGAGGAGGAGTTCGCCGCCGGCCACCCCGAAGGGGCGATCAACGTCCCGGTCGGCGCCCCGAACCCGGCGCAGCAGAGATTCGAGCTCAACCCCGATTTCGTCGACGTGGTGCGCGCCAGCGTGTCGGAGCGCACCCCGGTCATCGTCGGCTGCCGCGCCGGGCCGCGCGCCGAGCTCGCCGCCAACCTGCTCACAAAGAGCGGCTATCCGAAAGTGCGCTGGGTCCTCGGCGGCTTCCACGGCATGAGCGACGCGATGGGCAACATCGTCGCCCCCGGCTGGCAGGAGCTCGGGTTCCCCGAGAGCCGCGACGCGGGCGAGGGCGTCGGCTACCCCTCGCTGCGGAAGAAAGCGGGCAAGACCTAGGAGCGTGTCCGAGTCCTAGCCCTTCAGGTGACCCGCGAGGGCCGAGCGCCAGGCGGCGCGCGCCGCGGCGACCTCGACGTCGACGACCCGGTCGCCGCCGGCGGCGATCGACAGCCCCGGTCCCCCGACCCGGCCGATCAGGGTGATCGGGACGCCGGCGGTGTGGGCCATCTGCTCGAGACGGGCGCGGCACTCGGGCGGGGCGGAGACCACGACGCGCGTCGGGGCCTCGCCGAAGAGCAGCGCGTCGAGCCGATCCGCCGCCTCGAGAGTGATCGTGGCGCCGAGGGCCGCGTCGGGGCCGGTGATGCAGCACTCCAGGAGGGTGAACGCGAGGCCGCCCTCGCTGCAGTCGTGGGCCGAGGCGACCAGGCCCGTGTCGCGGGCGCCGCGCACGAGATCGTGCAGCGCCCTCTCGCGGCGCAGATCGACCGCCTGCGGCCGGCCCGCCTCCTTGTGGTGCAGGAGCGCCAGGTACTCGCTGCCGGCCAGGCTCCCGGACGGCTCTCCCAGGACGAAGATCTGGTCGCCCTCGCGCTTGAACCACTGCGTGATCGCCCCCTTCACGTCGATGAGGAAGCCGACCATGGCGATGGTGGGCGTGGGAAAGATCCCCTTCCCCTCCGTCTCGTTGTAGAACGACACGTTGCCCCCCACGATCGGCGCGTCGAGGGCGCGGCAGGCGTCGGCGATCCCGTCGATCGCCTGCTCGAACTGCCACATGACCTCGGGCTTCTCGGGGTTCCCGAAGTTGAGGCAGTCGGTCGTTCCGAGCGGCACCGCCCCGGCGCAGGCGAGATTGCGGGCCGCCTCGGCGACCGCCAGACGGCCCCCCTCGGCCGGGTCCAGGTAGCAGTAGCGCGAGTTGCAGTCGACCGTCAGCGCCAGGGCGTAGCGCGTGCCTTTCAGACGGATGATCGCCGCGTCCGATCCCGGTCGCACCACGGTGTTGCTGCGCACCATGTGGTCGTACTCGCCGTACACGTCCTCGCGGCTGCACAGGTTCAGCGAGGTCGCCAGCGCCAGAAGCGCCTTCGTGCCGTCGGCGATATCCTTCACCGACCCGGTCGTCAGCCCGGCCACGGCGTCCTGCCAGGCCGGCCGCGCGCTCGGGCGCCGGTAGCGCGGCGCGTCGTCCACCAGCGCCTTCGCCGGGGCGTCCGCGACCACCTTCCCACCCGAGGTCACGCGCACGCGTCCGGTGTCGGTGACCCGGCCGATGACCGAGGCGTCCAGGTCCCACTTCTCGAACACCTCGCGCACGCGCCGCTCGGTCTGCGGCGTGGCGACCAGGAGCATCCGCTCCTGCGACTCGGAGAGCATGATCTCGTACGGGGTCATCCCCTCCTCGCGCAGCGGCACCTGGTCGAGATCGATCTCCATGCCGGTGCCGGCGCGCGCCGCCATCTCGACGGTCGAGCAGGTCAGACCGGCCGCGCCCATGTCCTGGATACCGACCACGAGGCCCGGCATCTTCATGACCTCGAGACAGGCTTCCAGGAGGAGCTTCTCGGTGAACGGGTCGCCCACCTGCACCGTCGGGCGTTTCGACTCGGAGGCGGCGTCGAACTCGGATGAGGCGAGGAGCGAGGCGCCGTGGATCCCGTCGCGCCCGGTCTTCGACCCGACGTAGATGACCGGGTTGCCGGGACCGTCGGCGATTCCCTTGTGGATCTTGTCGCGGCGGGCGATCCCGAGGCTGAAGACATTGACCAGGATGTTGCCGTTGTAGGAGGGGTGGAAGTAGATCTCGCCCCCTACCGTCGGAACGCCGATGCTGTTGCCGTAGCCGGCGATGCCCGAGACCACGCCGCCGACCAGGTAACGCGTGCGCGGATGATCGAGGGCGCCGAAACGCAGCGAGTTCAGCGAGGCGATCGGGCGCGCCCCCATGGTGAAGATGTCGCGCAGGATGCCGCCCACCCCGGTCGCCGCGCCCTGGTACGGCTCGACGTACGACGGGTGGTTGTGGCTCTCCATCTTGAAGACCGCGACGATGCCGTCGCCGATCTCCACCACGCCGGCGTTCTCGCCCGGTCCCTGGACGAGACGCGGGCTCTCGGTCGGGAGTCTTTCGAGATGGACGCGGCTGCTCTTGTACGAGCAGTGCTCCGACCACATGACCGAGACGATCCCGAGCTCGGTATAGCTCGGGGCGCGGCCGAGCGCCGCCACGGCGCGGTCGAACTCCTCGGCCGTCATCCCGTGCGCGAGCGCCAGCTCGCGCGTCACCGCGGGCTCGCTCGTCATCCCTTGCTGCTGCCGAACAGCTTGGCGTCGCGGTCGGCGCGCGTCTGCTTCTCCGCCTTGTCGATGCAGCAGTTCTTGAACTTCTGGCCGCTGCCGCACGGGCACGGATCGTTGCGCCGGGCTTTGGAGTAGTCGACCCGCGGGCTTCCCGCCAAAAGCCGCTTCAACGCCTTGAGCATCCTGTCCCCTCTAGATCCTTTGCCGCCGCGCGAGCGTCCAGGCGTGCACGATCGAATCGAACAGCCGCCGACCCTGGGCGTTCCCCAGGACGTCCTCGGCGCAGCGGTCGGGATGGGGCATCAGCCCCAAAACGTTGCCGCGCGCGTTGCACACGCCGGCGATGCTGCGCAGCGAACCGTTCGGATTGGATTCCACCGTCACCTGCCCGCCGGCGTCGCAGTAGCGGAACACCACCTGGCGCTTCTCCTCCAGCTCCTTCAGGACCTCCTCCGGAGCGTAGTAGCACCCCTCGCCGTGGCCAACCGGGATCTTCAGGACGGTTCCCTGCTTGATGCGCGCCGTGAACGGCGTGTCCTGGCGCTCGACGCGCAGGAAGACATCCCGGCAGACGTACTTCAGCCCGGCGTTGCGCATCAGGGCCCCGGGCAGGAGACCGGCCTCGGTCAGGACCTGGAAGCCGTTGCAGATCCCGAGGACCAGGCCGCCCCGCGCGGCGAACGCCTCGACCGCCTTCATGATCGGCGAGAAGCGCGCGATCGCCCCGGCGCGCAGGTAGTCGCCGTGGGCGAACCCGCCCGGCAGGACCACGCAGTCGGTCCCGGCGAACGAGGCGTCCTTGTGCCAGAGGAAGGCCGCTTCGTGACCGAGGACGTGCTTCGCCACGTGGTACACGTCGTGGTCGCAATTGGAGCCAGGGAAGATGACGATCCCGAACTTCACCCTGTCTCCTCACTCCTCATAGATTTCGAAGCGGAAATCCTCGATGACGGTGTTCGCGAGGAGCTTCTCGCACATCGCCTTCAGACGCTGCTCGGTTTCGCGGCGCGGCAGGCCGCCCAGGGTGATCTCCATGCACTTGCCGATACGCACGTCGGTCACCTCGCGGTAGCCGAGCTGATGGAGCGACGCGCAGACCGTCTTGCCCTGGGGATCGAGCACGCCTCGTTTGAGGGTGACGAAGACGCGTGCCTTCAAGAGAAGTGGCCTCCGGGCGCCGGGAACGCCCGCAAGAATAGCACAAGGCGCGAGACGCCCGCCACGCGCACGGAGGATTGCCGATGACGAGGATCGGCGCCGCGCCGAGGACCGAGCCGCGCCGGGGACCAAGTCGGCGGCTTCCGGCGCCGCGCGGCCCGCGGCCTGAATTGTCAAAGACCCCGGGCGCTCGTGGCGGCACCGGCGACCGGGAATCCGCGCCGGGCCGACGGCGTGCAGCGCCCCGATCAGCCGGCGCGATCAGCCGCGGCGCCTCCGACGGCGGCGGCGGTGCGTGCGCGCGCGGCCCTCTCCTCGTGCGAACCCTGCCGCACGATCTTCTCTCCGAAGTACCGGACGAGCGGCGGCCCGTCCCGCCTGACTCCCAGGTCCCACCAGAGCGCGCCGGGTGCGCGTCCGAAGCATGCGATGCGCCCCTCGTGCACGCCCTGCTGGTGGTGGCCGATGCACAAGGTCACCAGGTTCCCCTCGTCGTCGCCGCCGTGGCGCGACCGGAAGACGATGTGGTGCTCGTTCAGACCGCCGCGGGACGTGCAGCCGGGCGCCATGCAGCGCCAGCCGTCCCTTTCGAAGATTCGGTAGCGCCGCCTCCAATGGGGATCGTCGGGGTTCTCCCAGGTGTCGCGGAGGGCCTGGGCGAACAGAAGGAAGCATTCCCAGTCGTCGAGGTGGCGGCCGGCGGCTGCGCGGCAGGCGCGGAGCGCGCTGTCCCAGAGCGCCGCCACGTCGAGCGGCGCCCAGAAGACGATCCTTCGGTGGCTTCGCGGGACGGGCGGCGCGGCGCATTCAGGAGGCGCCGATGTGTGCAGCCGGAAGGCGTCAGGGGCCGGCGGAGCCGTCGTCGGGCCGGCGATCGCCTGACCGGGGATCGCCTGACCGGCGATCGATTGACTGAGAGAGGGCTCGGACGGTGGGAGCGGAGGGGCGCCGACGTGTGCCGGTGAGCCGGGCGCCGAGGTCCCGGCGCCTGCAGGCGAGTCGGTCACCGACGCGCCGACGTGTGCAGCCGCCTCGGCGGCGGCGATCTCGCAGGCCACGATGACGTCTTCCAGCCGGCGCACCGTCACCTCGCGCGCGTAGCGGATCCACCGACTCTGGGTCGACGGGTCGACGACGCGCACCAGAAGACGGGCCTGGCACCACGAGACGAGCCCCCGCTTGTAGGCATCCTCCAGAAGCGGCAGACGGCGCAGGCGCCGGTCGAGCGACACCAGATAGCGCGCCCGGCGCGGCGACATGGCGAGCCTCTCCGTGACGAAGTCGTCGAGCGTCGCGAACCCGAGCTCCCGGTGCAGGCCCAGCGAGACCAGCGCGGCGAGCAGGCGGCCCTGCCGCCAGGCGAGCGACTGCCGCAGCCGCACGAGCCGCCGCAGGCGCGCGTCCAGCGCCCACGCGTCGACCTCCTCGTCGTCGCTCGAGGCACGTTCATCGTTCTCCGGGCCGCCCAGCGAGTCGTCCGTCCAGTCGCCGGGCGTCGGGCGGAAGCGGTCCGCGGCGATCGCCGCCGCTCGGCAGCCCTCCGACAGAATCTCCTGCGGGTCGGCCGCGGACCCGATCGAGGCGAGCGCCTCCTGCGCGGCGGAGGCGGCGGCGCTCCACGCCGACGATCCCGCCCAACCGATGGCAGGGACACAGGACGCGCGCGCGAAGGCGAGATGCGGGCGGGATCGGGCGGGCCCGGCGAGCGAACCCGCGATCGCGGCGCCGGCCGAGGCGGGGGCGGATTCAGTGGATCGACGGGCCGGCGCGTCCCCTTCGGTGTCACGGGAAAGGTCGGGCACGCCCGAGAGAAACTCCGCCGCGAGATACTCGACGCAGCGCCAGGCCGGCTCCTGGCGGCCCGCCACGCGACGGACGAGGTCGAGGGTCCAGGCCCAGACCGCCAGGACCCGGGCCGGCGCGGAAAACGTGACGAGCCGCCCCGGCTCGTCCTGCTCGATGGGCGACTCGGCCGCCGGGATCGCCCCTGCGGTGGAGGCGGACGCGGAGACCGTGTCGCCGGCATCGCGCCCGCCGGCATCCCGCCCGCTGGCTACCCGCTCGCCAGCATCCCGCCCGCCGGCATCGACCTCCCGCGCCACCGCCTCCCGGAGGCCGGAGACCGTCAGACTTCGCGCGCGCTCCAGCCAGAGCTCTTCCGTAGCGCCCGTCGCCGCTCGAGCGACCGTCTCGACCTTCGACAGCGACAATTCGCCGTCGAGCAGCGCCCGCAGGAGGCGCGGAAGGCCGGCGAGCGCCCGCTCGAGACGCAGGATCGCCTGGCACCTGCGGAGGCTCATCCCGAGACGCTCGCCGAGATAATCGGCGAGGCGGACGTATCCCAGCGGACGGTAGAGGCGCCGCGAGCGAAGCCTCAGCAGGCCGGGCGCGAGGCGCCGGTCGACGAGGAGACCGGCCCGGCCCAGCTGAACGAGATGACCCTCGAGCCGGCGCGCCGCGACGACGGCACGGCTTCGGTCGTCAGCTGGTCGGTGGAGATCGTGCGACGCGAAAACATCGACATTCGTCCGGGTCACCGGGGCCTCCTTCTCCCGTGGCCAGAGATGTCGACGCGGGTGAGTGTAAGTTTACAGAACGATCTGTCCGATGTCAAGAACTTTCTGCGGGAAATCTGCTGCGGGGCGACGCCGCGGAGGCCGCGCGATGGTCAGGAGCTGCCGCATGGAGGAGCGCTCTGCCCTGCGAGTCGTCCGATCTCACGCACCGGCCAACCACGTGACCCGCTTCCCTATTGAACCGGCACGCGACCCGCGTGGCATACCCGCGCCCCTTGGTGGTCATCGGCGCCACGATTACGGTCCGGATGTGCCGATTCATCTCGTCCGGCGACACCACCGGACAGGGGCGGGTCTTCTTGATTTCACTGCCGACGGTGGGGTCCAGGCTCACAAAGATGCACTTCGAGCCGGGTTACCGCCATCGCCACTCATCCTTAATCCAGCGAGTGGACTGTGCCTCGTCGATGTGTTGATCGTCACCGTGTTGAGCCATCGCCCGAAACGCTTCTGCCCACCCCGCCCTCGGCTGCGTCGCCGGGCTGATCACCAGCGTGTTGCCACGAACGGCGACTTCGACGTCACCGTTCAGACCTGTCTGCTCGATGAGGGGCTTGGGAACAATTCGAGCCTTCATCAGACGCCTCCGGTCAGAGTGGTTACCATGCAATCACAGCGGCGGTGCCTGTCAAGGGGGCACACATCGTACCACTTGACGACGTGACCAGATGTGACTATCTTCTGGTCATGAAGAAAGTCCGGATCGCGGATCTCAAGAGTCGCCTCAGCGAGCACCTCCGCATGGTGCGGCGTGGCGAGACCTACACGGTGATGGACCGGGAGACACCGATCGCCCGGATTGTTCCGTATGGGGCTGAAACCGAACCCCTCAGAGTCCGCAAGCCGCTGCGGCGTGTCCCGAGCCTGCACGACGTCCGGCTCCCGCCCCCGCTCAAGGTCCACGTCGACGCCGTCGCCCTCCTTCTCGAGGAAAGGCAGGTCGAGCGCTGATCGCCTATCTCGACTCGTCGGTGCTGCTGCGGGTCGTCCTGGGGCAGCGCGGCCGACTGAAGGAGTGGAAATCCGTCCGCGACGGGGTCGTCAGCGCCCTGGCCGAGGTGGAGTGCCTGCGGACGCTCGACCGGCTGCGGCTCCGCAATGCCATCGACGATGACCAGCTGTCGGTTCGCCGGGAAGCGGTGTACCGGCTGCTGGAGGAGATCGAAATCGTGGAGCCGACACGGCCGGTCCTGGCCCGCGCCTCGCTTCACCTGCCTATCCCGATCGGCACCCTCGACGCCATTCATCTCGCCACCGCCATGCTCTGGCGCGAATCGTCCTCGGCCGACCTGGTGTTCGCGACGCACGACACGGCGCTCGGAATCGCCGCGCGCTCCGGCGGCTTCAGGGTCATCGGACTCGGCCAGGCCTAGCTTGCCGGGGTCGAGCCGTTGACGAGCCACAGGGATGAGCCACAGGTTCGTTCATTCTTTCGCCTTCCACGGCCCACCGGGCCTCCATGAATCGCCGAACGACGGAGACCGGCTGGCGGCGCCGATCACTGGCCCAAGAAATCGCGCGATCCGCGTCACGACCATCTCAAGGTCGGCAGGTGCGGAAGCGAGTCCGCTTTTCAGAAGGAATCCTTCCCACTGGACCCGCTTGTCCGACCGGGCCGCGAACTCGGGCGTCAACGCGAGCGGAAGGCTCTCGGGAATCGCGGTGCGCCGGCGCTCGAACGTCGCGCGCACAGCCTCGACAAGAGAAGCTCCTTCGAAGGCGCGCCGGTCAGCGAGCGCGAAGATGTCGAAGAAGTCGCGCATGCGGCTGTTCGCTTCGCCGAGGACCACCATGGCATGCAGCTTTTCCGCGATCGTGGTCTCGGGGCGATACGCCCTGAGCCGCGGGCGAGGGAAGTCGAGCAAGCTTGGATACTCGAGCCAGACCGGTTCGGGAGTCACAGCGTCCCCGATCCCCACATCGAGTTGAACGCGGAGTCGCGCCTTGCCCAGGCGCGCTTGCAGCGTCGCCCGGAGTCCCCCGTAAGCAGTTTCCGGACGGATGGGGATCACCTTGATCGATGCAGGCAGGAACTCGAGCCCATCCGGTTCGACGGCGACGCCGCAGACTTCCGCGAGGAGCGCCATGAGCGACTGGCGGGACAAATCGCCGAAGCCGAGGAGGTCGCCGTCACGGGTGGGGCGAATCGTCTCGCCGAGCCACACGAGCATCAGCAGGGCACCCTTCAGGACGAAGCGGTCCGCATGGGGCGACCGCGACAGTCGATACAGGAAACGTTCGACGGCGAAACGTGCCAGCACGAGGTTGGGATCGACACCGATGGCGCGGGCGTGGCGCGCCAGGCGCACCTGGACCGAGACGGGAAGCCCCTCGACGACTGGCGTCATGCGACCAGCGCCTCCAGGTAGGGGCGCATGACCTGCTCCACGTGGCAGAGTCGGGCGTATCGGTGGATTTCGTCCATCGTGAATCGTCGCGCCCGCCACCCCTCGCGCAGCGCCTCCAGGGCCACGTCCAGTCCGACTTTGTTCCGGTACTTGAACACGTCGGCAAGCGTCTTGGCGACGCAGTAGATCTTCACCGACTCGCCTTCCATGCGATGTGTTTCGATCCCCTCCGTCAGGGTCTTCCCCCCGAACCGGTGCACACGGAGCCGCGGCCAGGAGAGCGCGGGACGGCGGCTTCGACGGTCCAGCGCGATCCAGACCTCGTGCGGGGCTTGGGTACCGATATCGTGAAAGCGCAGCGCCGACACGAGGCAGATGACGGCCTTCGGGACCGCCGCCGCGACGAGCGCCAGCCCGTGGTTCTCCGTGATCGGCGCGTCTGGCAGGCGGTATCGCCCTCGCGACACTCGTTCCAGAGCGCCGGCCCGAACCAGCCGGCTCAGTGTCTGCGTGTGGATCCCGGCTCTGGCGACCTCTTGTCGCGTGATCGAACCTCGACGCTTCGCGAGGCTCAGTACCCGGGTTGAAGCAGCGCTGTCGGACATGTGGCGAAGTGTATACATATTCCGATAACTGTCAACACTTCGCCACAACGAGCCTTGGTATGTGGCTGATCGCGTCACCTCCGCCAGCATCCGCACGATGTAGCCCTCGATGGCCCGGACGTCGGCTTCGATCTCTTCGAGGAGGCGCGGCCGCGAGCCGGTCGCGGACGCGCAGACGTGTGCCGGCGAGCACACCGGCCCCGCGCCGACGTGCGCTGGTGACCCGAACGCAGACGCGCTGATGTGTGCCGGCGAGGTCGCGAACCGTGCCCTGGCGTGCTCGGCCGAACCGAACGCGGAGGCGCCGATGTGTGCAGCCCGGGTCGCAAGCCGCGCGCCGACGTGTGCCGGTGACCCGAACGCAGACGCCCCGATGTGTGCCGGCGCACGGCACGACCGGCCACGGGTCGGCGGCCCAGCAGCGAAGAGGCGCCCATGAGGCCCGGCGAACGACTGCCGCGTCCGGACGAGCTGCCGGGGACGCAACATCAGAAGACCGGACGGGAGGAGATGGCCAACAAGCGCGAGCCGATGGCCGACGAAGATGACCGTCCGGCCCAGCCTCAGGCGACGACACTCGAGCAGGCGCGCGGCGGCGGGACGGCGTCCGTCGTCAGTCGGTCCAGGGAGATCGTTCGACGCGAAAGCATCGACATTCGTCCGGGTCACCGGGGCCTCCTTCTCCCGTGGCCAGAGATGTCGACGCGGGTGAGTGTATGTCAAGAACTTTCTGCGAGAAATCTGCTGCGGGGCGACGCCGCGGAGGCCACGCGACGGTCAGGAGCCGACGCGTGGAGGAGCATGGCCTGTCTGACCGCCAGCCGGCCGGCGTGAGCGACCGCGCCACAGACTCCTGCGTTGTTCTTCGGGCGAAATCGTCGCACGTCCGGGCTCCGCCCCGCGCGTCGTCCGATCTCGCGCACCGTATCGAAGGCGATCACGGAGACGCTCGCCTCTTCATCTGCACGGGAGCCCCGCAGCGACGACCGACCTCCCTGGCCAGGTCCTCCCCGAAGACGAGCAGCTCGTCGCCATCCGGCGTGCGAACGTGCGTCGGAAGGTCTCCCTGGGCGCCGTCTTCACGACAGAGGGCAGCACGCTGGGGAGACCTAATGACACATGAAACGAGGGAACGATAGGCCGGCAGGTGCTCAGAACTCCTTAAGGCCACGCGGGTGAAAGTTCACAACATGTCGTCTTTCCAGCGGAAGACGACATGGTTGCTTCGGGTGGATTGTCGTCAACCTGCTTGATTGATAGGATCTCCGGAGTAAGTCCGATGAGGAAGCGAGCGAGGCGGAGGCGACGGACCACCGCTCGAAGGGGGAGATCTTGACCGACACGACCCTGCAACCGAGTTATTCGGGGAGTCACGCGCTCATTATTGGCATCAATGCCTACGCGGTTGCATCTCCCCTGCGATATGCGGTCAACGATGCAGAGTCGATCGCCACGCTCCTCAAGGAGCAGTATTCCTTTCAGACAGAGCACATTCACCTGCTGCGGGATTCCGAAGCCACGCGGGACGCGATTCTTCGAGTGTTTCTCGGATTCGCACGCGATGGTACGGGCGCGAACGACAGAGTACTAGTCTACTTTGCCGGCCATGGACTTACTGTGCCTTCTCGCCGGGGCGAAGTTGGCTTCCTCGTTCCTCATGAAGGCGATCCTCGCCATCTCTCTACACTCATTCGCTGGGATGAACTGACCAGAGACGCTGACCTAGTCCCTGCAAAGCACGTTCTATTCCTAATGGATGCCTGCTACGGCGGCCTGGCGGTGGCCAGGACTCTGCAGCCAGGAGCAATGAGGTTTGTAAAGGACATGCTTCTTCGTCCAGTTCGCCAAGTCTTGACTGCAGGGAAGCCTGATGAGGTGGTGGCGGACCACGGTGGTCCTCTTTCAGGCCATTCGGTGTTCACAGGACACCTGTTGGAGGGGTTGAACGGAAAAGCCGCCGATCGGGATGGCATACTCACAGCTAATGGTGTCATGGCTTACGTGTATCGGAATGTGAGCTCCGATCCAGACTCCAGGCAAAGTCCCCATTTTGGGTTTCTTAGCGGCGACGGTGACTTCATATTCAAGGCACCCATCCTGGAAGGGGTAGAGGAGGACGAGCAACGTGACCATGATGCATTGTTCTCGGTCCCCGCGGTGACACTTCCACTGCCAGGAGAGCAACATGTGACAGTCGCTGAGCAGGTAAAGGAATTCCTTTCCGACGAGCGCCACCGCATTACGCTACACGACCTCGCTGGTCGTGAGATCCGTCAAGTACTTTCTGCGACCGCCGAGGATTACTTCCCGGTCAGCGCAAAATGGTCTGCCGAAGAGTTCGCCGTACGATTGGCCAAGTACGAGGACATCACTAAGACAATTCGTGAGATACAGGTGCTGATTGGATATTGGGGATCCTCAGCGTTCCAAAGCATCCTCACCCTTGCACTAAAGCGCTTGTCTGATCGCCTCAGCCCGCAATCAGGACTTTCCGCGTGGATTGCTTTACGCTGGTATCCAGTTCTCCTTCTGCTGTACTCCGGAGGAGTCGCCGCGGTTGCGGGAGGGCAGTTCGACAACCTCACATCACTTCTGCAACTGCCGATCGACGGTGAACATCACGTCGGATCTGCTTCCACTATCCTTCGTGCCACTTGGTCGGAGATCACGGAGATGGGTGCATCGTTCAAGACCTTGCCAGGTCATGAACGCAACCTTACCCCACTTAGTGAGTACATCTTCAAGCTCCTCCAACCATCAGTAGATGACCTGCTGTTCCTCGGCAGCGAGTACGAATCGCATTTCGACACTTTTGAGGTGTTGATGTCGGTCGAGCACGCTGACCAGTGGAGCAGAGAACGTGGAGAAACGGCGTGGGGCCCCTACGGGCGATTCTCGTGGAAGGCCAGACGTCCAGGCGTATCAAGTCCTTGGCACAAGCTGATATTGGAAGCTGAAGCGAAAGGGAATGCTTGGCCACCTGCTAAAGCAGGGCTATTCCAAGGATCCGCAGAACGGTTCACGTGGCTGACCGCACAGTACAAGGGGCTCGGCCAAGCGTGAACTGTAGAGGACTTCCCCCTACCTCTTCTCATCTCCCCAGGGGAACTTCTCCGGGAAATCCCATCGGAAGAGGGTGTCGAGGGCCCGGTCGAAAACCATCGCCGCTGGCGCCGGGCATCGCTCTCCCGCCACGTTGCGGCACTCGATCACGAATCGTTGGCCATCCCGCAGGGTCTCGAGCTTCATCGTCGAAAGAAGGTGTTGGCCAACACGCGGAGACAGGAGATCGCAACGGTAGAGCCGCCGCAGCAGATCGGACCTTGGGACTTTGCTGTCATCAACCATCACAACTATGTCCATTGCAGGCGTCCCACCTGAGTTCCGAATGTAGAGGGCACCTCGCTCGTCAGTCGGATCAATTTCAATCGTGAGGAACACGAAGGGGTCGTTCGCGGACTTCTGGACTTTCAGCAACTGACCAGTCAGGATCGTGTACCACCAGAGAAATCCTGCGCTAGCCAAGGACCCCAGGGCGCTCATCGCTACATAGAAACCAGGATTCGACAACATGGCCTCCCCATATGCGGGTGACAGTAGCGCAAAGTCCTTCATTGATAGCGATCGGATCATACACCGGTGGACAGACGCATCGATTGTTGCGCTACACTTCACTGTGTGCGATGGACCAACAGACTCTATAGGGAACGGATGAACCTCAGCCAGAGCAGAATAGTGAAGAAGCTGTTCCGAGTTCGCTTGTCGTTACGGCCAGTGCGGATGCGCTGCTAACGAGAGTTGCTACGGTTGTGTCCGTTCGTATCGAAATCAGTTCGTGCACCACCGGCTTCGGCGGGGACCCACCTACCGGTACCTGGAGCGATTGCTGGCCGAATGGCCGCGCAATTCGTAGCGGTTCTACAGCATCGCGTATTTCGAACCAACTCGATCTTCCATTCTGGAGCAAGCCGATCACTCGTTCCTGCCAAGGTGTCCAGCATGGGTCAGGATCGACTGGGATAGGCGAGGAATGGCGTTGGTCTCTTCGCAGCAATTCATGCTTGGGCGGGAAGTCAAGGGGAGGCGGGTTAGGCGAGCTTCCGCGCAATTTCCTCCTCAAGAATCTCATGTACGGTGAGTGGGATGATTACCTTCCCGGTTTTCTTGAAGAATGCGCCGATCTCTCGGGTTGCGTCGCTGCTAAAGTCGAAGCCAACGAAGAAGCCCTTCGTCCGATCGTTCCGCATCATCACTGCCTCAAAAGAGTCGATATCGGGGCGACCCACCTTATCCTTCTGCTTCACTTGGATCGGATACCAGATGTCCATGAAGTCCAGAAATCCCTCCTTGGCGCTCTTGCGCTCGGGGGTGGCGGACACTGGATAGATCCTCCCGTCGATACCCATGTCCCCGACCTGTGCCTTGTTCGGAATGCCCCCCAAGGCGATGACCGCCCAGTTTTCGAATTCGAACGGCGGCATCTCGCGAAGCTGCTTCTCGCTCCTCGGGAGGTCACGGATCACGAAATCCTTGCCCTCCGTAAGGCGACAGTCGTCCCCTAGGCGCTTCGCCATCACGCGACAGGCAGTTGGCGACACATCGATGCCGATCCACTTTCGTCCGTGAAGTTGAGCGGCAACCAACGCCGTTCCGCACCCACAGAACGCATCGAGCACGATGTCCTCCTTGTTACTGCTGGCCTTTATGATCCGATCAAGAAGGGCAACTGGCTTCTGCGTCGGGAACCCAAGCCGCTCGTCGCTTCCCGAGATCACAGGCTTGATGTCGTCCCAGAAGGTTTGAAGAGGAACTCCGGGCATCTCGTCCATATAGTGTTTGAGCATCGGCATGCCAGTCTTTCGATAGTAGATCAGGCCGTTAGCGTCCATCTGGCGCATGTTTTCCTTCGAGTACGCCCAATAGCGACCCTTGTACGGCTTTACTTTCTGGCCGTCTGGCGTCGACCACTCGTAGGATACGTCCCCGCCAGGCTTGTTCGCGGTCATGTCGGAGACGCGGAAGCGGCGGCCGGCGCCATCTTTGTAACGATAGTTCTGGTCCAGGTAGTCTTCCGTGTAAGGCGTGAACTGCTTATTCCACGTCCAAGGCTTGCCGGCCGTGTAAAAGAAGATCGTGTCGTGATTCGCTCCGTAGCCCTTCGAATCGCTGTGCGCGCTACTTCGCTTCCAGACGATCTCGTTCTGGAATTGATTCTCTCCGAAGATTTGATCAAGCATCACCTTTACGTAGTGCGAGGCATGCCAGTCGCAGTGATAATAGAAGGAGCCGGTGTCCTTGAGAACACGGGCAAGCTCGACACACCGAGGACGCATGAAGGCGATGTAGGCCTCGGTCGAAGCATGGCGGTCCTCGAACGCCCGCTTTTCCTTCGTCTCTCCCCAGAACACCTCGTAGTTTCGGTTCGAGTTGAAGGGCGGGTCGATGTAGATGAGGTCCACAGCGCCATCAGGCAGACGCTTGAGCTTTTCTAAATTGTCCCCGCACCAGATGACACTCGTATCGATCCCGTTCTTCGTGGCCTTCTTAGTCACAGGGTGTCCTCCTGATGACGGCCGCCTGTCCCGAGCGGGCAAGGGTAGCACGCGGAGCGGCTTACAGTATCTGCGACAGTGCACCTCGGGTATACTTTGTGCCACTCGATCCATGGCAAGCGCAGAACGGAAACAGGTTCCAGTGCGATCATGGTAGATGAAGATCCTCCCGCCCTCGACCGGCCGACGGAAGAGTTCCAGGACGCCCAGTCTCGCGGTTGGGATGCCCTCGGCGAGCTGATTCCTCCTGGCATTACTTCGGATGCGATCCCGTCTCTAATTGGCGCCCACGAACTGGAGCCGCTTTACCCGTTGCTCCACGCTCTGATCGGGCGAAGCCCTCGAGATTTCTTTGTCAGGGTCGCGGCCCTCGAAGCTCTCGTCACCGACGGGCGAGCGGCCTTCTTGTCCCGAGACCTTGAGGAAATCCTGTACTGGCTCAACGACGCCGCGCGGGACTCTATGCTGCGGACGCTCCGCGCCAACGGCTGGCTGGACTACGATCCCTCAATCGGGACCACGATCACCGACGCCGGGCGTTGGGCTTACGAAATTCTCGGGTTCCTTCACAAGCGGCTGCGTGAGAATGAGTTCAGGCCGACCCTTGCCGGGGTCGAGTATGCCCTTCAGATAGGCGTCGATCCTCTCCGACACCTGGAATCCCTTCGCTCCCGCCTGAACGCCCTGCATCATGACATCGAGGTGGCCCGAGCATCTCACTCTGAGGTAGTCCTGCGAAAGGCCGTCGCAAAGCTCGACGAGACGCTGGGGCTCTCTCAGTACATTCGGCAGGTGTTAGATCGAGTGCCGCGTGACAACCGGGCTGCTCGCCGGACTGTTCGGGAAATCCACGACCTCCTCTCGCGTCTCCATGGTGTGAGTGCCAACCTTCATGCCGTTATCACCGAGGTCGGCCGGCAATTCCTTCGTCTGACGGCGGGTATGACGGTCGAACAAATCGTCCGCGCGCTCATGCGCCGAAGCCGTGAAGAACTGGCAGCGGTCGGTAGAGAAGCTCTCCTTCCAGTCTTCACCCCACCGCCCCTCCTCAACACGGAAGTCGTGGCGGTCGCCGCGGAACAACAGGTATTGCGGGAACGCCACGCCAAGGAGCCCGTCATATGGGAGGAGCCTCCGGAGCCCCGACGGGTTGAGGACGCATCTCTAGTCCCGCTGGAGGTGAAGGCGTTCCTTGCCGACTTGGCCGAGATCGCCCACGCTGGGAAGCCCGTGCCTCTTGACGCGGCCGTGCCAAGAGGCACTGCAGGTGAATCGTTCTTGAGGGCCAGCCTGCTTCCCCTTGCTGGGGACCAGCGTGCAGGCGAAGGTGTCGCTGGGCAGCTCGGGGCGCTGCCGATTGAAATAGAGACCGAGGACGAAGGCTGGCCGCAGCCCTTGAACGGAGCGTCTATCAAGGAGCTCACACCCGGATGTGTCCGGCCTCGAGAGGTGAAGCCGGGCAAAGAAGCTCGGTAGCAGGGAACCCGTCTATGGACGAGGCAGTGCATATTTGTGCACGACTCTTGAGGGATGGGACCGTTCCACGGTCCGAACTTCCGGATCTCGACCACCCGGACGTCCGCCGCGAAGTCGAGCATCGCTTAGGGGCTGTGGGCCTTCAACTGGCGACGAGCGCGTATTCCGAACACGTGGGCCTGCGGCTTTCCCCCGATGTGGTGGCCCACTCCGATTTTGACTCGGCCTCGAACCTCGGGCTCCGATCCGACGCCTGCGCCCTCCTCGTGATCGCCTGGGCGCGCCTGGTGCTCCAAAAAAGAACAGCGAGAGACACCCGCGACGTCCCGGGCCAACGCGCGCTCCTTCCGGAAGACCAAGCGGCGGCCGCGCGCGAGTACATCCCCCAAGTACGGATCTCCACGATCGCGCGGGAGTTCGGTCCTATCATAGGGTCACGGACGCACATCAAGGCTCTGGTCACGAGGCTCCGTCGGCTGGGGTTCCTCGCCGGCCGGGGGGAGGTCATCGAACCCGGGCCGCTTCTAGAACATGGCATCGACGGGGAGAAAATGGTGGGCTTCATCCGCCGGGAGGTGCTGGCGGGTCTCCTGCAAGCAAAAAAACCGCCAGCGGAGCAAGACCGGTCGGAAGACGAGAGCATCGATATGCAGATCGTCCAAGCTCTCCACAGCCTCGGAGGCAGCGCGAAGATGAAAGAACTTGCGGGAGCGGTGGGCGAGCGGGCAGATAGAGTTCGCGCAGTCCTTGCGGATCTTATCGCCCAGGGCAAGATCCGCCGGACGGGTGAACGGGCCAACACAAAGTACCACGTCGCGATCTGATGTTTCGCTTCGCAGAAATTTCGCTGCATGGGTGGTCGGTTTGGTCACAGGTCAGAGTCCCACTCGACCGAAACGTCATCCTCGTCACGGGTCCCAACGGCTCGGGAAAGACGACGCTCCTTGATGCGATCCGGCAGCTCCTGAACGCGCCAAAACTCTCTTCCCGCCGTCGACTTCAGCATTACCTGCGACGCCCCGACGTCCCCGCACTTATCCGCGCCGTTGTGTCCAACACGACGCCGGAAGGCGGCGCTCCCCCGTTCCAGCACGAACGGATCGTATCGCCCGAGGCGACCTTGGCCTGCGCGCTCGTGCCGGCGAGCGGCGGCTCGCCCGAAAAGCGCTTCGCGATCCTGCCCGGCCGGGTCTCCACCGAGGAGTTGAGAAAGCTACTCCTAGAGTCCAGGAACTTTTATGCCCCGGACCGATACACGAGGGCACTAGAGAGGGCGGGCGTCACCCGCAGCCTCATGGGCATCCTGGCTATCGAACAGGGGAGAATGAATTCGCTTTTCGATCTGAAGCCGCGGGAGTTATTCAGACATGTCCTGGACATGCTGGGAGACCAAACGGTCCTCGAACGGTATGGTCAAGCCCGCCTGAGGTACGAGCAGACGCGCTTGGAGGTCTCCAGACAGATGTCCGGCTTGCAGAGCCTTCAGGTGCAGTTGGGTGAAGTAAAACGCCGAGTCCAGACCAGGGAGGAGTGGGAACAGGCACACGATAAGGTGGATGAGTTAAAAACGCGCTTTCCGGCAGCGCAACTTCAAGCGTTGTTCCGCTCGCGGCAGGAGGCCGCGCTCAAAATCACGGAACTCCGCACGAAGGTTCGAAACGGCAAGGCCGAGCAGGCGCGGCTTGAGAAGGAAGCGTCCAGGGCGCTCGAGTCCGAGGGGTCCGCAAGGAGGGCCGAGGAAGCCGCACAGTCTCGTCAGTCTGCGTCTGAGGTGACCTGGGGCAAGGCGGAGCGCGAATCAGCGATTACCGCAGAACGCGTCCATCGGTTTGAAAGCCTGGAGCGCGAGGCTGCGGCCATGCCAAAGGGCGACCTGAAAACGCTGGAGAAGACTGTGGAGCAGGTTCGTGAGACGGACTTCGCTGCGCGTCGCACGTTTCAGGACGCTGAGGCGCGAGCAAGAGATGCCACCGACACAGTAAACCAATTACGTAATGGCTTGCCAGTGTACCCGGAACCCGTGCGGATAACCCTTCAGGCCCTGGAGGTCAGGAACATCAGGGCGAAACTGCTTGTCGCAACTGTGGATTCCGTAGATGTTCAATTGGCGCAAGCGACGGAGGCCTACCTGGGAGATGCCCGCTACGCCTTGCTAGTGTCCTCGCGAGACATCGCGAAGACAATCGAGATCTCCCGCGACCACGATTTCCCCGGCCCGGTATACGACGGTGTCTGTGTGAAGGAGAAAGCATCCGTGGGCCCTTTGCGCCTCGGTCCCGGCGCCCCCGCCTGGCTTCGTCAGCAACTCGAGGGAGTCCGTCTAAATCCGGACGGCACATGGGCAGATATACGTGGAATCTGGGTGGCGCGGCCTCGAGGGAGGGTCCTCGGGGCACAGGGAATCATGGCGGCTCTCTCCGATGCGGAAGCCGAGTTGACCGACGCGCAAACGGCACTGGCCGCAGCGAAGAAGACCACCGAAGAGGTCAGTGAGCGCCGCAAGGGAGCGGAAGTAGCGCTGGAGAGCGAGCAGCGTCGCCAAATGCTTTTGGCCGAACTTCAGGCCTTACCGTCCGCGCGCGTCGAGGCCGCAAAGGCGAAGGCGACGTCGGAGGATGCCAAAAGGATCCTGACCCAGGCCAAGACTGCCCTCGCGGAGGCGATGACCACGTTCCACACCGCCGAGCGTGCCCGCGAGCAGGCAGAAAGGGATTTGCACGAATTGGGCCAGCGCCTCAGGGGCGAAACGCAAGCCCTTGAAGAGTCGGAACGCAGCGTGTCCGAATGTGACACCAAAATCCGGGAGTTGGAACCTCGCGTTTCGCTCAGGCTTCTGGAGCAGGCTCAGAAGGGCGAACTCGATGGTCCTGACACGGTGGAGGCGGACCTCAAGCGCGCTGAAAAAGGGCTCGAACAACTCGGAGACCCTCCACCCCCTGAGGTGCGTGAGGAGTCCCGCCACCTACAAGCCAACGTCGAGGAGGCGGAACGGCACGTCAATGAGCGAAAGCGCGAGGCGGACCAAGCTCAAGCAGAGCTAGAGGAATGCCGTAAGCGCTATCTCGAAGTGGTGGACGGGGCCCTCCAGGATTACCGAAGACGCGCAATCGAACTGGGGCACCGAGCCAACATCGTCGTTGAGATCGACCTCCCTCGCCTGGAAAACGAGGACAAGCTACTGGACGAGGCCATCATTCAAGCCTCCTTCGGCTTCGACGGAAAAGATCCGCTGCCGCTCGGCGACTCTTCCTTTAGCGGAGGTCAGCAGGTGATCGCCGGGATCATCCTGCTTATGGCGATCGCTGAAACTGACGGGCAGGGCTTCTTCCTCCTGGATGAGCCGTTCGCCCATCTGTCTCTGGATCGTGTGGACGACGTGGGTCGGTTCCTCCGAAGCGCGCGGGCGCAGTTTCTCCTGACTGCCCCGACCACGCTGGATCGGGCACAACTGGACCCCGCTTCCATAGTGATCGTGCTCCAGAAGAAGCGGCCAGAAGATCCATACGCCCCCGATCCACTTGTGGCCGTCTCGTGAACATGGAGGCCTCCACCGGTCAGGGGCATGCGTGTCTCTTCTCTCCCATCCTGCTGTGGGGCGAGTGGGAGGTCGAGGGAAGGCATCGACGACGCTTCGCACGCCGCATCCCCGTATGCACCGTCTGCGGGCGAGAACGCCCCGCCCGGCGCAGCCGGCCTCCGGTTCGGCTCGAAGTGCAGCCGGCCAAGCAGGGAGAACTCCCGGCATCGGAGCCTGCTGGCCTCAAGGTTGCGGCCGTGATCGTCGCCCGGGCAAACCGCGGCGACACGCCCATCGTGCAGGAGAAGGGTCCGTCGCCCCCTAAACCGCCGTTCATCCTGGCGAAGGGATTACTCGGTTCGCTGGCCAAGCGAGGAGTCCCGGCTAGCCTCGCGGACCTGTGGCTTGACCGCTTTCTTGAAGCCGGTTGGGTCGGTCTTTCCTGGCGCGTCCGCGGTACAGTGCGGACGATCACGGAGGTGCTCCCCCTCCAACTCTCCGCGCTGGAAGAGTATGCGTGGCCCGGGAGACAGTTTGAACGACACCGAGCGTGGGAGGAGGCTTCCCATGCGATTGCCGGACTTGCCCACCCGGTCGCGCAGGACGTGGCTCGCATCTTGGACAAAGCAGAAGCGCAGACATGGCCTCCGGACCTAGTTCGCGCGCTGGCAGCGGTGGCCGTCCACGCCGACTCGGGAGATGTCCTTGCCACTCGTGTCTTCTCAACGAAATATCTAGGAGGTTCCAAGGCGCTGGAGCCGCTCCGACAACGCCTGGAGAGACTCATCGGGCCGCTCGAAGCACTAGGAATCCGAAAAGGAGCGACTGTCACCCTCATGGGGGGCATGGGGAAGCTGTCTCTACCCGGATCTCACCTCGAACTTGCGAGTTTTCCGCCCTTCGTCGGTCTTTCCTCGGACACACTTGAAGCCGTCGCACATATCGACTTCCCGCGGGGCGGCCTGCTCATCACGGAGAATCTAGCCCCATTTGAGGCCTGCTGCCGTGGAGAAGTGAGCGGAATACAGGACGTTTTCTTGGTCTGGTCCGCTGGCTATCCGAGCCGAGGCGTGCACATGCTCGTGCGGCACGCAGTGGCGCAAGGGGTCTCCGTAACGGCTTGGGCGGACCTGGATCTGGATGGCGTTCGAATCGCCCGCATCATCGCGTCGTGGGCGCCAGAGAAATTTTCCACCCATCTCATGTCTCCCTCTGAGGTAGAGACCGCCTCGATAGTCCAGGCTCTGACCACTCGAGCAGC
>Ga0070697_100000686_pt1 | contig 25420 bp, 25 predicted proteins | sample KBSK1501metaG_FD_65475 | JGI IMG/M metagenome (GOLD analysis project Ga0070697, IMG submission 65475) | Corn, switchgrass and miscanthus rhizosphere microbial communities from Kellogg Biological Station, Michigan, USA - KBS K1-50-1 metaG | ecosystem: Host-associated > Plants > Roots >...
AATTTATAAGGTGGGTAGCGCAGGTGTTTGCCTGTGATTTTTTGCCGGCGGCGTATTGCGAATGTTCACGAACGCAATACGCCGTCTTTTTTTATTCAGGTCGCTAAAGATTAATTATACGTGCTCCCCTCGCGATTGCTTAAAACTTCATTTCTAGTTTTGACTTTAATGTGCGAAATCAGATTCTGAAAATCAGATTATGAAGAAGACGAGCATAACGGTACCGAAGCTTCGCGGAATTTTGCGGACTGCGTGAATCGTGCGCACTATCAAAACGTTGCGTTTGTGCTTTTGAAGAACGGGGAGCCGGTGGCGCGGCTTGCCCCAGAAAGCCAAAAGATTTGTTCCGGGCTGGATTTGGCGAATGCTCTGGCGAAGGTGGAGTTGCCCGCGAACGAGGCACGAGCCCGGGGCCGCGACTTGCGGGCGGCTCGAACACTTTTGAAGTCTCCCGCCGTCAACAAATGGGAATAATGCTGGACGGCGATGTGGTGATCCGCGGCGAGAAGGGCACATTCGACCTGCGGAACTGGGTTGAATCGCTCCCGAAGGAGCGATTTGAGATCGCTGCAATCACAGTCGCCGAACTGTGGCCCGGAGTGGAACGCGCGACCGGAACGCACAAGACTAGCCGGCAGCGTTACTTAATGGTCGTGGCGACGCTCTGGAACGCGCCAGCCAACGCCTTCGGTTAGCTCATCGCGCTGGCAACTAGCAGTTCTAGGACTCCGCCCTGCCCCTTTTTTACTTAGACTGGCACAGTTTGTTGGAAATCACTTCTGAATTTCAGTTAGAATCCATTCATCTCAGGGACCCTGGTTACTCTGTTGCGCGAGGAGGTCAGCCCGTTCTCGGCCGTGAGCGATCCAGTGTGCCAGGTGCAAGATGCCAATATTTGATTTTATCTCCCCATTTGCGCGGAGACCACGCGTGAGCATTATCCCAGCTGCAGACACCACATTCGGATTTTCGGGACCGGAAGGGCGCAGAAGCACGCGCATCGAACGTCCCGTGCCATTGCTGATCACCGGGCATGACGGACTCGGTCAGGAATTTCTGGAACGCACGTCGGCGGTGAGTCTGAATCTGCATGGCTGCCGGTACCCATCGCGACACGATACACATGTTGGTTCGTGGATCACGCTGCAGATCGGCGAAGCGCCGCTGGGCGAAATTGTCACCACCGTGAAGGCGCAAGTCCGTTCAGTGCAGATTCCGCGTAGTCCGCGCGATCTATATCACGTGGGCGTGGAGCTCGAGACGCCTGCGAATGTGTGGCGCGTTCCTACGCCGCCGCAGGACTGGCTGACTGCGGCAGAGCGCCTTAAAGCGGAATTACCGCCATCGAAAGAACAGACTGCCGCAGCCACTGGCCCCGGTCGCGCGCCCACTGCCGAAGACATCCCGCTGCGGCCGTCCGCGGCGACAAATGCTGAGAGTCCTGCAACTTCGAATGGCCACGGCGAGATTGGCCGAAGACATCTTTCGGAAGCGCTGGCGGGATTAGCTCCCCCGACCACCATGCCTTCACCTGCGCTGCCAACTACTGCGAAGGTGAACGCGGAGTCCGAAGGTGCAAACTCTGAGACCCCACTGAACGGAGGGTTTGCCGCCGCGACCCCTGAGGCCCGGGAAGCCGCTGCGGCATATTCGCGGCCCAATCGCGTAGCGATCACGCCGGAACGCCTGCTGGCCGCGCTCCAACCAAAAATTGAGAAGGCCGCGGAGACTGCGATTTTGACGGCGGTTTCGAAGCACTTGTCGCCGGCCTTGCACGCTGCTGTGAATTCGATCGATGCGGCGCGCGAAGCCTCCGTGCAACAGATTTCCCAAGCCGCAGCGGAACAGCGCAGCGCTCTGGTGCACGCTTCGCGCGAAGAAGTGCTGGCCCGGCTTGAGGACCGGCTGGATGAAGTGCGCACCCGGTGGGACGCGCAGTTGGATGGATATCGCGTTCGCGCGGAAGAGATTGTCCAGCGTATCGATAAACAAGCTGGCGCATCGCAGAAAAATCTGGGCGAAGCCCGGGAAGCCAGCCAGCAAGCGCTGCGCGATACCCAGCAAAGGATTTCGGCGGTGATTGCGGAGTCACTAGCCAGCGCGCTCGAGGAATTCAACCGCGGCGTAGCGCAGGCTTCGCACCGTCACCTGACCACTCTTCTCGAAGAGGCGCAATCGCTGACGCGCGAAGCAACGGCGCATCTCGAAGCGAATGTGGCGGAAGCGCGCGCGACCGTCCAGACATCGGCGGGCGAGGCGCTTGCCGAGTTCCGGCGGCAGACGGAGCTTCATGCTACGGTGACCGCGACCGATACGACGCAGAGGGTCACGTCAGCCCTGGCCGCTCTCGATGCCGAACATCGCGCCGCGTGTGACGCTCGTCGCAATTCGATCCAAGCGGATTTGGCGCGTTCGACCGAGCAGGTAACGGAACAGTTCAGGCAAGGCCTGCGCGCCTTCTTTTACTCGTGCCTGGTCGCAGCCGTGGGCGCTGTCGAACAACATTCGCAAACTACGCTGGAAGGTTTTTCGTTCGACGTGAAGAATTTCTTGCCGCCGCAGGAGAAGTGATCGGCGATTAAAATTTCGAAAAGCCTGCTTTCATATCTCTCGAAGCCCGAGACCCCGACCAAAATTCCCAAAATAAACCTCATCTACTCCCATTTTGGGAACCTGGCCCGTTTTCTTTGAAGCTATCGTCCAAAAATTCCACTTCGAAACAGTCGGGTAGTTATGCTCACTTCTGCCTGTCTGCAGATGCAACGTCCGCACGTTTTCTCTGCGAATCAAGAAACGAAATCACCCGCCGCCGATACTCCGCCGGCGCCGTTCCCATCGCTCCCGTATGCAACGCCCCCGGCACTCGCCACAACTCTTTCGCCCCTGTCGCGACGCGCAGAATCGTTTCCGAATGCCGGCAGGGAAGCACCACGTCCGCTGCGTCGCAAATCAGCAGTAGCGGAAAAGCTCGCGCTTTCACCGCTCTCTCAGGCGAAACTTCGCTTGCCGGAAATCCTGCCAACCGCTGCCCGCGGTAAATCAGCACCCACGCTCCCGGCGCGAAAAATGTTTTCCCCAGCAGCGGCCAGCGTTGCAGTCCCGCATAGTCGTAAGCCGCTTCCTGCAGATTCGCAAAAGGAGCCTCCGCCGCAACCGCTTCGATTCGCGCGTCGCTCCCCGCTGTCTGCAGCGCAATGCCCGCTCCCATAGAATTTCCCAGCGCGTACAGATGCTCGGGATGCTCAGTGCGTTCCAGTTCATCAATCGCCGCGCTCACGTCTTTGCGTTCCAGCCATCCGTAACTCGCTATCTCGCCGCCGCTCGCGCCGTGCGCCCGCGAATCCATCATCACCACGCCATAGCCGCTTTGCAGCAGCATCCGAGCGTGCTCCTCCGTCCCGTAGCGGTTGTCGGCTACGCCATGCAACACCAGCACCCACGCGCCATTCGGTCTCGCCGCTCGCACCTTCCATCCGCGCAGTATCGCCCCATCCGGCGCGCGCACGTCAAACTCTTCGCGGTGCGCGCCAATCTGCGCAAACGTTACATCAGCATCGCGCACCATGTCCGGTGTCAGCGCGCGCTTTTCCGGATGCAAAAATCCCGGCGCACCCATCCAACCCGCCACCACCGAAAGCACAGCCGGAAACAGCAACAAAATCAGCAGGATTCGCACCGTTCGCCTCATGCATAAGATACGAATTTAGCAAGTAAAATGTTGCTGACTAAATAGCGTAGGTGGTACGAAGGACGAAGCCATTCTTTGCGCCAAGCACGAGCCTGGTCTATTGTGAACCGGAGCAGTGTCCGTCATTACGAGCGAAGCGAGGAATCTCTCTTCAATCGATCCGTGCACTAAACTTCAACGCCCTGCAAACACCGTTTCGCCTTTGTAGCGGCCGCCCTCTGACGAACCACTAAGCCTGGGCCAAGTCACAGTTCAACCGCCCGTAATCGCCAACCGCCATCAAGACCGAAACAACACCGACTCCCGCTGAAACATCTTCACCGCCAGAAACAACGCCCCCGCCGCATAAATACACGTCGAAGCAAAAATGAGGGCAATATAATTCCAGTGATATTCCCCGGTCATCAGCTCCTTGCACAGCAAACTAACATTCAATAACGGTACGATTGCCAATTTCGGCGTTAACTCCACCCCCGGCAACATTGCAGCCACCGCCGGGATCACCACCAAAAACATCAGTGGCGCGATGTAACTCTGCGCCTCTTTATGACTCTTTGCGAACAGCGCAATCGTGATCAATCCCGCCGAAAACAACACGCTCAGCGGAACCGCCATGATGATCACCGAAGCGATCGCCGCGGGACCTAGCGTCAATTGCGGAGCTGGCTCGCCCTCTTCCGCCATCTGATCCAGCGCATGAGATCGCTGCAGCGCGGTGGTCGAAATCTCCACCGAAACCATCAGCAGCATGGCAGTGATCAACGAAGCCGTCAGCACCAACAGAAATTTTCCCAGCACCAGGTGCGTGCGCGAGACGGGGCTCGACAGAATCGTCTCCATCGTGCCGCGCTCTTTTTCTCCCGCCGTCAAATCAATCGCCGGACTCATCGCGCCGTTCAGGCACATCAAGATCAGCGCGTAGGCGATAATGCCGCCCAGAATCGCGCCCGCCTGTTTCTCCGGAGACGCGATACTTTCTCTCTTTACCTGAAACGGCCTTAGCAGATTTGCGGGCAAGGAATTTGTTTCCAGCCGCTTGGCTACGATGCCGTCCCGGTACTCTTTCAGGTAGCTTTCGATGTTTCCCGCGGCAAATTCGGATTTAATCTCTCCTCCATAAACATCGATTTTGACCGTGCCGCCTTGGCCATCGCTCACGTTTTTCTCGAACCCCTCGGGAATTTCGACCGCCGCGCGAATTTCCTTTTCGACGACCTTATGCTTCCAATCATCGGTCGTTGGAATTACGTGGATCTTCGGGTCCTGCTGCAGCGCCGCGAGCACGCCCGGGGAATCGGTTCCACCCACGATCATTATTTTCGGTTTCTCTTTTTTAGCGTTGCCGATTACCGCCGACATCACCGCGGTAAATCCCGCGCCCATCACCGGGATTACCAGCAGTGGAACCAGAAACGTGGTGATCAGCGTGCGTCTGTCGCGCAACGCTTCCGTCAATTCCTTGCGGTAAACGATGCCAATATTGCGCAGGCTCATCTCAGATCGCCTCCTGAGCGCCATAGTGCGGCGAAACAATTTTCACGAAAATCTCCTCCAGATCGTTTTCTCCGTGCCGCTGGCGCAGTTGCTCCAGCGTTCCCTCGGCCAGCAATTTACCGCCCTGAATGATTCCCACGATGTCGCAAAGTTTTTCCACTTCGCGCATCACGTGGGTAGAGAAAATTACTGTTTTTTTGCGGTCGCGGCACTCGCGAATAAAATCAATGATCGTGCGTGCGGTCATGATGTCCAGGCCCAGTGTCGGCTCATCGAAAATCATGACCGGCGGATCGTGCACCAGCGTTCGCGCAATCGATGTTTTCTGTTTCATTCCGGTAGAAAGCTTGTCGCAGCGGCGATCGCGGAAATCATTCATTTCTAGCCGGTCAAAAATCTCATCCACGCGTTTTTTCAACACTGCGGAGTCCAGCCCGTTCAGCTTACCGAAATACTCCACCATTTCCTGCGCCGTCAGCCGCGGATACAGCGCCGTTGCCGTGGAAAGAAATCCGCAACTCGCGCGCACTCTCTCCGGATGCTCCACGATGTCGTGGCCGCACAGCCGCGCCGTTCCTTCCGTCGGCTCCAGGATCGTGGCCAGCATTCGAAGCGTGGTAGTCTTGCCCGCGCCGTTCGCGCCAAGCAAACCGTAAACCTCCCCTGGCCGGCAGGTGAAACTCACCCCATCCACTGCGCGCACCTCGCCCCGTTTCTTGTCCTGAAACCTCTTGCATAAATTCAACGCTTCAATCACCGTTCCGCCTTTTGCGCCGCAAATTCGTGTCTAACGAATATTCGTGATTCCCAGGCCGTGAGTTCGTCATTCAACGCCGCAAATTCGCCATTCCAACGCCATAAATTCGTCATTCCGAGCGAAGCGAGGAATCTCTCTTCGCTTTCTTCGCCGCCCTCATAAAATTGCCGCCGGTGCCGCCAAGAAGATTACCCCAATTCGCTACTGGCTCGCGTAGTGTATACGCAGCCCGAGAAAATGCATCCGTCGCGACCTTTCGCACATCTCTCTCCTGGCGCCCTGCAAGGCCTTCCGGTGGTGCAACCTCTGTCGCTCTTGTTAAGATGATATTCTTCGGCTCGCCTGCTTGCGCAGTAGCTCGGAACGGCGAGAAAGACCTGAACATTACGGCGCGAGGATTCTGTTGCACAAACGGTTGCTGCTCTAAACGTGCGCCGCGACCGGGAGCCAAAAGAATAATGGATCGCAGACTTCGCAATCGTATCCTGCTGGTTCTTCTGGCAGCTGGTATTTTGGCGTATGTGCTGCTTCTTCTCAGCGGGCGTCAACCCGTGGCGAAGCTCTCCGCGGTGAAACCCTCGCGCGAAAATATCGTTTCGTCCATCAGCAGCAATGGCAAAGTCGAACCCATTTCACCTTCCATCATTCGCGCGCAACTCGATACATTCGTTGACAAAGTAGCCGTGCTGGAAGGCCAGCAAGTAAAAAAAGGCCAGCTGCTCCTGGAATTGAACGTAAGGGACGCGACCGCTTTGCTCGCGGAGGCCCGCGGCCGTCTTCTGAAAGCGCAGGACGATTTCCGCGCCGCCAGCGCCGGCGGGCGTTCCGACGATTCCGCGCGCGTTACCGGCGATCTCGCCAAGGCGATTGCCGACCGCGACCGTTTGCAGCGCAGCCACGACGCTTTGCAACGTCTGCTTTCGCAACAAGCCGCCACCAAGGACGAGCTTGCGGCCAACGAACTCGCGCTGACCAAGGCGCAAGCGGAAGTGACTCGTCTCACTGCCGTCAAGCAGGAATTTGACCGCGGCGTCCATCTCGATAGCCAGCGCAGCAGCCTGCAGGTCCAGCAAGCGCAAAGCGAAGTCGCGGCGCTGGAAGTGAAAGTTCGCGATGGACACATCACCGCCCCTGCCGATGGCACACTTTACTCGCTCCCGGTGCGCCAGGGTGATTTCGTGAAAGCAGGCGATTTGCTCGCCGAAATGGCCGACCTGCATAAAGTGCGGGTGCGCGCGTTTGTGGACGAACCGGAAATCGGCGGGCTGCGGCCGAATGAGCCTGTGCGCATCACATGGGATGCAATGCCCGACCGCATCTGGCAGGGAGTGACGGAAACTATTCCCAGGCAAGTTGTTCCACGCGGCACGCGCAGTGTGGGCGAGCTGCTTTGTTCCGTAAATAACGACAAATTGGAACTTCTACCCAACGTAAACGTCAACGTGCGCATCAATTCACAAGAGCGCTCAAACGTGCTCGTCATACCGCGCGGCACGGTGGCGTCGGAAAGCGGCAAGCGTTATGTGTACGTGGTAAGAGCCGCGGAATTTGGAGTCGGCAAGAAAGTGCTGGAGAAGCGAGAAATTCAACTAGGCATTGCCGACTCCGTGCATTACGAAGTTCTGAGCGGCCTGGACACAAAGGACATTGTCGCGCTTCCTGGCGACGTGGAACTGCACGACGGCATGTACGTTAAAATCATGAATACTGAATCCGCCTCGGCTGAAGGGCACACGGATGCGCAGTAAACTATTTCGCGTGGTGCTGCTATTGTGTGTGGCATTTTTCTGTGTTTCTGTGGCGCACGCGGAGTCGAGAGTTCCCGCCGCCGCGAAGAATGCCTTTGCCGCCGGCGACTATTCCAAAGCAATTGAAATTCTGAATCGCGAAGCGGCGGAGTCTCCGGGCGACGCGGAGGTGCAGCATTTGCTGGCGCGCTGCTATTTCGAGAACGAAGAATTCGACCGCGGGATTGCGCCCGCGGAGGCGGCGGTTTCGCTGGAGCCAAAAAATTCCGGATACCACGAACTGCTGGGGCGCATTTATGGCGAAAAAGCGGACCGCTCCGGCTGGTTGAGCGCGCTATCGCTGGCAAAAAAAGCACGCAAGGAATTTGAAACTGCAGTGCGTCTGGACGAGCATAATTTTTCCGCGATGCAGGCGCTGATTGAATTCGATTGCAGCGCGCCGGGAATTGCGGGCGGTGGCGAAGACAAAGCCAAACCGGAAATCGCCAAGCTGAGCGCGCTCGATGCCGCGGAGGGGAGATATGCCGCGGGAAATTGCCGCCGGCAGAAAAAAGATTTTGCCGCTGCCGACACTGAATTCCGCAAATCGCTGGCGCTGCATCCCAAATCGGCGGACTTGATCTATGACATCGCCGATCATTATATGAAGCACGGCCAGCCCGACGCGATGCGCATTGCGCTGGTCGAAGGCGAACGTGTCGCTCCCGCCGGTGATCCGCGCGGAGATTTCTATCGTGCCGTGATCTACACGCTGGAAAAGAAAGATCCCGCGGGCTCCACGAGACTGCTGCGCGAATACCTGGCCAAAGTTCCCAAACGCAACGAATACCCGTCCAAAGCCATGGCCCACTACTGGCTTGGGCGGATACAGCAAAACCAAAACGACGAAACATCGGCAAAAAAGGAATACCAGGAAGCGCTGTACCTGGAACCAAAAAATCGCTTAGCCAACGAAGCACTGAAGCACTTGCAGCACGACTGACCGCCATGATGGATCTGCACGAAACGTTCAGTGTCGCGCTCGACGCGCTCCGCGCCAACAAACTCCGCGCGACGTTGACTTCGCTGGGGGTGATCATCGGCAGCGCGTCGATCGTGCTGGTGATTACGGTCGCTTTGACCAGCAGAAGATTCGTGCTGCAGCAGATCGAAAGTGTGGGCTCGAATCTGGTGTGGGTGGAAATGATCAAGACGCCGGACAAGGCGCAGCCGTTGAGCCACGAATTGACGCTGGATGATATGGAAGCGATTCGGACTTCGGTTCCGCAGGTGGTTCAGGTGGCGGGAGTGCGCGAATTGCCGATGTCGGTGGTGGCGCAAGGCGTTGAGAGACCTGTCAATCTGGTTGGGGTTACGCAGGGCTACCAGGAAATACGCCGGTTGCTGGTCTTGCGCGGAAGATATTTCGACGCTACAGACATGGAAACGCGCGATAAAGTCTGCCTGATCACCAAGCAACTGGCAACGCGCCTTTTTGGGCCGGAGAAGGCGATTGGCCGAACCGTGCGCATGGGCGAATTGACGTTTACGGTGGTCGGCGTGTTTGTCGAGCGCGTGGAAACTTTTGGACTCTCGGATATTCAGGCCGAGTCGGTGCTGATTCCGTTTGGCCTGATGAAGTATTACACCGGAGTTGATGTGATCCGGGTGCTGGATGCACAAGCCCGGACCCCGGAAGATGTGCCGTCGGTGGAGCGTCAAGTGGCGCAAATTCTGAAGAGCCGGCATCCTCCGGACGCGGAATATAACGTGCAGACGCTGACGGCGATCTTGAGCGCAGCACGTATGATTTCGCTGGCGTTGACAGTAGTGCTGATTGTCATCGCATTTATCGCGCTGCTGATCAGCGGCATTGGCATCATGAACATCATGCTGGTAACGGTGAAGGAGCGCACGCGTGAAATCGGAATCCGGAAAGCGATTGGAGCGGCGCACCGCGAAATACTCTATCAATTTCTGATCGAAGCATTTTTGATCAGCGGCGGAGGCGCGGTGCTGGGGATCTTGATCGGGATTGCGATCCCGGTGGCCGTGCAGTTTTTCCTTCCCGGTAATCTTCGCGTTCCGGTATCGGGCACCAGCGTAGTCCTGGCGTTCACGGTTTCCTGCACGACAGGATTGTTTTTTGGCTATTTGCCGGCAAGCCAGGCGGCGAAATTGCAGCCGATCGAATCGCTGCGCTACGAATAGCCCGATGCTCGCGACGTATTTTCGACTTTGCTTCAGAACATCTCTGGGAGGGCTACAACGATGCGCGGAATCATGCGTGTAGGTGCGGCGGCGGTTGCCGTAGTGTTCCTTGCAGTTTCCAGTTCGGCGCAGGAAGCTTCCGCCCCGACCATTGCGTTGACGTTGAGGCGAGCCGTCGAGCTGGCGTTGCAAAACAGCAAGGACATACAGGTCGCGAAGATTCAGGCCAGCATCGCGGACAAGGCGGCGCTGATCAACAAAGCCCAATTTATGCCCAATGTTTATGCGGGCTCCGGTTTGGGCTACACGTACGGGATTCCGGAGACTCCAGGCGGGCGAGCGCCTTCGGTCTTCAACCTGACTTACACCGAGCAGGTGTTTAACGAACCGCTGCGCGGGCAGGGCAAAGAGCAGCAGGAGCAAGTGCGCTCGCAGAAGATGGCTCTGGAGGACATGCGAAATTCGGTGATTGTGCGGACGGCATCCGGCTATCTGGAACTGGTGAAGGTGCGGCACTCCGCGGAATTGCTGCAGAAGGAACAAGAGAGCGCGGAAAAAATTCTGGGCGTAGTAAAAGAGCGCGCCGGGGAGGGCTACGAATTGCCGGTGGAAGTCACGCGAGCGCAGCTGACGCGGGCGCAGGTGGCGCAGCGATTGCTGCAATTGCAGGGACGCCAGGACGAACTGGAAATGTTTTTGCGCAACCAATGCGGGTTGGCTCCGGAACAGCAGATCGAAGTGACGGCGGAAGATTTGCCGGGAGCCGCGCAGCAGGAAGGCGCGAATTTGATAGCGATGGCCATGGAGAACAATACCGTGGTGCGGATGGCGCAATCGGACGTGCAAGCAAAAGAATTGCGACTGATTGGAGAAAAACGCGGCTACTGGCCGACGCTGCAACTTGTAAGCGTGTATAGCTTGCTGGCAAAATTCAACAATTACGCCCTGTATTTCAACCACTTTCAGCGGAATAACTACAATCTGGGAATTCAGGCACAGGTGCCGATTTTCAGTCCGAGCACCAAGGCCAGCGTGGCCCTGGCGCAGACGAATCTGCTGGCGGCGAAAGCTTCCTTGTCCAATAAACAAGATCAGGTCAGCGCGGAAGTGCGGCGAAAAACGCGACGGGTGCGCGAGACCGACGCGGGCAAAGAAGTTGCACGCCTGGAGCTGCAACTGGTGCAGCAGGACTTGGCGCAATTGCAGGCACGATTTAACGAAGGCAAAGTGAGCCTGCAGGAAATCGAAAAGACGCGGGTGGATGAAAACGAGAAGTGGATGGCGCTGCTGGATGCGACGTTTCAGCGGCAGCAGGCGCAGCTGGATTTGCTGAAGACGGCGGGGCAACTGGACAAGGTTCTGCAGTAAGCAGTTCTCGAGTAGAATTTTCCGCCTATGGCACTGGATCAGGAATCGCTGGAAATACTTGCCCGCGCCTTGGAAAAACTGGACGCGGGCTTTGCACGTTTGCCAGACTTTGCCAGCGGAGTTCCCGGCGGCGCGCGAATGGAAAAAGTAATGCTGGAGCTTGCGGAAAAGCTGCAGGACAACTATCCGTATTTTCATCCCTTGTACGCGGGACAAATGTTGAAGCCGGCGCACCCGGTGGCGCGGCTGGCGTATTCCCTGGCGATGTACATCAATCCGAACAACCACGCGCTGGATGGCGGACGCGCAACATCGGCGTTGGAAAAGGAAGCCGTGGCGGAAATCGCCGCGATGTTCGGATGGAAAGAATTTCTGGGACATCTGTGCAGCGGCGGAACGATGGCCAATCTGGAGGCGTTGTGGGTGGCCGGACAACTCCATCCGGAGAAAAAGATTGTGGCGAGCGATCAGGCGCATTACACGCATGGAAGAATCTCCGGCGTGCTGCAATTGCCCTTTGAAAGAGTACAGACGGACCTGCGCGGGCGGATGGACGTGAACGCGCTTGCAGAATGCGTTGCGCGCGGAGACGTCGGCACGGTAGTGGCGACGTTGGGAACGACGGCGACAGGTTCGGTTGATCCGCTATCGGAGATTCTGCAGTTGCGAGAGAAGTTTGGATTTCGCGTACATGCGGATGCGGCGTACGGCGGATATTTTGCGCTGACGTCGAATCTTGGCGAGAACGCAGCGAAAAGCTTTGCGCGAATTGACGAAGCGGATTCAATCGTGATCGATCCGCACAAGCATGGATTGCAGCCATATGGATGCGGCTGCGTGATTTTTCGCGATCCAAGAGTAGGGAAGTTGTATAAGCACGATTCACCATACACGTATTTCAGCTCGGCGGAATTGCATTTGGGCGAAATTAGTTTGGAGTGTTCGCGGCCGGGCGCGGCGGCAGCGGCGCTTTGGGCGACGCAAAAATTGTTGCCGCTGGTGCGCGGCGGGGAGTTCGCAGGAGGTTTGGAGAGGGGCAGAGCAGCGGCGCTGCAATTTTTCCGTGCCATTGAGAGCAATGAGAAGTTTGCGGCGGCATTCGAGCCGGAACTGGACATTCTGGTGTTTGTGCCGAACGGAGATTCGATCGAGAAGATTTCGGCAGAGTCGCGACGGATTTTTGAGGCTACGGCGCGAAAGGGATTGCACCTGGCGGTCGCGGAGTTGCCGGTGAAGTTTTGGGCGGGCCTGAAGCCGGAAAGTGGGCGGGCGACGGTGACATGTTTGCGGTCGGTGCTGATGAAGCCGGAGCACGTGGAGTGGGTGGGGCGGATCGTGGAAATATTGAAGGATGCGGCACCAGGATAAGCCGGATGAAAAGGTCCCATTTTGGGAATGATAGCCCGCGTACATATGCTTTTGAAAATGTGTGGCAAATAAAGGGCTTTAAGGTTAGAGCCAGAAAATTCGGAAGTGTGGCAAGAAAAGGACTTAGGTCGCTACCGGTGCGCGAAGACGGCGGGATAACGATTCGCGCCAGTTGTCCCGTTCGAATTACCGATAAGCTACACTCGAAATGGCATCATAGAAGTAAATAGATTTCCAGCAAATTATAGAGTGTGGATCTGCAGTTGGAAGAGAGGCACCACTTGCGAAACTGCCCGTTCATTTGTATCAAGTGCGGGCAGCGCCGCTGCACCGCCAAGAGTGGCTGTGCTACTGAAGAGGACGCTAATCGTAAACACAGAAAAATCTGTAGTTGTCGAGGGTTTGATGATTGCGCAGCGGAGGCAGGACTTGATCGGCGAATTTACTGAGTTCTGTTCCGGGGACGAGTTGTAGGAGCTCTTCGAAATAAGCGATAGCCTGGAGTCGAGCGTCCTCGGCACCCTCTTGGAACTGCTTTGCATCCACATAGTCGGACATATCGCTGCCCGCGCTTTCGTTGCTCAGTGACCACCAGGAGGCGTACGCCTCAGCTACCAGGAGCTTGACGACCGCACGGTAGGGGCTACCGGGGTGTTGGCGAAGAAAAGATTCTCCCTGGCGGATTACTTCGCGCGTTTGATCTCCGCCTTTCTCGCAGGTAAAGCTCGTGTCCCACCCACGATCGAGAAGCAGAACGAACGCGCGCTCGCCCCAAACGGTATGTGGATAGTCCGCCCAGATACGCCAAAGAAGATCGCGCGAATAATAATAGCTCGCGCCGAGTTGGTCATACTTAAGTGTCAGGTTGTAGCGGGACAGGTCGGTTTTAAGCTGGGCACAATCGGAGCTAGCTCCATCCCGTGCGCGAGGCTCATCACAGCCAAGATGACTAGCCACGAGGTCGGCCGCGAACAGGATTGCGGGCTTCCGGTCAGCCGGTGCCGTTTTTGCTGCATCGAGAAGCTGGAAGACGATGTGCCGATCTTGAGGGCTGCTGCCGTTCTCCTCCTGGCCCTGTAAGACAGTCTGCAGATCGGGAAACGTCGCAGACAATTCGGCCAAGGCCGAAAGTTTCACTTCGTGACGGAACCATTCCATGGGATCTCGTTCAAGGTGAACTGGTGGTTTTTCAGGAGCGTTGCTTGTTGAAGCGGGCGGCTCGCCGGTGCTTGGTTTGGTGGGAGCTTGAGGCGCAATTGTGATTCTCGCCATCGGGCGAACGGGCGGAAGTGGATTTGCGTGGAACGGCGGTACGTCGCTGAGCCGGAGATGATAGTAGAACCAGCCGCCCGTCCCCAGGCCAGCCAGTAACAAGCCGACGATCGCGAAGATGAGCTGCGTCTTCCAATGACTCATGCTTGACGGCGGTTCCATTGCGGGCTCCCGAATCGCGCTCCGAAGGCGGGCGCTGTTTAGGCGTGGGCGGCACCGCTGCACAGTCCCTGCGTGCCTTGGGTAAACCAGAACGGCTGTGCCACTGAATGCGGTGCAAGAAATAACTTCAATACCGCGCTACGATAAAAGTGTCGAGCCCTTTTGTAAGGTTTGTTATGAAACGTTCAAATAAGCCGCGCAGGGATTTTCTTTCGAAGGCGGGAATGATTGCGGGAACGGCGCTGACGAGCGGCAAGCTTGGGCTCGCGCGGGAATTACTCTCAGGCGTAAAGAGTGGAATTGAGGTTGTGACGGCGGAAAAGAGCGCGGATTACACGTTGCGGATTGGGGCGGCGGCGGTGGAGATCGGAAAGAAGAAAATTGTGCCGGCGGTGACTTACAATGGGCAGTTTCCGGGGCCGCTGCTGCGATTCAAGGAAGGACAGGCGGTGGTTGTGGATGTGCATAACGATACGGATACGCCGGAACAGTTGCACTGGCATGGGCAATTTGTTTCGCCGCACATCGATGGTGCGGCTGAGGAAGGAACACCTTATTATTGCGTCGCACGGGATGCGGAGGTTGGCATTTACGCCGAAGCCTGAGGGCCTGCGGTTTTATCACACGCACAATCGCGCTGGGGCTGATTTGCACGAGGGGCAATACAGCGGGCAGGTAGGTGCGGTCTACATTGAGCCGAAGAATCAGCCGGGAAATTTCGACCGAGAAGTATTTTTGGTGCTGAAGGAGTTTGAACCGACGTTGAGCCAGGGCGGAGATATGGCGCAGGATTTTCTGGCTCCGGCGGAAACGGTGAAGGAATCGAAGGATTCGGGCGAAGGAGCGATGAAAGCGTCACTGGCGAAGGGAAGGCCACACGGCTACGAAGTGGGCTACCGGCATTTCACGATCAATGGAAAAATGTTGGGGCACGGAGAGCCCATACGTGTGAAGCAAGGGGAAAGGGTGCTGTTTCACGTGTTGAATGGAAGCGCTACCGAGATTCGCAGCCTGGCGCTGCCTGGGCATACGTTTCGAGTGGTGGCGTTGGATGGAAATCCAGTGCCGAGGGAGGCGCGCGTGCCGGTGCTGTGGCTGAGAACGGCGGAACGGGATTTCGGCGATTGTGGAGATGAGGCATCTGGGCGTTTGGATCATGGGCGATTTGGCGGATGACGATCGAGGGCACGGAATGGGCATAGTGGTGGAGTACGCAGGACACGCTGGGAAAGCTCAATGGATTAAGCCAGCGGCGTTTCATTGGGACTACTTGCGATTTGGAAAAATGGAGGCGGTGCGCGAACCGGATGAAGTGATCGAGATGACGTTTGCGAAGCGAAACGCGGCGGAGAATGGGTTCAATCAGTGGACGATTAACGATGTGGCGTTTGCGATGGAGAAGCCGGCGGCAACAGTCCATTTGCGGCAAGGCCGGCGGTATCGTTTGAAGATGCGAAACGGGAGTGATGATATCCATCCGGTGCATTTGCACCGGCACAGTTTTGAGCTGACGAAGTTTGCGGGGAAAGCGACGTCTGGTGTGATGAAGGATGTAGTCATGGTGGGCGGGTATCAGGAAGTGGAAGTGGACTTTGTGGCGGACAATCCAGGGTTGACGCTGTTCCATTGTCATCAACAGCTGCATATGGATTTCGGGTTTATGAGCCTGTTTGATTATGTCTAAGAAAAGCGACCCCAGGTTCTGAAAAGAGCATGCATCGGATGTAAAAGGCGAGGCATCCAACGAAGGGGTGTAAAACTAGGAAAACAAACGAGATTTGGTTGTTGGGCGCGAAAAGCAAGTCGGGTACACTGGATAGTGTAGGTGTGTTGTGGGAAGTAATTTGGGCGGGGCCATTACACGGGTTAAATAGAAACTCAAGGGCACAAGGCGGTTTGTGCGAGACGGCCGGGTCATGAGGTTTGGGTCCGGGGGCAATTATTTCCACTGAAATTCCATCGAGATTTTGCGTGGCATAACTTTTTGTCGCAGAGCATGTATGTACAAGCTCTGAAATCTATTAAACCTTAGGGTTTGCAAGCACAAACCCTAAGACCCAGAGGGTGATGAATGTCAGATGTTATGAAGACTGTGTTGTTGAATCCGCCGAGTTTTGAGAATTTTGATGGCGGAGCGAGTTCGCGGTGGCCCGCTACGCGCGAGATTGAGTCGTATTGGTATCCGGTGTGGCTGGCGTATCCGGCGGGATTGATTCCCGGGAGCCGGCTGGTGGACGCTTCGCCACACAAGATCGACTGGAAGCAGACGATTGAGATCTGCAAGAGCTACGAATTTTTGGTGCTGTATACCTCGACGGTCGGCTTTTACAGCGATATCAAGCTGATTCGAAAGATCAAAGAAGAAAATCCTGGATTGAAGATTGCATTTGTTGGCCCGCATGGGCATATCAAGCCAGAAGAGACTTTAAACGCCAGCACGGACATTGATTTCGTGGTGCGCGGCGAGTTCGACCATTCGGTGGCGGAGTTTGCGCATGGCAGGCCGCTGGAAACGATCGCGGGGGCGTGCTATCGCAAAGACGGCAAGATTGTGATGAATACGCCGCGGCCGCAACTACATACGGCGGAGTTGGACGCTCTGCCGTACGCGACGGATACGTACAAGCGTGATTTACAGATTGAGCGGTACAACGTACCGTTCTTGCTGCACCCGTTCGTATCGTTCTATACGACGCGAGGATGTCCGGCGATGTGCACGTTCTGCATGTGGCCGCAGACGATTTCGGGACACGCCTGGCGGACGCGGTCGGTGGATAACGTGGTGCAGGAAGTGAAGAACACGCTGGAATACTTCCCGCAGATGAAGGAAATATTCTTCGACGACGATACGTTCAATATTCGGCGTGACCGGGCGATTGAGTTGAGCCAGAAATTCAAGCCGCTGAAATTCCAGTGGTCATGTACGGCGCGTTGCCATAGCAAGTACGAAGAATTGAAGGCGATGGCGGATGGCGGAGCGCGACTGTTTATCGTGGGATTCGAATCAGGCGATGCGCAGATCCTGAAGAACATCAAGAAGGGCGCGACGATCGAGATGGCGCGCGAGTTCATGAAGAACTGCAAGAAAGTCGGGATCAAGGTGCACGGCGACTTTATTATCGGATTGCCGGGCGAGACCAAGGAAACCATCAACAAGACCATTGATTTTGCGAAGGAACTGGACTGCGAGACGATCCAGGTTTCGCTGGCGCACGCGATGCCGGGCACGGAACTGCACGATCAGATGTCCAAGGACGGGTTTTTGCGGGTTGAGGCGCTTGCGGATACTGGCGGACACCAATTGCCGCACATCGAGTATCCGCATTTGTCGAAAGCGGACATGATGGACGGTGTGAACCGCTTCTATGACGACTATTATTTCCGCCCGAAAGTTGCGTGGCGGATTGTGCGTGAGGCGCTGTGGGACAGCCATGAACGGAAGCGCCTGTACCATGAGGCGACGAGCTTCCTCAAACTACGCGCGGAGCGTTTGAAGTGGGTACGGCAGGGCGGCGACATCGATAAAACGATTGTGTCGGTGCCGGGATCTGCTTCGGCTTCGGCCAACGACTAAGACGGTCGAAACTAAATAATTTCCATGGCAAGCGAGAAACGGCTACGGATCAAGACGCTGGTCATGGTCCTTGCGATGGTGGTGTGCGCCAACGCTGGGGACCTGCTGCTGAAGCGCGGCATGACCGAAATCGGAGCGGTGGCGATTACGCCGAGCGGCGTTTTGCACGCGTTTTGGATGACGGTAACCAGCGCAACGATCTGGGTGGGAATACTTTTTCTGATCGGGTTCATGGTCAGCTATATGACGGTGCTGAGCTGGGCGGATTACAGCTACGTGATGCCGGCGGGAGCTTTTGGATACGCGATCCTGACGTTGCTGGCGGTAATTCTCTTGCACGAAAGCGTTTCGCCGAAACGGTGGGTGGGAGTTGTGCTGATTTGCGTTGGCGTGTTGCTGGTCGGCCAGACCAAGCCGCGAACCACTGAGGCTGCGGCAATGCAGAAGGTGACGGCATGAGCGGCGGCACGATTTTATTGCTGGCGGTGCTGATTTGCGGGAGCACGTTCGGCGAAATTGCAATGACGTACGGAATGAAGGCCACCGGAGAGCCGGCGCGTTTGCGGCCGAAAGCACTGCTGATTTTTCTGGGACGCGCGGTATGCAACGGATGGTTCTGGGTGGCGATTCCGCTGATGGCGTTGTCGTTTTATGCGTTGCTGGTGCTGCTGTCATGGGAGCCGGTCAGTTTTGTGATTCCGGCGTCGGCGCTGAGCTACGTAGTTGGGACGCTGGGCGCGAAATATATTTTGAAGGAAGAAGTGAACGCGGCGCGATGGGCGGGTGTGATTCTGGTCTGCATCGGCGTGGCGCTGGTTGCGGCCGGCTGATGGAGCGGGTTCGAACGAGCCGATGGCAGAGAACTCGATGCAAGCCGTGATTCTGGCGGGCGGGTTGGGGACGCGAATGCGTCCGATCACGGAAACGATTCCCAAGCCAATGATTACCGTCGCGGGAAAGCCTTTCCTGCAGCATCAGTTGGAATTGTTAAGCGGAGCGAGAATTGAGAGAGCGCTGCTGCTGGTGGCTTACCTGGGCGAGCAGATACAAGAATATTTTGGAGATGGAGCGAAATTTGGCTGCAAAGTTTCGTACTCGTTCGAAGCATCGCCGCTGGGTACTGGCGGAGCGTTGAGGAACGCGCTAGCGCAGCTGCAGGATCGTTTCGTGTTGGTGAATGGCGATACTTATCTGGCGATCGATTATCGTGCGCTGGTGAAACAGTTTGCGGAAGTCAATTGTTCCGCGCTGATCGTGGCTTACGAAAAGCCGTCAACAATTTCGAAAGAGATTCCGGCGAATATTCTGCCTAACAACCTGGGTGTGAATTCACATGGGCTGGTGACTGCGTATCGCAAGCGGAACCCGGAAGGGCTTAGCCACATTGATGCGGGCGTGATCGTCCTGAAGAAAGAGATTTTGGCGGAGCTTCGCGCCGAGCAAAAGTGTTCGTTGGAAGAGGAAATTTATCCGAGCTTGATTGCGCGGGGCGAGATGCGCGCCTGGGCGACACACGAGCCGTTTTATGACATGGGCAGTCCCGCGGGATTGGCGGCGTTGGAAGAAAAACTGAAATGATCCTGACGAAAACGCCATTCCGGGTGAGTTTCGCTGGCGGAGGCAGCGATTTGCCGGAATTTTATCGGCGTAGTGGCGGTGCGGTGCTGAGTTCCACTATCGACAAGGCGATGTATATCGCGCTGCATCCCTATTTCCACGACAAGATTCGAATCAAGTATTCACGGACAGAAGACGTCGCAAGCGTAGCCGACATTCAGCATCCGCTAGTACGCGAATGTCTGAGTCTGGTGGGGATCGAACGGGGAATGGAAATTGCCAGTTTTGCGGATGTTCCGGCTGGCACGGGGATGGGGTCGAGCAGCGCGTTTACGGTTGGTCTCCTGCACGCGCTTTATGTGCGGGCGGGGAAAAATCCCAGCGCGCATGAGCTGGCGACCGCAGCCTGCGAGATTGAACTTGAGCGCGTGGCCGCACCGATTGGCAAACAGGATCAATTCGCCGCGGCATACGGCGGACTAAATTTTATTCAATTCCATGCCGATGGAAGAGTGGATGTTCATCCTGTTAAATGTTTGGGGCGAACGATGCAGGAGCTTTCCGAACGATTGATGTTTTTTTATATTGGCCAGGAACGGCCGGCGGCTTCGATCTTGACGGAGCAGGCGCGCAATATGGCGGACAAAGACAAATTTCGCGACGTGCAGCAGATGGTTGAATTGACGAACGAGCTGCGAGCGGCATTGGAGAAAGACAATCTGGACTCATTTGGAGATATTCTGGACCGCGGCTGGCGATTGAAGCGCGGGCTTGCCAGCGGCATTACGAATGATGTGGTGGAATCGAACTATCGTTTGGCGCGGGAAGCGGGAGCGGCAGGCGGAAAACTTCTAGGAGCCGGCGCAGGAGGTTTTCTGCTGTTGAGCTGTCGCAAGGAAAAACAGCAACAGGTGCGGGAAGCGCTGAGCGCACTGCGGGAAATGCCGGTTGCGTTGACCACGAGCGGTTCAGAAGTTGTGCACAATGACGGGCGCAACGCGCGAGCGTCCGGCTAAGCACAAGCGTTTCTGGTGGGGCGTTGAGAAAACGCGATTTACCTAGCGTTGTGAGGCTTTTACAGCCAGTATATAATCCTAGCAGATAGTTTTTAAGCGGTGATTCCTTTGGCAGAAACGAAAACTTCCATCGCAACTGAGTCTTCGGTAGCGGCCAAGGATTATCTATTGGCGGCGCAGGGCGTTCTGGCGCGGGTTGATCACGCGATCGTGGACCGGATGGTGGACGTCATCTGGCGTGGATATGAGCAAGGGCGGACCCTTTTCGTGTTTGGGAATGGCGGCAGTGCGGCGCTGGCGTCACATTTTGCTTGCGATATCGGGAAAGGGACGATCGCAGGGAAGCGCAAACGGCTGAAAACTGTGGCGCTGACGGACAACGTGGCGCTGATCACGGCTTGGGCAAACGATAAAGCCTACGACGCGATCTTTGCGGAACAGCTTGAGAGTCTGGCGGGAAATGGCGATATCGCATTGGCGATTTCCGGAAGCGGGAATTCGCCGAACGTGATTCGCGGATTGGAAGCGGCGCGGCGTCTCGGGGGGGAGACACTGGTGCTGACTGGATTCGAAGGTGGCCGAGCAAAGGCGCTGGCGGATCTTTGCCTGGTGGTGCCGTCGGACAGCATGCAACTAATTGAAGACGCCCATCTTTGCGCCACACACGCCATATTCTTGGCGATCCGGCAGCGCATGATGCAGACAAATGGCGAGTAGCTGCGAAGTGCAACGAAGATTATCCGCAAATTCTTCTGTGGCGCCATGCTGAAGGCAGTCATTTTTGATCTGGACGGCGTGGTCGCCGATAGTCATCCCATTCATGAAGCTGCTTGGAAGACCTTGTTGGTTGAACAAGGCCTTGATTCCGCCACTCTGAATCTGGATTTTCTATATGCGGGACGTCCACGACGCGAAATTTTGCGCCACTATCTTGGGTCCATCGAATCGGCGGAGATGAAACGGCTGGGCCGCCGCAAAGATGAGCTGTATGCGGTAGCCGCGCACGAACTGAAGACGAAACCTGGAATTCCGAGAGTGCTGTCGGAACTAAATAGCGCAGGAATATTGTGCGCGCTGGCGACTTCGGCGGGGCGGACGCGTGCGCACGAATCACTAGAACAGTTTTCGATCACAAAGGAATTTTCGTTGATTGTGACGGGCGAAGACGCGGCCGTTGCAAAACCGGCCCCCGAGATTTTCCTGCTGGCGGCAAAAAAGCTAGAGGTGATGAGCAAAGAATGTGTTGTGGTGGAAGATTCCGTGGCGGGTGTTCTGGCGGCGCGAGCCGCGAGAATGAAATGCGTTGGTTATGCATTGCCTCGGTTGGCCGCGGCGCTTGCGGAAGCAGGAGCAGACGACGTGATTTCGGATTTTCCTGAAGATTCACCTACGTATTTCAGGCATCTTGTCAGCAGCAACGGATCGCAGCGATCGGCGCGGCAGCACGGTTCGCCTCCCGCGAGAGGCAGATGACGGTCTGGATCAATTCAATCGCCATTGCGGCGCTGGTAGTCGCGTGTATCGGAGTTCTTTCTTCATCCATCTTCCTGATTCTATCGCTCGTGGGCGCCGCAAAGTTCCATCGTGAGAGTGAGGAGCAACGGCGTTTTGCGGAGAAAGACAATAAGTTGCCGCCGGTGTCAGTGCTGAAGCCGGTTCATGGAGCGGAGCTGCGGCTGAAAGAGAATGTCGAGAGTTTTTTCCGGCAGGACTATCCGGACTACGAAATACTTTTTGCGGCGGATGAGGAAAACGATGCCGCGCTTCCGATCGTAAGGGAAGTCGCGGCGCGCTACCCAAACGTAAAGTGCTCGATATTGGTGACCGGTCAACCGGAGTTGCCGAATCCACCGGCGTACTCATTTTTTCGGATGAGCCAGGTGGCGGCGTACGACATTCTGGTGACCAGCGACAGCGACGTGGAGGTTGCGCCAAATTATCTGCGCGAAGTAGTGTCGCCGATGCTGGACCCGGCGGTGGGCATGGTGACCTGCGTGTATCGGGGGAAAAACGCGGGAGGATTCTGGTCCGGAATGGACGCGATCGGCATGTCGGTGGAGATGACCGCGGGGGTAGTGACTGCGAATCTTCTGGAAGGAATGAAATTTGGACTTGGCCCGACGATCGTTACGCGGAAGGATTCGATCGCAAAAATTGGCGGGTACTGGGTGACCGGAGAATATTTTTCTAATGATTTTGTGACCGGAAATTTCATTGAGAAAGCGGGATATCGCGTGGTGCTTTCGCGGCACATTATCGACCACGTTGTTCCGCCGATGACATTCAAGCGGATGTGGGAGAGGCAAGTGCGCTGGGCGAAGGGAACTCGCTGGTCGCGACCGAAAGGACACTTTGGCACTGGACTCGTTTTCGCCATGCCATACGGAATTCTGGGATTACTTGCGGGATGGATGAGCGGGCAGTTGTTATTGGGCGCGGGACTATTAGGGGCGGCGATTCTAAATCGCCTACTGGAGTCCTGGGTGATCGGGTGGGGAGTGGTGCGCGATGCACGGGCCAGGCGTGAGTTGTGGCTCTATCCCGTGCGCGATCTGCTGGGATTTGCGGTGTGGTGCGCCAGCTATTTGAGCAAGAGCGCGGTCTGGCGCGATCACCGCTATCAGTTGGTCCGTGGTGGACGGATTGTGCTGCGGCAAGAGGGCGAGAAAAGTTAGTGGTAGCGCTGGCAGGGCCGCTTGGCAATTCCGCGCTGTGGTATGCGCGCGATGCGATATTGCTGATTGCGTGCTTGCCGCTTGTGTATTACGTGGTCGCGACGCTGGCGGCGGTGCGATTTTTTTCGAGCCAGCGTAAGAAAACTTTGGGATCGTTCACGCCTCCGGTGAGCGTTTTGAAGCCGGTACGCGGCGTGGATTTTGCCTCGTACGAAAACTTCAAGAGTTTTTGCCTGCAGGATTATCCCCAATATGAAATTTTGTTTTGCGTGAATGATATGGATGATGCGGCAGCTCCTTTGGTTCGAAGGCTAGCAGCGGAATTTCCACGGCGGAGTATACGATTGCTTTCGAATGCGCCGCAGATTGGTTCGAATCGTAAAGTAAATAGCTTGGCGCTATTGGCGTGCGAGGCGAAATACGAACTGCTGATGCAGAGCGACGGTGACGTGCGCGTTGAAGCGAATTATCTGCGCGAGATGGCGGCACCATTCGAGCGGGCAGAAACCGGCGTGGTGAGCTGTCTCTATCGCGGCGTAACGCACAAAAACATTTGGGCGGAAATCGAGGCACTGGGAGCGGCAACGGACTTTTTCGGAGGTGTGCTGGTAGCGGATTGGCTGGAGGATGTGACGTTCGCGCTGGGCGCTTCGGTGGCAACGACGAAGACGTGGCTCGGAAAAATTGGCGGGTATGAAGCACTTGCGAATATGCTCGCTGATGACTACGAGATAGGGAATCGCGTGGCGAAGGCCGGCGGGCGAGCGATGCTATCGCGCGAAGTGGTGGAGACGATGTATCCGGCGCTGACACTTGGGAAATTTTGGGAGCATCAGGTTCGTTGGGCGCGAACGGTGCGGCTGTGCCGGCCGGCGGCGTACGTAGGATTGTTGTTCACGCACGGATTGCCGTGGGCGATCGCCGGGGCGATTATGAGTCAATCCGCTGCGGGAGCTCTGATGTTCATGGTGGCGTATGCAGTGTTGCGGCTGGCGGGAGCGCGAACCGTGGGCGTGTGGGGGCTACGAGATGAAACGGCACGGCGAAAGTGGTGGATGTTGCCGCTGCGCGATTTGCTGCAATTTGCGGTGTGGGTGGCAAGTTTCTTTTCCGACCGGATCACTTGGGGGGAAGCGGAATTCAAGTTGAACAGAAATGGCGAGATGGTAGCAATCGGCAACGCAAACGCGGAAAAAGGCGCAGAAAAGCCGTTGCGGACAAGTTGACGGAGCAGGGAAAGGCGTTTAATCTGAATATGTGACCCGAATCGTCACGCACAAATGTTGGGAGGTCGTCCAATTGGCAGGACTTCAGATTCTGAATAGTGCACGTCCTCAGCTTCCTTCTGGTTCTAAAGCCATTTAACTTAGTCCTCTGTAGACCATTTTCGGTCAGATTTGGCCTCGTCAGTGAAAAAGATAGTGAAAGATTGCACTATTTTGGTGCATCTGCCTGGTACGCACGTACTATATACAACATCTCTCTAACGTGTGTATAGTGCTTCCATGCTCAAGCGGTACAATGTTTTCCTCGATACGAAAATCCTGAAGGAACTCGATGCCATTGGAAAGACGATGGGCGGCCTGAAGGTCGCTCAAATTATCCGGCTGGCGCTCGCCGAATTCGTGAAGACTCGGAAGGAAGGTGCAAAGTGAGGGTCGGAATTTATGCTCGGGTCTCGACGGTCGGAAACGGCCAGTCGGCAGAAGTGCAGCTTCGAGAACTCCGTGAGGTATCGCAAAGACGGTGGTCGAAGAAGGTGGAAGAAGGGATCGGTTTGACGGCGAGGCACAGAGATGCGCAGCGCCTGGAAGTACCCAGAGTTTTCGAGTTGGAGAGAGTAGTCTCATGCCGCAGAGCTGATCCGTGGTGGAGAACGAAGTTGGATTTCGGCAGCGGTGGGTCTTTCGATGACCTTCATCGGTCCACCACATTTAGGGCAGCGCCAAAGATCGGGACAGTCTTCGGTGGAAGAGGCGTGTTGTTGTTCTGCTTGCGGCTGTTGTTCCGCACCCAACAACTGAAAGCAAAGCGGTAGTAGCGTGGCGCGTTACGGATGCGACGGTGCACCACAATTCGTGCATCGGGCGACAGGCTTCGGTCTTTTGGCCATACCTTACCCTTCGGCCAGTCCGTTTTGCGGATGTACACCGAGGCTCCATCCAGAGTGTGAGCCTACGCGACGGCTGCCGATGTCCGCTCGACCGACTCCTTCGCCGGAGCCAGCGCGACCAGAGTTGCACCGATGATGACGAGCGCAGCCACGCCCCACAGAATTCCGCGCTCGTCCGCCTTCTGGAATACCATCACCGCCATAACAGCGGCGTGAGCGAAACTCGACCATGCCGTGAAGGCGATTAGGCTGCGATTCGCCGATGGGTTACGCGTCGCCAGCAGCAAGAAAATCCCGAGTGTAACGTAGAGGCTAATCATCATGTCCTCGGTATACATCGACTGATTTGCGTGCCATAGAGAATCCGTCACGGGATAGATGCCAGCCGAAAAAAGCAATCCCACCAACACCAACACAACCTTCAGCGCCCGTTCTCGA
>Ga0070697_100000687_pt1 | contig 25341 bp, 21 predicted proteins | sample KBSK1501metaG_FD_65475 | JGI IMG/M metagenome (GOLD analysis project Ga0070697, IMG submission 65475) | Corn, switchgrass and miscanthus rhizosphere microbial communities from Kellogg Biological Station, Michigan, USA - KBS K1-50-1 metaG | ecosystem: Host-associated > Plants > Roots >...
TAACGGTACCGGATCAGCATCGCCATAGGTCTTGCTGCTTGGATTCGTCGTCCAGGTCGCGTTGCGCTTGTTTACCGTTAAGGTGGCGGCGGTTGACGTGGCTGTAGCCGGGACGCAGGTATTCGTGAACACGGCTTGGTATTTGTTCCCACTGAGGGAAACCGTTGGATTTGAAATTAACAGCGTACCCGTAGTCACCCCACTATAGGTCGCGTTGTTCGAAAGATTTGAGAAAGCACCAACGCCGCCCAGTTGGACTTGCCATTGCACGCCAGGCGTGGGGCTGCCGCTGGCCGCTGCTGTAAAGCTAACGCTGGCTGCGCCGTAGGTGACGTTTTGGTTGGTTGGCTGCGTCGTAACTGATGGTGATGTGCATGCCGGCGCGTTGAACGTGACTGTTATCGTCTGCGCCGTGTTGTTCATCGTAAAGTCGCACGTTGAACTGCCGACGGAGCAGCCCGAGTTGATTGTGTACGCAGGTACGGTCCACGCTCCTATTGTGGATCCTCCGGTCGGGGTGGCGGTAAGAACGAGACGGGCCGTATTGTTGAATTGAACGCTGAGACACCCTGGGCCAGAAGCCGCTCCTGCCGTACTAGTGCAGTTGATTTGGGGTGATGTGTTTGGTGTAGAAGTGCTCGTTACGGTGCCGCTGCCCGTGCCTAAAAAGGCAATCGACACGCCTTTGTCATCGGTAAATGTTGTCTGTGCTGTCGCGCCCGAAGTTAAACCCCGCGCGCCGACGACGAACTTCATTTTCAGATCGTAATCCATCACGAGGTACTCGCCGCTGAAGTTGCCGTCAGCATCCGCCACTGTATCAAAGCCTCTTTCCTGCGGCGTGTGCGGGTCTTCGTGAATCTTCACGCGGACAGTTTCGCCGGGCTGGAAGCCTCGGCCAGTAATCGCGGCAGTTTCGCCTGGCGCGTAGTCCATCTTGTCTGTCGTAATCGCAGCCGATGAGCTGGCATGAACTGAAGATGAGCTGAGCACAGTTCCACTGCTGTTGGCGCCGCCAAGCACGAGTGCCTGACCATTCATTTCCGTAATCGTCTGTCCGCTGCGGTCAAACAATGGATCGCTCTGGCCGTTATGAAACAGCGCCGCGCGTGTTTGCGAGGCGAGAACCTGGGCCGGCAGTCCGGCACAAGTATCCGATTCGGGAAGCACGTGGGCGTAAGCGCCGAATGCTCCGTAGAGCGGATCGTAGATTTCCATCGAGCCGTCGTTGCTGCCGCCAATGATCTGGACTTTGCCGTCAAACAAGACGCGCAGATGCCCGCGCACGCGTGCAATCTTCAGAGCTCCATCAACTGTTGAGAACGAGCCGCTCTCCGTGTCGAAGATCTCGCCTGATGAGAGAGCGTCGCCCGAGGCGTTGCGGCCGCCCACGAGCAACACTCTCCCATCCGCAAGCAATGCAGCAGAATGCATTGATCGAGCAGTATTCATATTCGCCGTCACGGCGCTGAAGCTGCTCGACGAAGGATCAAAGATCTCTGCGCTGCCGTTTGCATCGCCCCCCGCGATGAATATGCGCCCATCAGCAAAAAGCGTCGCGCTGTGACCTGCACGCGCGACGCTCATTGCCGGACCGGATGCAAATGCACCCGTCATCGGGTCGAAAATCTCAGTTGTGTTTAGCGCTCCTGCCGGATCGCGTCCGCCAACGATCAATACTCGCCCATCGGCCAACAAGGTCGCCGAATGATCGGCGCGTGCCGCGCCCAGGTTCCCCGTTACTGAGAACGTAGCCGAAGTCGGATCGTAAATCTCACATTCATTCAGTACTCCGCTCGAGTCTTCACCACCTGCAATCAACACGCTCCCGTTAGACAGTCTGGTGGCCGTATGCCCACGCCGTGCAACCAGCATGATGTCACTCGGGGGCAGCGGCGCGTTTGGCGCCGTCAGCATCGGATTCGCTGGCGCGGCTTTAATAGCCGAAGGCGCAGAGCTGAGACCGATCATTGCCGAGGCTTTTCCAAACAGCAGTTGCGCCGAGGAAGACGTTGCGGCCAAAGCCGTCGCGGCAACAGCAATCAGTGCCAACAGCGCAAGTGATCGCGCCAGCTTATTTCTAAGCCTGATTGCGTTGCCGAGCCGTGAATGACCTAAAGCGACGACGAGGGAGGGGGACTGCATTCGCATTTGGGAGCTCCTGAGATAAATCTGCTGACAGGTGATCAGCCCGCCAGACGCTGGAAAAAAATTCAGCCACCTCTACCGGATCTCCAGCTGAAGATCGGAAAGGTGTCAGTCAAAAGTTCGCGCTTTCATGTTTACGTAAACATGAAAGAGTGAACCTGGGGGATGACGGGCTCGATGGAATGTGCCTTATCGCAGAATCGCTTTATAGAAGTTGGGGCGCGATTCCCGCACGCGAAAGGAAACTTGAAAGCCTTATCGGCATTTACCCTTAAGCCCGCGGAGTTTTATCTCTGCGGGCTTAAACCCAGGTTCGTATTAAGAGGTCGCACTGAGTAACAATGCGAAGAGAAGTCCTCTTCCACAAATGTGACTCGTTCCTTTCGCGAGAAGAGGAAGTGTTAACGCAACGAGGCACATCGTGTAGACGTGCCTAGAGCAAAGACTGGGCCACAGGCACGCTGCAGCGCCGTCGCCTGTTATGAGCGAAAGCAAACGTTCGCAGCAGACGAGTTAAAAGTTGTTTTAGCGTGGACGGATGAGTATTGAAGAGTTGTGGAGGAGTTTCAGGCCTGCTCACTCGCGAGCAGTTGTGGTAACCAATCGAGCGCCGCTACGCGACATGGGTGATGGGGCAACTAGGGAAACGGAAGAAACCAGCCCGCGAAGCGGGCGATAGCATAAAGCCTGGGGTGAAGCGTCAGCGGAACCCCAGGAACCAGCGCAGTAAAAAAGTAAGAGCCCGCGAAGCGGGCGACAGCGGAAACAAATTACGCATCGTGGATTTGCAAGCACTGTCGCCCGCTTCGCGGGCTGGACATCATGGCACCCCGCGACGTGTCACTGGCGGGTCATTCTGTGGGAGCCATTGCCGACGTGAATGTGCGGGCCGGTGGCCACTCCGGGCACGCTCGTTCGAAACGCCAGAAAAGGTATTTGCTCGCTAATAAGAAACTTGATCAGCGCCTTACCCTCTACGCTATCAGGGTGTAACCCCACATCCATGCTATTGCGATGATCGAGTCCCCAGCGATTGTGTAGCTCAGACTGTCCGAAGGCTGTTAGTGGCAAAGGCCGCTTGAATCGGGACAGGAAGAAATCCTCGACCCTGGTTGAATCTGAAATCTTCCAACGGCCCGACCCGGCTACCACCGCAGCAGGCAAATCTTTCCTCGGAGGTTCGTTGCGTTCGATCCGAAGGATGCTCGCCGAATCGAGGAAGGTCGTAACACTGCCGCGCGTATACCAGACGCCGTCAGCCACTGTTAGAACTTCATCGACCTGCATTTTTCGACCACCGACCAAATAGATCCAAACTGTCGGCTCACTCGCCGGCACTGTCGCCGCGGTTTGGTTTGCTTCCGGTTGATCGGTTGAGGACGGAGTGACCTCGGGTGGAACCGGTTGTTTCAATGCCGGTTGTGCTGAGGCGATGGAATGCCAAAGAACCAGGACAAAAACTGTCCCGCAACATTTAGTTACAAATCGCATATCGGCTCTAAAGTCCGCTGAGCGGACGTTGGCATGAAGCCTGGGGTGGAGCGCAACGGAACCCCAGGATCCTCAACATCAAAAACTTGAGAAGCCCGCGAAGCGGCCGATAGCGGTCGACGTCCAATAGTGATGATCGGCTGTCGGCCGCTCCGCGGGCTTTGATTCTTCGAATCGCCATCCTGGGGTTCCGCTGCGCTCCACCCCAGGCTTTATGCCGTCGTCCGCTTCGCGGACTTGATTCAACTCACCCCTTCGGCGCGAAGTAACCAACCCGTGTGCGGGTTTGGTAAGTCGGAGTTGTGGGTTCCACTCGAACGCGGCGGAAACCGCCGTCGCGCGTTTTGTTGGTGGGGGTGTAGTAGAGCGCGTACTGATGACGCAGCTCCTCTGCCACCTCTGCGTAGGTGGCTTCCAGGGCGTCGAAGCTGCGAGGCTTGTATAGCCGGCCGCCGGTGGCCGTTGTCAGATCTGCCAACATCTGTTCACTCTGATCCAAAGCCTGCAGACCTAGGCGCAAGCCATCAATTTGAACTTTGTTGAAGCGTTGCGCTGAATCGCTGCCGCTGGTGAGCGAATCGAGGTCAGCTTGTTTTTCGGCGCGTGATATCTCCGTATTGCTGACCACGTAAACCGTCACTTGAGATTGCAGTAGTGCCCGAACAGCACTTTCAAGACTCGTGCCTTTTCCACTGTCAATTCCATCCGTCAATACAATCACAGCGCGGCGCGATCGCGTGGAGCCGTATTGCTCACGCGCTGCTAGCAGCAACGCATCGTAGAAACGGGTGAACATTCCCGGCACGACTCGGTTCAGAGCGCGTTGTAATTGGAACCGGCTGCTGGTCCAGTCCTGCAGTAACTGCACTGTATCGTCAAACTTAATCAAACTGATTCGATCCTCAGGTCCGAGATCTTTGGCAAAGCCCTCGGCGGCGCGACGGAAATCATCAAGGTTGCGTACCGCTGAAGATGACGCATCGATCATCAAGATCGCGTCGACCGGCACTTGTCTGAGCGCCAGGTCGCGCAGCGGTTGCTGGCGATCGTCTTCGAACACGCGAAAGTCGTCGCGTGTAAGCTGAGATACCAACCGCCCATTTGCATCGCGCACAGTCACCGGCAGCATTACCTCAGTTGTCTCAACTGAGATCACGTCACCCGGACTGATTTGCTCTTCCTTTTTTGGCGGCAAGGGATTAGGGGGTGGAGGTTCGCCCAAGCGTTCAAGCAACGTCGGAGTAGGAGAAGGCCTTCCTGCCGGTTTCTCTGCCGGCTTTTGAGCTTGAGCTGCGGGGCTCTTGCGCGACTTGGTTTGCGCAGCAGAGAAGCCGCTCTCCTGCACACTGACTACGAGTTGCGACATGGCGATCGCAATTAGGCACAGCGCAACTTTGATGCGACGGGGGTTTTTATTGGCGAGACGTGCCATTGGAATTTGGCGTGGTTTGCAAATCGCTCGTGTCACCAGCTGCCGCTTTCATTGCTGCCAGGATCTTGTCGGTGACGCGGTGTTTTCGCAGTTCGGCAATCTTAGCGGGGGAGAGATCAAAGTCCACCGGCGATTGCTCGATGCGGCGGATGATTGTGCCTTCAGAGAATCCGGCATCAATCAATTCCACGATCGAATCGTTTTTCAAAGTTGCCACTTTTTCAAGTTTCATCGGAGCGCCGGCCTCGCTGGGTGGGCGCAGGATGCGGACGGTCGCCGAGCCTGTGGTTACGGTATCGCCGGAGGCGGAACCGTTCCCCCCTTTGCTTTGCGTGCTGCCCTTAAAGCCTCCGCTGGAGCCGAATATATCGGTGCTGTTGCCAGAAGCAGAGGGGTTGTTCGGGTCGTTTTGTTTGTCCATCCTGTCGATATTGGCGTTAGGGGAGGGGCCCTGATTGAAAAAGTTTTCGTCAGTCCAGTTCTCATCGAAGTCAACGCCCTGCTGCCGCGCCAGCATCGCCAGAATGACCTTTTCAGTGACGCCGGATTTTTTAAGCTCAATCATGCGCTCCGTGGACAGATCAAATCTGGTAGGACTCGATCCGATAATCGCGATGATCGTTTTCTCCTTGAAGCCGGCTTTTACCAGCTTAACTACTGAATGGTTTGTCAGCAGTTCGTGCGTAGCGGTTTGGGCTGTCGCACGGCTTCCGCTCAGGTTGAGGCAAAAGAAAATAAGGAGGAACCAAAAAACAAAATACTTCATGGTCTTACCTCGGGATGCAGGATTCAGGATTCAGGACTGCCTTTCAATTCTGCTCTCCTGGAAGATTCGTTCCTTTTCCATATCGTTGCCTGATCTTTTTGACGTAGTTTCGCGTTTCCTGGAACGGGGGCACTTTATTGCCATAACTAATGACTCGTCCTTCGCCGGCATTATAACTCGCCAGCGCCAGATCCACCTGCCCGTTGAACATTCTCATCAATTCTCGCAGATATTGCGTGCCGCCCCGGATATTCTCGGTTGGATCAAAGGGCCGTGTCACTCCAAAGCGCCGCGCGGTTCCCGGCATGAGTTGCATCAACCCCCGGGCGCCCTTGGGGCTCAGCGCGCGCGGGTGAAAATGCGACTCCTGCTCAATTACGAGGAAGACCAGATAAGGATCAACGCCAAACCGATTTCCGTTAGCTCTGATCAGCTGATCGATCAAAGGACTGCCGGAGGTCCAGCCGCGTTCTTTCCAGTCTGAAGGGTCAGAATCTGGCAGATCGCGCTCGATGCGATCGATGCGACTACGTTCCAGAAAACTCAAAAGGTTCGCTCGTTGATACCAGGCGCCGTCAGTTGTTTCCTTCACTTGATCCACTTTGAACTTCGCGCCGCCAACCAGGTAGATCCAGGTTGAGGCGGTAACTTTAGCCGGTTTTTCCGCCGGCAAAGTTGACGGCGGCGTGGCGGTCTTCGCTTTGCTTTCCACTTGGGCCACAAACACCGGCTCGATCGATTTCACTTTGCGCGACGCGGTTTCGGTCATCCCCCCGCGCTGGTACCAAACTTCTTCGCCGTGCCACCAGGCCTCGTCTACGCGCAAGGTGCCGCCATCAGCGAAGGTGATTAACTTGCCCTTTGCAGTGCGGGTACCTGACGGCGCTTCGGTGGACTGAGCTACTGCGGGAGCGGGAACAATTATCAGCTGTCCTTCTTTTAGTTTGCTGTTTACCGCGAGGCCATTTAACCGCGCCAACTGTAGCGGATTGAAACCGGCCCGCTCGGCGAGCGAAGTCAACGTCTCGCCGGCGCGCGCCTGAACGTTGGAATACTTCTGAGCAGCAGGTTTTGTCGCCTGGGATCTGGCGTGGCGTTTCTGGGCCTGTAAATGAATCGAGCCGCCGCTTATCACGACGAGCCCAACTACAACAGCCAGGACGTTGAAATGTTTTCTACTCATCAGACTTCAAATCAGCACTGAACGGTTTTGGAGTGCGCCGACCTGTCGGCGCTTTGGTCGCTGGCGACCTGTCGCCAGCAGCGTCGCGACAGGTCGCGACGGACAAAAGCGGTGACAGGTCACCGCACTCCAAAACCTCTTTGCTGGGACCGCGGGGCGTCTCGCCCGCCCCGACGCACGATAGACACAAACATCGGGAGTTAACGTCAACGTACCTTGAAGCGGGCGAGACGCCCGCGGTCCCAGGGAAACGCTACACCGCTGATACCGTTCGCGACTGGACTGCCGGAGTTCCATCCGCCGCGTGGGAATCAAACGTATGAGACGAACCAAAGTAGTTTCGCCACGCTAAATCCAGCAGCTCCGGTGTAAGTGCTTGTGGGCGTCCTTCAAACAAACATAGATCGCTAACGCGATTCAAAAGATCGCGCGGCTCGCTGGATTTCATCGGGCGGCCCTCGCCGGCATACTTGCCAAGCAAGTAATCCAGGCTGGCCTCGTCGATAGTTATCCCCTGGGCTGTGGCCGCGCGCTTGAAGATCTCTGTGTAGGCCGACTTCGTCGGCATCTCCACGCGGACTCGGTAACCCATGCGTCGCAGGAAAGCTTCGTCAATCGACTCAGCCTCGTCAAGATTGGTGGAAAAAATGACGAGCTGCTCAAAAGGCATTTCAATCTTTTTGCCGTTCTTGAGAGTCAAACAATCGATGCGTCGTTCGAGCGGCTGGATCCAGCGGTTAAGCAAATCGCGCGAGGAGACTGACTGGCGTCCGAAGTCGTCGATCACCAGGGTCCCGCCATTGGATTTTATTTGAAACGGAGCATCGTAATACCTTGATGCGTCCGACCAGGTCAGGTTCGTATTGTCTAGGGTCAACTCCCCGCCGACCATTATCAGCGGACGCTCAATTTCCACCCACCGACGATCATGTTCGCGCGTGGTGCGGCGGTTTGGAATTGCAGTGTGATAGTGAGCGTCGTAGATGCGAATGACCTGGCCATCAAATTCGATTGCGTAAGGTATCCAGACGGATCCGGAAAGCGCCGCGTTTACTCTCTCGGAAACAGCCGTTTTGCCGGTACCGGGAAGGCCGGTCAGGAAAAGGGAAGAGCGAGAGTTGATGACGCAACCGAGAGTTTGCAGCAACGAATCGGGTAGAACCAGATCGCTGAAGGCAGCACGAATGGTGTCAATTGAAGCTGGGCGCGAAGGGCCCGCTTGCAGTCGCATCATGTAAGTGTAGTCAGCAAGCGATACGGGCGCGGGTCCTCGATAACCGTTGTGCGACTCCATGCTTACCAGTCGTTCCCAGCCGGCATCGAGCATCGCATAACGCGTAGTGCCCACGGCGCTCTTCAGGCGCATCTCGATCAGCTTTTCGCGGTAAAGGCCGTAGAGAATTTCTTCAGACAGTGTGCTGGAGAGGTGCAGCTTTTCGGCAACCAACGCTGAGGTTGCGTCGGTCTGAGTGGCGACCTGCTTAAGGGCCAGGTTGCGAAGCAAGGCGTCAGACACGCCTGTCTCTTCCAGGTCCTCCGGCGTTGGCGGACCGAGCTTTTCAATTTCCGCACGTGTGAGAAAGCTCAGGTGGCTCATTTATTGCTCCGGGTTGATAGGGCGTAGCGTTTCTGTTTCATTCGAAGGATCGGCTTGCCACAGCCCGCGGTAGCGGGCGGTAGCATAAAGCCTGGGGCGTGAGCCCCAGGTCAGCTGTCCTATCAAACCCGAGCCCGCGTGAGCGGGCGACAGTCCGCTCTGGCACCTTATTCGTTTGTCTTAGCAACGGTGCGCAGCTGTTCCAGCGAACTGCGCGCACTCTGCGCCAGCTTCTCATCGCCCCTACCGTCGTAAAGCTGGATCAACCGAACGAGCACGTCCGGCGAGTTTGGTTGCAAGGCGACTGCTTTCTCCAAATGCTTGATCGCTTTTTTGGTGTCACCGCGTCGCTCCAGTCGGGCAGCGACATTGAGATGGCCTTTAAACTCGCCCTGCGCGCGAGCAAAACTTTCGTAGGCGTCGTCAAACTTGCCGCGCTCAGACTGGGCCAGGCCCAGGTTGTTCCAGATGCGCGGATCGTCGGGCGACAATTTTGCGGCGCGCTTCAAATATTTGGTGGCCCTTTCGTATTCCTGATTTTCGTAAAGCAGAAAACCGAGGTTGTTCAGGCTCTGAGCGTCGTCTTTGTTCAGACGTACAGCGTTCTCAAACGAACGCTCGGCCAAATCACGGAGTCCTTTGCGCCAGTAAGCGACGCCGAGGAGAGTGCTGGCTTCGCCTAACTTCGGATTTGCTGAGGCTGCCTGCGACAATTCGGCGATCGCGCCGTTCAGGTCGTTGCTGTCCAGAAGAGTGCGGCCCTGCTCGAGATGTTGGAGTGCCATTGCCTCGAGCGCATCTGCCGGGCTCTGTCCGGCAGTGCTCAGCGTATTCGCCGCGGTAGTGGACATCTCCGGGGTAGTGGACATCCCCGGAGTAGTGGACATCCCCAGAGTAGTGGACATCCCCAGAGTAGTGGACATCCCCGGAGTAGTGGACATCCCTGGATTTTCCGTTGTGGCATTCGCGGCCGAGTTTGTTTCCGGCGCCTGCGTGGTCTTACTGACTTGAGTGCCGGGGACGCTCTCGAATCTCTTCGCATCTTTCTCGGAGATGCGTTCGAGCTTGTTCTCGTTTTTCTTGCCGCGGCCGAACAGCCTGCCGATGGCCCTGAAGGGCGCGCCGAGTGCGCGCAGGAAACCGTTGCCTTGCCCTTCCGACTTTTGACCTTTGGCTACGTTTGCCGTGTTCGAGGTGTTGGCCACGTTAGGCTCAACCGTATTCGTCGCCAGCCACTCGGTGCCAGTTAAGACTACGCCGTGGACTGTTTGCAGTGGCTCGGCAGCGACAACCAGCGCCATGGTCATTGATAGGATGATTAGAGTTCGTTTCATTGGTGAATTCCTTTGGACGGCAGCTGCCGTTCCACTCAGTCTCCCGAGACGTCGTTTACCTGAAGAGCACGTCGTACAAATTCATCAGTGCCGGACCAAGTACGACCAGAATGATTACCGGAAAGAGAAAACAGGTAAGAGGGAATAACAGTTTCAGTGCCGCCTTTTGCGAAATTTGCTCCGCGCGCTGGCGCCGTTTCGTTCTAAGTGACTCGGCGAATATTCGTACCGCTTTGGCAATAGACGAGCCGAATCGATCAGCCTGAATCAGCAAGGCGACAAAGCTGCGAATGTCCTCAACTCCGGTGCGTTCGGCAAGATTATGCAACGCTTCCTCACGGCTTCTTCCGACCCGGATCTCGAGGTTAACGAGTTCTATTTCCCCATGCATTTCGACATGAAGCGTCTTCAACTCTTCGCCTACCCGATTGAGCGCGGCGTTAAGTCCTAAACCCGCTTCGACTGCGACTACCATCAAGTCCATTGCGTCCGCGAGGCCCCAAGTGATTCGTTGTTGTCTTGCGACAGTTTTCTTTCGCACAACATAACGAGGCAGGTAAAAACCAAAGGCGGCTGCAATCAGACCGAATACTGCGAAATTGTTGAGCGGCCGATCGAGCGCGAAACATATCGTCATCACAATACTCGGAAACGCAACAAGCAGAGTGACCTGGATTGCGCGGAAAGCAGTTGCCGCATCCGGTGAACGGTAGCCTGCCTGAAGCAACTCCTTTTGGAGTTTCTGCGCTTCAGAAGCCGAAATCGGCACGATGCGGTTGAGCGGCTCAGCAACGCGCTCGGCCATCACAGTTACCGGATTGTTCTCAACCAGGGCCAGTGAGGGGTCGATGGTTTCCAGGCGGGCATTTACGGAATTGGTGGGTCGAGCGAAGATCCAGTAGATGCTCATCACCGCCAGGGATAAACCCGTGAAAGTAAAGATGACGATTAGCACTAACATCGATTCAAACCTTTCCAAGATTTCAGGGTTCAGACTCTGATTTCCAGAATTTTCTTTATTGTAATGATGCCCAGGATTTGCAATATGCCGGCGGCACCGAGTATGTAATGTCCGCGCTGGTCGTGGAGCAAGATCGCCATGTAGTCCGGGTTGATGACGGTTAATAAGAAAATGATTCCAAAGGGCAGACCGCAAAGAATCCAGGCAGAGCCTCGCGATGCGGTCGTCATCGTGCGGAAATCTTCCATTAGCTTGAACCGTTCCCTAATAGTCTGCGCTACCTTCTCTAGAATTTCCGCCAGATTTCCACCCGTCTCTCGTTGAATGTGCATCGCGGTTATGCATAGCCGAAGGTCGGTCAGGGGAACTCGCTCGCTCAAGCCGTCAAGTGCTGCCTTGGTGGAAAGACCCAGCTTTTGCTCCTCAAAGGCAATGCGGAACTCAGTAGCGATCGGGTCGGGCATCTCGCTGGCTACCTGGTGCAACGCTTCCGAGAATGCGTGGCCGACTGCGAGGGAGCGACCTAAAAGGTCGAGGGTGTCTGGAAGCTGAGCGTTGATCTTTCGCAATCGGCGCTTTTGTGCCATCGATACGTGGAGAATCGGGACCACCGCCGCCAGCGCCGCCAGAATAAATGCGACCAGCGTATTCATGATCGTAGCCGCTGCGACAAAGGCCATCAATCCGGCAACAAAACAAAAAGCGAGCAATCGGCTAACCGTAATTTGCACATCTGCTTGTCGAATCATCTCGTCAATTGTCTTGGTGACATTGAGGGAGGAAAGAAGTCGATTGATCGTGGGATGCCCGCCAATTGTATCTTCGCGGGAGATCTGGAGGTGACTATCCTGCTGTCCAAAGTCCTGCAACGCTTCGGCGACTCGCCGCTCCAGACGCGCTTGGCGGGCATCTGACTTTCGCGACGCCATCACGAACAGGGCGTAGGTCAGAAACAGGAAAAACAGAAATACGACGGTAGAAATCAACATCTCTTTTTGGGCCTCCTAGAAGAACGCTGGCAGCTGCATGCCGTACTGTTTGAGTCGCTCCGCAAAGCGAGGACGAATACCGGTCGTGCGGAATCGACCCAAAACCTTGCCGGTGGGATCTACACCGGTCCGCTCGAACTGGAAAATTTCCTGCATAGCTATCGTCTCACCTTCCATGCCGGTGATTTCCGAAAGCGAAGTAACCCGACGGGTACCATCAGTTAGTCGCGCAACCTGAACAACAAGGTCGACCGCCGACGCAATCTGTTGGCGCATCGCCCGGTCCGAAAGTCTCATCCCGGTCATCTGGATCATTGTTTCGAGTCGACCCAGTGTGTCGCGCGGCGTATTGGCGTGGATCGTAGTAAGTGATCCGTCATGGCCGGTGTTCATTGCCTGGAGCATATCGATCGCTTCAGCTCCGCGTACCTCGCCAATTACAATGCGATCGGGTCGCATTCTTAGTGCGTTCTTTACCAGGTCCCGCTGGGCAACTTCACCACGGCCTTCAATGTTAGGCGGCCGGGTTTCAAGCCTGACGATGTGGGGTTGCTGTAGTTGTAATTCGGCTGAATCCTCAATTGTGACTATGCGCTCGTCTGCTGGAATATAAGCAGAGAGGGCATTCAAGAGCGTTGTTTTGCCTGCGCCGGTTCCGCCCGAAATGATGATGTTCAAGCGAGCGCGGACACACATCTCAAAGAGGATGGCAATCTCCTTCGTGAGGGCTCCGTTTTCAATTAGCTGTATCATCTTCAACGGATCTGCCCCGAAGCGCCGGATAGAAAGCACGGGTCCGTCGATGGCCAGCGGCGGGATAATGGCATTGACGCGCGAGCCATCAGGAAGACGGGCATCGACCATTGGCTGAGCTTCGTCAATACGTCGCCCAACGGTGGATACGATCCGCTCGATTACGCGCATCAGATGTTCGTCGTCTTTAAAACTGATCGCGGTTTTCTCGAGTTTGCCGCGCCGTTCAATGTAGATGTTTGCGAAGGAGTTGACGAGGATGTCGGAAATGGTTTGATCGGCTAAGAGAGGCTCGAGTGGTCCAAGGCCGAAAAGCTCGTGATGAACTTCGCCCACCAGGCGATCACGTTCTACTGCCGAGAGGGGAGCGCTTTCCGCAAGCAGCAAATCTTCGGCCAGCCGCGAGACCTCTGAGCGAACGCGGTCGGGTGGCAGCGTGTTCAGTTTTTTCAAGTCCAGGCGAGTGATAATCGCGCGATGAAGGCGCGCTTTCATCTCCTGAAAGCTCTGATTACCGTAGACTGCCTCCTCCGCAGCTAGTGCAGTGCCCTCGGCAGAATCTTTAATGTATCTTTCTCTTAGAGCCATCGTGTTCCTTTTCTTCTCGCGTGTTCAATAGAACCTTGTCACAAGTTTGGTTATGCCGGGTCAGTCATCGTCGATAGTTCGAGCGGTCCGGTAGCCCGCGAACGGCCAAACACTCCGAGCAATCCCTTACGGGGTTGGAGGGAACCGGTGTGATTGTTTCCCGCGAGGCCAGACGCTATGCGCTTGATCTCCAAGGTCAATTTGGATGTGGGATCCGATTGCACCAACGGTCGACCCAAATTTATTGATTCCATCACCTTCGGATAATCATTGGGAACAAGACCGACGAGCTGCTCATCGAGATGCGCCTCAACTTTTTTCAACTCGACGTCGATACTCTTGCTCCAACGATTGACGACAACGCGAATTTTCCCTCGAGGATATCCTAGTCGCTCAAAAACCTTGATTGCCCGCTTTGTGCTTCGGATGCCAGGAATATCCAGTGTCATGATCAACAGAACTTCATCTGCCAGGTCGAGTGCTGCTACGGTAACCGGGTCGAAGGTATGAGGTAGATCCAGAACCAGGCACTCGTGCCTCCTTGCCATAAGATGGAGCATCTCGGTCACGTCTTGCGAAGTAATGTCTTCGGCCTCATGTGCTTCGAGCGGGGCTGCGAGTAACGATAGATTTGCCGATTGAAACGTCACCAGGCTGCTGATGAGCGCATCGTCGAGCCGACTCCGATTGGCGGCAAAATCGGCAACCGAGTACTTTGGATCCAACCCAAGAAATGAAGCCGCGTCCCCCGCTTGCAAATTGAGATCTACCAGCAAGGTTGAAACATTCATCGCTGCCGCCAGATTCGCGCTTAGGAAAGAGACGCCGGCGCCGCCTTTGCTGGAGAAGACACCAACGACACGACCATGTTTGTGCGATGCGTTTCCCTCAGTCGCGGAAAGTTCTTTTACACGATTCAAGACGGTTTGCAGGTCGTCGGAAACGACGGGTAGCTGCAAAAACTCTCGCGCTCCTGCTCGCATACTGCCCAGAATCAGAGCCGGCGAAGCATCGCGGGCCGCGATGATGATCGCGGTTTCGGGAACTACTCCACTCAGCTTCCTAATGAGAGTGAATGCCTTTTCGGACGCGCTGGCGTCCAGGACTATGATGGCGGCAGAAGGTCGCAGCCTCAGTGCATCAGCCTGAAACGATTCCTGGTCCCGCGACTCAGCCAGTACGATTGCTTGAGATGTCGCAGCCAACGCATCGCGAATCTCGTGCGACGCTTCGACGTTGTCCTTGCTTAAGATGATGAACGACAGTGAATGCATGTTTTTTCTTCCCTACCTGGTTCCTTGAAACACGTTAAGCTTCGCTTTCTGAGACTTGTTCTTTCCTCGACGTCCTGCTCTTAAATCTTCCTATGGACATGTAGCCGGGAGGGCTCCAGCGCCCTCGCCCCTCACCGTGGTTCGGTAGCTGGGCATTGTGATTTGTCTACTGATGCCGGGAATGATGAGATTGTAGTTGTAGCCTGTGACATAGACCGTGACCGTGCCAGCACCAACGCCGAAAGCTAGATAATCCACATGGATATTTGCTGGAGTTAGACCGCTTACCAATTTTGGCCCGGTCCCTCCGGCGTTGCCGTAAACTGCGAAATTCCTTATGGCTGTCAGACTCGGTCCCACATCCGTTCCCGTTGTAATTGTTCCGGCAGTATTATTGGCCGCCTGCGTCGTGGCATATCGTGCGCCGCGGCGGGTCGCCTCAACCAAAGCATTGTGTACAAAGTAGAGGTTTGCGCCGGAGGCAATCGCCAACAGCATCATAAAAAAAGTTGCGGAGACAAACGTAAACTCCAAAAGAGTGCCGCCACCCTGAGTTCGTTGTCTTTTGCTGCCAGTCTCCTTAATCATCCGCCATTTCTCCAGCTCTTAACTATCAAGCAGATAGCGCATTGTAGTCCGCGGCGTTAGGGTGTAGTTCAGGGACAAATTCTGCACCCCAGTCATCGTCCCAAGATTAAAAACCATGGGGGTATAGGTGTAGCTGATAGAGACGGTGACGTAGCGCACACCGCCGCTTGCAGGTGGCGGCGTGATGCTAATGTTTCCTACTGCCAAGCCGCTTACAATTGGCGTTACTCCACTACAACTAGCTGCCACGCCGCAGATCATTAAATTCTTTGCGGCATCAACGTCCGCCGTTGCATACCCACTACCGGTTATCGGTGTAGTGGGTGAGGAAAGGTATCGCGCGCCGACGTCAGTTGCCTTGGTTAAGGTGGTGTAGGTCTTAAACAGGCGTCCTAATTCAACGGAACCCGCAAACATCAGTATCAGGAACGGCAGGGCGATGCTGAGCTCGAGCAGTTGCGTACCGTCTTCGCGTGAAGCGAAGTGATGTACCCTGTGCTTTAGTTCCTTAACCAAGCCCATGATCGTCATTGGTATAGCACCGCCTTCGTCAAAGTAGTGCAAGCGCCAGCAGGATCATAGCCTCCGCGCCCTATCGAGAATCCGTCACCGATGTATTCGACATAAACGTGACCACAGGGATTGGGCGTATCGTTGCAAACCGAAGGCGAATTAGGATTCACGACTGGTCGTAGCAATAGAAAAGCGCCGAAAGATTTCACCACTACTGACCCAGAAATAGCACCAACGTCTACGATGGGCATGACAATCACGCGGCGATTGTCCTCGGCGTAGGCCGTATTTCCGGTAGGCGCCGCAGTGGGCGAGCCCGCCTTATAATTGTTCCAATTAAAGTTGGCGAAGAGGGGGTCCCAGGCAACATTGGTGTCCGGATGTGCCTGGCTCGGAGGCAGTTGATTTCCATTTGGATATATATTCAGACGGGTATTCAAGCCGGCTTCAACCTGAGAAGGACCGTTGTTGCTGTTAGCACTGTTAGAGTTTGAGGTATTCACGCTCGACCCGATGGTGGTGCAAACTGGCAGAATCCCCGCTACAGCATCCCGCGTCTGATTCGCGCCGTTTGCGATTGTCGATTGGAGAACGATCATGTCCTGATTGCTTAACGAGGTCGAGAGTTGGTTCCTGAATTGCAGCATTAACTCGGTCCCAGTCGCGAAGGGAGTTGTCGGAGTTGGCTTGGCCACCGCGAGCGGCACATAGTCGCAAACAGTGTTGAGCCCGGGCGACATTCCGGCGGTTGCCCTTTGCTGTACGCTTCGACTTGCACCCAAGACCCTGCCGGCTAGCAACATGGTGACAGACGCCGCCGTAGTGGTCACTCTGACAAAACGAACTGCGCTCACCGATCCCGAAGGAACGCCCCCAGCGCCCAGGTACCAGGGACCATTCAAGCTCGTCGCGAATTCAACGCTTGCAATCCCCGCCGTCGGTGTCGAAATTCCAGTTCGGCTGAGGCCATAGTTGTTAACAATTTCGTTGGCCCTGGTCACAGCGTCCGTAAGACCTGTCGCGCCCGAGTTAAGTTCGCGTGCTGCCGCCAGCGCCGCAGCGTCCGCGGCATTCTGCAATCCCGCCCGCGCTATGTAGACACGAGATACATCTATGCACAATCCCATGACCAGGACGAGGCCGACCATGAGGACCGCTGTCATAACGGTAACCGAGCCACGTTCTCCGTCTCGTCGCGATTTTAGCCCAACCTTGATTGATGACATCCTCTAGACCTCCTGTAATCTCTGACAAACTTAAGTTGGCCGCTCTGGGGTGAAGCCTCCACAGTTGCGACCAACCAAAGTTCATTAGATAAAACAAGTCCTTACTGGTTCGGAACCACCTTCGCCGTAGAAACGGGAACTGGCGACTGGACCACTGAGACCGCCGGAGTTCCACTCTTGCTGTCCGCCGTTGACTGCGGAACTGGTGTTTCCATTTTCGCGGGCGCCGTTGGCTGAACAGGCTTTTCAATTTCAGCCTTATTGCTTGGTGAAGTTGTAATAAAGCCGGATGGTCCCTCGATCTCGCCAGCCTTCCGGTCAATTCCAAGTAGCGAGCCCTTCTTCATATTGTCCACATTCGGCAGCGGTGGCAGGTCGTCGCGGTTGACAGGTTTAACTATCTGCGCCGTAACGATGAACATGAGCTCGGTCTCATTCTTTTGAAACTGGGTTGATTTGAAAAGGTTCCCAAGGATGGGGATATCACCCAGGCCGGGCACTTTCGAAAGGGTCTTGGTTTCGTTATTGTCGAGCAGTCCCGCAAGAGCGAAGCTCTGGCCATCGCGTAGTTCAACACCTGTCTTAGCGCGTCGGGTACGCAATCCGGGAATGATGAAACCGTCAAACTTCACGCCGTTAGCGAAGTCAAGCGTTGATACTTCCGGCTCCAACTCCAACCGGATGTGATCCTCATCGATAATTGTCGGTTTGAAATTAAGGCGCACCCCATATTCCTTGAAGACGATGGTCACAGTACTGTTGCCGGTGCCGCTTCCCTGCACGATCGGCACGGGATACTCACCACCTGCCAGGAAACTCGCCTGCTGTCCATCCATGGCGATCAAGTTCGGCTCAGCGAGTGCACGCAAAGCACCGGACTGCTGCATTGCGCGAATCATGGAAAGAGTGTTGCCACCCATGACGAACAGGTTCAATGAGCTGCCGAGAGTACCCGTGAGAAATCCGCCGTCTACCTTGGTTAAGGCGCTTGGTCCAGAACCGCTGTTTAGGTATCCACCTGAGCCAGCGCTGCCCTGATACCCATATGAGGTGCCAAGCTCGCGCATGCGGTTGCGGCTCACTTCAGCAACTCGCACCAAAAGCTGTATCTGCGTCATATCCTTAACCGGTGATTCCAGCAGGTTGACGGTTTTGAACCCAGCCGCCTGCACCACCGAGTCGGCCTGCGCTGCAATCCGTGGATCGCTGACGTGTCCTGATATAACTACCGAGCCATTGGCTTGACTGAGTCGGATGTCATCTTTTGGAAATAGGGCGCGGATTTGCGAATCAATCAGCGAGAGGTTAGTACGTACATAGACGTCAAATACAAGGAAGCGGCCGCTGCCTTTTTCCCAAGCAAGAAAGTTGACCTGGCCAAAAGCCTTGCCGTTAACTACGACTTGGTCTGACGTAACCAGAACAGCTTCGGCAATCTCTGGGTTAGAGACTGAGAAACGCTCGATGGTCCGGTCAAAGGTGATTAGCCGCGACTGGCCGACCAGAACATTGATAGCAATTGCTTCTTTCGTCGAAAAAGAAGCCTGAGTACTTGCGTCTTGTGCGGCTATGGAAACCGGCAGCGCACAGAAGAGTAGCGTTCCTAGGACAACGATAAAGTGGCGAATGGCAGATGGCGCTTGCATGATCATTTGACTCCTTAGGTGGTTGAGAATTCTGTTTCTCCAACGTGGGGCTACCACGCCCAATAAGCGAACCGACCTTATGGCAGGTCGACGTCGCGGCGCTTGCCGCCCTCAATTAACTCTACAGAATTGCGCTGGGGCGGCGGCGCAACCGTTCGTTCTGGCCTGGGCAACGAGACGTTTACCCGCTTGACTGGTTTTTTGACGTGCGCCGTCTTGGATTGTTCGGATGTTTCGGTTTTCGCCTGTGGTTGGGGTTGCGGAACATAGGTGTTACCGGATAAGAGCGAGTTTTTGTTCGCGCCCTTGGTCTGCGTATCCTCCTGATCGCCGTAGTTGCGCATCACGAGTTGCAGCTTGCCTTCGTTTGCCGCGAGCACCAGCTTCTCAGCCTGCTCAGGCGTCACCTGAAGGGTCACGGCTTTCACGTTGGTGGGCTCGCGTTGGTTTTCGGGAGAATCGATCTTCGGTCCGCTGGCCAGCACCTTGATGCTCTGCAGTACGATCTTGGAAATCGGGCCCTGCGCTTCGGTTCCTTGTTGTGCAGTTGGAACTATAATAGCTACCACATCAACGAATGAACCCGGCATGATGAAGCCCGAAACGCCGACCACGTCGTCAACCTTAACCGTCATGGCGCGATAACCATCTGGAATCACCGCTGATAGCCCAGCTCCGACACCTTCGGGAGCCAGCTTCATGCCAGTCACCGTCTCACGGACGCCAATCGGCGTGATTGCTATGCGGCCCACAACCTCGTCGACTTTGCGGAATGCACCTTCCGGAGCCGAACCGTTTGGAATGGAAACTAACATTAAGTGTTCGGGGGTGATCTTCGTACCCAACGGTATTTCAGTCTTTGCGACCACCACGTTGCCAAGATCTTTTGTGTAGGCCTGAACGCTGGATAGATATCGGGTAACCAGCATGACGCCGAGGACGCCACAAAGGACAGCGCCGGCGAGCGCAAATATGAGACGTTTATTTCGCATGACTTTAATTCTCCAATAACCAACACCGAAACCAGATTGGTGCATTTTTCGACGACGCTAAAAGCGAAACAGGAAAAATGCGATTAGGCTGCCGAAACAGATGGGCACCGCATAAGGCAGCGTAAAAGAATGATCGACGGGGACTTCAAAACGCGGCACCCGTCGACCTGGTAGCAGTCCATAGAAAAACTGAGATACGCCAAGCATTGTTGCCACCGTGCGACGTGAATAGATCATTTTGCAAATGGCAAACACGCCGCCCGTAAGCGCTACGAGGACGAGCGTTGGCAACACCAGGGAAACGCCGATAATTGCTCCGATGGCGGCAAAAAGCTTTACATCACCTGCCCCCATGGTGCCGAACGTATGCAAGAAAAACATCAAGCCGAAGGCGAGTGCGAATCCTTCGAGGCTCACAACGAAGCCGTGAGATCCGCCGAAAATAGAATTGAGAGTGATCCCACCTATGAAGGTCACCAGCACCAGAGCGTTAGGAATTCGCCGGTAGCGAACATCCATATAGACAATGGCAGCTGCCATAGGAATGAACAGCAGGGCAATCACAATATTAGGTTGTGCAAGCATCGCAATGTTTTGACTTCGCTGAGTTCCCTTGTCAGTGCCTGATCATGCTTGATCTTGACGATTGAAGGTTCTTAACCTGCAGAGGATCATAGCAAGCTCTTTGAGCTCGCTATGATCCGAATTGCAGGTTGATTAGCTCGTTGTGGTGGCCGCATTAAGTCGTGTGGACAACGCGGTACCCCACCCGCTGGCGTAAACGACTACCGCTACAGCGGCGATGAGTCCGGCAATGACTGCATACTCCAATGTTTCCATGCCTGACTCGTCGTTGATAAAGCTTTTGATTCGTTTCATTTCTGGTTTTGCTCCTTTTTGATTTTCAGGGGTTAAGGTTCTAGCCCGGCTTCATCAGTTCGCGACGGGCTACGAAATCACACCCGCCACCCCTTGGGGCAAAGCTAATTAGCTAGTTGTGGTCGCGGCATTGAGTCTGGTGGACAGCGCTGTGCCCCAGCCACTGGCGTAAACCAGTACGGCCACGGCGGCAATCAAGCCAGCGATGACGGCATATTCCAATGTTTCCATGCCCGACTCGTCTTTGAGAAAGTTCTTGATCATTTTCATTTCGGTTGCTCCTTAATTGTTCGAAAGAAAGTTAGGGGTTTGAGCGCCCTGAGATCCGCACCTCGCGTGGGTCACATGAATTACACTGAAAATGCAGGCGTCGTCTCAGGAGACCTGAGTGATCGCTTCCTGCCGATCACGGCAACATTTTGAGTGCAGTTTCGCTAGGGCAATGATCATGCCGGTCGGCACAAAACAACATCAGACCTTTTGTGATCCTTGCATTTCATCGCAAAGTCCTGCATTGCGGCCTCTTAAAAAATGCAAAACACCGATCGAGGAATCGGCGTTGAGCTGCTTCTGCGTAGAGTACTGCTCGCCAGCGAGCACTTGTGGCATAAGCGAGCCGAGAATTTCACCGGTCCCCCATCTTCACGGGTACCCTCCAAGATTGAGAACGATCAGACCGCGGAAATATCAGGTAGAATGAGCAACTCGTAGCTCGGGGTCCTCTTCGAAGAAAGTCGGGCGGAAATTGATGGCTCTGCGTGCGATGGTGCGGTTTGAGCAACTACGAATCGACCTAAGACAGAATTGATGTAATGAGCACTCCGCCTACTTCACCTTCCCACGTGCTCTGGTGGAAATGGTTTGCCTTACCGGCGGCGGCAATGGTGCTGCTCTCTCTCATACCTCAGGTTCATCTCTGGACAGACCGGGGCCGTGATTGGAATGGAGCGTACGTCAGCCCGCAGGGAGACGAGCCCCTTTACTCCGCTTACATCAACGCGCTGATAAACGGACGGTCACGAAAGAATGACCCGTTTGGTGCCAAAGATGACACGCCGATTTCTCCACTGCCCGAATCCACTTTTTCGATTCAATTTGTGCCGGCCTATGTGATCTCTTGCTTAGCGCGGATATCACACGCCTCAGCATCCACCGCTATGATTGCTCTGTTGGGTGCGACCGCATTATTTGCAAGTCTGTCTGTCTTTTGGTTGCTCAACTGGATTGTGATCGACTCTCGGTTGGCTGCGGCGGGCACTTTATTTGTGCTGTGCCTGGGAGGGATCGCTGGAGGGCATGGACTTCTCGGCCTGTTAATTAAGACCGGCGATCTCTCCATTCCCAGCCTGCCGTTCCTTAGGCGATATCAACCGGCGGCGGCGTTTCCCCTGTTCTTTGTTTTTAATGCGTTGGTTTGGCGAGCGCTCACTGAAAAAAGCAGGCGCGGCATAATCGTGTCTGCGATCCTCGCCGGACTCACTTTGGCCGTGCTCGTTTTTTCGTATCTCTACTTATGGACAGCTGCTGCAGCCTGGTTGGCCTGTATCGGTTTACTGTGGATTTGTTTCCGACCTTCCGAGAGGCGGCGGAGTTTGGCGGTGCTGGGAGTAATAACTGCGATAACGGCTCTGGCGCTTGGGCCATATGTTTACATGGTTTCACAACGACCGCCTTCACTAGATGAACAGCAGACCTTGATTTCAACTCATCGGCCTGATCTGTTCCACGTTTCCGAAATGCTCGGGGCGCTAATCGTGATTCTGCTCGTGGTGAGTATTTGGCGCCGCAAGATGGAATTGAAGAATTCGCTCACCCTCTTTGCCGCTTCCTTCGCGTTGCTTCCGTTTGTAGTTTTCAATCAACAGATCCTGACCGGAAAGATGATGCAGGTGTTCCATTTTGAAGCTTTCGTCGTGAACTACTGCGTGCTGATTGGCTTGCTGATAACGCTCACGCTCTTCTGGAAACCTGTTCCGAGTCGCTTACTGGTGTGGCTTGCTGCTTTGTCCTTTGCGTGGGGAGTCGTTGAAGTAGGTCTGCCATCTCGACTAAATTCTGTACCTGCGGCTGTTGTTAATGATCAGATCGTTCCGGTGTTGTTGCGCCTGGAACAATTATCAAAGGAGGATGGGACTCTAGCAGGCTTGCGCAAGGACGGTAAGGCATCGACGATAGTGTTTTCTCCCGAACTCGTAGTGTCGGTATTACAACCAACCTGGACGTCGCAGGGCACGCTACTCGACGTAGGAGGTCTGGACTTCGGAAGCGTGACGCGGGATGAGCGGAAAGAATTCTTTTATATGCATCTTTATTACTCCCAGGCGAACGTCGAGGAGCTTCGCAAGGCCTTGAGTGGTGCACCTGACGATCCCGCGATGAACTATTACGCTCGTGCTGTCATGTTCGGCCATGAGAGAGTAGTGCCTGCCCTAAGCGGTGATTTCAAGCCGATTCAACCGGAAGAGATTGAACAGGAAATTCGCTCCTACCAGGCGTACGCAAACTCGTTTTCGCGGGAGCAGGTCCTCAAGCGTCCCCTGACTTACGCCGTCATACCTGCGGAGAGTAACTTCGACTTTATCAATCTTGATCCATGGTACGAGCGCGACGCCGGTGAACGGGTTGGAGCCTACACTCTTTATCGATTAAAGCTGCGGCAGTAGACAGTTGCATCCTAGAAGGAATAGCTTGAATGAGGGCCGAGTAGGGTGTATAAGCCAGCCGTTCTCCCTATTCTTCGAGCAAAGGCGGACCCCCAGATGAAGCCAAACTTGATGATCATTGGGGCGATTATGTTAATCGTCATCGGCGTAGCTTACCTAATAATGAAGCGCCGCAAGTAACGGGTTGGGGAAGTCCGGCAACCGCTCACCAGTGAGCAGTTGCCGCTCAATCGCTCATTGAAAGCTGGTACCGCTTTCCCGAGAGTCTTTAAATAACTTGAGTCTTCGGCCGGTCGCTACCGCTCCCGGTTCTGATTTTGTATTGGCTTGCTCGCCTTGTTCATGGACGCTGACTCCAGTTCATCACTGAAAACGCATCAGTACCGACCCAATGATCTGCTACTAGATTTCAACACCAAATTGTATGTTGGATCTGGAGCTGGTCGAAAATATGATGCCCGAGGGGTTGGTGTTAACCAACGGACATTCCTCTTATGCCAGAAGAAAAAGGTCTTGATTATTACGAAGTGCTGCAGGTGAGTACCAGCGCAGAGCCGGAAACAATCAACCGGGTCTTTCGACTGCTGGCCCAGCGTTTCCATCCCGACAACCAAACAACCGGTAATGAAGACCGATTCCGTGTAATCCTTGAGGCTTATAACGTCCTAAGCGATCCGGAAAAGCGCGCGCGGTATGACATTGTGCACGAGCAGCAGCGCAAGGATCGCTGGCGGCTGGTGGCGACGGGCGCGCAAATTGAAAACGACTTTGAAATGGAACAGGTCACGCGACTCGCAGTGCTTGAAATCCTCTACACCAAGCGGCGCACGGAACAGAATCAAGCCTCTATTTATTTAAGGGATCTTGAGAAACTGATTGGCAGGCCTCGAGAGCATCTCGAGTTCACGATCTGGTTTCTGGTCCAAAAAAACCTTATTCAATACGATGATAGTTCACGCCTGCTTTTGACCGTCGAAGGAGCCGAATACCTGGAACAGAGTTACCGCGCCAACTTGCAGCAGAAGAGGTTGCCGGCCCCCAGTGAGAAATGATAGACGACTGCCGATGCTACAGCGGGCTGGCGTCATCTTTGGACAATCGGTGAAGGCGTAAGGGCGGTCAAGTGATGTGCTGGGACCGCGGGCGGCCCGCCCGCAATGAGCGCGAAGGGCGAAAAGATTGCCGCCAAAAGCCTGCGCGCCTGACGGCGCGTTTGCGGGCGAGACGCCCGCGGTCCCAGCCAGTCGCTTGAGTGGTTCCAAGCTCCCTGGTGCTCGTCAGCGAGCAGTTGTCGCTCATCCGCCCAGCGTAGAATCCTTCTAATCTTCGAAAGTTCTCGATTTCGGCAGGGTTGGGTCGCCTCTTCGCTCGGCATATTGGTTGCTCCATGATTGGCATACGATTGTGCTCTGGTTTATGAGGGCTCACATGAAGTGCAAACATCTCTTGCTCGTCGCGGTTTTTCTCCTCGCAAATTGTTGGCTGGCACTCGCGCAAGCTCCAGCGCCCCAACACTCGACTAAGGTTCTGCGCAATGGCGATGTTTTGCGCATGCACCGAGCGGGAATGAAGCCGAGTGAAATCATTGTGAGGATCGTAAACTCGCCTTGTAACTTCGATACCTTTCCCCAGGTGTTGCGTGAGTTGAAAATGAAGGGGCTCCCGGACACCGTGCTCATGGCGATGGTTACGGTACCTTACGGACCTCCGGCCTCGACTCCAGTGGCCATTCCCGTGGACGAGCCCGCGCCTGAAACCACTCGCGTCCATATTCCCGCTGGAACCGTGATCAGGATTGAAGCAGCTGTTCCCATTTCATCAGCCGATGCCAGCGAAGGCGACAAGATCAAATTCCTGGTGTCGCGGCGCGTACTCGTTAACGGCGTGGTGGTTATTGAACGGGGTGCGTTAGTGCGGGCGCAGGTGGTGAAGAGCAAGCCAGCGGAATCGTGGGGCCGTGGTGGATTGCTCGGATGGATAGTGGAAGATGTGGTTGCAGTTGACGGCACGCGAGTGCCGATCAAACTCTCTGACCGTCTGCAGGGCAAGAATCGTAGTAAGGCCGTGGTGGCAGCGGCCATCGCTACCGGCGCGGCGGTTCTTCCATACTCATCACCGGTGGCACTGATTTGGGCGCTGAAGAAGGGCGATGAGGCTGTGCTCGACGAGAGCCGGAAATCCATCGCACTCGTCAGCGGCGACATGGAGGTCGCCGGGCTGCTGCCTAAGTCGAGCAAAGTGCTCTACCTCTCGTGTGAACAACTGAAAGCTGCAGATGCGGCAGAGGGAACGCTGGCGCCAGCGAGTGGCGGTTTTCG
>Ga0070697_100000688_pt1 | contig 25332 bp, 19 predicted proteins | sample KBSK1501metaG_FD_65475 | JGI IMG/M metagenome (GOLD analysis project Ga0070697, IMG submission 65475) | Corn, switchgrass and miscanthus rhizosphere microbial communities from Kellogg Biological Station, Michigan, USA - KBS K1-50-1 metaG | ecosystem: Host-associated > Plants > Roots >...
TAATTGCGGAAGAATCTCCGCTTGACTGCCCAAGATACGCTCGCCTTGGGTGCGAATTGAGCCCCGGATTTTTCTGCCGAATGCCGAATCGCGCTCCGGTTGCTGGAGAGAAGCGTGTCGATTTACTCGTGCAAGACCACTGTCAGCAATGACTTATTGACCTTGATCTTGCCGTTATATTCGATAAAGCCCAGTTTTCTGAATTTGTTCATGAAGAAATTCACGCGCGAGCGCGTGGTTCCGACCATGCTCGCCAGCGTCTCCTGAGACACTTTCGGCAATATGCGGATTGGTTGATCTTGTTTTCCGTACCGGGCGAGAAGGAGAAGCGTCCGCGCCAGACGTTTTTCACTCGAATTGAAAAGTTGATCGACGAGATCCTCTTCGACTCGGATGTTATGCGCGAGCATGTATCGGATGAAATGGTCGGATAGCTCATGCTGGGAATGGAGCACTCGAAGCAATTCGTTCTTCTCCATGACCAGAATCGTGGTCGGTGTGATTGCTGTCGCCGTGCCCATCCGAACCGCTTGGCCAGCCATGCAGCCCTCGCCAAAAAAATCACTCGGACCAAACATTGCTACCACGGCTTCTTTTCCGGACCCATTCACCACGGAAAATTTCACGCCGCCCTGCTGAATGTACATCACGCTATCCGCAGCGTCCCCTTGCGCGAAAATCGACTCGCCCCTCCGATATTCAGCAATTTTTCGCGAAATTCCTGCCGTATCAAGGAAGATCTGCGGGTCGAACGAGCCGTTCTTGCCATTTTTCTTGTTGTTATTTGGTTTCATACGCAAATGAAAGAGCCGCCGCTGCATGGTCGCTCCACGGCCACTCGTAGGATAGCAAGAAGCTTGCTCCTAAGAATGTGCAATAAAGAACAGTAAATTATTTGTCTGATTTTTTCGTCCTAGGTGTGCATTTCAGAACAGACAGCAAAACTCAAGCAGTAGAAGATGCAGAGGCTGGTATCGGAGTGGGTCCTGTACCAAGCAGCAATAAACATTAATAGTTTCGTTCGTCTTGGGCCGTCTGCGCGAAGTGTGCAGGGGCTTGTAGCTGGGTGAAGAGGAGAAGCTGATGCGCATATCGAAGGTTTGCAAAATTTGGATACCGGCGTTCCTATTAGCCCTCGCAATGGCCGGCTGCAACGATCCAGACAAGAATGCTGGGACGGGGAACCCCGGCGATCCTCTGACGCCTCCCACCGTCACCTCCGTAACTCCTTTGGCCGGCTCTACAGGGGTTTGCCCCAACAATGGACTTATTACCGCAACTTTTAGCAAGCCAATGAACCCTGCGACGCTCACTACCTCCACGTTTACTTTGACTGCGGGAGGGGCTAGTGTTACTGGCCAAGTTACCTACGTCGCTGCGACCAATATTGCCACCTTTACGCCTGCGAGCGCCCTTGCTGCGAATACCGCTTTCACAGCCACCATTACCACCGGAGCGCAAGACCAATTCGGCAACGCACTAGCTACCAATTTCGTCTGGATGTTCACGACCTCTCCGCCCTGTCCTCCGCCCGCCGGTGCCATACCTTTGGGAGCGGCTTGCAGTTTCGGGATTCTGGCCGGCTCCACGGTCACCAATGTCGCTGGAACTGCTACGAGTGTGAGCGGCGATGTCGGCGTCTGGCCAGGGGCCGCAATTACTGGATTTGGGGCACCTGCCTCTATAACCGGCGCATTCCACGCGGGCGACGCGATTGCCATGACCGCCCAAGGCGATCTGACGATTGCTTATAACAACGCCGCAAGCGCGGCGGGAGGGGCTGTCCTCACCGCTGATATTGGTGGGCAAACACTACCCCCTGGCGTTTATAAAACTACCAGCGCACAGCCTTCCCTGGGAATAACTGGCAATCTCACCCTCGACGGTAAAGGCGATCCCAATGCCGTTTGGATTTTCCAGATAGTGTCCACATTGACGACTGCAACCGGTAACAGCCAAGTGATCCTTATCAATGGCGCCAATTCTCACAACGTATTCTGGCAGGTCGGCAGTTCAGCAACTCTTGGAACCACCACAAAATTTACGGGAACCATTATGGCTCAGGCATCCATCACGATTACGACCGGCGCAACGCTAAATGGCAGAGCGCTGGCCCGATCAGGCGCAGTCACATTGGACACGGATACTGTTGTCGTACCGCCGTGTCCATGAGGCGCAGGGTAGTGAGTTCAGGTTACGGCTGGTTCACAACGGGACACGCCGGAAATAGCATGACCTTACGTTTTTAAAGTTCGGAGGAATATTCGCATGTCATCTCATTCAAAGGGCCGCCTTGCCCGCGTTCTAACAATCCTGCCGGCAGTCGTTGCCGTCCTGTGTATGTTCGGCACCCTCGCTGCAGCTCAGGACCAGCCTGCGCCCAAGTGGGAGCTCTTCGGCGGATACTCCTTCTTCCATTTCGGTGCTGATATACACGGCCAACTTCCGGGGGCCTTGCTTCCCTTGAGCAGTCGTCTGGAAGTGAACCCCCGCGGCATCGGCGGCGCCGTTACCTATGATTTCAATCGTTGGCTGGGAATCTCTTTCGATACCAGCGACTATTGGGGCAGCGGCGAAACCACGCTAGCCAAGACAATTGATGATGCCGGTTTAAATAATTTCTCTATTGGCCCGAAGGTGACGTTTCGCCACCATCGTTTTTCGCCGTTTCTTGAGGTGTTAGTGGGCGACCATCGGCTTGCGCCGGACGCCTTCCATCCTGTCAACAAGTTAGGGGTCATGTTTGGCGGCGGTCTTGATCTCAACTTGTCCAGGCACGTGGCTCTGCGGTTGCTCAGGGCTGACTATGTAATCTCAAATTACCGCTACGGTCCTCCGTCCGTGCCTTCCACGGATATCCGCGGCGTAAGACTTCAGACCGGCATCAATTTTATGTTTGGTGGCGGAGAGCCTCCGTTACCACCCACGGCAGCTTGCTCAGTACAGCCGACCGAAGTCTTTGCTGGTGAGATTGTGACAGCGACAGCCACAGGCTCCAATTTCAGTCCCAAGCGCACTGTCAACTACACCTGGAACGGCACCGGAGTAAAGGTTTCCGGCAGCGATGCCTCCGTGCAGATAGACACCACAGGCCTGGAGCCGAACTCCTATCAAGTTACCGCCAATCTGAGTGATGGCAGAAAAAATGGTTCCGCATCCTGCAGTGCCAGGTTCACCGTGAAAGCACCTCGTCCACCTGTAATTTCATGCTCGGCGAATCCGACGACCGTCCAAATAGGCGGGTCCTCAACCATCACTTCGAACGCCAGCAGTCCCGATGGCCGCAGACTCATTTACAGTTACACCGCGACAGCGGGCGAGATCTCCGGCACCGGAGCCACCACCTCATTGATTACACAAGGCGCGCAACCAGGCCGTATCACCGTCACTTGCAATGTGAACGATGATCGCAATCCGGCGCTCACCGCCGCTTCCACTACCATGGTGGATGTGGAAGCTCCGCCGCCTCCTCCCGCTCCTGCTCCTGAGATCAAGCAGTTGGAAGCCAAGCTTGCTCTCCACAGCATTTATTTCCAAACTGCCCGGCCCACTGCCGAACATCCTGAGGGCGGCCTGCTCGAAAGTCAGGCCAACATCCTTACAGCCCTTGCCGCGGACTTCTTGAATTATCTGAAGTACATGCCCGACGCTCACTTAATCCTCAGTGGCCATGCCGACCCGCGCGGCTCCGTGGAATATAACAAGCTTCTTACCGAGCGGCGCGTCGCTCGAACCAAAAGTTACCTGGTCGAACATGGAGTCCCCGCAGACCACTTTGAGCTGAAGTCATTCGGCGAAGAGGACCAACTGACTGCCGATCAAATTAGGCAACAGATGGCAGACAATCCCGACTTGAGCGCCAACGAACGGCAAAGAATGATGCGCAATCTGCAGGTTCTCGTCTTGGCCAACAATCGCCGTGTGGACGTTACCTTAAGCACCACCGGACAACAGTCCGTTCGCCGGTACCCGTTCAATGCCAAAGATTTCTTGGCTCTAATCAGCACCAAGGGCGGCGAAAAAAAGCCGCCAGTCAAGAAAAAACCCCAGAGATAACGCTGTTACGCGACCTGCCCTGACTAGTTCACCAGCCAGGATAGCGAGTATTCGGGGGCACTGACGTGCCCCCAATGTTCCCTCCATTCCGATGTCTATCTCCCGAAGTGCCTGCGGAATCTGACCTCTCATTTTTCATCTCCGGACTCCCAAGATAGGAACACTCTAATGCAGTCATACCTCATTGCCCCGAGACACCAGTTGGGGGAACGCCGGTCAGCTATCGGCAGTCTCGAGTCGCTCTTATCGGATCCTCGCGGCTCGCTCGTTGTTGGGGATGCGAATTGAGAGGAAAAGTCCCGGCGCGCGGAGGTTGTGATTGTAGTGCGGCTTACCTTGGCAAATAAAGTCTCGCCCGACCATCAAGAAGATTCCTGCCAAGACTGTCTTATAGAGAACAGCTATTCATTCTGAAAAGATCTACCATGTATCGGTAGACGGCGAGAAGGAGCGACATTGGCCGGTATCCAGGGCTGGGACGGGCGGTATCCCTCCCCTCGCCGTTCTCCTCATAGGTTGGAAGTCGTCCCTCCCTACAATTCGCCAAGAGGCTCAGGAGAGAGACATGTTTGCACGCAAAGTGACTGCGCTTCTAAAGCCGAACAGCATTTCCAGATTCAGATTCCTGATGGAGCAACAAGTCATTCCCATGCTCCGCAACCAGAACGGGTTTCAGGACGTACTCACGCTCTTTGCCCCTGGCGCGGACGCGGTAACAGCAATCAGTCTGTGGGACTCAGCTTCGAACGCGGAAATCTACAGCCGCGCAACATATCACGAAGTATTGAAAAGACTGGCCGCTCTCCTCGAAGGTACTCCGAAAGTCGATACCTATGACGTCTTGAATTCAAGCTTTCACAAGATCGCCGGCAGCGCTGCCTCCTAGCGGCCACAAAACATTTCGTCAGAATGCAAGCCAATGCCTTCTTGTTTTTCTAAGTTTCGGAAAGTGCAAATGTCAGCTAACAACACATCGGGATTCATCCTCATCAGGCAGGGCACGCTTTTGCCTGCAGGCCAGATAATTGAGACGGAAACTTTCTTGCCTGGCTGGAACGTGGTCAAGAATCTCGATCGCCATGGCCTCACCCGAAAAATCGAGAAAGCGAATTGGAATTTTTTCTTTCTGGCTGGGCCCGCTACAGCAACGGTCATTGGCAGGGATAGGCCAGCAACTGTTCGCCGGGCAGTGAAGCGCGCTTTGGCTAGGCGTGAGGAACAAAACTTTAACTCCCTGGAGATTACAAGAGTTGTTTCGAAACGGTTTCTCGGCATTCCATTCCTGAGCATTACCGCGCACTCAAGGCACATCCAAAAAGGAATCAGCTTAGTCCCCGTAAAGGATTTTGTCCTGCGAACGCCGATCACAACCCCAGACAAAGAGGTTGCCTCAAAACATTTCACGGCTGTGAATTCCAGTGCTTAGAAACTTGTAGGAGATCTGAAAATGAAAAAACTACGTAGTCCACTACTTTTACTTATTGCCCTGCTTTTTACGACCCCCGCGCTCCGAGCGCAAGATTTTTCCAAATATCGCGGTTTTTCCCTCGAGGCAAGCCTTACCACAGTGCTGAAACAGACGGATCAAAAGTTAGCGGATGTCAATGTCGCTCACGGTGGCCCATCGCACATTCAGGAAGTGACCTGGTGGCCGCCGAACCTTCCTGGGACTTCCTACCGATCGGACAGCGTAGAACAGATTCTCTTCTCCTTCTACAACGGCTCACTATACAAAATATCTGTGACGTACGACCAAGCGTCCACGGAAGGTCTTACCGCGGCAGACATGATTAAGTCTATTTCCACGAAATACGGACCATCCACAAGTGTCGCGCCTGCGGTTGATCCCGCATCGAAAGACAATTACGATGCGAAGGAAAGACAGGTGGCTTCGTGGGAGGATAAGCAATACTCCTTCAACCTCGTCCGTTCTTCCTTTACCGACCGTTTTGGGCTCATCATGTACTCCAAGCGGGCGAATGCCGCAGCGGAGCTTGCTATCATGGAAGCACTTAGACTGGATAAGCAAAACGGCCCCAATAGAGCGGCCGAGCGCCAGAAAAAACAATCGGATGACCTCGATGTAGCTAGGCACAAGAATCAGGAGACTTTTCGCCCATAGCGATCGACTCTCGCCTCAGCCTTTCTCGCCACTAACCAGGCCATTGAATACCTGCAGAACTGTGCCAAATCAAACAGCTTTATCCTTTTTTAGAATAAACACTTATGAAAAGCCGTGGGCAAGGAGTCTGATTGTTAGCGTCAAATGTGACCAGCCATTTCTATCCCGCGCGAACATTCGACGGGCGCAGGCCTCGTCACCCGCGCACTACACTGTTGCGCTCACAGGAACGTCGACCTCTTGGCTGAAGGTTTCAACGGTGGCCGCGTGATGGAAGTTCAGACTTCGTCGCGCTGCTTTTCTTTGCGGACGAAGATATTGTCTTGAGTGGGCTCGCTGTCACACTCCAGGGCGATGGTGGTAACCGGGTGATCGGGCGCTTCAGCCGGCAAGCCGGTGAGGCGGACGCGGAACTTATCCTGCTGGAAGATTAATTTTTCTCCCGAAGCAAGCAGGCGTGCCGATTTGACTTGCGCTTGCAAACCGGCAACGACGACGTAATCGCCGGGCCAGAAGTGGACGTGCGTGTAAAGCGTGTTGCCCTTTCGCGTGAAGCTCGCGTAATTCGAGCGGCGCGGCTGGCACGGATCGGAGCTGTAGATGGCGTCACCGTTGCGGCGCATCCATTGCCCCACTTCCGTTAGGACACGAACCGATTCTTCGGGAACGGTTCCGTCGGCGCGCGGGCCGATGTTCAGGAGATAGTTTCCGGTATCGCGAGAGCAAGAAATCAGATTCTGGATGACGCGCCTCGGGCTCTTCCAATCATCATCGGCTCGCTGATGTCCCCAACTGTCATTCAGCGTCATGCAGGACTCCCACGCTCGTCCCTCTTTGTCGGCGGTGATCTGCTGCTCGGGCGTGGAAAAATCTCCCGGAAGCTTGTTGCGGTTATTGACGATGATGTCCGGCTGCAGCTCGAATACCATTTTGTTCATGCGGTCGGATTCCCAACCGGCGGCATCCAGTGGCCAGGAGACGTCGTACCAGAACACGTCAATCTTCCCGTAATTCGTGAGCAGCTCACGAACGTGTGTATGGATGTACTCGACAAAGCGTTTGCGGGCGGCCTCATCCGTCGCGCACCTCGCGCCGTCGGGGTGGTGCCAGTCCATCAACGAATAGTAGAAACCCACTCGCATATTCTCCGCGCGAGCAGCTTCGACATATTCACGCACGAGATCGCGGCCAGGTCCTTGTTTCGGCGAGCAGTAATCGGTGGTCTTGGTATCGAAGTGGCAAAACCCTTCGTGGTGCTTGGTGGTCATCACCATGTAGCGCATGCCGGTTTCGCGGGCAATCTTGGCCCAATCTCGTGCGGGAAAGGGCTTGGGCTTGAATTGTTTTGCGAGTGGCGCATATTCGGACACAGGGATACCCTCATTCTCCATGACCCACTCGTGGCGGCCGATCACGCTATAAAGTCCCCAGTGGATGAACATGCCAAACCGGGCTTCGTGCCACCACTTCATGCGGCGGGCGCGGTCGGCTTCCTGTGGCGACGTCGGAGTCCCGGCTGGCGGTGTAGCCTGCTGTGAGAAGAGGTCAGCTCGGCCCATCGCACAAGTTGAATTCAATGGCAGCGCCGCGGCCGCTGCGGCAGCGCTCGTTCCGATCACCCAATCACGGCGTGAAATTCGATTCTTAGTCATCAGTTCTATCCTCTCTGGACGAAACTAATCTATAAATAAGACAGCACACGCATGCCTCGTTATCCGCTTGTCGCGCTTCAGATTGCAGGGCAAGAAACCGTTTCTGCGTCAGTTCTAATTGCCTTCGATACTCCGGCACCGGATCCGCGCAATTTCAACCGCGCAGATTGAAAAAGCCTCCATCCAGCGGATAATCTGCGCCGGTAACGAACGCGCCCGCATCAGTACACAGGAAAAGAGCCAACGAGGCAACCTCTTCCGGCCGAGCCATGCGGCCCACGGGCTGAGAACGAGCCAGCAGCTCGAAGTTTTCTTTCTCCTTGCCTGGATAGTGCTTCTTGAGAAATCCATCGACAAAAGGGGTGTGCACGCGCGCGGGAGAAATACTGTTGCAGCGAATATTGTGCTGGAGATAGTCCTTGGCCACGGAATAGGTCATAGAGAGCACGGCGCCCTTCGTCGTGGAGTATGCGAAGCGGTTGGCAAGGCCCGCGGAAGCAGCAATCGAAGCGATGTTCAGGATCACGCCGCCACCATTAGATTTCATGTGAGGCACCGCGGCCTGCATGCAGATAAACACGCCCTTTACATTCACGCGATAGACAGAATCAAAATCGGTTTCGGTTGTGGATTCCAGGGTGCCGATGTGCGCGATGCCCGCGCTATTGACGAGCACGTCGATGTGGCCATGCTCGCTGGCTTTCTGAAATGCACCCCGCACGGCTGCGGAATCACAAACATCGCAACCCGTCATGGCAGCCTGGCCACCTGCTTGCTTGATTTCCGCGACAGTGGCAGTGGCCTGCTCCGGGTCGATGTCCAGAATGTGCACGAACGCCCCATGCGCGGCAAAGGTGAGGGCGATGGCGCGCCCAATTCCACGGGCGCCACCGGTAACCACCGCGCCTTTGCCATCGAGACGAAAATCCGAATTCTGATGATTGGCGTCTTTCAGGAGGACACTCCTCGGTTTCATGGGATGAGATCGTTTCCCGACCATTTTAACCACGATACGAAGCGCGGTGCCAGAAACTGCCGAAGATGCTCCAGAGAGCGAACCGCACGGGGCGAAGGAGAGCCTCGCGCGGTTGCCCGGGGTGTTACTGCTTTGAGTTAAAAGGTAAACCTCGCGCCGAACTGAAGTTCTCTAGGCGTGCTTGCAATGCTGCTGATGACGCCCGTGCTAGCGCCGCCAAGAGTGGCGTTGGGCGTGCCCAGGATTTGCATGTTGAATAGGTTGAAAGCTTCGGCGCGAATCTGCAGGCTCTTGGATTCGCTGATGTGGAAGCTCTTGATAAGTGAGAAATCCACATTGTAGAAGAAAGCATCCCGCAGGGCGCCGACGCCGAAATTGCCGAATTGAGTGAAGCCGCCGGAAAGTGCGGTGGAACACAGCGGCGAGCCGCCAGCGGCACTCTGAGTTGGCGAGGAGTTAATGATACAGAATGCTGCCGGATTGAACCATTGAGCTTCGCGCTGATTTGCGGGGATGACGGACTGGCCTGGGACAACGTCCGGGCGGTCGTACCCACTGACGGATGTCTTGCCGATTCCACCACTTCCGGAAAGTGCAGCGGGGTCGCCACCGCCATTGCTGATGTTGAAGTTCTGGCCGGAGCGGGCGATGAAAAAGAGATTAGTTTCCCAGTTGCCGAGAACCCAGGAAAGAGGTCCATGGGTCAAGTGGCTCTTGCCATGGCCGAAGGGCAACTCGTAGTTGCCACTGAGAGTGACATCCTGCGGGATGTCAAAACCGCAGGGACCGTAGGCGAGGCGTTGGTTGAAGAAATCTTCCGTAACGACTCCGCCGTTGGTACCATTTTCGACGTTAAACCAACCGCTGCTGACCCCTAGGCACTTGGACCAGGTGTAGGAAACGAGCGCCTGAAGGCCATTAGAAAATCGGCGCTGGAATTCAGCCTGAAGGGCGTTGTAGTTCGCGTAGCCTGTGGAAGTGGAGTAGTGATAGTCGGATCGACCCCAGGGCATGAGACGGAGCTTGTCAACCGCGGTGAAGTACGCAGATTCGCATGCGGGCGTATCCGTCGCGGAGCCTTTCGCGCCGCAACTGGTCACGCCGTTTGCAGACGTCTGCACGACCGAATTGAGCAGCGGCGAGGGCACCTGTGCAGCATTCGCATTGCCTGTCCAATCCAGCCTGTCGGTTTTGCTGCCAACATATGCGATCGACACTTTCGTGTTGGCCCCGAATTGGCGCTCGATATCCACATGCCATTGTTGGGACTTGGCATCCGTGTAGTTGGGATCGTTCACGAAGCCTCCGTTTTGGCTGAGCGCCCAGGGAGTCGTGGCAACGCTTGGAGTTACACCTTGGGCCACAAGCGCGGCCGCCTGCGTGAGGCTCGTCGAACCTCCTCCAGCATTTCCCTGATTGAAGGGAAGTGCACTGGTGCCCTCGGTCCACGGCCAGTCCGCACCAAGCAAGGTGTTCTGGGCCCACTGACTCCGGGCCGTGATGGTGTCGTAGAAAATGCTGTACCCGGCTCGCAGGACGGTGTTGGGGCGAAACTCCCACGCAACGCCAACGCGAGGACCTACGTTGTCTGAAATCGGGCGTGCCGCTGCTGGACCATTGCTGAAGGCGATGTTGTTGAACGTGCTGAACGACTGACCACTCAGTGGCACGGTTACGTTGAAGCTGGGATTGGAGCTGGAGAGGCCTCCCGGAACGCAGGGATTGACAAAAGGAGTGGTGCAGGCACCAATCGCGGAAGCCTGCTCGCCGATGATCCATTGCTGCGTGAAGAGGTTTATGGAGTTGAAGGGCCGCCCCGCTGGCCCGATGATGTTAGCCTGCGGCACGTAGTCGTAACGCAAACCGAGCGTGACTGTAAGCTTGGGTTTGATGCGCCACTCATCCTGATAGAAGCCGGCCAAAGTAGGCATGCTGAGATACACCAGAGCGAACGTCGGAGTTTGCACCTGGAAACTGGTTGGCAAGGCCAGCATCGCTGAGGCTAAACTGTTCCCCTGATTTGCCTGAGACTTAAGGCCGAAGCTGGTCTGGTTGCCACTAAAATCCAACTCCATGAAATTATTGTACTGGTAGCGATTCGTATAGGTGTACTGGAATCCCATCTTTATGGTGTGCGCGCCTTTGATCCAAGTGATACTGGAGTCGGCATTGGCGACGGGGTTGCCACGAAGATTGGCGGCCTGGCTGCCGATCGTCAAATTATTAATGCCCGTCATGAAGAAGCCCTGAGTTGCGTCAATTCCGGTAAAGCCTGCGCTGGTTTCTGGTTTGAAGCCGACTGGCGGCAGGCCAGCATTCTGGTAAAAATTGTAGGGTTTGAGCATCGCACCCGCGCGAACATCGAGGATGAGATTGGGCCGGAACAAGTGATCCCAAGCGCCGCCAAAATTGTACGCATGATACCTCTGAGGATTGCTAGAGATCGTCCCGGCGATTGGGTTCGTGTCCTGGACCCACATTTGACTCAGACGCAGAAAGACGGTGTCGCGATTTCCGAAATTCTGATCAATGCGAACCTGCCAGCTATTCATGTCATCGGTATGCTGGCGGCTGTCGAGAAAATTGCTGTTCTGAACGCCGAGGATAGGCGCGAAGTTCGGCTTCTGGAAATACGCTTGGGCAAGCTGAATCATTTGTAGACTGACCAGGCCTGCAGGAATGATGTTGCAGGCAGTGCCAGCCGTCTGCGTCCCAAAGGAGGGCCCGGGCGTTGTGTTAATGGGCTCCGGTGTCATGGGAGCGTAATTCGGGTCGGTATAGGGACTGGTGCCGGATCCGGTGCCCGGCAGGCATTGGAAGGGAGCCGCTCCGCCTGCCGAATATGGATTGAAGAGCTGGTTTGCCTGGAAGGCTCCGCTGGCGTTCTTGAATAGTTGCAGCGAACCCGTGAAATCGAGGTTGCCGTTTAGTCCCGGCGCCGACCCCAGCTCCGATCGAGTCGGGACGTTCGCAAATGTATTCGTTGGCTGACTGAAGCGCCAACCCTCATAGGCGGCATAAAAGAAAGTGTTGTTCTTGAAAATGGGCCCGCCAACCGCTCCGCCAAATTCATTCTGGCTGTAATGGGCGGGCGCGGCCGGGGTAGCGGAAGTGGGGCCACCCGCCTGACCGAAGCCGGAGCAGCGCGCGACAGAATTGCAGAAGTCCTTAAAAGGATCCCGGGCGTCGAACACGTTGCTGCGCGCGAAATCCCAGGCCGACCCGTGAAACTTATTTGCGCCCGACTTGGTGGCCACGTTGACGACGCCACCCAAAGTGCCGCCATATTCGGCTTTATCGTTTTGGGATTGCACTTTGAACTCATCCAGGGTGTCGAGGATGGGAAGCACCCCGTATACCGCTCCCCGAATATCCGTATTTTGAATTCCATCCAGATAGAAAAGGTTCTCGCGATTTTCTTGCCCGTTTACCGCAGGTTTGTAAAAGCTCGTGCCGGGGATCGCGGTGATGCCTGCATCCGTGGCGCTGATGCCCGAACCCTGCGCGGTAGACACAGGCGTAATGCCGGGAGTCAATATCAACAGTTGGGTAAAATTGCGGCCATTTAGCGGCAACTCCTTCAGAGTCTTCTCATCTATGACAGTACCCAACTCGGATGTGGATTTCTGGATGAGGCTTCCCGCGGTGGTGCTGACCGTGACGGATTCGGTAGCCGTGCCAATGTCCAAGGTGAGATTTTCAGTCAGTGTCTGGTTTAAATTGAGGTCGAACGCCGAAATCTCAAGTTTCTTGAATCCTTGCTTTTCGACTGTGAGACTATGGCTGCCGGGCAGAACGTTGACGAAAACAAAGGTGCCGCTGGCCGTGGTGATTTTCTCGTTCGAGACTTTAGTCCCCTGATTGATCAGCGTAACTGTGGCGCCCTGAACGACACCTCCGGTACGATCCACAACTGTGCCCGTGATGGACCCTGTGGCGGTCTGCGCATAGGCAGTCCCCGCCGTGCAGGAAAAAAAGACCAAGAATATTGCTACTGAGTTTGCCAATCGCATGTGCACCCCCTTATGCATCTCTCTCGATGGGCCTGACTGGTCCGTGGCCCGCGAACCGAATCCGGTGCGTCCCACCCCAGGGCGTCCGAATGCCGAACTAATAGTTGCGCGTTGACCGCAAACTGCACTGGCTTTTACCAACAACTAGAACAAAATTCAATATTGAAAATTACTGTTTCAAATGCTAAAATTCGCGGTTTCAGAATGTGGGACGGCTCATGAGAAGAGCGGCAAACGCTGGGGAAGGGTCCTTGAGGACGCCGGCTTCCAAAACGGAGAACACACGCAATGATTCGAGCACGCCAATCCAAGTCGGCGCCCGTCGGGGTGGTCGGTAAAGTTTTGCGGGTGCTTGAAGCGCTCGACAGATCTTCAACGGGATTGCAGCTACGCGAAATCGCCGAGCAGACCGGCGTGAACAAGTGCACTGCCTATCGTTTCCTGGCGCATCTCGAAAGCGAAGGATATCTTTTTCGAGACGATGGGGGTGCCTATGTAGTTGGGCCAAAACTGGCTCGGCTGGGAGCAGGAGTTTCCTATCATGCGACGCTCCGGAAAATCAGCCGGCCGGTGCTCGACTCGCTCTTAAAAGCCACGAATGAAACGGTGAATCTCGGTGTGATGGATGGCCACGACGTGTTGTATCTAGACGTCCTGGAGAGCCCGCACACTTTTCGCATGGTATCGCAGCCTGGACTCCACCGTCCGCTCAACTCGACAGCGCTGGGCAAAGCCATGCTAGCTCTCATGCCGGCCGAACAGCGCGAAGAGATCTTGCCAACGCTAACCTTTACGCCAGTTACGCCGCGCACAATTCCAAATCTGCCCCGGTTGAGGCGAGAACTTACGAGAACGGCGCAACAAGGATTCGCAGTTGATGATCAGGAAGCCGATCTCGGTGCGCGTTGCGTCGCTGCGGCTATTATGGATGAAAGTGGCAAGGTAGCGGGGGCCATCAGCGTCTCCGGCCCCATTACGCGCATCAGCAAGGAGAAGGTTCAAATCTATGCCCTCTCTGTCAAAAAGGGAGCGCGCATGATTTCCGCTCGCCTGGATCAAATGCGTTGATTTCGTTTTGCGAGATGCCAATTGGCGCACCGCAAAATACGCTAGCTTCCTTCCTTGCGAACTCTGCTGGTAAGTGTCCCAATTTTTTCGATTACAACACTGATCTCGTCGCCTTCCGCAAGCCAGCGGGGCGGCTTGCGTGCCATCCCTACTCCATGCGGCGTGCCGGTAAAAATAGCCGTACCCGGAACGAGCGTGGCTCCCCGGCTCAAGAATTCGATCAAGGTAGGGACGTCAAAAATCATGTCGCCGGTTATGGCGTCTTGCATTATCGTTCCATTTAACAAGGTTTGAATGCGGAGCCTTCCTGGGTTCGGCAAGCTTGCAGGTGTTACCAGGCATGGGCCGAGTGGGGCGAATGTATCAAAACTCTTTCCCCGGCACCATTGAGTGCCTCCCCACTTGAGCTGCCAATCGCGCGCGCTGACATCGTTCCCGCAGGTGTAGCCTGCGACATAGTCGAGTGCCCGGTCACGAGGCACATTCTTGCAGGCTTTTCCAATGATGACCACCAACTCGCCTTCGTAATCCACCTCCCTGCTGTATCCATTAGCGGGGAGAAGCACGGGACCACCGGGACTTTGGAGCGCGTTCACGCCCTTTGCGAAAACAACCGGAAAATCGGGGACCGCGAAGCCCACTTCACTCACGTGCTGGCGGTAATTCTGCCCAATGCACCACATGGTCACTGGCGCGACGGGAGCCAGAAGCTCCGCCACGCGCGCGTGTTCCTTCGTAACCGAAAATCCATCGAAGATATCGCCATCGATTCGCAATCGTGAGCCGTCCGGCTCCTCGCTGCCGTAGCAGATTTTCCCTTCCGGATTTAGATATCGAATTATTTTCATGGCCTGCCTGCAATTGATCCGGAGTTTGTTTCAAGAGCGTCCCATACTTTACCCCAACTCTTGTCCAGCGAAGCTCTGCAAATTTGCATGGATTCACAATATGAAATGGCGGTTTTGCTTGTGAAATTCAGTTGCGAAACTCCGTCTGTATGTTCGTATGATGCGCGCTCATGGCGCGGGATTTTGGAGCGGCTTGCAGATTTATCCCGCAGCCGTGGCTTTCGCCCACGAAGTAGACGGAGCGGCGAGCTTTCAGACTATGCGAGTACCGCTTACTTTCTGCAAACCAGCTCTTCCGAGGCGAGGACTCGGGACGCCCCATTGCGGCGACAATATGCCGGTTGAACGACTGGTATTTTTCCAGCATCCCTGGCCCGCAGCCGATTCTCGTATTCCGCGACGGCCCGGCTGCAAAGAGACTTCTTAAGGACTAGGGGCGCGCTTACATGGTGACTCAGCAAAATTATTTTGATTGCGCCCGTCGCAACGGCAACACATCGATTCTGTGAAGAACTTCTGGATCGAGTCTTACCGCCAAATCCCGGTAATGGGAGTCCTTGAATTTCGCCGCAGCCACCATGAGGAGTGGTGATATTTCGCCGACCTTGTACTCGACAATTTGCTCATAGGGCCACTTTTTATCGCCACCGACAAAAGGCAGCAAGTAATCCAAGGCTTTGCGGATACTGCCGCCGTCCTGCGTGTGATAACTCCAAAGGTCCACTCCAGCGTTTTCTCCAAGCAGCGCCAGCTCGAAAAGGCCAGCGAGATTCATCGTGCTGTAACCGAGAGCCTTCGTCCGTGCCAGCTCCTGCGGCTGCCGGCCATCGGGCTCGATCTGGGTAGCAATTCGCTTTTGGCCGGCCGACTGCAGAACGCTCCTTGCAATCTCCGTTTTGCCCGTAAATAAGGCGAGAGACGCGACCTGCACGTCATAGTAAGTTCCATGGTTATTTTTCGCGGCGGCCTCATCCTTGCCGTTCTGGGAATGGATCATCCAATCCAGAAATTTGCCGCACCATTCCTCCATTCTTTTCTGATCGACTGCGTTCCAGGACTTCGAGCCATGAAGCAGCCCAATCGCATCGACCAGGCGATAAAATTCGCGAGTTTCGATGAGCCCAATACCGCGCCCTGTATTAAGTCCGGGAATTCCCTGCGCAAATTCAAGATTTGGATTCATGCGCGTCTGTGGTTTCAAGAACCACACTCGCAACAGTTCCGAGGCGTGCGCTGCGCAGGACTCATCCCCTAACAAATAATAGGCCAGCGCCAGCGTGTACGTCGTTGAAATCAACTTGGAAAGATTTTTGTGATCCTGAATTTTCTCGATTTCCGGATACACCTGCCCGTCGCGGCGGATATACGGCAATCCGTCCGGTTTGCTAGGGTCGGGCCACCAATACGGCGCCAGACTCATATAATCGTGCTTGTCACCGCTGGGAGGATCCACGGACTTCTCCACCACCGACAACGGCTTTTGCGTAAGCGCCGCATCGGCGTCCCTCCGCAGTTGCTGAGGCGTTGGATCCCTCACCTCTTTCGCCGCTATCTCGCGCCGCAACTCCTCGAGTGTCGCCGCAGGAAGTGAAAATACGCGCGGCAGAGTCTCGGAGTGCTGCGATTGCGCTCCGCTAGCCGAAGATGTGTTAGCCAGGATGCCAAACAACCCCAGAACGATGATAAGCACTTTATCGATTTCAGATTTCGTTCGTGTAGATCGATGCAGAGGGGACTCCCAGCAAGGAATACCGCGTCGGGGATGCATGGGCGGTAAATCTTCCTACAACTCTGCGTCCGGCATCCCAGATAGGACCATGCTTCAAGTGCAAAAGTTCCATTTGTCGCCGCTCGTGCCCGACAAGTTCGCTTAGCGACCCGTCCGACGTCTTCAATACGGTGTATCGATTTTTCTTCTTGACAACGGAAAACGATTTCATATTATGGCACGCGTGCCGCAATCTAAGACAACCAATTCTCCGTACAAAGTGCAAGTTCTGGACCGTGCATTGGCAGCCCTGGCGATTTTGGCGAAGAACTCGAGCGATTGCAGCCTCGCGGAACTGTGCCCTGCGTTGAAGCTGCATAAGAGCACCGTGCACCGGCTGATGATGGTGCTGGAACAGCATCGGCTGGTAGTGAAGAATCCGGAAACGGGGCGGTATCGTTTAGGGCTGAGGCTTTACGAGCTAGGCTCCCGGGCAATCGATGGACTAGATCTGCGCGGCCGTGCGCGGCCATATTTGGACCGGCTGCAAGACGAATTTGGGGAGACAGTCTTCTTCTGCATTCTGGATGAGGGGCAAGTATTTTACGTGGAGAAGGTCGAGTCACAACGCAGCGTGCGGACGGCGTGTACGGTGGGAAGTCGAGCGCCGGCATATTGCACCGCGGTTGGGAAGGCCATGCTGGCGGAGCTTCCAGAAGCGGAAGTGAGCAAAATCGTGCAACGCTGGGGGCTCAAAGCAATTACGCCAAATACCATCACCACGGCTAGTGCGCTGAAGGCCGAGCTAAAGGCCGTCCGGTCGCGGGGGTACGCAATCGATGACGAAGAAAAAGAGGAGGGCCTGAGGTGTATCGGAGCTGCTGTACGTTCACATTCTGGAAAGCTGGCTGCGGCCATGAGCATCTCTGGGCCGGCATTTCGGATGACCAAAGAGAGGGTTCCTGAGATTGGCCGAGCGCTGATGGAAGCGGCCAGCAATCTTTCCGCCGAATTGGGGTACCAAGCCATTGCGGCGGAGCCGGCGCGGCGCGCGGTCAGCTAACGGGGGTGGAAGGTCCCGGCGAGAGCCGGGCTTTTTTTGGTCCAAATTTTGGAATGGGATGCTGTCTCATAATGCGGTACGACTAAATCTGGATCGTTGCCCGGCTGTTCGGCGGGAAAACGTCCTCGGAGGTGACGCCATGAATCAAGCCACTATCGCTGGGGTCGCGAGTGGTCTTTGGATCAAGGTAGCGAAGATAGCGGTAATGCTGCTCTTGCTTTCTCTTGCTGCGAATTCCGCCCTGGCACAAGGTACAACTGCGTCTTTGCTCGGGAGCGTGACGGACAAGCTCGACAAGACCGTGCCAGGTGCCCAGGTGGTCGCTCGAAACACGCAAACGAATTTGAGTCGCGAGACGACAACAAACGATCAGGGCGACTACCGCATGGACTTTCTGCCCACGGGCACCTATGAGTTGCAAGTGGCGGCGCCGGGATTCAAGAAGGCGACTCACGCGGACGTTGTGCTGCAGTTGAACGCGGAGGCGCGGGTGGATGTGAAATTGGAGATCGGGGCCGTCACGGAAACCGTGAGCGTGACGTCAGAAGTTCCGCTGGTCAATACGAGCAATCCGGAGATCGGGCGCACAGTGGAGAACACCGAAATCGTCAATTTGCCGCTCGTAAATCGCAATGTTTACACGCTGCTCGACATCACTCCGGGCGTGCAGCGCAATGACAACAGCATTGTTCTCGGTTATCCGGAACAACACACGCTGATCAATGGCGGCACAGACGGCGGCGCGGGATCCGTGAATTATTACCTCGACGGTGGACCGAACCTGGCCGGACTCCGCAACACGGGGAACGCCACGCCAAATCCGGACGCGGTTCAAGAGTTCCGCGTGCAAACGAACAGTTACAACGCCGAATATGGCCGTTTTGCAGGGGGTATCATCAGCGTGCTTACTAAATCCGGTACAAACGAGTTTCATGGCTCATTGTTTGAATTCTGGCGCAACAATGCCCTGAATGCCCACGATTGGAACAACCCCGCCGACTCACCGCTTCACCGCAATCAATTTGGCGGGACGATTGGCGGCCCCATTCGGAAAGACAAGACGTTTTTCTTTGGTTCTTATGGAGGATTGCGCCAGATCCAGAGCACGTTCATGAACAGCGCGATCGTCCCCACCGCGGCTGAACGGAATGGCGATTTTTCACAATCAGTGGGGGCTAAGTTTGTTGTTCCCGCGGGGACGGCGGCCGTCTATCCAAACCAGACCCCCGGAACGCCCTTCCACTGTGATTTGACGACCGGTTTGCCGACGGGAGGCACGCAAACCAATAACGTGATTTGTCCCAGCTATTTTGATCTAGCGGCGGCAAATATCCTGAAGCAAGTCATTCCGCTGCCCAACAAGACGAATACAATCGGCGGTGCCCAAATCCAGGACGGGTGGCAAGGCGTCATTCCGAACCCCTTCAACACAGACGAATACTTGGCCAAGGTGGATCACAACCAAGGCAATCACCGTATAGACGCGGGTTACTATACGACGGCGGGAGACAATATCGTACGTGCCGGAAGCGGCAATCTTGATTGGGCTATCCAGAAGTTCCAGTGGCGGCAGCATAATGCAAACGTGAATGACACTTGGGTGATTAGCCCAAACAAAATCAATCAAGTGTGGTTAAGTTTCACTCGGTATTTCGGGGGCCGGCTGAATCTGTCAAACCCGGCACTTGGAATTGCCCCGAATGCTTCGCTTGCAACCTTTGGATCGGCAATCACTGTGCAAGGTACACCTTCACTTCCAAACATCAGTCTGACCGGATTCTTCAGCTTGACGAATGCGATTGGAGGCCCCACGGCCGGGAGCAATTTCTACACGTTGCGAGACACGTTCAGCTATACGCACGGAAAGCACGCGTTCAAGTTCGGCGGAGAGGGTACACTTCAGAAGGACGTCCAAGACACGCTGCTCAATAACTACGGAACATACAGCTTTAACGGCAGCGCAACGGCTAACAGCAGTGTTACTCCTAAAATTCCCGGCAATGCGTTAGCGGACTTTCTGCTCGGCATCCCAAACAACATCACGCAGGATGCGCCTATTCGCGCTCTGACGAACAGTTGGCTCCCGGCCGTGTTCGTACAGGATGACTATCGAGTCCTCCCTCGGTTGACTCTAAACCTCGGGCTTCGTTGGGACATACAGACTCCTCCGACGGACCCTCAGAACCGCGAAGGCACCTATGTAGCAGGCGTACAATCCATCGTGAATCCCAGTGCTCCCGTCGGACAACTATTCCCAGGAGATCCAGGAGTTACTCGCGGTGTTGTCCCTGTTCGCTGGCATCACTTTTCGCCCAGAATCGGGCTTGCGTGGGATCCGTTCGGCAACGGAAAAACCTCGGTGCGGGCTGGGTTCGGAGTCTTCTATGGCACTCTCTCCGGAAATAACTGGAACCAACCTTCGAACTTCCAACCGTTCGCTACCCGTCTGACATTCACAAACACCGGGTCCGGGAAGTTCGCGACCGGCGGCAGCCTGAGCAATCCCTACCGAGGCCTGCCCGGTGGAGATCCATTCCCATACCAAGGTGCGTACACGACCGGCGGAGGAATCCTGGGCATTGCCACGAATTTCCAGTGGCCTTACACCTATCAGATGAATCTTTCCGTGCAGCGGCAGCTCACGAGCGACCTAAGCGTGTCGGTGGCTTACGTGAGCAGCTTGGCTCATGATTTGCCGTTTGCCCAGGATGTGAACTATCCGCTTATCACAACGACCCCGGTGCCTTCGACCGGGAATGTGCAGCAGAGGAGGCCAAATCCTTCGTTCGGCGCCGTGTTACTGGTGCAGTCGAACCAAGGCGCGTCGTACCACGCAATCCAAGCGACGGTGACAAAACGAATGGCGCACCACTTGCTCCTCAACGCGTTCTACACGTTCAGCAAGAATCTGAACAGCGTAGAACTGGACAACAATCAGACTCAAGGCGGCGCGCAGAATATGTCGATCCTGACCGAGGATCGCGGCCGCGCCGACATTGACCAACGTCAGGTGGTTTCGGTTTCTGCCGTCTGGCAGCCTGTGTACTCCTACGGAGGAAATGCGCTGATTCGTGGAGTGATGAATGGCTGGTCGATTTCGCCCATCATCCGATGGCACAGCGGTCTGCCTTTTACGGTTTCCAATGGAGTAGACGCAAACCTGGATGGAACGAACAACGACCGCGCGAATCTGATCGGCGATCCAAGCCTGTCAAACAAGAGCGTCCTGGAATGGTTCAACGTCAACGCATTCGCCCGCAATCCCGCAGTCACTGGCGCGCCGGTTGACGGGAATGCAGCGCGCAACCTGCTGGACCAGCCCGGCTTCAAAACGGTGGACCTGGCCGTTTTCCGCGAATTCAAATTCCGTGAAAGATTTGGGATGGAGGTTCGCGCGGATGCCTCCAACACATTTAACATGGTGAACCTGAACGCGCCAAACAGCACGGTCGGCAACAGCACCTTCGGACAAATCTCGGGCGCTGGAACCATGCGGCAGCTGCAGCTTGGTCTGCGTTTCAGATTTTGAAACTTCGCGGGTTTCCAGAACTCTTGCTGGCGAAAATCGGCTGCGAGGATTACTTTCATCTTCGAGGACGTCGCGATGTTAGGTCAAATGTTCGGCGGATCAACTCTCGCTTTGTGCGTAATGTGAGGAAGACTCTGGAGGGGCAGTAGATGAGCAGGCAGACTGACGTGGCCGTGGAAAAAATGGTGTTTCGAAAAACGAACAGCCAAACGGGAAGACACCTCGCGGTAACTCCCGAAAACAGCACGATGCGGCATTTGGCTTATGGGCGGATTCGGCTCAATGCTTCCGTTCCAAACGTGTCTTTTGGCAATGGAAACCGCGAAACAGGGCTGATTGTCTTGTCGGGAAAAGCCGCGGTACATACCGATGGAAAGGAATTCGGACTTGGCCAGTACGATGCAATTTACGTCCCGCGGGACTCGAAGATCGAGGTATCCACAAAAAGTGAAGTTGATATCGCGGAGTTTTCCTCAGATGTTGAGGGCAAATATCCTTTGCAAGTGGTGCGTGCCGCGGTAACTTCGAGAGATCCAGGGCTGAAATTCAGCGCCGGCGGGCCGGGTTCTTCGCGCGAGTTGAACATGGTGATCGCAAAAAATGTGGAGGCAGGGCGTCTGGTAGCCGGGTTTACGCACTCCGATCCGGGCAACTGGACGAGTTGGCCGCCGCACGAGCACGCGAAAATGCTCGAGGAAATCTACGTGTTCTTCGACATGCCGGAGCCCGCTTACGGCATTCAGCTCGTCTACAACAACACGGAATATCCGGAATTGATCACGGCAGTTCGCGACGGCGACGCAGTCCTGATGCCGAGTGGATATCACCCGAACGTTTCTGTTCCCGGCCACCGGATTGCTTTCCTCTGGGCGATGGCTGCTCATCGCGAGGTGGAAGACAGGCAGTTTGGTATCGTGAATATCCAGCCGGGTTTTCAACAAGGCGGATCTGGCCTGGATGTTGGCCGCAAGTAACCGACCGAACTGAACCGCAGGGAGCATATTCGCGTGGAGAATCCGCCCGGAGCCCGCAGCAATTGGACACACGTGAGTCGATGAATCTCGAAGCTTTTCAAATCATCGGCAAGAATGCATTGGTGACTGGTTCGCACCGGGGACTCGGCTCCGCAATCGCCGTGGCTTTGGCAAACGCGGGCGCGAATGTGGCATGCCATGGACGTGATCCAATCCCAGGTCCCTCGTGTGAGGAAATACGTGCTGCGGGGCGCAAGACATTCTACATTTCGACGGATTTGGCGGATTCCAAGTCGTGTTCGGAAATAATCAAAAAAACAATCTCGGAATTTGGCTCTCTCGATATTCTCGTGAACAATGCAGGAACGATTCGAAGAGCTCCTGCCGCGGAATATCCCACGGAATTCTGGGACGAGTTGATCGCCGTAAACCTGACTGCTGTGTTCCGCTTGTCGCAGCATGCCGCGCAACACATGCTGGAAAGAGGCGCAGGAGGCAAGATCTTGAACATTGCTTCGCTTCTCTCCTTCCAAGGCGGAATCCTGGTCCCCGCGTACGCCGCGGCGAAGGGCGGAGTCGCGCAGCTAACGAAAGCGCTGGCGAATGAATGGGCCGCGAAAGGAATCAACGTGAATGCAATCGCCCCGGGGTATATGGCCACGGACAACACTGCTGCTCTGAGAAGCGATCCAGTCCGCAGCAAGCAAATCTTGGATCGGATCCCTGCGGCGCGCTGGGGTCAGCCAGAAGACATCGTGGGCGCCGCCATATTCTTATGCTCATCCGCAAGTGACTATGTACATGGCCACGTTCTTGCCGTGGATGGGGGTTGGCTGGCGTGCTGAAAGGACCGTTTTACCGTGATCGCATATAAGTGTGTAGCGTTGAGTTTTGTGCAATCCAGGCGAATGGGAGAAAGCAAATGGAAACACAAACAAAGAGCTTTCCGGACCTCGTAGTGGTTTCCCACGAGAATGGCAAGGAGTCCGAGCCGGAACGCGGCCTGAAACGACGCGTGCTCGCTTACAACGATAAACTCTTTCTAGCCGAGCATGAAATGGTTCGAGGCTGGGTTGGGACCGTCCACAGCCATCCGCACGATCAAATCGTGTACGTCGTACACGGTCATCTTCGGGTCACCTGCCAGGGGAAGACGTTCGACGTCCATACGGGTGGCACATTTGTGGTTCGTGGCGGCGTGGAACATGGGGCATCCGCAATCGAAGAATCGCTGGTGATCGATGTCTTCACGCCGTGCCGGGAGGACTACATCACTTGAGCCGTCCTTCGGCAAACTCCATCCTCAATTTTCTGCGAAATCGGAACTCTATGCGCAAAGCCCATTTTCGGATGCTGTGGCTGCTGCCGATTCTCTGTGCTGGACCGGCATGGGGAGCGCAGCAGATCAGAAACATCAAACTGGCCGTCTCGAACCCCAGTTCGACGGCTCGGAACTCGGCCGACATCGTCATTCCCATTGTGGAACTCCGGAAAGTGGCGCCTGACTTCAAGCCCGGTGCTGCGATCGTGACGGCGAGTGATGCAAGCACCTTGGAGCAGGATGCGTCCGTACTGCAGACGAAAGAACTCCCTTCACAACTGGATGATCTAAATGGCGACGGCAAGGCGGAGGAGCTGGCGTTTCAAATTGACCTTGCGCCCCTTCAGACTCGGGTCGTTACGATTTCCTATGGCGACGAGAACCGCATTTGGCGCTTGCGAAGCGATTACAAACAAAGGACCGCGGCGCTTTTCAGCCGAAAGATCGAAGGACTCGGTTGGGAATCGGAACGCGTGGCGTTTCGGATTTATTTTGATCCCAGAAACGCCGTCGACATATACGGAAAGCGCCGTCCCACTTTGCAGCTTTCTATGTATGCATCTCCGGATTACGTTTACCACGACGAATCGCCGGAAGGCCGGGACATCTTCAAAGTGGGCGGCGCCATCGGCATTGGAGCTGTCGCGGCCATGGTTGACGGAAAGCTGATCAAGGTGGCCGATGTGAAAGACCGGAAGTGGCGAATTCTGGCCAGCGGACCGGTGCGCTCGATTGCCGAACTCGAGTACGACGGCTGGAACGCCGCCGGGAGGATCATTCATCTTCAATCGCGAATCACAATGTGGGCCGGAGAGCGCGGCTTCGAACACGTCATTTCGGCGGACTGCGGCGACAATTTTACCTTCGTGACCGGCTTGCCTTCGAAGCCCGGCATTTCTCCAGTGAATTCTGAAAAGTCCTCACGGGTGACGTGGATTTCCACCTGGGGCCATCAAGTCGTCGCTCCTGGCTCAACGGCGACGGAAGAGCTACCTGGACAAAATCTTGGCCTTGCAGTTCTCACCGCCACCCCTGGAGCGCGATTCGAAAGTGACGCTCAGAATCACCTCATTCAGTTCAACTTAAACGGGGTCTCAGCAGCGTGGTACGCCATAGCGGCGTGGGATCAGGAGGGTTCAAATCGTAAGATCGCCCCGGGAAATGAAAATGGTGCCGACGCGCGTCAGTCATTCGTCCTTCCCCCCGATGGAATTACGAGCCGCGAACAATTCCTTCAAGCCGTGGAGGAACAATCCCGCCGTTTAGAATTGCCTGCTCAATTTCACATTTTGTCGAGCTCAGCGAACCCCGAGCAGGCCCCTTCCGACACTCTCGTTCCGCACAACGCGAAGTCGATAGAACAGGCGCTGGCGCTGGTGCGTCAAGCAGTTGACCGCACAGCGGCGACTTGGGAACCCGTTCTTCGCTCTTCACCGGAACCCGTCACCTCGAAAACCGGCCAGGGATTTTTTACCGAGGCGGACAATGAGTCCGGGGAATGGCAAAAACAGAATGGCTACTTCTGGACTGGCAGCTTTTGGGTCGGAGAGCTTTGGCGGCTATATGCCGCGACTCACGACGAGAAGTATCGGAGGTGGGCGGAGCTTTGGGGTTCGAAACTGATTGGCCAGGAATCGCAAGAGAATCATGACGCGGGTTTTTTGAACTATTACTCCGCGGCGCTTGGATACGACTTGACGCATGATGAGGCGCTAAAGGCCAGTGCCATGCGCGGAGCCGAGCGCCTGCAACAGTTGTTCAATCCGAAGACGCAACTGATTGCCTCCTGGAATGTCGATGGAGACGACACGATTGTTGACACCATGATGAACCTGCAACTGCTTTGGTGGGCGAGCGACAGGAGCGGAGACGAAAAATGGCGGGACATCGGCAAAAAACACGCACTGCGGACCGCGGAATGGTTTGTACGACCGGACGGCTCCGTTTTTCAATCCTTGCACTACAATCCCGGAAGCAATCTCCAGGATTTCCAGTTGCACGG
>Ga0070697_100000690_pt1 | contig 25278 bp, 39 predicted proteins | sample KBSK1501metaG_FD_65475 | JGI IMG/M metagenome (GOLD analysis project Ga0070697, IMG submission 65475) | Corn, switchgrass and miscanthus rhizosphere microbial communities from Kellogg Biological Station, Michigan, USA - KBS K1-50-1 metaG | ecosystem: Host-associated > Plants > Roots >...
ATCGAGTTGATCGCGCCGATCGCGATGGAGAAGGGATTGCGGTTCGCGATACGAGAAGGCGGCCGCACGGTAGGCGCCGGCACCGTTTCGGACATCGTCGAATAGAACTTCGGTCTTGGGTCTTTGGTCTTGGGCCTTTGACTCCGAAATTTGAGATCTGAAATTTGAGATCTCAAACAAGTAAAGACCAAAGACCCAAGACCAAAGGCCAACGAAGAAATGTTGAACGAAAAAATCAGAATCAGACTGAAAGCCTACGACCACCGCGTGCTGGATCAGTCGACTGCGGAAATCGTGGAAACAGCGAAGCGCACCGGTGCACGTGTGGCCGGGCCGATACCTTTGCCCACGGTCAAGAATAAGTGGACCGTGCTTCGCTCGCCGCACGTGGATAAGAAGTCACGTGAGCAGTTTGAGATCAGGACGCACAAACGTCTGATGGACATTCTCGATCCGACACCGCAGACAGTTGACGCGCTGATGAAGCTGGATCTGCCGGCGGGCGTCGATGTGGAGATTAAGGCGTTTGGTCGGCAGTAGTAGTTCAGAGTTCAAGCTTTAGCTTGCCGCTCCGAAGGCACAGCCTAAAGGCTGAACTCTAAAATTCTTGAACGGCATTCGGCGATTTGAGATTGGAAATTGAACCAATGATTAACGGAATCATCGGAAGAAAAATCGGCATGACGCAGATTTTTGCGGCAGACGGCATGGTTACGCCGGTCACCGTCATTAAGGCTGGGCCGTGCGTGGTGGTGCAAAAGAAATCGGCGACCGGTGCTGATGGCTACGACGCTGTTCAGGTCGGACTGGTTGACGAGAGGCCGCCAAAATTGAAGAACGTGACCAAGCCAATGCGCGGCCACTTTGAGAAGACCGGAGGCGGAACACCGCCGACCCGCATACTCAAGGAGTTTCGCCTGGACGAGTCTTCAAATGAATTGAATGTCGGCGACAAGATTTTGGTCGATCAGTTTGCCGATGGCGACCTCGTCGACGTGGTTGGCAAGTCCAAAGGCCGCGGTTTCGCCGGCACGATCAAACGTCATAAGTTTAATCGTGGGCCTGAATCCCACGGTTCGATGAACGTGCGCGCGCCCGGTTCAATTGGCGCTTCGGCATATCCATCACGAGTTATCAAGGGCACGCGATCGTCCGGCCATATGGGCGACGAACGCGTCACGATCAAGGGACTGACAGTGGCCCGTGTCGACACGGAGAATAATCTCCTGATGATCCGCGGCGCAGTTCCGGGCGCGAATGGTAGCGTAGTTGTCGTCCAAAAGGCCGGCAAGCGCGCGAAAAAGACAAGGTGATGAGTGATGAGTAATGAGTGTTGAGTAAAAGCTTTTACGGTTTTACTCACGGCTTACGGTTCGAAGTTCCAGCTCATAACTCAGCACTCATGACTCATCACTAATTATTGGAGTTGATTATGCCTACCGTTAAGGTGCGCAACTTAAAGAACGAAGAAGTCGGCGAAGTCGAATTGTCTGACGCTGTGTTTGACGCGCCCTTGAATGAGGGCCTGATTCACGCGGCTGTCAGAAACTTCATGGCTAACGCCCGCCAGGGGAACTCGGCCACCAAGACGCGTGGCGACGTCTCCGGCTCCGGACGCAAACTTTGGAAGCAGAAGGGCACTGGCCGCGCTCGCATCGCCTCGCTTCGTTCACCGCTTTGGAAGGGTGGCGGCAATGTTCACGGTCCGCAACCGCGCGACTGGTCATACAACATGCCCAAGAAGATGCGGCAAGGAGCCTTACGTTCCGCTCTTTCCGAGCGTGTTCGTGAGGGTAAGGTGACTTTAGTTGACGGCTGGTCGCTCGCTACGCCGAAGACCAAAGACTTTGTGGCTTCGCTCGGGAAACTGGGCTTCGCAGGCAAGACTTTGATTGTTGACTCGCTCGACAACGAGAACCTGATTCTTTCGACGCGCAATGTGCAGAGCACGAAGGTGGTAAATAGCTTTGCCTTGAATATCTATGACCTGCTTTACCACGAGCAATTGATTATTTCCGAAGCGGCGGTTAAGGAACTCGAGCAGCTGCTGGGTACGAACAAAGCAGCGGAAGCTGTCGCCGAGCCCGCCGGGGAAGAAAGAGTCGAAGCGGCTGCCGGCGTGGATGATGAACCGGTAAAGCCCAAGCGCGCACGGAAGCCGGCGGTGAAATCTGCGCCAGCAAAAGCTACCAAGGCGAAAGCGACCAAAGCTAAGCCCAAGGGTAAGGAGGCGACTGAATAATGAGAACGGTTTGGGACATCATCAAGTCGCCGGTGATCACCGAGAAGGCTTTGGTTGCGAAGGAAGAGTCGCAGGATACCGGGCAACTTTTGACGTTTCGCGTGGATCGGCGCGCAACGAAACCGGAGATCAAGTCAGCGGTTGAGTCTATTTTTCAGGTGAAGGTAGACCATGTGCGGACAATTAATTTCCTGGGCAAGACAGCGCGGCGCGGACGCTTCGAAGGTCGCAAGCCGTCCTGGAAGAAAGCTTATGTGACGTTGAAGCAGGGTGAGAAGCCGGTGGATTACGGCGAATCAATCTAATTTCGGAGTGCGGAATTCGGATGAGGAATGAAAAGAATTCCGAAATCCGTAATCGCAAATCTGCAATCGAGTAGTTATGGGAATAAAGAAACTAACCCCAACATCTCCGGCGCGCCGGTATCAAACTTATCTCACCCGGGATGAGCTAACCGCGGGCGCAATTCCCGAGAAGTCGTTGCTTGAGCCGAAGAAGCGGATCTCGGGTCGCAACAATGACGGGCGCATCACCGTGCGGCGACGCGGCGGTGGTCACAAGCGCTTCTATCGCATCGTTGATTTCAAGCGTGACAAAGAAGGCATCGCCGGGCGAGTGACGCAGATTGAATACGATCCGAACCGGTCGGCGCACATTGCGCTAATCACTTATCTCGACGGCGAGAAGCGCTACATCATCGCGCCGAGCGGGATAGAGGTCGGCAAGACAATCATGAGCGGCGCCGAAGCTGATATTTTGCCGGGCAACACCTTGCCGCTAATCAATATTCCCCTGGGCACGCAGATTCATAACATCGAGCTGCGCCCGGGAAAAGGCGGACAGATGGCGCGATCTGCCGGTGCATTTGCGCAACTGGTTGCGAAGGAAGGCGATTACGCGCAGTTGCGCATGCCGTCAGGTGAAGTGCGGCGCGTGCCACTGGTTTGCCGGGCGACGATTGGTCAGGTTGGCAATATCGAGCACGAAAACGTTTCTTTTGGTAAGGCCGGCCGCTCCCGTTGGAAGGGCATTCGCCCACACGTGCGCGGCGTGGCGATGAATCCGGTCGACCACCCGCACGGTGGTGGTGAAGGAAAAACTTCTGGTGGTCGTAATCCAGTGACGCCCTGGGGCATACCAACCCGCGGTTATAAGACGAGAAGCAACAAGCGAACGCAGCGCATGATTTTGAAGGATCGAAGAACGAAATAAAGCTGGTCTTTGGTTTTGGGTCTTTGGCCTTTGCGAAGAGACCCGAGACTTGCGCAAGAGGTGCAAAGACCAAAGTCCAAAGTCCAAAGACCGGAGTTTCAAATGGCACGTTCAGTAAAAAAGGGACCGTTTATTGATGAGAGCGTTCAAAAGGCTGTCGATCGCATTCGCGCGAGCGGCAACCGGCCGCCGGTGATTAAGACCTGGTCACGGCGTTCGACCATCTCGCCGGATATGGTTGGCCTGACTTTTGGCGTGCACAACGGCAAGCGACATCTGCCGATCTACGTGACGGAAAACATGGTGGGCCACAAGCTCGGTGAGTTTGCGCCTACGCGCACCTTCAAGGGGCACTCCGGCACAAAGGTTGAGAAGGCGAGCAAGGTCGCGCCGGCAGCAAAATAAAGTGAATGGTAAATAGTAAATCGTAAATAGAAAAAGCTTTTACGATTCACCATTTACGATTCATCATTTACGAGGTTTCAGATGGAAGCGATAGCAAGTGCAAGGTATCTTCGCGGGTCGGCGCAAAAGGCGCGGCTGGTAGTCGATATGATTCGCGGTCAGGACGTCAATAAGGCTTTGGCCATTTTGCGTTTTTCGAGCAAGCGCGCCTCGACTTTGATTGAGAAGTGCGTGCGTTCCGCGATTGCCAATGCAAATGAAGCTGCCGAGAAAGCAAACGTAGCCATTGACCCTGATGAGCTCTGGGTGAAGACCGCGTTTGTCGATCGCGGACCAACAAAAGGCCGGCGCCGCGTGCGTCCCGCTCCGCAGGGCCGGGCTTATCGTGAGCAGCGCCACTTTTGTCACGTAACAATTCTGCTCTCAAACGACGCGCGCCCTGAGCCCAAGGCGGCGCGCCACGGTGACGGCAAGGCAGTAGCAGCAAAGCCGGCGAAGCTGGCCGAAAGCAAGGACCGAAAACGTGGCGGAGCGGCTGCCGCGCCGCGTGCGAAGCGAGTGGCGCCAAAGACAGCGGCCGCTGAAAAGCCGGACGTAGCCACCGAGAGTGTGAAGAAGCCGGCTAAGCGAGCTGCGAAAAAGAAGGTCACGAAGAAGGACGAGTAGTTAACCGATCTCAGATCTCAAATTTGAGATTTGAAATTTCAGATTGCAGATTTCGGATACGCAAAGAACTGGAGAAGATTGTGGGTCAGAAAGTTCATCCTTACGGATTCCGCCTCGGCTATAACAAGGACTGGCATTCGCACTGGTTTGCGAAGAAGAACTATGCCGAATACTTGTTGGAGGATCTCAAGCTCAAGCGCGATCTGAAGCAACGTTTCGCCGGCGCGGGAGTTTCCCATGTCGACATTGAGCGCGCGGCAAACCGGCTCAAGATAATTATCTACACCTCGCGACCTGGAATCATCATCGGTCGCAAGGGCGCGGAAATCGACAAGCTGAAGACAGATCTTTCAGCCAAGACCGGGCGCGAAGTGCTGGTTTCGATTCAGGAAATTCACAAACCGGAATTGAACGCGCAACTGCAGGCCGAAAAAATTGCCGCGCAACTCGAAAAGCGAATTGCGTTTCGCCGGGCCATGCGCAAGGCAGTGGAAGAGTCGCTGCGATTTGGGGCCCAGGGAATCAAAGTGAAAGTTAGCGGCCGTCTGAACGGGGCTGAGATTGCTCGCAGCGAATGGCATCTTCAGGGACAGCTGCCGCTGCACACGCTCAGGGCTGACATCGATTATGGCCTGGCTGAAGCGCGCACCACCTTTGGTCAGATTGGCGTGAAGGTCTGGATATACCGCGGCGAGATTCTTGATGCCAAAGCGGCCATGGCTCGCGGCACTGGATCAGATCCAATTAATGAAACGCGTATGGGCGAGCGCGAGCGCCGGCCACGTACTCGTCGCGAGCGTGAAGGCGGCGGCTCTGATGGCCGAAGGCCGCGTGGGGAAAATGGGTAAATCGGTCTTTGGGCTTTGGTCTTAGGCCTTTGAACTTGGTGCTTTGTACTTTGACTTCAGGGTCAAAGAGTAAACATAAAGCACGAAGCTCCAAGTACAAAGTTCAAAGACCAAAGGCCCAAGACCAAAGACCAGGACAAAGCGATTAACGAAACGGGAACGCATTAATCATGTTGATGCCGAAAAAAGTTAAGCACCGAAAGCAGATGCGGGGACGCATGACCGGCACCGCGACTCGTGGCAGCGAGATCAGCTTTGGTGAATATGGGCTCAAGTGTTTGGAGCCGGCATGGATCACAGATCGCCAGATTGAAGCCGCGCGTATTGCGATGACCCGGCACATCAAACGCGGCGGCAAGATTTGGATCCGTATGTTTCCGGACAAGCCGGTAACCAAGAAGCCCGCCGAAACACGCATGGGCAAGGGCAAGGGCGCACCGGAATATTGGGTGGCGGTAGTCAAACCCGGCCGCATCCTTTACGAGATTGAGGGAGTGGATGAGAAGACGGCGCGCGACGCCATGCGTCTGGCGGCGCAAAAGCTTCCCATCAAGACGAAATTTGTTACCCGCGCGGATCAAGAGGGAGGCGCGATTTAGTTATGAAACGGCGCGAAGAGTTAGACAAGTATCACGATCTTTCGAATGAAGAGCTGCAAACGGAAACCGCCCGTTTGAAAGAATCGCTTTTTCGTTTGAAATTTAAACTGGCCCTCGGAGAAGTGGACGCAGTCAAACGTATCCGCGAAGAAAAGAAATCGCTGGCGCGACTGCAAACAATTACGCGGCAACGTCCGTCCCAGGCGAGCAAGTAGGAGCAGTTACGAACCGCCGGATCGCCGGCCACTGAGTGAGAAAGCATGGCAGAAGAGAATCAAGCAGAAACGAATACCGCGGACCAGAGCGATGTTCCGGACAACAAGGCCAGCGCGACAACCGCAAAGGTAGCGCGCGCGCATCGTTCGCAGAAGGTCGGGGCTGTAGTTTCCGACAAGATGCAAAAGACAGTGGTGGTGCGCGTCGATCGGCTGGTGCGCCACACGAAGTATCGTCGCTACGTTCGTCGCACCTCAAAATTCATGGCGCATGATGACCTGGGCGCGACCATTGGCGACAAGGTGCGAATTGTTGAAACGCGCCCGATGTCCGCGCGGAAGCGCTGGCGCGTAATTGAGATAGTGCAGAAGGCAGCTAAGTAGAATTTCGGATTGCGGAATGCGGATTTCGGATTTGAAGATGCAAAGAAGACTTTTTGAATCCGCAATCCGACATCCGAATTCCGAAATGAGGTAAGGTCATGATTCAGATGCAGACCTCCCTGGAGGTCGCCGACAATTCAGGCGCGAGACGGGTAGAAATGATCATGCCCATTGGCGGATCGACCGGCAAGATCGCCAGCTTGGGTGATCGGATTAAAGTTACGGTTAAAGAAGCGTCGCCGGACGGCACGATCAAAAAAGGAACGGTGCAGGACGCGGTGATCGTGCGCACTCGTAAAGAGGTGCGGCGTAAGGACGGAACCTATATTCGTTTCGATCAGAATGCCGCCGTACTCATTAAAGAAGACGGAACGCCGATTGGCACGCGCGTGTTCGGGCCGGTGGCGCGCGAACTGCGCGATAAGAATTTCATGAAAATCGTGTCACTGGCGCCGGAGGTTATTTAAGAATTATGGCGGGAAAAAAGCGCTCAAAAATTAAGAAGAACGATCAGGTAGTGATTATTGCCGGCCGTGACAAGGGCAGGCGTGGTCGCGTGCTCGAGGTAGCGCCGATTACGGGAAAAATAAAAGTTGAAGGCGCCGGAGTGATTAAGCGACACCAGCGGGCCAACCCGCAAAGCAATCGGGGCGGCGGTATCATCGAGAAGGAAGCCTTTATTAACATTTCCAACGTCCAATTGATCGATCCGCAATCGGGCAAGCCGACGCGCGCCAGATATCAAATTGAAGGTGACGGTTCCAAAATTCGCGTTGCCGCCACTAGCGGACAGTCGTTGGAGAAATAAGACGGGTGAATAGTAAATAGTTCGCGAGGTTTGAGATGGCAGCAAGGTTAAAAGAGCGGTATCAAAAAGAAGTGGCTCCGGCGATTGCCAAGGAGTTTGGAATTACAAACCCGATGGCGATTCCGCGCGTTCAGAAAGTAGTTCTTAACATGGGTATGGGCGAGGCAATTGCCAATGCCAAGATTCTCGATACGGCGGCGGACGAGCTTCGTGCAATCACTGGCCAGAAGCCGGTGATTACCAAGGCGAAGAAATCTATCGCTTCGTTCAAGTTGCGCCAGGGAATGCCAATCGGCGTGATGGTCACGCTGCGTGGTGATCGCATGTATGAGTTCCTGGACCGGCTGGTATCGATTGCGCTGCCGCGCGTGAGAGACTTCCGCGGAGTTTCGCCGAAGGCATTTGATGGTCGCGGCAATTACACCATCGGCGTCCGCGAGCAACTGATTTTCCCCGAGATCGACTTTAACAAGGTCGATAAGTTGCGCGGCATGAACATTTCGATTATCACGAGCGCGCGAGACGATGAGCAGGCTCGTGCACTTTTGAAGGGCCTGGGAATGCCCTTTAGGGCGTAAGGACGTTATGGCAAAGAAATCATTAATTGCGAAATCGCAGCGAAGGCCGAAATTTGCGGTCCGCGCCTACACCCGTTGCAAGCGGTGCGGTAGAGCGCGTGGCTATCTACGAAAGTTTAGTTTGTGCCGCATCTGTTTTCGCCAGTTGGCGCTCGAGGGACAAATCCCCGGCGTTGTTAAGTCTAGTTGGTAACCGAGCAGTGAAGAGTGACAAGTGAAAACTGACAAGCAATTGCTTTGTCTCATCACTCATCACTCATTGCTCATCACTTGGAGTTTTATAGATGACTGATCCTATTGCCGATATGTTGACGCGAATCCGCAATGCTATTGCGGCGAAACATTCGCGCGCGGATATTCCGGCTTCGAAGCTGAAACTTGAGATCGCCCGCATTCTAAAGGAAGAGGGTTATATCAATAACTTTGTCCTGAAGGGTGAAGGACTGAAGCGCACCATACGCATTTTCCTTCGCTACGATGCGCGCGGCACGTCGTCCATCACGTACCTGCAAAGAGTTTCGCGGCCTGGCCGGCGTGTTTATGTCGGCTCGAGTGATATTCCGAAAGTCCTGGGCGGGTACGGCGTGAACATCGTCTCAACTTCCAGGGGTTTGATGAGTGGGAAAGCGGCGCGCCGGGAAAACATAGGCGGAGAACTGCTGGCGCAGATTTACTGAGGTCGAATTTATGTCGCGCATAGGTAAGAAAATAATCACACTACCCAAAGGCGTCTCGGTGACGATTGGCGAGCAAGTGCTCGAAGTGAAGGGACCGAAAGGCAGCTTGAAAACTCCGATTCCGGGGGGAATCAGTTTCAAACTCGAGGGCGATGAGCTTCGCGCTGAACGCACGTCGGACGATCTGGCGCCGCTGCACGGCCTCGCTCGCGCACTGGCGAACAATGCCATTGTCGGCGTGACCGAAGGGTTCTCCAAACAGATGGACGTGGTTGGGGTTGGTTATAAAGCCGACGTACAGGCGAAGCGAATCGTGTTCTCGCTTGGCTATTCCCATCCGATCGACTTCCCTTTGCCTGACGGCGTTGAAGCTAAAGCCGAGCGTATGACGACCAAGGGAAGTATCCAGCAGTATCAGACGACGCTGACCCTGACCAGCATTGACAAGCAGAAGCTCGGACAGGTCGCGGCAGAGATGCATAAACTGCGCAAGCCGGACGCCTACAAAGGCAAGGGCATTCGCTACGCCGGCGTGCCGATCAAGCTGAAACCTGGGAAAACCGGTAAATAACACATTGCCGATTTGCAATTGCCGATTGCCGATTCAGCAACCCGGCAGTGAGAAATCGGCAATTGGCAATCGGAAATTGGAAATAGCACAATGGCAAACACGAGTAGAGCAACAGTTCGCGAGGCGATTCATAGACGAATTCGCCGCAAGGTAAAGGGCAGCAGCGAGCGGCCACGGCTGGCAGTTTATCGCAGTCTGAATCACATCTATGCGCAGGTGGTAGACGATCAGCTGGGCAAGACGATTGTTTCGGCATCGACTACCGAGAAGGATTTGCGCGGTACCACGGGCGGCAATCTCGACGCTGCACGAAGGATTGGTAAAGCGATTGCTGAACGGGCGCTGGAAAAAGGAATTGAGAGCGTAGTGTTCGACCGTGGCGGATATTTGTATCACGGCCGTATCAAGGCGCTTACCGATGCGGCCCGCGAGGCCGGTCTGAACAAAAATGAAATGGCGGCCAGGGCGGCGGACGCTCAGAAGGCCGAAGCAAAGCCGGAAGAGAAAGCGGAAGAAAAGCCGCGTAAGAAAACTAAAAAGCAATGAGACAACCGAAGCACCGTATCTCGGCCCAGGGCCTGGACCTAAAAGATCAAGTTATCTCCATCAACCGCGTCACTAAAGTGGTGAAAGGCGGCAAGAATATGTCGTTCGCCGCACTGGTCGTAGTCGGCGATGAAGGTGGCCACGTTGGTTTTGGCACCGGCAAGGCGCGTGAAGTGCCCCTGGCGATCAAGAAGGCCGTCGAGGCGGCCAAGAAAAGTTTGATTCGAGTGCCGTTAATTCAGAATACCGTGCCGCACCAGTTGATTGGCAAATTCGGAGCCGGACGCGTTCTGGTTAAGCCGGCATCGCAAGGTACCGGCGTAATCGCCGGTGGCGCCGTGCGTGCCGTTATGCAGGCAGTGGGTGTACACGACGTGCGCACGAAAGTTCTCGGCTCAACGAATCCGCATAATGTGGTGCGCGCGACGTTTGATGCGCTGTTGCGGATGAAAGATCCGATGGAGTTGGCGCGGTTGCGAGGGAAACAGCTCGAAGAGATTTAAGAGCGGCGAATAGTGAAAAGTGAATAGTAAATAGTAGAACGATTCGCAGTTGATGATTCACGAGGTTGAGAGTGTTATGCCGAGAAAAGCAAAGAGCCCAGCAGCTAAGGCAGCGAGCGCAGGCAAGATTCGTATTCAGTACTACCGAAGTTTCATAGCGACACCGAAAACTCATAAACAGATGGTTCGCAGCCTCGGCTTGACGAAGCTCAACCAAATTGTCGAGCGTCCTGATAATGCTTCTATGCGCGGCGCGGTTGCCAAGATTCCGCACCTGTTGCGGATCGTTGAATGATGAACTTTGTACTTCGTGCTTTGTACTTTGACGGCAAGTGCAAAGTGCAAAGTTCAAAGTACAAAGATCGAAAGAGAAACTATGGCATTAAGTCTGAACAATTTGAAACCCTCGAAGGGTTCCGTACACAAGAAGAAACGCGTGGGTAGAGGTCCTGGCTCCGGTTTGGGGAAGACGGCCGGTCGCGGTGAAAAAGGTCAAAAATCACGCTCAGGCTACTCCGCCAAAATAGGTTTTGAAGGCGGCCAGATGCCGTTGCATCGCCGCCTACCGAAGCGCGGCTTCACGAACATATTCAAAAAGCGCTGGCTCGAGGTCAGTTTGGGAGCGCTGGATCGAAGCTTTGAGGCCAACGAAGAGATAACGCCCGAGCTTTTGCATACACGCGGCATAATCAAGAAGGCCAAACACGACGTAGTAGTCCTTGGTAATGGTGAGTTGTCCAAGCCGCTTCGCATCTCAGCGCACCGCTTCACAAAGAGTGCGCGCGAGAAAATCGAAAAGGCCGGCGGCGCGGCAACGGAAATTGGCAAGGTAGCCTGAGGCCTGGAGGCGCGAGCGAAAGGACGCTAATGGATAAGTTTTTTGCCGCTGTTCGTAATATGTTCAATGTGCCGGATCTTCGCCGGCGCATTTTGTTTACGCTTGGCATGCTCGCCGTCTATCGCCTCGGTGCACACATCGGTGCGCCCGGAATCAACAAGGATCGACTCGATCAGGTTTGGCACGACGTGGCGGGAACGTTGCTGGGAGTGTTGGATCTTTTCTCGGGCGGAAACTTTCGCACGATTTCGATTTTTGCCCTCGGCGTGACGCCTTATATCACCGCCTCAATCATTCTCCAATTGATGACCGTAGTCTATCCCGCCTTGAAAAAGCTGCAGGAAGAAGGCGAGATGGGTCGGCAGAAGATCAACCAGTGGACCCGATATTTGACCGTTGGTCTGGCTGCCATTCAGACTTCGTTTGTCGCACACTGGCTGCAGGTAAACGGCGTCGGCGCCGATACCTGGGGGTTTCTGGCAACCACTGTGCTCACGTTGACCACCGGCACTATTTTTGTCATGTGGCTTGGCGAGCAAATTACCGAGCGCGGCGTTGGCAACGGTATTTCACTCTTGATTTTTGCGGGCATTGTGATCGGCCTGCCTCGCGGCGTGCAGCAGGTTGCAGAGCGGCTGCGCAGTGGCGACACGCTCGAGACGCTGGGAGTTTTCGGTTTGCTGGTGGCAATCGTCGCAATTATCGCCTTCATAGTCTTTGTTGAAGCAGCGAGACGTAAGGTACCGGTTAGCTACGCTAAGCGACATGTTGGGCGACAACTGGTGGGTGGACAGCAAACCACTATGCCACTCAAGATCAACATGGGCGGCGTCATTCCGGTTATCTTCGCGTCGTCGGTCCTTTCAATGCCGCAGAGTCTGTTCGCAGCTTTTCCTCCCGATCCATCTAAGCTGAATACGGCCTGGGGGAAGATTTGGACGTTCTTTCAAACCTTTCACGCCAGCGATCCCTACTACGAGTTGATCTTTCTGACGTTGATTGTGTTCTTCACTTTCTTTTACGTCTCGATCGTTTTCAACGTTGAGGAAGTGGCTGACAACCTCCGGAAGCATGGCGGCTTCATGCCGGGCATTCGTCCGGGAAGGGCGACCGCTGAATATCTCAACAGCATCCTGACGCGCTTGACCGTAGTTGGCGCTGTTTATCTGGCCCTCGTTGCTTTCGTGCCGCAGTTTATGCTGAGTGGATTCAAGGTTGCTCGCCTGCCTTTGATTGGTACCTGGCTTGATCAGTTTGTAAGTGGCACCCCTGGTCTATCGTGGATTCCGACCGGTATGGGTTACCAGTTTTATTTTGGCGGCACCTCTTTGTTGATTCTTGTCGGCGTGGCCATGGACACCGTGGCACAAATTGAAGCCCAACTTGTGATGCGGAACTACGAAGGATTCCTTGGCGGCGGCGGGCGTCTGCGGGGAAGAAGGGCCTAAGCAACATATCTCCTGGCATGGCGAAAATCATAGTCTTGATGGGTGCGCCTGGTGCTGGAAAAGGCACGCAGGCGCGCTTGCTTCATGAACGCTTGAATCTGCCGCAGATTTCCACTGGCGATATGTTTCGCGCGCTGAAGGAAGCGCATACCCCACTGGGCGCGGAAGTGCGCGCCCTGATGGAAGCCGGGCAGCTCGTCCCTGATGATGTGACGATACGTGTGGTGCAGGAGCGCACCGCGCGCGACGACTGCCGTTATGGCTACATACTGGACGGTTTCCCGCGCACGCCGGCGCAGGCGGCCATGCTGGAGCAGCTGGCGGTTAAGCAGGGCAAGCAGATTCAGGCGATTGAAATAGAAGTGCCGCGTGAGTTGCTGGCAAAGCGGATGGTGGGCCGTCGAAATTGCCCTATCTGCGGTGAGATTTATAATGTCTATTTCAAGCCGCCTAAGCACGACAACGTTTGCGACTTTCATCCAGAGACTCAACTCAACCACCGGGCTGATGACAATGCAGGGACTGTCCAGGCGCGGCTGGCAACTTATGAGGAGCAAACTCGGCCGTTGCTTGATTACTACAAGGCAGCCGACTTGCTCGACGTGGTGGATGGTACACGGGAGCCGGAAGTGATTTACGCTGACATCTTGAAAATAGTGAAAAGTGAAGTGAAGAGTGAAAAGTGAAAAGGGTGGAAAGCGATTCGCTCTTCACCTTTCACTTGTTACTCTTCACTGGTCCTTATGATTATTGGGAAGTCAAAAAAAGAGATCGATAAGATGCGGGCTGCCGGCCAGCTTACGGGGCTGGTTCTTCAGCAGCTCAGAAAGTTGGCTGCACCCGGCATCTCTACCATCGAAATCGATCGAGCGGCTGAGAAGATGATCCGTGACGCCGGCGGACTGCCGACGTTCAAAGGCTACCATGGCTTTCCCTATTCAATTTGCGCCTCCGTAAATGAGCAGGTAGTTCATGGATTTCCTTCGGAGTACAAACTGAAGGAAGGCGACGTCTTCTCGATCGATTGCGGAGTAACGCTTGAAGGGTTCGTTGGCGATACGGCGACGACCGTCCCGATTGGCAAAGTAAGCGACGAATGGTTGGCGTTGGTTCGGGTCACTGAGGAATGTCTGGATCTCGCGATCGAGCAGTGCCGGCCAGGCCGGCACCTGGGAGACATTGGAGCAGCAGTGCAGCAACATGCCGAGGCCAGTGGCTACTCGATTGTCCGTGAGTACGTTGGTCACGGCATTGGGCGCCGTATGCACGAAGACCCGCAGATACCAAACTACGGCAAGCCTGGTCAGGGTCCCAAAATAAGGGCCGGATACGTGTTTGCCGTCGAGCCGATGGTTAACCTGGGGACCCATCATACTAAGGTTTTAGCGGACGGCTGGACGGTGGTTACTTTGGACGGGAAGCCCAGCGCTCATGCTGAGCACACCATCGCTATTACCGAGGAAGGCCCGGAAGTGCTGACGCGAATTGCCTCGGAAAGCCCTTCTGAGACAGTTCAAGCAACTTCAGGCTAGGGACTGTAACTCCAACGGCCAGCGCGGCTTGGCAAAGGCTTTTGGGCATGTTACTATTTGCAGTTTGTCGGTACAGGCAACATTCGTTCTGAGCGAATATGGCGAAGGAAGAAGCGATAGAGGTTATGGCCACGGTCCTTGAGACCCTGCCTAACGCTATGTTTCGGGTTGCGTTGGAGGAAAGTCAGCATCAGGTGCTGGCGCACGTTTCGGGCAAGATGCGCAAGCATTTTATCCGGATTCTTCCGGGTGATCGGGTCCTGGTAGAGCTGTCTCCCTACGACCTGAACCGCGGCCGAATTACTTATCGATACAAATAGAGTTTCTGGGCAACAGAGAAGATTGAGGGTTGATTAGATGAAAGTCCGTGCTTCGGTAAAAAAAATGTGCGACAAGTGCAAAGTCATTCACCGCAAGGGTGTGGTGCGGGTGATTTGCGTCAACCCGAAACATAAGCAGCGTCAGGGATAAAACGATTTTGGATTGCGGATTTGCGATTGCTGATTAATTGCACTCGCACAGACACGAGTTAACGGAGAACAAGTAAAGAAATGGCACGTGTAGCAGGCGTCGATCTTCCACCGAATAAACGGGCCGAGGTTGGGCTGACTTACATTTACGGTATCGGTCGTTCGCGCGCAAGCTCGATTCTTACTGAGGCCGCAGTCAACGTCGATACCCGCATAAAAGATTTGAACGATGACGAGTTGAGCCGCATCAGGGCGATACTCGAAGCGCAAGGCGAAATTGAAGGCGATCTGCGTAAACGCATACAGATGGACATCAAACGGTTGATGGATATCGGATGCTATCGCGGACTCAGGCATCGTCGCTCGCTGCCGGTACGCGGCCAGCGCACGCACACGAACGCGCGCACTCGTAAGGGTCCCAGGCGCATGACGGTTGCGAAGAAAAAGGCGCCCGGTAAGAAATAACTTGCTGAGTGTGTGTAGCACCCCTGGCGCTGCTCAGAAAATCTAAAAGCTAGAATCCGAAATTTCAAAATGGCTAAAGCAACTGGAAAGAAAAAAGTTTTTCGTAAGAAAGAGAAGAAGAATGTGCCGATGGGCATCGCGCACGTCGCCGCCTCTTTCAATAACACGATGATTTCGATTACCGACCTTGAGGGTAATCTCATCGCGCAATCTTCGGCTGGCGCGCGCGGCTTTAGAGGCTCGCGCAAGGGCACTCCTTTCGCTGCGCAGCAGGCTGCGTATGAAGCCGCTAAAAAGGCGCACGAGGCCGGCATGCAGCAGTGCGAAGTTAGAGTAAAAGGGCCTGGTGGGGGTCGTGAGTCGGCGATTCGGGCAATTGCTAATGCCGGAATAAGAGTAGTTACGATTCGCGACACGACACCCATTCCACATAATGGTTGCCGACCGCCCAAGCGTCGTAGAGTTTAGCTTTTGCAGTTAGTTTGAGATCTGAGATCTCAAATTTGAGATTAGTGGTTGTTGAGAGTGATTGACCTAAAGGATGAAGGGCACGCGTCAAACGCAGCCTGTAAACTTTTCCGTCGAATTTAGACTGGAGGCAGAAACAGTTGGCTAGGTATAGAGATGCGGTGTGCCGCTTATGCCGCCGCGAAGGCGCAAAGCTTTTTCTTAAAGGTGACAGGTGCTACAAGCCTTCTTGTCCGATCGAAAAGCGCGGTACTCAACCGCCCGGACAGCACGGCAACACGATGCGTCGTGGCAAAGCCCTGGTTGGCTATGGCCTGCAGCTGCGTGAAAAGCAGAAGGTCAAGCGTATTTACTTTATCCTTGAAGGACAGTTCCGTAACTACTTCGAGCGCGCCGCGCGCATGAAAGGAATCACGGGTGAGAACCTGTTGTTCCTGCTTGAGCGACGCCTTGATAACGCAGTCTACCGCGCCGGGTTTTCAACCTCTCGCCGACAGGCGCGTCAATTGGTTAACCACGGCCACATTCTGGTGAACGGGAAAAAAGTAGACATTCCGTCGTACCAGGTCAGGGCCGGCGAGGCAATCAGTATCAAAGAAGGAAGCCGCAAGAACCCGCATATCGAAGGCGCGTGGCAGACCGCCTCCGGACGCGGACGCCCGTCCTGGATTTCACAGGATGGCGGCGACATGGCGGCTCGTATCAGTGGCTTGCCCACGCGCGAAGATATCGATCGCTCAATCAACGAGCAACTTATCGTCGAGCTTTATAGCAAGTAATAAGCAGACCCGCGAGCTGTCGGTCAAACGACAGCCTGGCGGACAACTTTTTCATAAATCGGGACCTAAAACGCTATGGCTATGGATCAAAATAATCTTTGGACCGGATTTCAGATGCCTCGTCGCCTGGCTGCTGACTCGGAAACACTCACCGAACGGTACGGCCGCTTCTCCGCGCAACCTTTCGAGCGAGGCTTCGGCACTACAGTCGGCAATTCGCTACGACGAGCATTACTTTCCTCGATTGAAGGTGCGGCAGTTACCGCAGTGAAGATTGAAGGCGTAGAGCATGAATTCTCCTCGATAAAGGGAGTAGTTGAAGACGCGACGGACGTGATTCTGAATTTGAAGCAAGTGCCCTTCAAGCTGCATGGTAACGAATCGAAGACTTTGAGGATTTCAAAGGACTCGGCCGGAGAGGTTACCGCCGCTGATATCGAAGCCGATGCAGATGTGGAAGTGCTGGATCCTACGGTGCACATTGCTACCGTTAGTGAAGGCGGCTCGCTAAGAGTGGAAATGCGGCTCAAACGCGGACGTGGTTACGTTTCAGCTGATAGGAATTTCGACGAGGACCTCTCGCTGGGCTACATTCCCATCGACTCCGTGCACACTCCGGTCAAGAAAGTGAATTACACGGTCGAAGCCGCTCGACTCGGTCAGAATACCGAGTTTGACAAGCTCACGATCGAAGTTTGGACGGACGGCTCAGTTAAACCCGAGGACTCGATCGGACTGGCCGCCAAGCTGATCAAAGATCACATGTCGATCTTCATTAACTTTGAAGAAGACACCGACGACTTCGCTTACTCGAAGATCGAACGACCACCGCTGCCGCGCAATGATCAACTCGATCGTTCGGTTGATGAGCTGGAATTGTCAGTGCGCTCCTACAACTGTCTCAAGAATGCGGATATCCGGACAATTCGTGATCTGGTGCAACGCAGCGAACGCGAAATGCTGGCTACGAAGAACTTCGGCAAGAAGTCGCTGAACGAGATCAAGGAAATTTTGAACGGCATGGGGCTGGATTTTGGGATGGAATTTGACGAACAGGGAAATCCAATCCCCGGCACGGGAGGTCGCGACGGCGCTGATCTCAGTGACTTTGCCGATATCGACGACGAGCAATAAGCAGTTGCGGCGCGCGGCGCTACAACCGGAACGACTAAGGATACGACGGGTCTTTTAGAGTCATGCGACACCAAAAAGCACATCGCAAACTGGGACGGACTAGCGAACATCGCATGTCAATGCTTCGCAACCTTGCAGTCTCTTTGATTAATGCTCGCGAGGAGCGCATTGTTACCACGCTTCCGAAAGCGAAAGAGTTAAGGCCTTTTGTTGAGAAGGCAATTACGCTCTCTCGCAAAGCCAGTAATCTTGAAGGTGACGATACGGGCGCGCGCGCGCTTCACCTGCGTCGGCAGGCGGCAGGATTTTTCCACGCTGGAAATATGCAGGCTGTGGCAATAACCGGAAAACGCGGACAAGCGCGGCTGCCTCGCACGGCAGGCGTCGCGGCGTTGAGGCGTTTGTTTGACGAACTTGGTGAGCGCTACAAGGATCGACCGGGAGGCTACACCAGGATACTGAAACTCGGCCGCCGGGCTGGAGACAACGCTGAGCTGGCGATAATTGAATTGGTCGATAATCAAGGCGAGCGGGATGCGCTCGAAGCAGCAAAGAAACGCAAGTCTGCTGGTTCCAAAAAGAAAAAGGCTGCCGAAACGAAAAGCATTGATCGCGGCGGTACGACCCAAAAAGAGGCAGCCGAAACGAGAGCCAAAGTTTCTGACAAGTCTGAATCGATTAAAGCTTCCGCAGAGACTACTAGCGAAGAGCCGGCAGAAACTGCCGCGGTTGATAATAGCGAACCTGAGTCTGGTGTAACTGAAGAGAGCTAAATTCAACGTTTGATTAGCGTCGCCCGGATTCAGCTGACGCCTTGGCGGGAATGCCCCAAATGACCATCGGATACGCCTCCCGAGTCTTTTGGGGCTCAACACTTTGGTAGGTGGCCATTTGAGAGCCGCATTCGCAACTGAGAAAACGATGAGCGATCCCGCAAGTCAAAAAGCAGAAATTGAACTGCAACCGGAAACGGAAATCGACGTTTCGACCGAGCCTGTTCGTGGTCGACGACGCCGGAGAGGTTCAATTGGCGCTGAGAGTTCGGTGAACATGGATGAGCTGCGCGAACTCATTCAACTAATCAACGAAAACGATTTTTCTGAGTTTGAGCTTGAGCGCGAAGGGTTTCGCGTGCGCTTTCGACGCGGCGGCGAAATTAGTGAGCCAAGCTCTACCGCTTTTAGTCCGTCTAGGGAATTAACGGCGTCAAGCGGAGGCCCGGCTGGTGAACAGGTTGTTTCCGGTACTCCGATACCGCCTCATCCCGGAGCAAAGGCCCAAACTGAAGCGTCTGAAGATCAGGACCTTTACATGATTCCTTCTCCAATCGTTGGCACCTTTTATCGCGCCGCCTCTCCCAACGCCGATGCCTTTGTGAAAATCGGGAGCCATGTCGAGCCCGATACGGTTGTCTGTATTATCGAGGCAATGAAGTTGATGAACGAAATCCAGGCCGAAACTACTGGAGAGGTTGCGAAGATTTACGTCGAGAATGGACAGCCGGTTGAGTATGGTCAACCGCTCTACGGCATTAAGAAGTAGCCGTCCAAAGTCCAATGTCCAAAGTCCAGGGTCCAGTCAGGACAAAAGGACTTTGGATCTTGGACTTTCGAGTTTGGACAAAAGATGACGCCGGAAATTCGAAAGTTCAAGAAGATACTAATCGCCAACCGCGGCGAAATTGCCTGCCGTATTATCTGGACTTGCAAAGAGATGGGCATTCGTACCGTCGCGGTCCACAGCGACGTAGACCGCGATTCGCTTCATGTCCGTTTTGCTGATGAGGCGGCATGCATCGGTCCGGCACCTTCAGCGCAAAGCTACCTGAATATCCCTGCCATCATCAGCACTGCCGAAATTTTTAACGTCGACGCGATTCATCCCGGTTATGGATTCCTGGCCGAATCGTCCACCTTTGCGGAAATCTGCGCGGCCTGCAACATCAAGTTCATTGGTCCGCCGGCGAATATCATTCGTTTGATGGGCGATAAGGTGGAAGCGCGACGAGCGATGGCCGTAGCCGGCTTACCGGTGCTTCCTGGTAGTCCTGAACCGATTACCTCCGAAGCCGAAGGTTTGAAGCTGGCGCGCGAAATTGGCTTTCCTGTAATCGTAAAAGCCTCAGCCGGAGGCGGTGGTCGGGGCATGCGCATCGTTCACTCTGAAAGTGAATTGGGTAAGGCTTTGGAAACCGCTTCAACCGAGGCGGCTGCGGCATTCAAGGATGGCAGTGTCTACATCGAACGCTACGTACAGAATCCGCGACACATCGAAATCCAGGTATTGGCTGACGAGTATGGCGACTGCATCCATCTCGGCGAGCGCGAGTGTTCCATACAACGCCGCCACCAGAAGCTATTGGAAGAGGCGCCTTCCCCCGTGTTGTCGCCGGAGCTACGCAATCAAATGGGCGACGCAGCAGTTGCCGCTTGCAAACAACTCGGCTACGCGAGCGCTGGTACTGTCGAGTTTCTTCTGGACCAGGACAACAAGTTCTACTTTATGGAGATGAACACGCGCATTCAGGTTGAGCATGCGGTGACCGAGATGGTTACGCTCGCCGACATTGTGCGCAATCAGATTCGGATTGCAGAAGGCGAGCGACTTGGTTACACGCAGGACGATCTTTTGATCGTAGGTCACGCGATTGAGTGCCGCATCAATGCTGAAAACCCGGAGACTTTTGCGCCCTCGCCCGGACTGATTACAGCTTTCAATTTACCTGGCGGGCCAGGCGTTCGCGTTGATACCTATGTCTATGCAGGGTACCGCGTGCCACCGTTTTATGACTCGATGATCGCAAAAGTCATTACCCATGCACGGACGCGGGACCTGGCGATCGCCCGCATGAAGCGGGCCCTGGAGGCCATGGTAATTGAAGGCATCAAGACGACGATTCCGCTCCACTTGAAGATCATGGACGATCCGAAGTTTAAAGCCGGCGACATCTCGACCAGCTTCATGGAGCATTTTCTAGCGCAAAATGGGACAAAGATTCCGAAAACTCAAAGCGGAGCAGGGGCTTTGGCGGGATGAGGTTTGGCCGGTTGCCGTTTGCGAGTGAGACACCTATAATATTCGACTTTTCGGTAGGGGCTCGGACCGTCTGAGAGGACAAAGACATGGCATACGCAGTTATCAAGACAGGCGGCAAACAGTTTGTCGTGGAAAAGGGCAGCACCATACGTATTCCCTCGATTGAGGCCGAAGCCGGCAATTCGATTGAGTTGGATGCGTTGTTGACGGCCGGCAACGGTGGCGACGCAGATGCACCGGTGGTTGGTGCGGCAAAGGTTTCCGCAACGGTGATTGATCACGGCCGCGGTAACAAGATCATAATTTTTAAGAAAAAGCGTCGTAAACAGTACAAGCGTAAGCAAGGGCACCGTCAGGGCTACACGACGATAACGATTGATTCGATAGGGTAAAAGTATGGCACACAAAAAGGGAGTCGGCTCGTCTCGCAACGGCCGCGATTCTAATTCGCAGCGACTGGGTCTGAAGAAGTTTGGCGGTGAAAGCGTTCTTGGCGGCAACATACTTGCCCGCCAACGAGGAACGAAGTGGAAACCAGGCAAGAACGTCGGCCGTGGTAAGGACGACACACTGTTTGCGCTTATTTCCGGCGTAGTGAAATTTGAAGACAAGGGTCGCACGGGAAAATTCATAAGCGTTTATCCACAGGAGCAGGCGTCTTCAGCATAAGTCGTGCAAACGCAACAACGCTATCATGCGACGCCTGAGCCAAGTCCAAAGACTTAGCGCCGGCGTCGCTTTCGATTTAAATGTTTATTGATCGGGTCAAGATTCATGTTCAAGGCGGCCACGGAGGCAATGGCGTAACGGCTTTTCGCCGGGAGAAGTTTGTGCCGCGCGGTGGGCCTTCTGGCGGCGATGGCGGTCGTGGTGGGGATGTTTGGGTCGTGGCGGATTCCTCACTCAATACCTTGCTTCATCTTCGCTATAACCCGGAGCACATCGCCGATCGTGGACGGCATGGTGAAGGTTCAAATTGTTCGGGTCGAGACGGAGACGACCATACGATAAGGGTGCCGGTAGGCACGCAGATCTTTGATAGCACAAGCGGGGAACTTCTGCATGATCTCGCTGTGGATGGTTCGCGTTGGCTCGCGGCGAAGGGTGGGCGAGGAGGTTTTGGTAATTCTCACTTCGCAACTTCAACCAATCGCGCGCCACGCTATCATCAAAGCGGAAGTGAGGGTGAAGAACTGGAGTTGCAGCTGGAGCTCAAACTGCTCGCCGACGTCGGTCTGGTGGGATTTCCGAACGCGGGCAAGTCGACATTGATCTCCACCGTTTCCGCAGCCCGGCCCAAAATCGCAGACTATCCGTTCACCACTCTGGAACCAAACCTTGGCGTGGTTGATCTTGGTGACTTTCGCACCTTTGTGATGGCGGACATGCCTGGGTTGATTGAAGGCGCGCACCAGGGTGCAGGCCTGGGCGATCGTTTTCTTCGTCATATTGAGCGGACGAAGTTGCTGCTGCATCTGGTCGATGTTTCGTCTGCTTCCGGACGCGATGCTGTCGCAGACTTTCTAGCAGTGAATCATGAATTGCGCTCTTACAATCCGGAATTAGCACAGCGTCCCCAGTTCGTGGTTGCTACCAAGATCGACGCACTCGACGAACCTGAACGCCTGGAAGCACTGCGTCGCCGGGCAGCTGCCGACGGATTACCCTTTTATGCAATTTCTTCGGTTACTAACCGCGGCACGAAAGAACTTGTCGCCGCAATCGCCGTCCGACTTGATGAATTGGCGGAAGCGACTCGTCAAGCCGGTGTAATCGAATTGGCAGTGTAGGACAGACTCTTGTCTGTCCGGGCGCTGAACGAGAGACGAAACGGACAGACAAGTATGTCTGTCCTGCAAAAGATGGAACAGCCGAAGCGTATTGCTGTTTACGGCGGCACGTTTGATCCGGTTCATTCGGGCCATCTGGAAATCGCCCGACGAGTTACACAGTTCTTTGGAATTGACGAGTTCCTGTTCGTGCCGGCGAGGGTTGCGCCCCACAAACTGGATCGCGAAGTTTTACCGACGCTGCACCGTTACGCGATGTTAGCGCTGGCAACCAACACAGACTCGCAACTCTGTGTCTCAACGTTTGAATTGGATGGCCCCGGGCGGCAGTTTACCGTTGATACGCTCGATCATTTTCGCTCGCGATTCGGAGAGTCTGCCGATCTTTTTTTTGTAATGGGCGCGGATTCCTGGGGCGAGATCACAACCTGGCGGGAATGGCGGCGCCTGTTGACGTTGGCCAATCTGATTGTGGTGACGCGGCCGGGATACGAAATCGCTGCCGCACCGGCAACTGCCGAAACCGCAGCGAGCATTGTTGATTTGCGCGGCGCCAGAGAAGTTAGTGGAGCAAGCGAACCAGGGTCGAAAAAAATATTTGTATCTGACGTCGTGATGATTGACGTTTCAGCGACCGAGATCAGGCGAGCAGCGAGCGAGGACGACAACGAGAAGTTAAACAGGCTAGTACCGCTTGAAGTGGCGGAATACATAAGAAAGTACCGGCTATACCGAAATACTGATGTCTAATTCAACTATCAAGGAACAATCTCTAAGTCCAACAACAAGCGGGAACTTGCAAATCAAGCCCACCACGAAGGAGTTGGAACCAGCGCAGTTCGACGAAAGAATCTGGATGGCCCTGACGGCCGCGGCAGAAAAGAAAGCGATCGATACCGTCGTGCTGGATTTGCGCGAGATCGCGAGCTTTACTGATTATTTCATTATCGCGAGCGGAACGAATGAGCGGCAGGTTCAGGCGATTTCTGATGAAGTGGTGGACACGTTGAAGAAATCCGGAACACCGGTGATTCGCGTTGAAGGCTACAAAACGGCCGAATGGATCCTGCTCGACTACGGTGATTTCGTGATGCACATTTTTGGTGATAAGGCGCGAAAGTTTTATGACCTGGAAAGACTCTGGCGGGAATCGATCCGAGTCATGCTGCCGCCCGAGTTTTCAACCGAGGTCAACAGTTCTTTGAAAAGAAGTGAATCGTGATCGAAGTCGTGGCGCATTCAGAGACGATGCGCGAGGCGATTCGTCTCGCGGAACGCGTAGCCGCAACTGATGCGAACGTCCTGATAACGGGGGAGTCGGGCGTCGGCAAAGACGCCGTCGCTTTTTACATCCACTCGAAATCAAATCGGGCTGCGGAGTCGTTTGTGAAAATTGACTGTGGAACGCTCCCCAGCAGCTTGCTCGAAGCCGAGCTTTTCGGTTATGAACGCGGCGCTTTCACCGGTGCGACTGAAGAGAAGCCCGGCCGGCTCGAGGCGTCGCATCGAGGCACTCTGGTGCTGGATGAAATCGCCCACCTGTCGATCGACTCGCAGGCAAAGCTGCTCCGCGTTATTGAAACGAGAGAATTTGAACGACTCGGTGGGCGCAAGACGATCAAGGTGGATGCGCGCTTGATTGCCCTGACTAATGTCGATCTGGACGACGCGGTCAAGCGTCACAACTTTCGTGAGGACCTGTATTACCGGCTGCATGTGGTGCACATTGAAGTGCCGGCGCTGCGTGACCGTCGCGAAGATTTGCCTGAGCTGGCAACGGCTTTCGTGAAGTCTTATTCGGCGAAGCATGGAAGACAGGTTAACGATGTTTCTCCGGAAGCGGAGGCCCTCCTGAGCGAGTATCAGTTTCCGGGCAACGTTCGCGAGCTCGCCAATACGATCGAACGAGCGGTAATTGTTTCTACCGGCAAGCTGATTGAGTTGGAAGATTTACCGGAACCGATTCGCATCGCCGTAAGCCTGCAACGGCGTCGAGCGGTGCCACAATCACTCGCGGCTGTTGAGGCTGAATATGTAACTGAAATTCTGGCCGCCGCCAAAGGAAACAAAACAGAAGCTGCCCGGATCCTTGGCATCAGCCGGAAAAATCTTTACGAGAAGCTGGCGCGGGTGAAAAAAGACGAAGGCGGAAGGATGAAGGATGAAGGATGAAGCGGAAATGAAAACAGTGCCCGTCGGTGGCGTGGCTTGTTTCATCCTTCATCCTTCCGCCTTCATCCTTTCTTAAGCGATGCGGCTGCGGGTGATTTGGACAGGCAAGACCAGAGACGCTCGTTTGCGGGCGCTCATTGACGACTACTTGAAAAGGCTTTCGCATTTCACGCGCTGCGAGGTTTCTGAGTTTCGCGAGAGCTCTGCTGCTTCGGAAAAGGCGGGCATCGATAAAGATTCGCAGCGCATCACAGACGGACTGCATGAGGGCGCCATAAATGTATTGCTGGATCCGGCAGGAGTTGAGTGGAGTTCGGAGCAGTTGGCCAAAGTTATGCAGCAGTGGCAGGACAGTGGAACCAAAGAGGTGGCTTTTATCGTGGGCGGGCCCAACGGAGTGTCAGCGGAACTTTCCAAGCGCGCAAACAAGCGCTGGAGTCTTTCGCGTTTGACGTTGACTCACGAGATGTCGCGGGTCGTGTTGTTGGAGCAATTGTACCGGGCATACACGATTATTCACGGTCTGCCTTATCAGAAGTAAGGGCATTGCCGATTTCCGATTGCCAATTGCCGATTGAAGGATTAGTGATTTGCATTGGTAACAGGGACAGGTAGAAGAACAATAAATCGGCAATCGACAATCGACAATCGGAAATTACGAGGGGTGGAGGATGCGAACTACAATGGACAAAAGAAGAGTGCGAGTTTTTCGCGATAAGCTGATGGATCGCCGTGAGAGTTTAGTTGGCCAGGTTCAGCAGGCTGAACTATATAGTCGCGAACGCGACGCAGAGGCCACGCAAGACCCGGCCGACATGGCCGCCAACGCTTACACGAAAGAACTGTTGGTTTCGATGTCGGACAATGACCGGCAAATGCTGAATTTGATCGA
>Ga0070697_100000693_pt1 | contig 25195 bp, 20 predicted proteins | sample KBSK1501metaG_FD_65475 | JGI IMG/M metagenome (GOLD analysis project Ga0070697, IMG submission 65475) | Corn, switchgrass and miscanthus rhizosphere microbial communities from Kellogg Biological Station, Michigan, USA - KBS K1-50-1 metaG | ecosystem: Host-associated > Plants > Roots >...
GCAAATAGCCCTAAACCGATGTTCCGGTTCAGGGCTATAGCAACCAAGTGGCTAATCCATTAATTGGCAACCACCGAATAGGCTTCCTAAGTTTCACTTACATTTCGAGTAACCACAGTCGCGACAGAAGTCGCACCCACTCGCATGCTCGAGTTGGCCGTGGCATTCGGGACAGACGCCAATCATGTTCGACATAATCGCGCCGACTGGTGGCTGAGTTCCAGTTGCTTGATGTTCCTTAGCCAGCGCGCGCGCGGAGTCAGGCAGGTGTTGCACGCGTCGGTTGGTGATCATGATGCACTCGGCAACAGCCTGTTCCGGTGAAGTCAGCAGACGCTCGTTGAACCAGACCGCGTGAGTGCCCGTTACCTTGTTAAGACTGTAAGCAACTTCAGCGGCATCGAAACCACCGCGCAGCATTTTCGAAGCCAGCAGTCCCACGCCGCCACTGATTGGACCCGTAGCAAATACTTCCTGAATCATCTTGCCATCGTGATTGACGGTGACGTAGAGGTTCTGGCCGTCAAAGGGAATCTGCCAGGTAGCGCCACTCAGTTCGCGCGGGCGCTCAATCCGTATCGCTGTTAGATCCGGTTGAGTTGGTGAACGTTCTGGCTGGTTTGAAGCGGCCGTGTCTGCTTGTATCTGTTGTCTCGCAGCCACCTCCGCGTCGGTGCCGATCGGAGCAACGATTCCGGCATCAGCGTGTGTTGCCGTCGCTTCGTCAATCGGTTCCACGCCTACTTCCGGATTACACGCCGCCTCACCCTTGTCCTCAGCCTTCATCGAAGTAAGCACCTGATTGTCGCGCGAGCCGTCGCGGTAGTAGCTGACGGCCTTGCACCCAAGCTGGCGACCCAGCCGGTAAAGGTTATCCACCGATTCAATCGTGTCATTGACAGCGCCGTTGCAAGTCTTGGAAACGCTGTTGTCGACATTCCGCTGCGCCGCTGCCAGCACGTGAACGTGCTGCTCGGCGCTGATGTTCATCGCGGAGATGAACTGCGGCGGCAAGTCGCTTTCGTGTTCGCAAACATACTCAGAAGCCTTGTCGATCGACTCCTGATCGGTTTGATCCACTTCTATTCCCAACGCCTGTGCTGCCAGGGTATGCACGTAGGTACGCGTGCCCAGGGTATCCCGGCGCACGTACGCCCAGGAGAAATTCGGCTCGATGCCGGATGAAGTTTCCGCCACCAGCGAGATCGTGCCGGTGGGCGCGATGGTCGTCACTTCGTAGTTGCGTGGCGTGAGCGGCACGTCGCGAGGGATGCCCACCTGGTTGTAAAGAAAGTCTTCGTAAGCTTCGCGATTCGGCTCAAACTCAGGGAACGTCCCCTTCTCGGCGCCAATCTTGATGCTGGCATTCCACGACTCGCGGCGAATGAAGCCCATCATCTCTTCCATCAGGTCGATCGACGCAGCCGAGCCGTAAGTCACGTTCATGTTCACACAAAGATCCGCAAAACCCATGATGCCCAGGCCCACGGGGCGCGTGCGCGTGACGACATCGTTAATCTCGGGCAGCGGCCAGGCGCAGGTGTCGATCACGTTATCGAGGAAGCGCGTGCAAAGATGCGTAACCTCGCGCAGACGATCCCAATCGATTCGATTAGCGGGATCGTAGAATTTCGCCAAGTCGATCGAGCCCAAATTGCATGAGTTTGAGAAGTGGAGAAACTGCTCGCCACACGGGTTGCACGAGTAGATCGGTCCCATCGACTTCATCATGTGATTGTGACGATTCACTTCATCGATGAAGGCAATGCCCGGCTCGGCATACTTGTGCGCGCTGGCGATGATGCGGTTCCAGATATCCGGCGCGTAAACCATGCCCGGACGTGGCGGCTCTTCAATAGTGCAGCTTGTTAGATCCGCAGTCTGAAAGGCCAGCTTGTCAGGGAAAGTTACGGTCGCGCCATCGGCACGGCGATAGACTACGTAATCATCATCGCGCAGGGGATCGTAAATCGAGTCAGTCCAGGGTTCGCCGTCAAATTCGAGTTGAAACCATTCATTGTCGTCAACCGCTTTCAAAAACTTGTCAGTAACGTTTACCGAGATATTAAAGTTGGTCAGCGAGTGCTGGTCGTTTTTGGCGTGAATGAAGCGCAACACGTCAGGATGCGTGACGCGCATCATGCCCATGTTGGCGCCGCGACGTACGCCGCCCTGCTTCACGACGTCTGTCACCTGATTGACGATGTTCATGAACGAGACTGGACCGGAAGCGACGCCGCGCGTCGAACCAACTAAAGCACCGTGCGGCCGCAGGAACTCATAAGTCATACCCGTACCGCCGCCGGTCTGGTGAATCGTCGCCGCCGCTTTGGCGTGATCCATGATTCCGGTAATCGAGTCAGGCACATCGAGAACAAAGCAGGCTGCCAGTTGTCCATTGGTTTTGCCGGCGTTAACGAGGCAGGGCGTATTCGGCACAAACTCTCTGGCCAGCATCACTTCGCTCATTGCCGCAAAAAACTGATCCCGCTTTTGCGGATCCTTTTCCGCAGCCGACACGTGACCAACCACGCGTCGGACGATATCCGGCCATTCTTCGAGCGCACGACCTTTCGCATCCTTCAACGAATAACGTTTGCTGATTACACGCTTGGCGTTCAGTCCCAGGGGCTGTGCTTTTCGACGCACCGGACTCCCTGCCGGCGTCGTGGTGTTTGGGGATACTTCTGCTGCCGCGGGGGTGTGTTTGCCAATTGCTGCGCTCATCTTATCTGCCTTTCTCGTGGCCGGGGACACGAGTTTTTGTGGTTTTCGAAGACGGTTCTACGACTACATTATAGTAGACGCACCACCTCTTAGCATGTGTAGCGGATAGTTCCGGTTGGCTTATTTCGAAGCGAAAAAACCCATGGGAGAGCAGTTCAGGGGGCCTGCCGCTGCTCCAAGTCAACCCGCCTCGTCTCAAGCGGAGCGGAATATACTCCCTTGTGAGGCCGTTGTCAATATGTTGTGGTCATCTTTTTTTTCAACGCCTTATAGTGTGTTATGTAAGGCTTCACCTTAACTCCTAAACTACTGAAAAGCGGTCGCTTTGAGCACCGCTGCACACTAAAAGCGCACTGAAGAAGGGTCTATTTTGAGGAGGAGCTGTTGGAAAGCAGTAATTCGAACTTACCCATGTCGCGATTGTGACTATCGAGTGCGGCAAAGGTATCGGAAGTTTCTTCAAGCATCTGTTTGGTCATGGCGATCGAATCGCTGAGTTGCTCGAAATCCAAAGCCGAAACTCGCTCAGGCGTGGGTAGGGTGACGACCTGATCGTTAACCAGTCCGAAGAAGTTTTCGATCGATTGTAGTTGTCCTTCAACCAACTTCACTGAACGCTCGATGTCCTGGAAAGCAGCCACGCGCCTCTTGAGAATCTCGACATTCGATTGCTGAATTCTTCTTTCGCGATCATCCCGGGATTGCGCAACTGAACGCTCGGCCTGGGTCAGTTGGTTTTGCACCGCCTGGCGGTTAATTGATCGGAGATGGTGTTTCCGGCGGCGATAAACGTCCAACAAATCCACAAAGTCTTCCCAGCGCTGATCCAGACTCAGGATATTCGAGGGGATTTGCTTCGCGTTGGTAAACTTCTTGTAGTTTGAGTAAATCTGGTTCTTCATCCAGCGCAGATACTCAACTGCTTCGCGTTCGCGCGGGTCGAAAAGCTTGATGGAAGCTTCCCGTTGTTGGTCGCGAAGTTTCAACAGGCGTTGTTTCTCGCGCCGGTCGACAAGTCGGCGATAGAATGAACTTGCTGGCACGGTAACTAAGTAAACTGTCTCGGCGGCCAGGCCGGCGGCGAGGGGAATAACATCACCGGCAGAAGCGACCGTATAGACCCCAACAATTCCAAAGCTCACCAATCCCAAAAAATTTAAGGGTTCGTTGAATGCCTCTTTCAAATACTTGAGATCGATCTTTGGGAACTCGGGCATAGCCTTGAAGAACCGGTAAAACCTGCCGCTTGCCGGGCACTGGCCTTAATTTATACCATTACTGTTATTGACGACCTTTTCGCTCTGCTCGTTCGAACTTGTCTCACCTTGCGCCGGTAGCGCCTGCTGAGAACCAGCCGGCAGCAGACCCATCTCCTGCTTATAAGCGAGCAGCTTGTCCTGCAACTGCATATCCATCGCTTCTCGTTCGATGTCCTGCATCTGGTTGTCGACTGACGCGGAACCGAGCTGTAACTTCGCCTCGGCCGCTGCAGCACGACGATCAATCTTGTCGCGCATCTCGTCAAACGTTGAAGCGTCGTCACCAATCTGGAACGACTCCATCGTCTGCGCCAGTTGCTCCTGGAGTCGAGCCTGCTTCGATTGATTAATCAGCTGCATCGCTTCAGCCGTACGCCGCTGCATCTGCAACACGTAATTGTCGCGGGCCTTGAGCGCCTGTTTCGATGCCAGCGTGGCGTGCTCCAGTTGCTGCGAAGTTTTTTGCAGATCCATCTGCGCCTGCTGGAGTTGGCCAATGTAGGCAGTGGCAATGTCGTCTCGGCTGAGTTTAACTGACGCGCGGATCTTTGAATCGAGATCGACAACCTGCGACTCCAGACGCTCTTTGCTCTTGGAGAGGAGTTTTTCGGTAGCCATTACCTGCGCTACCGAATTATTCAACTCCGGCACACGGTCACGCATGTCGCGGATTGTTTGTTGAAGTATGAGCTCGGGATTCTCGGTTGACTCAATTATTCCGCCAAAGAGAGCCCGTACTGACCGGGAGATTCTGCTCAATAGTCCCATGTTGTCACTGATCCTCCACCAAGAGATGTGCGATCTTTTCCCTGGCTCTCAAATTCCCGCGCCCGTATATGTACGTTGAAGGGCTGCGAAGGGTTCAAAATACCGATGCGAACGTGAAACGCAGTATAACAGGTGTTGTCCGCTAGCTCCCAGAAGGCGCCGTTTGTAGCCCAAGCTGCCAGTTCGCCGCCATCGGATTACGAAAGGCTCAATTACTTGCCTTTAGACCCTCACTAAATCGGCCGATATCTCGCCGGTATTGCATGCCCTGCCAGTCAATCCTATCGATGGCGCCATAACAATTGCCTAGCGCCTGTTCCAGAGTGGCCGCGGCAGCGGTCACTCCCAAAACGCGCCCGCCAGACGTTACAAAACTGCCGTCTGCCGCTTTTGAAGTACCGGCATGAAAGATCTGCAAATCATTGTTCGTCAAAATATGATCGAGGCCGTTAATCGGAACTCCGGTTTCATACGCGCCGGGATAACCGGCGCTTGCCAGAACCACACAGGCGGAAGACTGATCACTCCACTCAACCTTGACGCTTGAAAGATTCTCCTCGATTGTTGCCTGAAAAATACTAAACAAATCAGATTTGAGTCTTATGAGAATAGCCTGCGTTTCCGGATCACCGAAACGAACATTGTATTCGAGGACCCTGGGACCAGCGGCTGTCAACATCAACCCGACGAAAAGAATTCCGCGAAAAGGAAAACCTTCTTCCGCAGCGCCTTGAAGCGTAGGCTCAACAACATCACGCACAATGCGATTAAGCGTAGTTTTGTCGAGGACGGAATGGTCAGTTATCGCACCCATGCCGCCGGTATTTGGACCAGTATCGTTTTCTCCGATGCGCTTGTGATCGCGAGCCGGCGGCATCAAGGCATAGTTGCGGCCGTCGGCAAACAGCAAAACTGATACTTCCCTTCCCTCGAGTGCCTCTTCGATCAACAACTGTTTTGTGGCCTCGGCGGCGACCAGTGTTCCCGTCGCAAGATCTGCGATTGCTCTTTCAGCCTCTTTGTGGGATGGCGCCACAATCACACCCTTGCCGGCGGCCAGTCCATCCGCCTTAACCACTACCGGCGAATCGGCCGTGCCAAACCTTCCACTGCGCAGCGCGGCCAGGGCCTCGTCGGCTGAATTTGCGATGCAGTATTCAGCGGTCGGTATCTTGTGACGGCGCATGAAATCTTTGGCAAACGACTTACTGGATTCCAAGCGTGAAGCAGCCTTGCCAGGTCCCATGATCTTTAAGCCGTGGCCCGTAAACTCATCGACGATTCCCTCAGCGAGCGGACCCTCCGGACCAACGATCGTCATGTCGATACTATTCGTCTGCGCAAACTCTATTAGAGACTTATGGTCACTGCCAGGAATAGAAACGCATTCAGCCAGCTGGGAGATGCCGGCATTCCCAGGCGCGCAATAGAGGTCGAGCGGCTCATTTGAGGTCCGTCTTAGGGCCCACGCTATTGCGTGTTCTCGGCCTCCGGAACCTATGACCAGTGCTTTCATATTCGGGCAGAGTCTTGAAACTTTATCGCCCTAAATGGCGGTTTTCGGGAGTGTTGGGTTTTAAAGGCGGACATTCTTCCACAGATTGTCGTGTTAGTCATATTTTTTGCAGCTTTTGACCTTGACACAGTTTCGCCATAGTTATACTTTGCAGTATCCGCTCCACCTGATCGAGGGCAGCCTACGCTCACCCCGATACTCGCCAGGAGAAATGCGGTTCCTCTTTGAGCTAAGGCCGAACCTTCAAAGTGACCCCCGCCCCAAACTGGGATCATGGCGCAGAGCGACCCTGGGAGAACGAGTCATGCAAGAACGGGAAGAAGTCCATGAACTGGGAGCTAACCCAGATTCCGAATACCAAGATCGCAGCATCAAGTGCGTAGATTGTAATGAACCCTTTGTTTGGACGTCAGGTGAGCAAGCCTTTTTCCATGACAAGGGACTGAAGAACGAACCAAAGCGCTGCAAACCCTGCAAGCAAGCCAAAAACGAAAGATTAGCGGCAATCACTGCGGCCCAAACATCCGGCGTGCGACAGCGAGTGGAAGTTTCTGTTCAGTGCGCGCAGTGTGGACAACAGACCACCGTCCCTTTCTATCCCTCGCAAGGCCGGCCCGTCTACTGTCGTTCGTGCTTTCTGTCTGGTCGTACCGGTGAAGCCAATAGCTCGGCCAGCGCCTAAGTCGATCGCCTTTCAAGCTGCCAATTGTTCGATAAGGTTTAGCTGTCGATGGTCGCCCGCTCTTCAGCTTACTTTTCCAGATGGTAAGGCACGCTGGTAACAATAACTCCCTTCTTAAACAGCAGTGCGCCCTTGAGCATTAGAGAGCTCTGATTGTGTAGCAGGTGTTGCCACCACTTTGCTGGGACGAATTCAGGCAGCACAACTGTCACGATGTCATTCTCGCCTTTCCGTTCCAGGCGGGCAATATAACGCAGCAAGGGACGCGTCAGCTCGCGATACGGTGACGGGAGAACTACCAGTGTGACTCCTGCTCCCCAACGCTCCCACTTCTCACGTAACTTGATTGTGGCCTCCTCATCGAAATCGACGTAGACCGCCTGAACATGTTCGGGAGCAATTGATTTGGCATATTGCAGCGCTCCAACGACGCCACGGTGGATGCCGGAGATCGGCACGATTACCGTGTGCTTGATCGGACGAAGCTCACTAAGTCCCTCCGTGGAAAGTTCTTTCGCCACGCCCACATAGTGCTTGTGAATGGCACGAAACATGAACACGAGAAGCGGGATGACCACCACGACGATCCACGCACCGTGTATGAATTTGGTGGCGATGAAGACGCAGAGCACGATGAAGGTAGCTACGGCACCGACAGCATTGACAACAATGGATTTTTTCCAGTGCGAGCCATTAGTAACTTCATCATTGACAAAGGTCGATCCTCGTTGATCAGACGCTTCCAGTTCTGCGTCAGGTAAGGTCTCGCTATCGACGGTACTTTGAGTATAGTGAATGTCCTCCTCACGCCGTTTACGCTCTTTAGCCTTTCTCTTCGGGGAATTCTCACGCACTTTCAGCCAGTGCCGTACCATGCCCGACTGGGAAAGCGTGAATGAGAGAAAGACGCCGACTGCGTAGAGAGGAATTAAGCGACTCGTATCGCCCGTGAAGGCAATTACGAGAATGCTGGAAAAGATCGCCAACATGACGATACCGTTCGAGAAGACCAACTTATCCCCGCGAGTGGCGAACTGACGCGGCAGGAAACGGTCGCGCGCCAGTAAACTACCAAGCCGCGGGAAGTCGGCAAATGAGGTGTTAGCTGCCAGTACCAGAATCAACGCGGTAGTTATTTGCACGACGTAATAAAACCAGGCCAGTGGCCCGGTGAACATGATTCGTGCAAACTGCGAAATAACGGTTTCACTTGTGTGGGGATGAACACCATACAGGTAAGCCAGGACGCTCGTACCCAGGAACATCACTGTCAGGAGCAAGGCCATCCATACAAGCGTGGTCGCCGCATTCTGCGCCTCCGGTTTCTTGAACGCGGGTACACCGTTCGAGATCGCTTCGATACCGGTGAGCGCAGCACAGCCATTTGAGAAAGCTCCGAGGAGCAGGAAGAGTGTTAGAGGCTGAAGCTTGTACCCTTCGGCGATCTTGATCTGTTCAGCACTCGGAATGGGTGCAGCGCCACCGTACATGTAATAGCTGAAGAGCCCATAACCAATCATGAAGAGAAAGCTGATGAGGAAGGCGTAGGTGGGCGCGGCAAACAGGCTGCCCGATTCACGCACACCACGCAGGTTGGCAACTGCAATAAAGGTGATGAAAATCAAACAAAGAAAAACCTTGTGGTTGTCCAGCCAGGCATACCGCGTCCCCTGTACCATGGAGGTGATAGCGGCAACACCAGCAGCAATCGAAACCGCAACGGTAAGCACATAATCAACCAGCAATGAGGCTCCGGCGACCAGGCCCGCATTAGTGCCCAGGTTCTCTTTAGCAACAATGTAGGCCCCGCCTCCTGACGGGTAGGCGTGGATCGTCTGGCGGTAACTGGTTGCGACGATCACTAGAAGTATCCCAATGCCGATGGAGATCGGCACCACGTACTTGAACGCGCCTGCCTGGCCGTAGGCAGCCGCAGCGGCCAACACGAGCAGGATTTCTTCAGTGGCATAGGCCGTTGAAGAGAGCGCATCGGAAGAGAAAACTGCCAGGGCGGTTTTCTTCGAAAGACGCTCGTGAGCCGCTTGTTCTGTCCTAAGCGCGCGGCCGATGATAAAACGTTTGAGTTCTGCTGCCACGATTCTTGTTCTCCCTGTTTGCTTTCTTAACTCTGTGTTTTATCGCGCGTCGTCTGCCACCGCGCCGCGATTGGTAGCTCGTCGCGGTCGACGTCCTTAATCGTGAGTTTCCGGGTTGGCGGCACTTTGCCTTCCTTCCATAGGTAATCTCCCAAAAGACGCTGGGCCTGACTGGTCCAGAACGAGTTTTCTGCCGGGAGTTTCCTTCTTGTCATCCGCTCTACGTAGCCGACGGCTTCTTCATCAATCTGCACCAGCACCTCATGCTCGCTTCCGGCTGGACTCTTTACAACGAAACGGCGTTCGTTAGACTCGTGTCGCGCATCTTCCGAATCTAAGATCGTGAAACCGTTCATAGTAATGATTTGAATTAGTGGCTCTGCTGCGACTTCTGTTTTCGATGGCGTAATTGCTTCACGTACACGTTGTTGTTTTGAAAGGGCAGCGGCCACGGCGTTGCGCACGATTTCAGGGGTCATGGGTTTACGCACGAAGTCAGTAGCCCCGAGTTTCATCGCATCAACCGCGAGTTCAATCGAAGCGTATGCAGTCGACATGATGACCCGCGCCTCAGGCTGGCGATCTTTGATATGCCGGAGTGTTTCAAGTCCGTCCATTCCGGGCATTCTCTGGTCCAGCAACACAGCATCCCAGCTTGACCCGTCGCCAAAGGCTGCCAGACCACGCTCACCGTCAGCCGCCTCGCCTACTTCATATCCCGCTGCTTGAAGTGTCAGACGCGTTACGCGCCGAATATTCTCTTCGTCGTCAATGATCAAAATCCGCTTGCTCATTTGCCAGGTTCCTTTCGCGCGGCCTTCGCCAGTGCTTCATGCTCCACCCCCTTGAGCGTCAACCTGCCAGTTGCCGGAGCATTTCCGTCGTTCCATAAGAAATCTCGAAGAATTTGTTCGGCCTGCTCTGTCCAAAAGCCTCTACTAAGCGGAAGGTCATTCACGACTTTCTCCACTGCGGAGACCGCGTCGGGATGGATCTCGACTACAACCTGCTGTTCCTGCCCACCCGGTCCTCGCACAATGAAGCAACGCTCGTTCGGTCTTTGTGGCGCCCGGTCCAGGATGTCGGCTGCGCGCAGGATCGAGAAACCGTTCAATGTCATCTGGGTCGATTGTTGGCGATCGCCGTCTTTTGATTGGTGACGCTCCGGTACTTTAGTTAAAGTCGCCTTCAGCGCGTTGCGCAGAATCTCCGGCGTCATCGGTTTGCGCACAAAGTCTGTCGCTCCTAGCTTCATGGCTTCCACCGCGAGGTCTACTGAAGCGTAAGCGGTCATCATGATCACTGGTGCAGTTGGCAGCATTACCTTGAGACGACGAAGAACTTCAGTCCCCACCATGCCGGGCATTTTCTGGTCGAGTAAGACCGCATCCCACGACTCGTCTGCCCCTATAACCGCGAAGGCCTCTAATCCGCTTCCGGCCTCGCCGACTTCATAGCCAACGGCTTCAAGGGCCAAACGCGTCATTTCGCGAATATTCTCTTCGTCATCAACAATCAGCACACGTTTAGGCATGGTCAACCTCCCGCGCGGATCCTGAGCCCGACGCTAACGGCAACGTGAAAGTAAAAGTTGTGCCGCGCCCAACCTGGGATTGCACGCTTATTTGCCCACCATGAGCTTCCACAATCGATTTTGAGATCGTGAGTCCCAGTCCCGCGCCTCCAGTGGGAGCGTCAGGAACCTGCACAAACTTATCGAAGATGTGAGGGAGGTACTCACTGGGAATCCCGCTGCCCGTATCCTGGATAGAAATAGCGACATAGTTGTCCCGTTGCTCGGCGCTAATCTTGATTTCGCCCTGCTTTGTGTGTCGCAGCGCGTTAATTACGAGATTGCTGACCACACGTTCTATTTGGAGCCGGTCCACCATCACCCGGGGAAGGGTGACTGGGGCATCGACGCTCAATTTCAGACCCTTTGTTTCCACTTGCGCGCGCAACTCTTTAACAGCCGTGTTGAGTAAATCCCGCGCGCTAACAGTGGCGAGCTGTGGCTGGCTTTCGCCCGCTTCAATCTTCGAAAGATCGAGCAGATCCCGCATCAACTTGTCGAGCCGCTCACAATCCTGGCGACAGGCCTGTAGTACTTCGTTCTGGCTATCGGTCAACTCGCCGAGTGCGCCTTCCAGCAATAGATGAACACCCATTTGTACGCTGGTCAGCGGGGTGCGGAGTTCGTGCGACGCGGTGGCTATGAATTCTGATTTGAGTCGATCAATCTCGCGCAGGTGAGTGATGTCTTCCAGAATGGTTACAGCACCAAGCAAGTGATGGCCCCCGTCTTCATAGCCGCGCATTGGGGTGGTGCGCAACCTGAAAGCTCTTTCTGAACCGTCAACTGCAAGCGGCAAAACTGAAGACATTCCTTCGCCTGCAACTGGACGCTGCGACTCCAGGGCTTCAGCAACGGCGCTGGCGATACGGGCGTCACGCGCCACCTCGCCTACGTGCTTGCCGGTGTTCTCTTTTTCGGAACCAAATATCTCCTCCGCCGCGGGGTTCAGTTTCGTTACACGTCCTTCGCCGTCGGTCACGATCACCGGATCATAAAGAGAATCGATTGCTGCTTCTGTTGTTTGCTGCGCAACGAGAAGTTTCCCCATATCAGAACTACGCAGCTGACGAATACGCTCGGCCATTCGGTTGAACTCTGCCGCCAGCACACCAACCTCATCGCGCGAACTCACGGACACACTGGCTTCCAGATCGCCGCCGGCCATCCTTGCTGTGGTCGCAGTCAGCTGCCGCAATGGCTCAACTATTCGATTCGCCAGAAAGAAAGCCAAAAGTATGCCTGCGACAACCAGGACACCAGCAAACAACAGCGTGCGGTAGAACCACAGTTGAGCTACACCGCCCGCGGCTTCCGACTTGGCAAGCATGGCGCGTTGATTGAGTTGCAGCAGGTGTTCGCATTCGGCGCGTAGTTTATTGAACTGCGGTTCGAGCCGTGTGAAATACTCGTTGCGCTCTGTGAGCTCTTCGTCCCGCGCTGCGCCTTTTGGCTGGGAACTTTCGGTCGCGTTTACCTTGGCCATGAAAGCGTCGAATATCTGGTAGTAAGTGTCGCGGTCGCGTCGAATTGCATCTATCGACTCACGTTCACCCACTTCAGTGATGTTGTTTTCCGCTTTCTTGAAATCTGCATCAAATCTCGAGCGATGTTCTCGAAGTTGACTACTGGCCTTATCACGTGTGCCAAGAAGCGCAAACAACGCGGCTGAGTCCTGGCGCTCGAGGCTCTCCTTCATATCCTGCGCCGCGACTACTGAGTCGTAGTTATTGGAGATAATGCGGCGAGACACGCCACCCATCTCGCGCAGCCGCCAGGCGCTCCAACCCCCAAGCACCACGATGGCGGCGACGAATATCAGATAACCGAGTAAGAGTTTGGTTCTTAAGTTCATAAAAAACAGAATTCAGACTCAGGAGTCAGAATGAAGACGATGATTTTTGTCTTATTCTGACTCCTGAGTCCTGAGTTCTGAGTTCTGCTCTAACGGCACCACCTGCACGGTTGCGTCCCGCACCTCATGGAGAAAACGGTTGATGATTGAGCCGTGTAAAAGAATGTCCCAGCGAGACCGTGATGTCTGGCCGAAAACAACTTGCGTGATACCTTCACGTCTCGCGAAATCGACCAACGCATCCGCTACGCGTCGCGATTTCAATTTGACGACCTTTGCACCTAACTCCTCAGCAAACCTGATGTTCTCCTGCAAAGCCGCATAGTCGATCGGTTTGATCCGGCCAGGTTCTTCGTTTGGCGTTTCGACGTAAACCGCATACCAGTCACTAGCCAGCCGTCCTGCTACGCGCGAACCGACCCGCAATAACTTCTTCGCACTTCCGCGCGAAGCCATCGCCACCATCACTTTGTCGGGGATTACCGCCTGCTCCAATCCTTCCCGTTCGCGATAGTCCTGGGCTTTTGCGGCCTGATCGGTGGCCACTTGTCTAAGCGCAAGCTCACGAAGCGTAGAAAGATTTCCTTTGCGAAAGAAATTGTTGAGGGCCTGTTCAATCTTTACTACGTCGTAAATTTTTCCCTGCCGCAAACGGGTACGCAATGTGTCCACCGACACGTCGACATTGACGACTTCGTCAGCGCGGCGAAGGAAGTAGTCTGGAACTGTCTCACGTACGCGCACTCCCGTAGTGCGAGTGACTACATCATTCAGCGATTCGAGATGTTGAATGTTTACGGCTGTGATTACAGAAATGCCGGCGTTAAGTAACTCCAAAACATCCTGGTAACGTTTGCGGTTTTTTGAACCAGGCACGTTGGTGTGGGCGAGTTCGTCTACAATCGCGATGGACGGGCGTCGAGCGATGACCGCTTCCAGGTCCATCTCCCCAAGCGTAACTCCACGGTATTCGATTTGGCGCGACGGCACGCGTTCCAAATTGCCGATCATAGCCTTTGTATCTTCGCGGCCATGAGCTTCGACCGCCGCTACAACGATGTCCGCCCCTTGCTTTTTGAGGAGGTGGGCATCCTCAAGCATCTGATAAGTTTTACCGACACCGGGCGCTGCACCGATGTAGACGCGCAGCTTCGCCTGCTCGCCCTGATTGAGTTTGGCGAGAAGAGATTCGGGTGATGGGCGGTTGCCGTTTTCTTTCACGGTCAGTCAGTGTTCAGTTGATCTTAGGTCTTTGGTCTTTGTCTTAAGATTCAAGCTTGATGTTTAGCTCAAGATTGAAATCACAAAGCGAAAGACCAAAAACCAAGGACCCAAGACCATGCTCTCTCATTTCTTCATAGGTGTTGTTCTGTCCAAATCCAGATTCAGCTCCAATACGTTGACAGTTGGTTCACCCAGGAAACCAAATTGCCGGCCTTCAGTGTGCGCCGCTATGATTCGCCGCACTTCGGGGCCTCCGATGCCACGCTCGCGAGCAACGCGAGGTACCTGGAACTCGGCAGCAGTGGGCGAGATGTGCGGGTCGAGTCCCGAACCGGAAGTTGTTACCAGATCAATCGGCACAGGCTTGCCTGGATTCTCGGCTTGTAACTTCTCAACATCAGCCTTCACGCGATCAATCAGTTTCTGATTAGTCGGACCAAGATTAGAGCCCGAGGATGCGCCGGCGTCGTAGCCACTAGCGCCTGCGGCTGATGGACGTGATTTGAAATAACCAGGTGAAGAGAAGGGCTGCCCAATCAAACGCGAACCAATCAGCGTACCGTCAGCACTCTTGACCAACGATCCATTGGCTTGATCGGGGAAAATGACTTGCGCCAGACCAGTGACAACGAGTGGGTAGATCAGCCCAAACACGACTGTTGTCACGATTGTCATTAAGACTGCTGTAATCAGGTTCTTCATAGTTTCAACCTCAGAGTCACGCTAGACCAATCGCATGAATAATCATGTCAATAATCTTGATGCCAACGAAGGGCACGATAATTCCGCCCAAGCCATAGATCAGCAGATTGCGACGCAACAAGGAAGCTGCACTCATTGGGCGATATTTCACCCCTCGCAGTGCGAGGGGAATGAGGGCGATGATGATCAAAGCATTGAATATCACCGCCGAAAGAATCGCTGATTGTGGCGTACGCAGACCCATGATGTTGAGCGCATTAAGAACTGGAAACGCGCCGGCAAACATGGCGGGAATGATTGCAAAGTATTTCGCCACATCATTCGCAATAGAAAACGTGGTTAAGGCTCCTCGCGTCATGAGCAATTGCTTTCCGATCTCAACAATCTCGATCAGCTTGGTCGGGTTGGAATCAAGGTCCACCATATTGCCGGCTTCTTTGGCAGCTTGAGTTCCTGTGTTCATTGCCACGCCGACGTCAGCCTGGGCGAGCGCGGGCGCGTCATTCGTGCCGTCGCCAGTCATGGCGACAAGCTTGCCACCCTCCTGCTCACGTTTGATCAGCGCCATCTTGTCTTCGGGAGTAGCTTGCGCAAGGAAATCGTCAACACCTGCTTCGCGAGCGATGGTAGCCGCTGTGAGTGGATTGTCGCCGGTGATCATTACGGTCCGAATCCCCATCTGCCGCATCTGACTAAAGCGTTCGACCATGCCTCCCTTGATGATGTCTTTAAGTTGGATCACACCCAGGGCCACTCTATCTTCCGAGACAACTAAAGGGGTGCCGCCGTCGCGCGAGATCCGGTCGACGATTTCCCGCAACTCGTTGGGAGCCGGTTTCCCGGATGTACTTAGATACTTTTCAATGGCGTCGGCCGCTCCTTTGCGAACCTTACGCCCATCGAAATCGACTCCTGACATGCGAGTCTGGGCGGTAAAAGGAATGAAGTGAGCTTCATGCGGCGCCAGCTCTCGTCCCCGCAGACCATACCTCTCTTTCGCCAGCACCACGATGGAACGCCCCTCGGGTGTTTCGTCGGCAAGTGACGACAGTTGAGCCGCTTCAGCCAACTGGTTTTCATTTACCCCAGCCAACGCAAAGAAAGCTGTTGCCTGACGATTACCTAAAGTAATCGTGCCGGTCTTATCCAGAAGCAAAGTGTTGACATCACCGGCGGCTTCCACCGCCCGGCCGGACATTGCGAGTACGTTGTGCTGGATCAAGCGGTCCATACCCGCAATGCCAATTGCTGACAGCAGTCCGCCTATAGTCGTCGGAATCAAACAGACGAGTAGAGACACCAGCACAAAGATCGTCTGCGAAGCATGTGAGTAAATGGCGAACGGCTGGAGCGTCACGACCGCGAGAAGAAATATGATCGTCAAACCTGCCAGCAGGATATTCAGTGCAATCTCGTTCGGCGTCTTCTGCCTTTCAGCGCCTTCGACGAGCGCTATCATGCGATCGATAAACGTCTCACCTGGGTTAGACGTAATGCGCACCTTGATTTGATCTGAAAGCACGCGAGTGCCGCCCGTAACAGCCGAACGATCCCCACCTGCCTCACGAATCACAGGCGCGCTCTCCCCAGTAATTGCCGACTCGTCAACTGAGGCGACACCCTCGATGATCTCGCCGTCGCCGGGAATAAATTCACCGGCGACTACAACCACTACATCGTCTTTACGCAGTTGCGGCGCATTGATCTTTTCAAGCTGGCCATTGGGCAATAGGCGATTGGCTGTTGTCTCAGTTTTTGCTTTCCGTAGATTGTCGGCTTGTGCTTTGCCACGCCCTTCGGCCATCGCCTCCGCGAAGTTGGCAAACAGCACCGTGAACCAGAGCCAGAGCGTAATCTGCAACTCAAACCCCGTATTCGTCACGCCAGCGATCGGTGCAACGATTCCCCGAATCAGTTGCAGGGTCGTCAAGACACTGCCGACCTCCACCACAAACATAACGGGATTTCCCATCATCTTGCGCGGATTCAGTTTGACGAACGAATCAACAATCGCTCGTTTGACGATCTGCCAGTTCCAGATTGCTTTTTTGTTAGTTTTCTCAGTGATCATCTATTAGTTCTAGTCTCTCTTTTGGTCTTTGGCCTTTGGTCTTGGGTCTTTGGTCTTGGTTCGGCCATTAGATCAAGCAGTCAAAGACCTAAGTCCAAAGACCAAAGACCCTCTCTTTTCAAAACGTCCTCCCTGCCTGCATCAGCAGATGCTCCACAATCGGTCCCAGACTCAAGGCCGGGAAAAATGTAAGCGCGCCCACGATCACGATCACACTTATGAGTAACGTCGTAAAAAGCGGCGTAGTTATGGGAAAAGTCCCGAGCGATGGTGGCACGATCTTCTTGCGCGCCAGGTTTCCGGCAATTGCAAGCATCGGGATAATCATGAAGAAGCGTCCGACCAGCATCGTGATGCCGATAGTCGTGTTGTACCAATAGGTATTCGCTGAAATACCGGCGAATGCTGAACCGTTGTTCCCGGCGCCGGATGTATAGGCGTAAAGGATCTCTGACAGACCATGCGGTCCCGCGTTGTTCAATTGCGAAGTACCAAAGCTGGGCTCGACGACAGCAATCGCTGCGAAAATCAAAATAACCAGGGGAAAGACGAGAGCCACAAGCATCGCCATCTTCACGTCATAGGATTCGATTTTCTTGCCGAGATATTCGGGCGTGCGCCCGACCATTAACCCTGCAATAAACACTGCGAGCACCACGTAAATCAAGATGCCGTACATGCCCGCGCCAACACCGCCGAAAATCGTCTCGGACAGCATGATGTTGGAAAGCGGGACCAGCCCGCCGAGCGGAGTAAAGCTGTCATGCATCGCGTTGACCGCGCCGCATGAAGCGTCCGTTGTGGCCGTTGCAAAGAGCGACGAGTTAGCAATCCCGAAGCGAACCTCCTTGCCTTCCATGTTGCCGCCCGGAGCAAGCGCGCTAACCGTCTGATCTGTTCCTGGGAGCAGCGGATTACCACGCGCCTCTGCCCGGTAAGCAACGATTACTCCCGCGAAGAACAGCACCGACATGGCAGCGAACACCGCCCAGCCGTGTTTCTGTGATCCGGTCATCCTGCCGAGCGTATAGGTGAGTCCGGCGGAGACGGCGAAGATGCCGAGCATCTCGATGAGATTCGAGAAGGGTGTCGGATTCTCGAACGGGTGCGCGCTGTTGGTGTTGAAGAAGCCGCCTCCGTTGGTGCCAAACTGCTTGATGGCTTCCTGCGATGCCACTGGCCCCTGCGCGATAGATTGTGTGGCGACTACCTGCGTCTCTTTAACTGCGGTGCCATCCGGATTGGTGATGACATTGCCGCTCGCGTCCTTCTTATCAACTTCAATTGTCTGCTTCTCAACCAACTGTCCGGTATCGTAGGGTCGCAAGTTCTGCACGACACCCTGAGACACCAGCAGCAACGCGACGACAATGCAGATCGGCAAGAGCACCCACAACATCGAGCGCACCATGTCAACCCAGAAGTTGCCGATGGTTTGCATTTCGCGCCGCGCGATTCCGCGTATGAACGCGATGGCGAGCGCGATGCCGACCGCTGCCGAAGCGAAGTTGTGATAAGCCAGGCCAGCCATCTGCGTCAGGTAGCTCATCGTCGTCTCTGGAACATATGACTGCCAGTTCGTGTTGGTCGTAAAACTGGCTGCCGTATTAAACGATGAAGCGGTAAAGCCTGCGGAATCTACTCCAGGTAGATGCTGCGGGTTAAACGGCAACACGCCCTGCAAACGTTGGATCAAATACAGGATCAGCATAGAAACTGCACTGAAGAGGAGCATCGTCACGGCGTACTCCGTCCAGTGCATCTCTCGCTCCTCGTCGACGCCCGTCAGTTTGTAGATCAGTCGCTCGACGGGACGGAGCACCGGGTCAAGAAACGTCTTCTCGCGATTGAAAACGTGCGCCATGAAAACACCGAGCGGTTTGGTCACGGCAAGGACCAGCGCAAAGAAGAACAGAATTTGTAACCAGCCGTTGAGAGTCATATTAAAACTTCTCCGGACGCAGTAGCGCGTAAGCGAGATAGACGAGCAGCAGGACCGCGACAACCAAACCTAAAATTGATTCGAGATTCATCGGTTGCTCCTCACTGCAACTTCTCGCAGCCTCGCACATAGGCGATCGCGATCAGGAAGAAGATGATTGTCACCGCTATAAAGATCAGGTCTAACATTTCAGTCTCCAAGTCCAAACTTGCCCGTTCATCAATTAAAGTTGTAGCCAACCTCGAGCAAGAAGAAGTGGTTGCCATACGAAGCATTCTGATTGCCGATCGAGTAGCCGGCGTATCCCGTTACCTTCGGGCCGACCTTGAATACGACACCCGGCGTGAAATAGCCGGCACTGTGCTTGCCGGTAAACCAATCGGCGGCGAATGTGACTTTCTTGTTCAGTGGCTGTTCAAAACCAAACTGCCCGCCCGCGCGATTCGCTGACGCAACCACATTTCGAGTGAAGTCGTACCCTCCAGCAGTCAAACGAGTGCCGCTTTTGAAAGTCTTACTGAGTTCCAGGTACACGTAGTTGCCAGCGTTATAAGCACGATTACGGACTGGGATAAACACGTGGTCACCCACGGCTATGGCCAATCCGTTGTTCTTCCCCTGATACGGTTTCCACTTAATAGCTGGCACGAGGGTCGTCGAGTCGGCGCCGGGCTGTATATTGCCCGTAATATTCAACCCAACCTCGACGTTGCTTCCCGCGCCCACAACCACACGAGGAACAAATGAAGAGAACTTGTTTACTGCGTCGGAATCGTTAGGCTTCAAACTGACATCGAGCTCAGCGTAGACCTTGCCGCGTTCCAGGACGTCGGTGGTTGGCACGTTGAAGATAGTCTGCTGCGCGTGGGCGGCGAAAAACTCTCCGCAGAGCAGCGCAGAGCTCGTTACCAATATCGTTCTCTTAAAAAAACCTTGTTCACGAAAATTCACTGTTGTGCTCCCGCTTGTTTACCCACTGGCAGAAACGACCCGTCATATCGCGCAGCCTTCGGCATCTTTCCGCGCCTTCTTGGCTGAGACGTTTTCCGCCAGCTTCAGCATTCTTCCCAATCTCACTCTGTGGAATGAGTGATCACCCTCTCCGTTTTCACACTGAATCAGACTGATTTCTTCCTCTTCACAAACCCCAACTTGCTCTACTGGTTTTTTAATCTCTGACCAGGTCATCGTGTCCCTTCCCTTGTATGAGTCTCCCGTCGCCCCAATCCTTTTTCACCGCCTTCCTCGCGTTCGCTCCAATCGAGACAGTAGCCCGAGAAGATAAGCAGTGGAATCGTCGCTATCATCAGGGCAGTGCCCGTGCCGCGAAGCAAAGGATGAAGTTGACCGCCCAGGAACCAGGTCATAGCGGTAAGAATGCCGCCGATTAACGCGGCAAGCATCCCACCTCCAAAGCAACAAACAGCGCCAGCCTCCCATGACCACAGACGGGCTTTGGTTCCTTGTTTGTTCATACAAAGAAATTACGCCCGCTCTCATAAGGATGGACTAAGAGGTTTATAAAAAGTTCGTAAGGATTTGTGGGGAGCAAACGGCGGAAAGCGGAAGGCAGTAGGCAGTAGGCAGTAGGCAAAGACTAACCGCCAAGGCGCCAAGGACGCCAAGCTTCAACGACTAAACCTGTTCTAAAACCAACGCCACTACCACGTTCGTTTTTGTGTTGGCGCTCTCGGCGTCTTGGCGGTAAGTCTTTGCCTTCTGCCTTCTGCTTTCTGTTTTCTGCTAGTCACCCGGTTGGAACCGATAACCTATCCAGGGCTCGGTAAGAATGTATTTTGGGTTGGCTGGATCAGACTCGAGCTTTTTGCGCAATTGGCCGATAAAAACTCTGAGGTATTCAGTTTGTTCGGTGTAATTGCCTCCCCAGACTGCGCCCAGCAACTTGTGATGCGTGAGCACCGCGCCAGGGTGCTGCACCATAAAGAGCAGCAGTTCGAACTCTTTCGGGGTTAGATGAACTTGGCGGTCTTTGACTGCGATTTTGTGTCCTTCGGGATCAACCTTGAAATCCCCAACTTCAATGAGGGCCGACTTGTCAGTCACTCTAGCGGACGTTCGTCTCAGTGCGGCGCGAATACGCGCGAGCAACTCATCCATGCCGAACGGCTTCGTGACGTAATCGTCAGCTCCCGCATCCAGGGCCTCAACTTTGATCCGCTCTTCGCTTTTCACAGAAAGGACGATAATCGGAAGTTGCGAAACCAGTCGGACGCGGCGACAAAACTCCAGTCCCCCCATGTTTGGCATCGACAGGTCCGTGATCACCAGCGCCGGACGCCAATCATTGAAAAGATCCAGAGCCGCTTCGCCATCAGCCGCTACGCGCACATCAAAACCATGCGTGGAGAGACCGGTGCGCATTACGCGGCCAATTTGAGGTTCGTCGTCAACGATCAAGATCCGCTGTTTGTCTGCCATCTGAGTAATCACTGGTCGGTGCTGACTTGTGTTTCCTTGACCATAATCAGCTGGTCACGTTGTCTGTCGCTTCACCCGTTCGCCATTAGTCAACGTCTCCCGTGGGCAGCAAGACCACAACTCGTGTTCCGGTGGAAGCGCTGGCGTTCTCAATCCAGATCCGTCCGCCATGGGCCTCAACAATTCCCTTTGCGATTGCCAATCCCATTCCTGTTCCTGGTTTGTGGCTGGACGAATCGCCATCACGCATCGCGCGAAAGAATTTTTCAAATACTCGCTCGCGTAACTCTGCTGGTATTCCAGGTCCTTGATCTTCGATCGCCAACTGGACCATATCCTGTTGGTCAGGCTGTGCGGCCAGCCGAATGATCCCACCTGAGGGGGAGTACTTCGCAGCGTTTTCAAGCAGCACATAAATGACCTCGGCCATGGCACGTTCATCGACCCTTACGGACGGCAGCTCGTCATGAAGTCGCAATTCAATACGATGGTTTTTTGTGAGCGCGCTTGCCCGTTTCATCGCCGCGGTAATGATCTCCTCTAGTGACCCCCATTCTCGACGTAATTGCATTTCACCCGCCTCGATGCGAGCAAGCACCATCAAATCCTCGATAAACCGGTCCAGCCGGTCCGACTCCTCGTCAATCACTTCCAGCATCTCTTGCCGGCCTTCTTCACCTAAGCGCGCTGCATTTTCGCCGTCGTGACCCAAGCGTTGATCATCAAGCAGGGTAGTCACTGACGCTTTAATTGAGGTTAGCGGGGTGCGCAGGTCGTGTGTAACCGCATCAAGCAGCGCCGATTTCAACCGCTCACTTTGTTTCAGCGCTTTCGCCTGGCTCGATCTCTCAAACGTATCCTGGAGCTCATGATAGAGTCGCTCAATCTCCTGGCGAGCACTAGTGGCTTCGTCAGCTCGCAGCTTGGCGCGCGACGAGAGTTGCCCAGCTGTTATAGCGGTGACCAGGAAAGCAAGCAGCGCAATCCAATTTTCCGGGTGGGCAATGTGAAAAGTGCCGACGGGCGGAAGAAAAAAGAAGTTGAAGCATGCCGCTCCCAGCAGCGACGCTAAAACCGCAGGTTTAGGTCCCCACGCAGTGGCGAGAAAAAGAATAATGAGTAAGAACGTCAGTGCTACTGTTGTCGGATTGATGCGGCTTCCTAAGGCGCGCAGCGCAGCGGTAGCCGCTGCAATTACGACTACTGCAGCGACATGCCCAAGGAGCCGTTTGCGGGTGAGCGTTTTCCACACAACTTGATTGTAAGCCTATTGGCACGAGGATGGGCAATTGTCGACTCCTCAACCGCCAACGTGGACGACTGGGCGACGTTCCGGGTCTTTCTCAGCCTGCCGCAACACCTCATGGGTGACGGGAGCGGTATCTCCCTCTCCAAAGGCTATGTATTTTAGTAAGTACGATAGCGGGTTACCTTCGCTCCAACCAAAATAGACGTGCGGTAATTTTCCGGTTTCGTTACGCAGGAATAGCAAAAAGGCAGCAATCGCATTAGGCACTGCCGGCGAGACCGCTCGCAGGACTTTATACCCATCAACTCTTTCTCCTTGAATTTGTAACACTCCTGAGAACTCCGACGCATCACCTGGCGTCACTTCAAAGAAAAGAATTGGTTCTCCCGGCGGTATGTGGTTGTCCGTTCGCTTCTCTCTCTCTTTAGTTTCGTATTCAGCTACGTCGCCCGTATCCCGGCGATTGGCGATAATGCGAACGGTGCCCGCCGCGGCTTTGCGCACGAACTCTCGCGCAAGGTCGTCAAGCTCAATGCGCTCCACTCGTAGTTCGGTCGACCGCCAAACTCGAGAGAACAGCGATGCCGCAATTATTGCGAATATGAAAAAGGAAGCGATTTTGATTCCCTCGGGCCGCTCGTGAATGTTCTGGATAGTGGTATAGACAAAAACCAGAGCAATGATAAGAAACGGGATCCAGTTTTCACCTCTCTTGCGCATCGCCAGCGTCACCGCAATGGCGGCGGAGCTCATTAACACCAACACACCCGTCGCGTAGGCGCCGCCCTGCGCATCAACGTCGGCGTTGAATATTAGGGTTACGGCAATAGCGATTATTGTGAACACGAGTGCGAGTGGACGCGTTGCCTGTGCCCATTGCGGGGCCATTCCGTACCTTGGTAAATATCGAGGCACGATATTCAGCAAACCGGCCATGGCTGAGGCGCCGGCAAACCATAGAATTGCTATTGTGCTCAAATCGTAGAGCGTGCCAAAGATGTTCCCAAAGAAAAGGTGAGCAAGATAAGCCAGAGCACGTCCATTTGCCTCCCCACCCTCCTGGAACTTTTCCGCTGGAATCAGCATAGTCGTGACCAGACTACTGGTGATCAGAAACACACTCATGATCAGCGCAGCCGTGCGCAGAAGTTTGCGCGTATTTCTGATTCTGCCTTCGAGCAGGTGTTTAGTATGAGGTTCGGGCGCTCGACCGGTGCGGGTGGAATGAATGCTTTCCCAATCCGATTCAGTTAAGTCTTCATCGCCTTTAACCAATGGCATCACAGCCACACCCGTTTCAAAGCCTGAGAGACCCAGCGCGAGTCTTGGAAACAGGATTAGGGAAACTCCAACGATCAACCACATATTGCCCTGGACTCGAGGATGCTGTATGAGCGCGTCTTTCCACAGCGGAAAATGATGAGGGTGAGTAACCACTTCATACATGCCATAACCAACGACGATTACATTCAAAAGCAGATATACACCGACCAACACCACCGCAATGCCGATCGCTTCCTTGAAACCGCGCAGAAAGATCGCACCCAATACCGCGACCAACACCAGTGTTATTCCCACTTGATGTTTAAGAAGGGCAGGAGTAAATGGATTCTCAATGATGTGAGCGGTGGCGTCAGCGGCCGACAGTGTAATCGTGATAATGAAATCGGTCGCCACAAAGCCGAGCAACACCAGCACAAAGAGCTTGCCCTTCCAGCGCGACAACAAGTGCTCCAGCATTGAGATGGAACCCTCGCCGTGTGGACTTTCCTGGGCTACTCGACTGTAGATTGGTAAAGCGCCAAGCAGAGTAAGAAGAACCAGAATGAGGGTGGCGACTGGTGAGAGCGCGCCGGCTGCCAGGAAGGCAATACCTGGTTGGTAACCGAGGGTCGAAAAGTAATCGACGCCCGTCAAGCACATCACTTTCCACCAGGCATGTTGCTTGTGAGAGCCTGGGCGATCGTCATTCGAGGCTGACTGCCTACCGCCCTTGTATAACCACAGCTTAAACTTTCGCCTTGTATGATCGAATAGCGGCATCCTGATGGCCACGCACAGTGGCCCAACAACCAACCCGTCTCCTACCCACTCCGTGTGTCGCCTTTTTTAGCTCGCGGAATTCTACGCTGATTCGACGCAAGGTCAATAGTTTCGAGATCGAATGAACGCGAAGCGTAAAACGTCCCTCTAAAATGAAAAGCGGGCGGGGGCCTCCCACAGCCCCCACCCAAAGGCCGCATGTCCTCACCCCACGCGACCACTTCGCTCACCGGGGAGGTGAACGCACGCGGATTATGCAACAGTCGGATTAAACTTTCAACGCCTTTCCCAATCAAAAACGCGATAAAAGTTAGTTATGAAGGCCAGAGGAATTCTTTGTAGGAGCTGCCTCAGACTCAGTCAACCAGCTCAGGACGGCTTAGCGCCAAACGTAGATGTCGTGCCGCTTCCAATTGCCGCGGAGTCGTCGCTGCGTCGAGGATCGTTTGTGAGTTTTTCAGCCGGACTTAAATCGGCCATCGCGACCAGGACCAAAAGGACGGTGACGCCAAGAGTGGCAACGATGTAAAGGACGGCCGTCATCTCCTTGTAGATGAGAATGATCGTGCCAATGGCCAGCACTGCAGTCCAAAGAATCGTGATCATTTTTCTTCGGCGCTTGTCGCTGGCCGCGTTTCTGCGTTTCATTTACAAAACTCCTAAACCGTCAATTTGTTTCTTTGGCGAAGATTAGTTCGCGCCTCGACTCTGGTCGTTGCTTATTAATAGATAACTCGGTTTGCTATTGTGGCACCGCCACTACTCATCATGTTCCCCAAGCCTCCTGACGCGGCGCCGACCAGGGTTTGAATAATTCTGGGTCCCGAAAATATTCCTGCTTCAGGAACCTCGACGATGTCATACGCCTGTAGCAGAAAGTCAGGTTTCTGGTTTTTCTTTATGGCCGCATAGTCCACCTTGATCGTTTCCTGATTGGTGGCGCCGGGCTTCTGTCTGTAAATACGCACATCGCTAATCTTCGCTTCCTTTCGCGCGCCGCCCACCATCGCCAAAGCTCTGCTAAGCGTAAGCTGATCGCGAAGGAAAAT
>Ga0070697_100000694_pt1 | contig 25190 bp, 21 predicted proteins | sample KBSK1501metaG_FD_65475 | JGI IMG/M metagenome (GOLD analysis project Ga0070697, IMG submission 65475) | Corn, switchgrass and miscanthus rhizosphere microbial communities from Kellogg Biological Station, Michigan, USA - KBS K1-50-1 metaG | ecosystem: Host-associated > Plants > Roots >...
GCCGCAGTATAAGTCTGGGGATGAAACAGCATGCGGATCAGCACTCCCGGCATTTTGTCGACATTGAAGGTGCCAAGCTCGCTGAAGCCTGTCTGCAGCAACGGCCCTGCCTGCTGCTGGACGGCAGCTACATTCTTCCACTCAGGCGACGAGACCGGGGCGAGGGTGATTGCCTCTGCGGCGTTGGCGAGGGCTTTCTCGCCCACATGCGTCAGCGCCTTCTTCGCCACCTCGCGAACCAGCAACTGCGCCAGCACTCGCCGCAATACGTAGACCGCAATCAGCACCGCACCCGCCATCAGCGCGGCAGCCGGAACATGTAATGTAGAGTTCATTGGACCCTCGCAAGCTGGACTGCTCCGCACATTGGAGCAAAGTTCCGGAGCCGGGTCAGCTTACCGAGGTCACAACCCGTTCGGGTCTGGGAGACGGTTTTCGTGGGCCATCATTCGCGCGAGGTCGCGTTGCAGCGGCCCGCGAGTATGCTGCTGATATTGCGAGACTTGCAGCACTTGTCGGGAACTCCGACGAGGGGTTTGATCGTCCACTCTGGACGGCGTATCGTACTGCTGCACGCAGGAGGGGAATATGTACGATCACGGCATCCGACTTTCACGTCGCGAAATTCTGCACAATTGCCTGGCGCTGGGCTCGCTGGCGGTTTTGTCGGCGCATTCCGCCGGCGAGATGCTGGCGGCCTGGGAGGAAAGAGAGCTTCGCAAACCGACGCCGCCGAACGAACTGGGTCCGTTTTACAAAAAGCGCGCTCCGGAGACGGCGACGTTGCGGGCACCAGGCGATCCTGGTGTGCCGCTTTCGGTCGCGGGACAGATCTTTGACACGCGTGGTGACACCCTGTCCAAGGCGGTTGTTGAAGTCTGGCAGACAGATCACCTCGGCCACTACGATCTGGATGGTTACCGCTATCGCGCCAAGCTGTCGGCCGATGACGCGGGAAAGTACAAATTCGATAGCGTGCTGCCCGGCCACTATCCCGACCGCGTCTGCCAGCACATCCATTACCTGGTTACCGCGCCGGGACACAAGCCTCTGGTCACGCAGCTTTATTTCGCCACCGATCCAGTGTTTGAGGGCGATCCCGACAAGAACTTCAATCGCGATCCCCTCATCCACAGCCGCGAGTTGGTTCGGCCGGTGATGCTGGCCGGCGATCCGAAGCAGATTTATGCCGCAGTGAATTTCGAACTCTGCCTGGAGCGCGCGTAAATGCGGCGCGGCTTGGCTGTATTCGCAATCTTGATGCTGCTCTCGCCCGTGCTGCTGGCTCAGGCACTTCACCTCGAGAAGACAATCAGCCTACCTCCCGACGTCATAGTCAGGTATACCGCGATATCACCGGCAGGCAATGTCATTGCGGCGGTATGCCGCGATCAGAAAGTGTGGTTGGTCGATATTTCTTCCGCGACGTTATCGCAGACTGTCGATCTCGGAGGAGAAAGACTGACGAGCGTGCGCTTCTCCGGTGATGGCCGACTACTTGCCGCGGGCGGAGCTGCAGGGAGAGTGCGAGTTTGGGAGCTCCCATCCGCAACGTTGAAGCTGGAGATCACCGCGCCACGCGAAGTCGATGCGCTGGCAATTTCCTCCGACGGAAAACTGCTGGCGGCCGCACCACTCGAAGAAGCGGTCGAGGTATGGGACTTGCCGGCCGCAAAGCAACTGGTCAAGCTGCGCGCTCCCTTCAGCGGTACTTCCGCCCTGGCATTTTCGCCCGATGGCCACTGGCTCGCGACCGCTGATGGCGACACCAACATCCGCGTGTACGACTCGCGCACCGGTGCTTTGCGGAGCACTGCGGGAGATTTGCTGCTCGAGGCGTTCAGCATCGCGTACTCCATTGACGGCAAATATATTCTGGCCGGCGGCGCCGATAAGACCATCAGTGTCATCGATCCTGGCAGCGGAGAAGTGCTGCGATCTTTTATCAAGCAAGACAATCCGATTCTCGATCTTCGCCTGTCACGCGACGGCAAGCTGGTGGCCGCCGCTTATTTCAACGCGGATGACCCAAGCAAGCCTGCTCCGGTCTTAATCTGGGACCTTCAGACCGAGTTGCCTCGGACCCGCATTCTGGAACCTGACGTTACCCCGAACGGGGGCGAGTACCTACCCGACGGACGTCTGCTCATGACCAGCGGCTCGGAAAAAGAGCTAAAGGTTTGGTCGGTGCGCTGAGAAGCTACCCGCCTGCGGATTCCTGAGCCGCTTCTGAATTGAAGTGAGACGCCAAAGAAAATCGCCGAACATCCGGCGCAGGATGCTCGGCGAGATTTCACTAACCGGTGGCAATCTCAGTGGCCGTCTCAGTGTCCGTCGAGGCAGCCTTTCTGGCCCTGGCTGTTGGGATAACCAGTTCCTGCGGTATAGGCGGCGTTGGACCACTCACCTTGAATCTTCCACTGCGTGCCATTGCTGAAGGTCACCAGCGGAACATTGAACGTCCAGGCGCACTTGTCGCCGTTCTCGGCGCCCTGGCGGTCATACCAGCCCCCGTTGTCAGGGTCGGTGCGAGTTTCCGACAGTTCGTGTCCGCTGACGTTGGCGAGGGCCGCGAGTCCCTGCGAATGCAGGCCTGAGGTGTCTACCGGATCGCAACCCGGATCTCCGTCCAGACTAAAGAAAAAGGCGAACTGAACGGTAGTACTGCCGCAGGTGCCAAAGCTGTGATAGGCGCAGTAGCCGGCATTACCGCGTTTCACATCGGTGAAAACGGGATAATATCCGTTACTCACGGGACTGGCGATCACCTTGCAAACTTCCGCCAGGATGGCCGCGGTCGAACTGCCATTCGCCGCCGTGGTGGTATCGATGGTATGCCCCTGGTAAGTCACCGTAGGTCCTACCTGACCATTCGATCCGGTGTATTCGTCGGACGTCTTGGCGTAATTCGAGCCGCTGAATCCGGTGTGCCAGCTATCGAGCCCGGTAATTTTGTCGCCCACAAAACCGGAGTTGGTCCAACTCGGTCCCCAGAAAATCGACTGTGCGGTTACCGAGGTCAGGATTACTCCGTTATGGTAGAGCATGTTTGCGGGACGAGCGGATGGGCGGGAAAACGGGGTAAAACCCCTTGCCCAATGGATGCCGAGCCTAGGGGGTTCGGGTCTAGAGCTCAGCGAGGACAAGTCCTGCCGCTGAGTTGCTGTTTGTGCGTGCGCAATTCCAAGTACCGCGATGAGCAGAATCATTGTTACCGCGAACACTTTGTTCATGTCAGCTCCTTGATGGATTTGAAACCGCGATCTGAATTGAGGCGTTCTCACGAGCGAGATGCCGTTTAGTACCCAGCAGTACAGAGAAACAGAACCCCAAAATTAAGGAGCGGGGAAAGATCTCCCACAGTGGCAAAAAATTATTTCATGGATTGGAGAGGAGTCAAGAGGGAACAGACGTTTTGTTCCGTTTTCAGAACAAGAATCTTTCTCTCGGTCGGGAATTCCAAACATTAGATATTTCCCGCAGCCCTATGCCCCTGCGGGCATTTTCACGATCTTTTTCTGAATGGCGTAAGTGACCAACTGCGCCTTGTTGTGGATGTCGAGCTTGCGCATCAAGTTGAACTTGTGCGCCTCCACGGTTTTCACGCTCAGGCCGAGCAGGGTGGCGATCTCCTTTACCGAGTTGCCCTCGGCAATCATTTTGACCACCTCGCGTTCGCGCGGGGTGAGGGTTGAGCTGCGGGCCTGGCCGGGAGATCCATGCGAGCGGGAGCGGAAATCATCTACCAGCTTCTCGAGTACCTGGGGACTCAGATATTTGCGGCCCTGATGGACCTCGCGCACCGCGCTGAGCAGCCGCGGAGGCGGAGCGTCTTTCAGCACATATCCTGAAGCGCCAACGTCGAGACACTGCAGCAGGTACTCCTCGTCTTCATACATGGTGAGGAAGATCAGCTTGGTGCTGGGATAGTTCTTCTCGATGACCCGTGCCGCCTCGAAGCTCGACATGCCGGGCATGCCGATATCCATGAGCACGACATCGGGCCGAAGCTCGCGCACTTTTTCCAGGGCTTCCACGGCATCACGAGCTTCGCCGACGACGCGGAAATCCGGCTCGCTCTCCAGCAGCCGCCGCAGACCGTCGCGAAACAGGGTGTGATCGTCAACTACTACGCACTTAATGGACATTCGTATGCTGATGCGCCTTCAAATGACTGGTTTTAACAAGAGCATGCAATGGCTGTGCGGCGGGCCGGTGCTTGGGCGCAGGTCGTTCACGGTGATGCGGAAGTGCTCGCCGGGTTCTGCCGCTCTGTGCGCGCAGAGTTTTCTTTCGCGAAGCAGCCTCATGCGGCAGGGGCAAGATCACTCGGACTTTCGTTCCCCGTCCCCTACGAGAGCGAATCCGCAGCGTTCCTCCGAGGGCGGTGATCCGTTCCCGCATTCCTACTAAGCCGAAGGTTCGGCGCGAACCGCCATTGCGCACAAATCCCACGCCATCATCTTCCACCTGTAAACGGATGCAACCTTCTTCGAGCGCGAGACACACCTGAAAACTCCGGGCGCTCGAATGCTTCGCAATGTTGTTGAGCGCCTCCTGCACCGAACGGTACACCGCAACCTCAATTCCGTGATCCATCCCGCCGAGGGTTTCAGGGAGCACCAGGCGGGGTTTCATGCCTGTGGTGCGGCTGAGTTCCCGAGCTTCCTTGCGGATGGCAGGCAGCAGGCCCATTTCGTCCAACACACGCGGGGACAGGCGGGCGATGATGCGCCGCAGATCTCCGATGGTGCGGTCGAGCATTGCTGTAGCTTCCTGGATTTTGGCAGCGAGTTCCGGGCTGCCGCTTTCGCTTGCCACCATGCCCAAGTACAAACGCAGGACCATTAATCCCTGGCCCGCTTCGTCGTGCAACTCCCGGCTGATACGCTTCCGCTCCTCCTCTTGCGCCTGAATCAAATGGCGTGACAGGTCCGAGACCTTGACATGCTGTTCGCGCGCGGATTTTCGGCCCTTCAGGGACCTGGAGGACACTCATGCACCTCGGGAGCCAGAGGATCTACGAAAGCGGCACACAGCGCCAGGCCGGCGCAGTCGGTCGACTCTGCGGAGATTTGGACTTGAGCTCATTTTATCAAGTTCACAGCATAAGGCCAATTTTCGGCCTGGAAATCCGTGCTTACGATGCCAACCAACTCGCAAGGTTTGTACCCGCTCAAGCTTTAGCGCTCAATCGGATACAATCTCCTTTCAATGCTGCGCTATTTCACCGCCGGCGAGTCGCATGGCGAGGCGCTGGTCGCCTTTTTGTTGGGGCTTCCCAGTGGCATCAAGGTAGACCAATCCTTTGTGGACCGGGACTTGTGGAGAAGACAGCAGGGCTACGGACGCGGTGGCCGAATGAAGATCGAGCGCGACTCCGCACACATCATTTCTGGCGTGCGGAATGGAACCACCATCGGTTCGCCGGTTGCTATCTTGCTGGAAAATAAGGACTGGAGGAATTGGCAGGAGTCTCTTCCGGTGGCCGCAGGTGATCCTGCCAAACACAAGCGAGTCGCCTCGCCCCGTCCCGGACACGCCGACCTGGCGGGTGCCTTGAAATATAACTTTCCCGAGGCTCGCTACGTTCTGGAACGTGCCTCGGCTCGGGAATCCGCGGCGCGGGTGGCGATTGGCGCTGTGGCGAAATTGTTCTTGCGAGAGTTGGGAATCGAGATTCTCAGCCACGTGACTCGGGTGGGCAACGCGGCGCTTCAGACCGCGGTTACGTGGGAAGCAATTTCCGGCCTCTATCCGGCTGACGAAATCCTCTTGAACTGCGTTGACGAGAATGCCGAACAAGCCATGAAGGAAGAAGTCGATCGGGTGCTTAAGACAGGCGATTCCGTGGGCGGCGTGTTTGAGGTGGTCGCTCACAACGTTCCTCCCGGCCTGGGAACTTATGCGCAGTGGGACGAACGCCTGGACGCTCTGCTTGCGGCTGCAGTCATGTCGCTGCAGGCGGTAAAGGCGGTGGAGATCGGAGATGGGGTCAGCGCCGCCGCTTCTGCGGGTTCAACCGTGCATGATGAAATAGGTTATGAAACGCCGGGTCGGTTTGCCGGTTTCACGCGCAGCAGAAATCACGCCGGAGGCATCGAGGGCGGCGTGTCGAATGGAGAGGATATTCGCGTGCGGGGCTACCTGAAACCTATTTCCACGTTAAGGCGTCCCCTGCAGTCGGTGGACTTTGAGACCCGAGAACCGGTGAAAGCCGCGTATGAACGATCCGATGTGTGCGTGGTACCGGCAGCAGGAGTGGCCGCCGAATCCATGGTGGCGTTAACGCTGGCGCGGTGCGCTGTGGAGAAATTCGGCGGGGATTCGATGGTCGAGACGCGGCGCAATTTTGAAGGGTATCTGGAGCAGTTGAAGAACTATTAGGTTTGTAAGCTACAAGCCAGAAGCAGCTTTTTGAAAACTGACGACTAAGAACTAAATGATCTATCCCATCGTAAAGTTTGGCGATCCAGTACTGGAAACTCCCGCACAACCGGTTACCACCTTTGACGCCGAATTGAAAAAACTCGTGGAAGATATGTTTGAATCCATGTACGCGGCGCGCGGGGTCGGGCTGGCGGCGCCGCAGATCGGGATTTCCAAGCGGCTCGCAGTCATCGATATCACATTCAAAGAAGATCTGGAAGCCAAGCTCATACTAATCAATCCCGAGATCATCCACACCGAAGGAAAGCAAAAACAGAATGAAGGCTGCTTAAGTATTCCGGAATTCCGCGAGCCGGTGACGCGCGCAAATAAGGTTACTGTGCGGGCGCAGGACGTGAATGGCAAATGGTTCGAACAAACTGGCGAAGAACTGCTGGCCCGCGCCTTGCTTCATGAAACCGATCACCTGAACGGCAAGCTGTACATCAGCCACATCAGCGCGCTGAAACGTGACCTGATGAAGCGAAAAATTCGCAAGCTGATGAAAACCGGCGAGTGGTAGGTCGGACGCGGTTGCACGGGCGAGGACACCCGCGCCTCCCCCGCTTCACGTGCGATGTCTAAATCCCTCAATCTCGTTTTTTGCGGTACGCCGGGTTTCGCGGTTCCCACGCTCAGCAGACTGGTGGACAACGGTTTCAAGGTGAGCCTTGTGGTCACGCAGCCCGACAAGCGCAGCGGACGCGGTCTAGGCCTGGTGTTTTCGCCGATCAAGCAACTTGCACTCGATCTCGGACTGCCAGTTGAGCAGCCGAACAAGATCAAGAACAACGAGGCATTCCGCAGCCAGCTCAGGGAAATCAACCCGGATGCGATCATTGTGGTTGGTTACGGCCGAATTATTCCGCAATGGATGATCGACTTGCCGAAATTCGGCAATCTCAATCTGCATGCTTCGCTGCTGCCCAAATATCGGGGTGCCGCACCAATTCAGTGGGCAATCGCTAACGGAGAGAAGGCTACGGGTGTGACAACAATGCGGATTGATGCCGGGTTGGACACGGGCGACGTTCTGCTCCAGAAAGAGACCTTGATCGCACCAAGTGACACCGCTGAAACGGTGGCTCCGAAGTTGGCTGAGATGGGAGCGAATCTCATGGTGGAAACACTCCGCCAGTTACAAGGCGGTACGCTGCATGCTCAGCCGCAGGATCATTCGCAGGCCACTCTCGCGCCGCTGCTCAAGAAGGAAGATGGGCAAATGGATTTTCGATTGACCGCGCAGGAAATTTGTAATCGCTTGCGCGGATTTCAACCCTGGCCCGGCGCGTTCACCAGCTTTCGAGGCAAGAACCTGCACGTGTGGAACGCGGCTGTGCATGAACGTGATCTCCCGCCAGGCGGGCTTGTTGGGCAGGATGAAAGACTGCTCGCGGGTTGCGCCGGTGGAACTGCACTCGAGCTGCTGGAAGTTCAACTCGAAGGTAAGAAGCGAATGAAGGCGGCTGACTTCATTCACGGGTATCATCCCTACACGGGCGAAACTCTGGGCCAGTAGCTCACGCTAGAATCAGCTCCGAATATAAGCATGCCCATCTCCCCTGCCCGCACTGCCGCATTCGATATTCTGCTCAAGGTCGAGCGAGAGGCTGCATATGCCTCCGACATGTTGCACTCGCCGGCTTACGAACAACTCTCCTCACAGGATCACGGGCTCACAACCGAATTGGTAATGGGCGTCCTGCGTTGGCGTTCGTTACTGGATGCGGAGATCGAACGCTTCTCATCTCAAAAACTGCAAAAACTTGACCTTGAGGTGCTGATCGCGCTGCGGATCGCTGCCTATCAGATGCTTGCCTTGGATCGGGTGCCTGCGCGTGCCGCCGTCAACGAAAGCGTAGACCTCGTGAAGCGAGCCAAGAAGCGCTCAGCCGCAACTTTTGTCAACGCTCTACTCCGGAAAATCAGCGATCATACTGACTGGACACAGGACTTTCGGAAAGCGTTTACAGAACTCCGCAACGCACTGGAGGATGATTCCGAGCCAAAATCAACTGTCGTCATCCTACCCCAAGGCCCAACTCCACAGGGGTTGCATTCCATTGCCAATCGCTACGCTCATCCATGGTGGTTGGTCGAGCGCTGGATCAACCAATACGGCTGGCAACGCGCACGTGAAATCTGCCGCTATGACCAGCAAGTGCCGGCAACCGCCATTCGGGTTCCCGATGCCGCTACTGAAGCCGAATTGGAGAAGGCTGGCGTAATTCTTCTTAATGGGGCGTTGCTGAAAAGCGCCGGACGAGTGGGAAAAGGCGACCTCACCCGAGCATCGGTATTTCGCGAGGGCCGCGTAGTCATTCAGGACGAAGCGTCGCAGTTAATCGCCGTTCTTCTGGGGCAGGGAGAAAAGATACTCGATTGCTGCGCGGCCCCCGGTGGCAAAACGCGAGTTATCGCTGAACGTAATCCGGATGCCGCCGTTGTGGCGGTGGAACTACACCCGCATCGAGCGCGCCTTTTGCAAAGGCGATTGCCGATCAAGAATGTAGAAGTGATCACCGCAGACATTCGCAACCTGGGACGCGACTCAACATTCGACCGCGTACTTGCCGACGTGCCCTGCTCGGGTACAGGAACGTTGGCGCGCCATCCGGAGATCAAGTGGCGGCTGAAATTGGAAGACTTGCGCGATCTGCAATCCCTACAGGTCGCGATACTCCGGTCTGCGATGAGCTACGTCTCTCCCGGCGGAAGATTGTTGTACTCAACGTGTTCGTTAGAGACAGAAGAAAATGAGAGTGTGATCGAGCAAGTGCTGGCTAACAATCCGGCATTCCAGGTGATCGACGCCGGAAGTGAACTTGAGCGGTTACGTGGCAGTGGCGAGCTGGTATGGGACGATATCGGCTCGCTGACCAGCGGTCCCTATGTGCGAACCATTCCCGGGGTGCATCCCTGCGACGGTTTCTTCGCTGCAATGTTGGAAAAGGTGTGAAAGAGATTACCGTACCTCAAGGTTGACCGGGCTTCCCGTAATCACTTTTTGTCCAGCTGCAGGATCTTGTGAAACGACTATGCTCGTCGGGGAAGAAAGATTCGGTTGAGGAAATACGGCGGCAGAGAGACTATTTACCGGCGGCTCGGCGGCTGCCGTAACCGTTCCTAATCGCATGCCGGCGTCCTGCAATGCCTGAGTGACGCTGCCAAGAGGCTGTCCGACAAAACTGGGCATCACAAATGCCTGCGGCGGGGCAGCCTGGGTCACAAGCAAACTGATTTTGGGTGCGGACACGCCGCTCGCGTTTGGCGGCGGACTTTGCGCGAGCACCTGGTCGGCAGGCGTACCCGAAATATTCATCAGCGCAATTGCTCCCAGTTCAAGACCGCGGCGGCGAATGTTGATCTCGGCGGCTCGTTCGCTTTCACCCAGAACATTGGGAATCTGTACGCGCTGCGGACCCAGGCTCTCCGCCACACGGACTTGCCAACCTCGTCTCACCGGCGTTCCGGCAGGGGGAAGCTGCGAAAGAATCCGCCCCTCGGGCACGCTGGGACTGTAGTATTGGCGCTCTACCTCGACCAGCAATCCACTCTCCTCGCCCATTCTTCGCGCCTCGGCGGGCGTTTTGCCCACAACATTGATGACAGCGACCTCACGCCCGTGAATGGCGAAGCGCATTGCAGTCAGCGCCGACACTAACGCGACCACGAGCAAAAGGAGCGCGAGGAGCGCCAGCCGGATAAATGATTTCATCAGTGTTAGCCTTCGATTATAGCGTTGCACTCCGTGCGAGCATTAGACGCTCAGCTCAACGACCGTTGCTCCCGCGCCACCTTCATTCTGTGGTGGTTCGGTGACGGAGACTACGTGTGGATGCTTTTGAAGATATTGCCGCAACGCCTTGCGGAGGATTCCCATACCGCTGCCATGGACCACACGGACTCGCGGTAATCCCGCCAGGAAAGCGCGATCTACGAACTTCTCGACTTCCTGCGTTGCATCGTCGACGGTGCGACCGATGACGTTGATCTCGCCGGGCACGTTGGCGTCTTCTTTCGCCAGCGACACGGAAATTCCCTGGGCGCGCGCGGCTTTCAGCGGGGAGTCGCCGGCGTGGACGATGACTTCCGCGATGTCGTCGCGGGCAATCTTCATCTTCATCGCGCCGACTTCGACTTCGAAAGCGTTGTCGCCGATTTTGCGGGTGACGCGGGCGGGGCGGCCGACCGACTTTAACTTGACGGTGTCTCCCTCGGAGATGTGCTTGACGAGTTGCGGCTGCGCGTTGGGATCTCCGCGGTCGGCTCGGGTGGCGTGGGCGACGACTGTGGAGTCGAACTGCTCGCGAAATTCTCGGCGCACCTTGGCGATGCGGCGCTCGGCGTCTTTTGAGAGTTTTTGCGCGGCTCGATCCTGGATGGCATTGACTGCTTCGCGGGCGTGATACTCGAAATCGCGCACCACACTTTCGAGCTTCTTCTCCATTTCGCGGACTTTATTTTGCTGTTCTTTGCGGCCTTCGTTGGCCAAGAGTACTTTTTCTTTTTCTACTTCTTCTTCGCGAGTTCGCAGGTGGAGGCGTTCGGTTTCGGCTTGACGTAATTCCTGATGCAGGCGATCGAGAAATTGACCGACGTCTCGCGCTTGCGATCCAAGGCGAGAGCGGGCGGCTTCGATAATCGTGGGATTCAATCCCAAGCGTTTGGCAATGTTGATGCCGGCGGAGGCTCCGGGCACACCGAGTTTGAGCTCGTAGGTGGGCTGGAGCGTGGCTTCGTCGAAACCCACGGCAGCGTTTACTACTCCGTCGGTGTTGGCGCCGTAGACTTTGAGCGAGGTGTGGTGGGTCGAGATGATGGTGATGCAGCCGATTCGGCGAAAGTGTTCTGCGATCGCGACGGCGAGGGCAGCGCCTTCTTCGGGATCAGTGGCCGAGCCCAGTTCGTCGAGCAAGACGAGCGAGTGCGGCGTGGCGGTGCGCGAGATGAAATCGATATTGGTGACGTGCGCGGAGAACGTGGACAGGTTTTGCTCGATCGACTGGTAGTCGCCAATATCTGCGAGCACAGCGTCGAATAAAGGGAAGTTGGCGCGATCGGCTGGGACTGGGATTCCGGCCTGGGCCATTAGAGCAAGCAGGCCGACAGTTTTCAGGGCGACGGTTTTGCCTCCGGTATTGGGACCGGTAATAACCAGTTCCCGGCGCGCGCCTTCGAGTTCGATGCTGACGGGAACGACTTGCCCGCCTTTGGCCCTCAGATTTCGGTCGAGCAGCGGGTGGCGGGCGTTGTGCAGGATGAGGCGCGTTTTATCGTCCTCTTCGCCCACCCTGACCGCAACACAGTTGTAGTCTTCGGCGAACCTGGCTTTGGCAAACTGCAACTCCAGTTCCCCGAGGACATCCACTGCTGTGCGAATGGCGTCAGCATTCTCGGCGATGCGGCGCGTCATTTCCAGCAGGATGCGGTGAACTTCGGACTGTTCTTCTTCCAGCAGGCGCACCAGTTCATTGTTCTGCTCGATGGTTTCGAGAGGTTCCACGAAAACGGTTTGTCCACTGGAACTGGCACCGTGGACAACGCCCTGAACGCGGCGTTTCTGCTCGGCTTTGATAGGGATGACGAATCTCTCGCCGCGAATGGTGACCAGTTCGTCCTGGACCGCGCCTCCTTCGGACAAACGGCGCAGATAGCTTCGCAGCGACTCCTGAATGAGACGCTTCTGACGTTCGATCTCGCGGCGGATGCGAGCGAGTTCCGGTGAGGCGCGGTCTTCCAGAGTTCCGTCGGGGAGGACCTTTTTGCGGAATGTACGGAGAAATTCTGTGAAGTCAATGATCGCGCCGGACAACTCAGCTACCGAGGTCCAGGCAATTTTCATGGCAGCGGGCGGGCTGAGCGCGATCTCACGCCACTCGGCGGCACGATCGACGAGCAGAATGATGTCACGAATTTCCGTAGTGTCGAGGGCAGCGCCGCTGATTCGGGATTTCTCTATCAGCTTGCCGATTTCCAGCAGACCGGAAAAGTCGAAGCGGCCTCCTACGCGCCGAAACTCGCGGATTTCACGGGTGAGCTGATGCTGATTGACAATCCAATTTGCGTCGGTCGAAGGAACCAGGCCTGCAACTCCTTGCTGTCCGAGGGGCGAAACTGCGTATCCGCGCAGCAGATCGCGAAGCGAATCGAATTCCAGCACGCGGGCGCTGGCGTGAAGAAGAGGCAGGGGCGACATCGAAATTCATGTTACAGGAACAGAAACCGTGTATGCAGCGGCAAAGAAAGGGTGCTGCCGCGCTTGTGCTGAAGGCAGGCCTGTCGCCGCAACTCGGGGCTACATCAGGATTGATTTCTAGCGAGTGGTGCCGGCTGCCAGGGGGCGTTCCGTGGCTGGAAGCTGATCCTTGGAGGATCGGGTCTCATAGATATCCTCGACGCGTTGCATCAGCACAGCCGCGAGCAACAGGGCGCAGCCGCCGATCATGACGACCGCCAGACGAACGTCAATTGATGCGGGCAGGCGCGGGCTGAGGAAGTTGACGACCCGATTGAAGAGTGCGCCGGCGATGATCTCAGGAATCACGATAAAGAAATTGAAAATCCCCATGTAGACACCGATATTGGCGCTGGGCAGCGACTCCACCAGGATCGCGTAAGGCATGGCGAGAATGCTGGCCCACGCGATACCAACGCCAATCATCGCGGCGATGAGCCACCAGCGATCATGAATCAGAGCGACTGAAGGAAGGCCGACGCCTCCGCAGGCCAAGCACAGCGAGTGTGTCGACTTGCGGCCGATCCGGTTCGCCAAGCGGGGCAGAGCAAAAGAGAAGACAAATGTCACCGCGGAATAAACGGCAAAGCAGACGCCTCCCCACTTGATGCCCTCTGTATAGCCGGAGTCCTGCGGGCCGGCCGCATGGAAGACACTGCGCGCAATAGCCACGCCGAAAAACAGCCACATACAGAACAGGCCGAGCCAGCTGCAGAACTGCACGGGTGCGAGCTGGCGCATGGTTTTCGGCATGTTGCGTATGCAAGCGACGATTTCGCGGAAATTCTGGGCAAGTCCGCGGTGCTCAGACTTCCGCCGTTGAAAGGCATCCATCTCATCGGGCGGATATTCTTTCGTCGTCAGGACCGTATACAAGACCGCAGCAAAGAATACCGCTGCGCCGAGATAGAAAGACAGGCGGATGCTGTAGGGAATGGCTGACGATGCGCCTCCCTTGTCACTCAGCCCAAGCCAGTGAGTCAGTACGTAGGGCAGCACCGAGGCGAACACCGCGCCCAGCCCGATAAAGAAACTTTGCGTGGCAAAGCCCGACGTTCGTTGATCGGGGGGAAGCAGATCGGCTACGAATGCGCGGAACGGCTCCATGCTGATGTTGATGGAGGCATCGAGAATCCAGAGTAAGCCCGCGGCCATCCACAATGCGGAACTGCGTGGCATCAAAATCAGTGCGGCTGAACTGAGGATGGCGCCAGCCAGGAAATACGGTCGCCTGCGGCCTAACCTTCCCCAAGTACGATCGCTGGCGTGGCCGATGATCGGCTGCACGATCAGCCCGGTCAGCGGGGCGGCGAGCCAGAGATAGGCGATCTGATCAGCATGCGCCCCCAGGTATTCATAGATAGCGCTCATGTTGGCCATCTGCAGGCCCCAGCCAAACTGGATCCCGAGAAAGCCGAAGCTCATGTTCCAAATCTGCCAGAAGGTACGGCGTGGCTTTTGCATGAGAGTCCCGTCGCGGGATCAGCCGATCATACATTAGCGTAGTTCGAGCGGCGGAAACCGGGGTGGGCATGCGACCGGACACGATTGCACGGGGCGGGGACGCCCCGCCTCCCGGCATCTTGAAGGAAAGTGCGATCCTCACTGCACCTGCAAGCTGTCGAGCATCTTCGCGTAGGTTGGCCGCAAGCGGCCGAAATCATTCTCCGGAGCTATGAAAATCAGGTAGTACAAGCCTTGCTGAGCCTGCGAAGATGGCAGGGTCACGAGCCAATCGTGCTCTTGCAGCGGTTGCCCATTACGTCGCACGGGGGACACACCGATCAAATCCACTGACCGGCCCTGGATTCCATTGACCGTAATACGCTGCGGATTTCCTTCAACGCGCAAGTTGGGATTGGACTGCTGTAGAGAGCGGATGAGGTCGTCGGTAGCCTGGTCGAGCGTGCTGGCATTCTGGTCTTGACCGCTGCCGATGACCCCGCCATAGGCAATCGCGTCCTGGGAAGCACCGGATGGAGGGGCGATGGTCAAGCCGTTTTGTCCTCGAAACACCTGCCAGTTTTCCGGATAGGCGATGCTGAGTCCGTTTTCATTCAGGCGCTTGAAATTGCTGCTGGGTCGGATGTCTTCATAGGAGACATTGACCACATTGCCGGAAGGAGCCTGGCTATCGGCTTGAGTGCCTGCCGCAGCGATCTGAGGCGGAATGGCGTTATTCTTTCTGTTTTGTTGAGCCCAAAGTCCCTGCTTGGCGCCGTTTGCGATCTCCTGCGCAGTGTAAGCTTTGATCGAACTGGTGCGCTGTTTTGCCTGGGCGAAATACTGATCATTTGACTGATAGTTCTTGTGCGGCCAGTCGCGAATTTCCTTTTCGACGGCAGCTACGCGGTTTCCGGGATTGGGGTGATCGCTCAGGAATTGCGGGCCTCCAGCACCACCTTGCTTCTCCAGCTTCTGGAAGAACTCCGCCATGGCTCTGGGATCGTAGCTTGCCTTCCACATGATGATGGCGCCGACGGCGTCGGCTTGGGCCTCATCTTCGCGGGAATATTTCATGCTGAGCAGGCCGCCCGCCATCTGCCCTCCGATGCTGGCAATGGCACCGCCAACACCCCCCAGGACCTGGCCCGCGATCTGTCCCAAGCCGGAGAGAATGCTGGGAAGGGTGCTCTTGCGCATTTGTTTGGCCGAGTGTTGCATATAGACGTGCGACATCTCGTGGGCCATGACGCCGGCAAGTTCGGCTTCATTGTCGGCGGCAGTAATGGTTCCTAGATTGATGAAAATGGGGCCGCCCGGAAGTGCGAAAGCATTGATTTCCTTCTGCTGCACCACGTGGAACTGGTATGGCCAGGAGTATTGCTGGGGAATCACTTTCTGCAGCTTCTTGCCGAGCTGCTGAACATACTGCGAGACAGGGTCGGAGTCCGGGAGCACGGGCATCTGCTTGTAGACCTCGGCCGCTACCTTCAACCCGAGTTGTTCCTGCTCCTGCTTCGATATACCAACATTGCCCGGGTTGGGGAGTTCCGGACCTCGGGTCACTGCCAGCAACCATGTTTGCTGGGAGACAAGCAAGGCGAGCAAGAGCGCCAGCCCGCGCGGCGCGATATTACAGTGTTTCATTTTTCTTTCGTCTCCTGACGAATTGACCTGCAGCTACCAACCAAACCGCGCAGGGAGATTGTACGATGCCGGAGAAGACTCCCCGGATGGCTAGGCCTGCAGACGTCTCCTGACATCCTATATTTAGATGCGCCTGGCTCCTGCTTCGCTATTGCAACTCTCAGTTGGAAACTCGAAACTAGTTGTCGATGAAAGCGATCGCGGTAATTCCTGCCCGGCTCGGCTCGACACGCCTGGCCCGCAAAATGTTGCGGGAAATTGCCGGGCAACCTTTGATTGGGCGTGTGTACCAAGGTGTTCGGGCCTCCACCCAACTGGAGGATGTGATCATCGCCACCGACTCCGAGGAGATCTTGCAGGTTTGCCGGCAAAATGGCTGGCAGGCGCAGATGACGTCGGCGTCTCACCGCAGCGGCAGCGAACGTGTGCACGAGATTTCGAATCTGGTCGCGGCGGATGTTTACATCAACGTTCAGGGCGACGAGGTAATGGTCAGGGCAGAGCATATTGCATCATTGCTTGACGTGATGAGAGATCCGGGAGTTCAGGTCGGGACGCTGAAGACTCCGGCAGCAGCGCACGACGTTGACAATCCGAATGCAGTGAAAGTGGTGACCGATGCGGCTGGGCGGGCGCTCTATTTTTCGCGTACTACGATTCCCTATGACCGCGACGGAGTGCACCCGCCTTACTTCAAGCACCTCGGCATGTACGCCTATCGCAAGCCAGCGCTGGATCGTTTTGTTTCTCTGCCGGAGTCGCCGCTGGAGCTGAGCGAGCGTTTGGAGCAGTTGAGATTTTTGGAAAATGGCATTCCGATCCATGTGGCGGAAACGCCGTTCGACTCGGTGGGCGTGGATACGGAAGAAGATTTGAAGAAAGCCGAAGAGCTATTGCGGGGGCGCTGAGCTATCGGGATTATGCGGGGCGCATGCTGGTCCAGGCTTCGGCCGCTTGCACACGTTTTGCAATTGCCGGATGCGAATGGAAAAACCACTCCACCCATCGGGAAGGGGTACGCTCCGCCAGATTCTGGTCAGCAAGCTTGTTCATGGAAGAAATGAAAGGTCCAACGCTGGCGATAGACTGGAAAGCATAGCGGTCAGCCTGGCGCTCGTTGAAACGAGAGTAGGCATTGAGCGCAGGCAAGACCAGGAACGAAAGCACGGTCGAAACCAATAGCAGCAGCGGCAAGTTGGCGAAATCGGAGAGTGTTTCAAAGATGTGCCAGCGGTCGACTGCATAGTGAAGCACCCAGTTCGCCGCCCAAAATCCGATAAACGTGATTGCGGCTTGCGTCAGGATGCTCTTAAAGATGTGGCGGTGAACGTGGTGGCCTAGTTCGTGCGCTAGTACGGCTTCGATTTCGTCAGGTGAATAGTTTTCCAGCAGAGTATCCGCAAGAATGATTCTTCGTGTGTTACCCAACCCGGTGAGAGCCGCGTTCGCCTTCTTACTTTTTTCCGACAGCTTCCATTTGTAGACACCACGAACGCGGGTTCCGGCCCGTTCACTCAGACGCACGAGACGTTGCTTGAGTTCTTCGTTCTCCAGCGGCTCGAACTTGTAAAAAATCGGAAACAGAACTACCGGAGCTAGCTGTGCGAGCAGCACGAACAAGCCCAGGAAAACCGCCCAGGCGATGATCCACCAATGTTGCGGAACTTGCCGAATGAAGAAGTACAGCAACTCGGCAACAATGACCGCCAGTACTAGTCCCACCAAAAATCCTTTGACTTCATCCCACACCCAGGAACGGAACTTCAAATTGGAAAGCTGGAAGCGGTGCTCAAGGCGGAATCCGTAGTAGTCGAAGCCAAGTCCCAGGATTTTTCCCAGGAACATTAGCATCACGACGTACAAAAATACAGCAAAGGTGTAGTGCTGAAGGGCACCGCGATAAGCGATGTCGCGGAGGGTGCCGCTCCAGCCCGTGACCAGTAATACCAGCAGCATGACCAGGCCGAGCACGAAGTCGGCGATGCCGAGCCGCCGCCGGATGCGGTTGTAACGCCGCACCTCGGGGGAGTCGGCAGGAGTTGTCGCTGTAGTACCCACAAAGCTCATGGATTTGCTTGAAACTGATTATCGCTTAATTCGAGGGCTGCATGCACCGATTCAACATAAGAACGTTACGAATGCTCGAATTCTAATGTCGTACGAACGATTCGGCGCTCGCGAGAATCTCGTTGACCAGTTCGGGCGATGCTGCTTCAGCATAGACGCGCAACAGCGGCTCGGTCCCGGAGGCGCGGAACAGCACCCAGGCATCGGCGCCGTTGCCATTCGTAGGCGCGTCGAGGAAAAACTTGATACCGTCAAGACCTTCTTCGCGAGACACGCCGTAGCGGCCAAGTCTTCTCGTCTGCTCGGAGCGAGCGCGGTGAATGGCGCTTTGCTTGACGTTTTCGGGGATGTGCATGTCGCGACGGCCGTAGTAGTGTGGGCCGTATTCACGCTGCAAATCGGCGACAAGCTTGCCCAGCGGCTTGCCTTCCTCCGCCATCACGTTGGCGAGCAGCAGCGCGTTGAGAATGCCGTCACGTTCCGGCAGAAAGCGCGAATAGCCGATGCCACCCGATTCCTCGCCGCCGATTACGATTTCGCGCTCCATCATGAGATCGGCAATGTGTTTGAAGCCGATGGGACATTCATTCACCTTGCGCCCATAGCGGGCCGCAATGCGATCCACCATGCGAGTGGTGTTGAAGGCGCGAACCACTTCTCCCGGCCATTTCTTGCGTTCCAGCAGCCATTGCAGCAGCACAGAGAAAATTTTGTGCGAGTCGACGAAGCTGCCGTCTTCGGCGACGGCTCCGATGCGGTCGGCGTCACCGTCGGTCGCGAAGCCCGCGTGACTGCCCTCTCTGATAACCGTTTGCTGCAGCATCGCGACGTGCGGTTCAATCGGTTCGGGATTTATCCCGGGGAATAGAGGATTTAATTCCTGACGGATGGCCACGTAGTGAATGCCGTGGTCTTCGAAAATTCTGGCCAGCACGCCACGGCCGGAGCCGTGCATAGCGTCGATGGCGAACTTGAAGTTGGCTTTGGTAATCAGGTTGAGATCGGCGAAGCGGCAGATTGCTGCGATGTACGCGTCCTTGAGATCAACTTCCTCGATGGCCGCCTTCTGTCCATTGGGCATGGCGCCGGCACGAAGCTCGTCTTCGATCACTTTCATAATGGCAGGGGTGGCCGAGCCGCCAAATCTGGCTTTAAATTTCACGCCATTCCAATTCCATGGATTATGACTGGAGGTGATAACCACTCCTCCAGCGGCATTCCGGTTTTTGACGGCGTAGGATATCGCCGGCGTTGGGGTGTAGTCGTTCGCCAGAAAGACTGGAATACCCGCTCCCGCGAGTGTCTCAGCGGCGACGCGGGCAGCGCGCTGCGAGGCAAAGCGAGTGTCGTAGCCGACGATCACGCCGCGCGCCGAGTCTTCATGATTGAGAACATAGGAGGCAATCGCGCCGGCGACGCGACGCACATTGTCGAAAGTGAAGTCGTCGGCGATCACACCGCGCCAGCCGTCAGTGCCGAATTTGATTTCAGGCATGAGGTTTTAGGTCTCAGGGGTCAGGTTTCGAGTTCCAGTTTTCGAGAGAGGTCGGGAACCTGAAACTAGGTTAGCTTTGTCATCTTTTTTTCGTCCAGATACTTTACGATCTTGCCCACATCCTGCGCCTGATCGCGGGTGGTGATCAGCAGGGCATCATCAGTTTCAACCACGACCAAATCGCGCACCCCGACGGCAGCTACGAATTTTCCCGGAGCATGAATGTAGTTGCCTTCCGAGTTCAGGGTGAAGATGCCCTCGCCTGTGACTAAGTTGCCATCCGCGGGCTGTTGGCGCGAAACATGGTGCTCGTGCAATGCCGTCCATGAGCCCAGATCGTTCCAGCCGAAGTCAGCGGGTAGGCAAATGATGTTCGAAGCGTGCTCTCCCTTGGCCGAGCGCGGCTCAAGAACCGCATAGTCGATGCTGATGTTTTCACACTTGGGATAGAGCCGGTGAAACGTGCTGGTGAAGTTGCGAGTGCCGAACGCATCGGCGATGCGTTGCAGCAGCGGCGCAGTTTTCGACAGATGTTCGCGCAGGGCATTGGCCAGGGTGCGCGCGTTCCACAAAAACATCCCGCTGTTCCAGAAGTAATTTCCCGCGGCCAGAAAACCCGCGGCGCGCTCGGCATCGGGCTTCTCGGTGAATCGCCGGACGCGCTGCGCCGCGCCCTGGAAGGGAGCTCCGCCTTCGATGTAGCCGTATCCAGTCTCCGGGCGCGTTGGCCGAATGCCCAGAACAACAATGTTTTCTCCCGCAGCTGCGATTTCAATTCCTTTGCGCAGCACTCGGCGATATTCCTCCTGATCGCCGATGACGTGATCCGAAGGGAACATGCCGATGACCGCGCCAGGGTCGCTGTTCATCAGTATGAACGCTGCGAGTCCGATAGCTGGAGCTGTGTTTCGACCGACTGGCTCGGCAATGATTTGGGCTTTCGCCAGGCGTGGCAATTGCCGTGAAATCTCTCGGCTTAGATCTTCGTTGGTAATCACCCAGAAGCGTTTGGCCGGGGCAAGCGGAAGAAGACGAGAGACGGTCTGTTGGATCATCGTCTGCTTGCCATCAAGCGCGAGCAGTTGCTTGGCACGGCGTTTGCGGCTCAACGGCCAAAAGCGTGTGCCGCGACCTCCAGCGAGGATGACGGGATAGAAGTTGGACTTAGCCATGGATGCTAGGCAACTCTTGTCGCCGGCTCGGGCAGCTCTCCCCCTGGGACGTACGCTTTCAGCATCTCCAGCGACCACTGCGGGCGGACGTTGAATCCCTCAAGAGACGCGGGTACAACGATGGCATCCCCTTTGGCCAAAGTAACTGGATCCGTGCCCCGCACTTCCAGCACGCCGCAACCCTCGACCGCGACCAGAATCTGCACGGAGTCCTTGCCGTACTGGTCTGTGGTTCGGAATTCCTGCGGATCTTTTATTTCAAACTTTTCGACCACAAAGTTAGGCGCCGCAATCAGCGGCGCGCGGCGATTGTGTGTCCCATTTATTTCCGATGGCGCGGCACGAATCACCTTGCCTGAAGCAACTTTCTCTTTTACCGCAGCCAGCCCCTGTTGCAGATGGAGCTCTCTCGGGCGCCCATAATCATACAAGCGGTAGGTGGTATCGGACTGCTGCTGGGTTTCTACCAGCACCGAGCCGGGACCTAGCGTATGCACGGTGCCTCCGGCGACGTAAATCATGTCTCCGGCAAAGATGCTGATCCAGTTCAACAGTTCTTCCGCGCGATTCTCGCGGATGGACTTTTCAAATTCCGTTCGCGTCACTCCCGGCTTCAAACCCAGCGCTATCTGCGAACCGGGCTTGGCATGAGCCACGTACCAACACTCCGTCTTGCCGCAGGGCTCTCCAATGGCACGCGCCATTTCATCGTCAGGATGCACCTGCACCGACAGTTTGTCATGCGGGAAGAGAAATTTCAGCAGCAGAGGAAAACGGTTGGGGTCACGTGCGGCGTTGCCGGTTAGCGCCGCTCCAAATTGCGCGCTTAGTTCGGCAAGTGATTTCCCTTGCAAAGACCCGTTGGCCACTTTGCAGTGATCGCCAGTCAGCCATGACTCGCCGATCTTCTCCGCAAAGCGATGATTGGGATAAATGGGCGACAAGTCCAGCGTACCCCAGGGACGCGGGTCGAACAGCGGCGACATTAGAAATGGATACAGTTCACTCATGACGTCAAGAGGAGAGGACAGCCATTCATCGCGAAAGAGCAGTCGCTGGCACTGCGCTTAGAAGCCAGAGGCTGCCTGAAAAGAATCCCTCCGAACCCAGAGTTTCTCCGCAGCCTTCTTCTCTCCGCGGCCCTCTAGAGAGCCGTCAGGAACTTGCGCATACGCTCCAGACCCCGGTCGAGCTCGGCAATTGATGTAGCGTAGGAAACGCGGATATGGTCGCGGGTTCCGAAGCCTTCTCCCGGAACCGTGGCGACATGGGCCTCACGCAACAATTTCCCAGCCAGGTCCGAAGCTGATTTTATCGCGCTGCGGCCAAAGAACATGGATACGTTCGGGTAAGCATAGAAAGCGCCTTCCGGCATCGTGCACTTCACCCCAGGGATGGAGCGCAGTCCCTTCACTACATGGTCGCGGAGCTTGATGTAATCCAGCCGCATGTCTTCCACGCATTGCTGCTGCCCTTTCAGCGCCGCTACTGCGGCTTTCTGCACGATCGATGTCGGGTTCGACGTGGACTGGCTTTGCAGCTTCTGCATCGCGCCGGCGATTTGCGACGGAGCCAATGCGAAGCCTAACCGCCAGCCAGTCATAGCATATGTTTTCGAAAGCGAACCGACAATTACCATGCGCTCGCGATATTCCCGCAGCGAACCTATGGAGAAGCGCTGCCCGGTGTAGTTCAGATACACGTAGCATTCGTCTGAGATCACCCAGATCCCGCGCTGTGCAGCCAGCCGAACGACTTCCCGCAAATCCTCCGGCGACATTACCGCGCCCGAAGGATTGGAAGGTGAATTCAGAATGATCAGCTTGGTCCGCGGCGTCACCAGGCGTTCGATCATTTGAGCGGTTACGCGGAAGCCCTGCTCTTCGTCCGTCTCCAGCAATACGCAGGCGCCGCCGGCGTAGCGCACGATGTCCTTGAACGAGACCCAATACGGCACCGGCAAGATGACTTCGTCGCCGTGATCCACCAGTACCTGGATGGCATTGAAGAGTGCGTGCTTTCCGCCAACCGAAGCAATGGCTTCCTCGCGGCGGTAGTCCGAATCGAAGTCGACTGCATGCCGATGAACGATTGCATCGCGCAATTCGGGCGTGCCGCCCACCGCCGTGTATTTGGTGAAATTATTGCGGATGGCGAGAATGGCAGCATCCTTGATGTGCTCCGGCGTGGCGAAATGCGGCTCACCGGCGCCAAAGTCCACCACGTCGATGCCCTGCTGGCGCAGCTTGTCGGCTTCGGCCACAACGGCCATAGTGGCGGAGGGTTCGATGCGATTGATTCTGTCGGTCAGTTTCACTGCCGGGGTAGCTTCTGTGACTGGGGTCATCGTCTGCCTGCCTTCGGTTTTCGGACGTCTTTCAGCTTAATTGCAGGATCGAGTTTTTCGCGCACGCGCTGTTCGACCATTTCTGGCACCAGATCTTTGATCGAGCCTCCGAGTTGCGCCACCTCGCGCACCAGTCGCGAGCTGATGTACGAATACTGCTCCGCCGGCATCATGAACACGGTTTCGAGCTCGGGATGAAGTTTTCGGTTCATCAGGGCCATCTGCAGTTCGTATTCGTAGTCGCTGATGGCGCGAATGCCACGAAGTATCGCGCCGGCATTTACCCGGATCGCGTAGTCAACGGTTAATCCATCGAAAGTATCCACCTGCACATTCTTGAAGTCGGCGGTGAGATTCTCCAGCATGAGGCGCCGCTCGGCAACGCTGAAAAGGGGCAACTTCTCTGCGTTACGCAGAATCGCGACTATCAGCTCGTCGAAGATCTTGCTGCCGCGGGCGATCAGATCCAGATGCCCGTTAGTCGGCGGATCAAACGAACCGGGATAGATCGCGGTAACTTTTTTCAATGGTCCTCGACATCGGGCAACACGGGATAGGCTGGAGTACAAACGATTCTAGACGGTGAGTAAAGGGATGGCAACGAGGGAACGGCCGCGGATCTTAATGCCACCGCTCGACAACCGCTCGATGTATGAGTCATCGGTCGTCAGCCAGCACTCTTCAGCCGGCCAACGACCAACGACAAACAGCTAGCGACTGAACCTACCGCTTCACTGCCGGCACTTTCGCCGCTTCCGGTGCGCTCGGCATGGTTGCCACCTTTGACCCCTGGGCGGCAGCAGCTTGGGCTTGCGCTGCTGGCTGAGGTGTAGCGGGTATCAATCCCAAGGCCTTGCGGACCTCAGCCTCCAGTTTGGCCATCGTATCTTTGTTTTCCTTGAGGAATGCACGCGCGTTCTCGCGCCCCTGGCCGATGCGTTCGCCCTTGTAGCTGAACCAGGCGCCGGATTTTTCCAGAAGGTTGTTGTTTACTGCGATATCGAGCAGATCGCCTTCGCGTGAAATGCCCTCACCGTAGAGGATGTCAAACTCGGATTCGCGGAACGGCGCGGCCACCTTGTTCTTCACCACTTTGACCCTGGTTCGCGAGCCAGTCACCACATCGCCGTCTTTGATGGCGGCAATGCGGCGAATATCGATTCGCACCGACGAATAGAACTTAAGCGCGCGTCCGCCGGTGGTGGTTTCGGGGTTGCCGAACATAACGCCGATTTTTTCGCGAATCTGATTGATGAAGATCAGGCAGGTGCGCGACTTGGAGACGATGCCGGTCAGTTTGCGCAGCGCCTGCGACATCAGACGGGCCTGCAGGCCCATGTGGCTGTCGCCCATCTCGCCATCGAGCTCGGCCTTGGGAACCAATGCTGCGACCGAGTCCACTACCAATACATCAATTGCGCCTGAGCGGACCAACTGCTCGGCGATTTCAAGCGCCTGCTCGCCGTAATCCGGCTGCGAAACCAGCAGGTTATCCACGTCCACACCGAGTTTTTTGGCGTAGCCGGGATCGAGCGCGTGTTCGGCGTCCACAAACGCCGCCATGCCTCCAGCTTTCTGTGCTTCTGCGATCACTTGCAGGGCGATGGTAGTTTTGCCGGAAGATTCCGGCCCAAAGATTTCGACTACCCGGCCGCGCGGGAAGCCGCCCACGCCAAGCGCGGCATCGAATGAAATTGCGCCCGTGGAAATGACGGAAATGGGCACGATGGCTTCTTTCTGTCCCAACCGCATGATCGAGCCCTTGCCAAACTGTTTTTCGATCTGGGCAAACGCCAGATCAATTGCTTTGGTGCGTTCGTCGGCCATATGAGTGCTGACACTCCTCCGAAAGATTAGGGCATGGGAAACCCTGCTAGCCTACACCTGCGGGCTGGATGTCGTAAGTGCTGGCCGTCACAATGTTGTGGAAAGAATAGCACGGTAGGGCGAATTAAAAGCGAATAAATATTGCTCCCCATGGACTAAGGATGTTCGTTCGTCGTGCCTTCCATGTTCCTTCGCTGCGGAGGCACAAGGTCCAACAGCCCCTCGCAAAACTCATGCCTTCTTGGTTCCCGGGTTTCCCAAACAGAATTCCCGAACTATTTTTCCTTGGGAAAAGCAGCTACTTAGCTTACAATTCGCCGCATCGGAACAAACCTGCCAGATTTCGTCCACTGCGGCAGTGCGTCCCGGTATTCAGAACCAAATACCGCATCTCGAAGGAGAGTTCAGGAATATGAAGAAGCTGCTAACGCTGGTGTTTGCGGTTGCCCTTGCTTTCTCGTTGTCTTCGGTGTCGTTCGCCCAGGACGCGCCGGCCATGGATAAAGACAAGAAGGAAATGAAGAA
>Ga0070697_100000695_pt1 | contig 25189 bp, 19 predicted proteins | sample KBSK1501metaG_FD_65475 | JGI IMG/M metagenome (GOLD analysis project Ga0070697, IMG submission 65475) | Corn, switchgrass and miscanthus rhizosphere microbial communities from Kellogg Biological Station, Michigan, USA - KBS K1-50-1 metaG | ecosystem: Host-associated > Plants > Roots >...
CGCAACTGTTCGCGCGCGTCCTCGGGATGGCGATACGCGCGGCGCGGCAATGGCGTGGAGGGATTTGACACGCGAGCGATGTCGGAATCGCAGACGAGCGGCAGGATCGGATGGTAGAACGGCGTGGTACTAAGCTCGATTTGCCCGCGCCCGGCAGCTTCACGATAAATCGGCAGCACCAGTTTCAGGAATTCCAATTGTTTTTGCTTCAGCGCCGCTTTGTCTTTTTCCGTGAAGTCTTTTCCCTTCGCGGAAAGCTTATTGATGGTGGCGTCCCTGGCGATCCATTCTTCGTCCATCCATGCAAGTTGCGACAGCAATTGCAGGTCACGCCAGTCGCGCGGTGTGAAAGTGACGGTCGCTTGAGCGCTGCCGGCCTGGCGCGTCCATTCATATAGTTCTTGAAAGCGCGGCCAGCGGGCCAGGAAGCGGTCATGGTTGACCTGAAACGCCCGCTGCAGAATTTCGTTTTTGTCTTCCTTGGAGAGTTTTTCGGCATCGCGGAACGCCAGTTCGAACCACGGCTCGTTGAACGTGCCGCTGGCATATTCTTCCAACTGCAAACCAAGCCCCGGCACCACGTTGAACGTGGCGTGAAATTTCGGAAATTCCTCGAGGATCTTCACCATGCCCCAGTAATCTTTCAGGGCATGCAGGCGGGTCCATGGCAGGACGTAGCGCCCGCTTTCAGGGTCGCGGTACTGCGGCTGGTGCATGTGCCAGAGAACGACCAGATGGATCTTGTTCATCGTGAGAGGCGCTCCGGCAGCGCGGCAATCTCTGCCAGCGCGGGGGCCGTGCTACACTCACGATTCGCGCCATGCGCATTCTTGACCGCTATATCGTCCGCGAAATTTTTCGTCATGCATTCCTCGGACTTGTCGTCTTCACATTCGTACTTTTTGTGCCGCAACTGGTTCGGCTCATGGAGCTCCTGGTGCGCCATTCCGGATCAGGCGCGCAGATCGTAAAACTCTTTCTTTATATTTTCCCCGGCGTACTAATTTTCACGATTCCGATGGCGGTGCTCGTCGGAGTTCTGCTCGGCTTGGGCCGCATGTCCGCGGACAGCGAAATTATCGCGCTGACCGCGCTGGGAATCAGCCGGCAGCGAATGCTCGTCCCCGTTGCAGTGCTGGCGCTCACCGGAGCCATCGCCACGGGAACGCTTACATTATGGCTCGGACCTGCCGCATTCCGTGCTTTGCGCGGAATCGAAGCCACGCTGCTGGCGTCGCAAGCTTCGTTCCAGATACAACCACGCGTATTCGACGAGCGGTTCCCAAAACGCGTTCTCTACGTGAACGACGTTTCCGCGAGCGGAACGCAGTGGCACGGCGTGTTCCTCGCGGAAGTTGGCGAGGAGAGCGGCTCACGGCTGACACTGGCGGAGAATGCGATTGTAATTGCCGAGCCGAAGCAGGGCAAGCTTGAGCTGCATCTTCAGGGTGGAACTACACACGAGGTGAGCCGGCAAGATCCGAGCCACTATTCACTGACGGACTTCGGACAGAGCGATTGGCCGCTGGAAGTGACTGGACTGGTTTCCAATCAACAACGGACGTTGAGCAATGTCGAGCGGCCAACGGGGGAACTGTTTGCCGAAACAGGCAAGAACTGGCGCGAAGCGCGAGTGGAATTTCAGCGCCGGCTGGCGTTTCCGTTTGCCTGCCTGGCGTTCGCACTGGTGGCGGTGCCGCTGGGAGCGCAGCCGCGGCGAGGCGGTCGTGCGGCGGGAACCCTGCTCTCCGTTTTGCTGATCGGTTTGTATTACTCGCTGTCGGTCATGGGCGCAGGATTCGCTCGCGAAGGAAAGCTCAGTCCCTGGACTGGCATTTGGCTGGCAAATATCGCGCTGGCTGTGCTGGCCGTAATCTTGTTGCCGCGCATGGAGCAGTTGCGTGGAGACGGAGGATGGTTCCAGAGAATCGGCAGGCTGGAAACTTGGAAACGGTTGATCCGCCGGCGTCAGACGCAGGCCAGAAAGCGGGTAGCGGAACTGGCAAAAGTCGTCAACGGCCAGCAGGAGAGGGCAAGAACATCGGAGGGGAGTTTTCCCCGGCTGATTGATCTTTATCTGTTGCGGCGATTTCTAGGGTATTTCGGTCTGTTGATGCTGGCGTTCGTGCTCCTGTTCCACGTCTTCACTTTTTTCGAATTGCTGGACGATATCGCGAAGCATGGCGTCCCGTTTTTAACGGTAGTGAGATATTTTTGGTACCTGACGCCATATCTTCTCTACCAACTGTCACCGCTGGGCGCGCTGGTCAGTGTTCTGGTTACGCTTGGCGTTATGAGCAAGAGCAACGAAATCGTTGCATGCAAAGCGAGCGGCATCAGCCTGTACCGCCTGGCGATGCCGCTGCTGCTTGCCGGACTGACGCTTGCCGCGACCATGATCATTGTTGATGATGTGTACCTGCCGTATACCAACCAGCGGCAGGACGCGCTGCGCAATCAGATTAAAGGCAAGCCTCCGCAGACGTACACGCGTCCGCAGCGCTGGATTTTTGGCGAAAACGGGAAAATCTATAATTACGACTTATTCGATCCCGGCAGGAATCTCTTTGCCGGACTCACTGTCCTAGAGCTGGAACCGGGAACGTTTCACATCAAGCGGCGGGTGTTCGCGAACCAAGCGCTATGGAGCGACTCGCAGAATGTGTGGATTCTGGAGTCCGGCTGGGTGCGTGATTTCCGTGACGGCGCGATCGAGAAATATGACAAATTCAGCGCGACCGCCCTGCCGGAGCTTGCCGAACCGCCGACCTATTTTAATCGAGAAGTATTGCAAGCCTCGCAGTTGAGCTTCCGCCAGTTGGGCAGCTATATCGCAGAGCTGCGGCATGCCGGATTCGACGTCTCCGCGATGACCGTGCAATGGTACGTGAAGATTGCCTTTCCTCTGATTGCGCCGGTGAGCATGCTGCTGGCGATTCCCTACGCGTTTCGAGTCGGCGCGCGCGGAGCGATTGGCGGCGTAGCGGTGGGGCTTGCGGTCGGAATCGCATACTTTTCGCTGGCGCGGCTGCTGGAGGCGATGGGCGGCGTAGGTCAAATGCCGCCGCCTTTTGCGGCGTTCGCGCCGGACTTGATCTTTTATTTTGCGGGAATGTATTTCTTCTTCAGGATGCCGACTTAAAAAAACAGCACAAGATATAAAAGTACAGAGACTCCGTCGTGTTGCGTCTTTACTGCGATTCTTGCTCGGAGCGAAGTTTCCAGAGGATTTTGCGGAGCATGCCGAGAAGGACTTCAGCGTCGGCGGAGCTTAGCTGGAAGCGGCGGAGCATGCGGCGAAGTTTTTCCTCAGCGGTAGCGGCAGAGCGGCGATGGACGTAACCACTCAGGTTCAACGCTTCGAGAAGCGTTTCGGCAATGCGGTTGACGGACTCCATGTCGGCAGCGACCGAGGACAATTTGTTTTTTGCTTTTGCAGAGGCACCGGCGCGCGAAACCTCATAAACAACAATTGCCACTGCCTGAGCCAGATTCATCGAGCGGTGTTCTTCGCGCGTGGGGATACGCAGAAGAAAGTGGCAATGGCTCAAATCGTGATTGGAAAGACCGGTCTTTTCTGAGCCGAAGAGGATCGCCACGCGGCCCGAGGCTAGAGCCTTGCGAATCTTTTTTGCGGCTTCTTCGAGCGAGTAAAGCTCGTGCTGCAATTCGCGGTGACCAATTGCGGTGGTGCCGATCACTAAACTGCAATCGCGCGTAGCGTCTGCGATGGAGTCGTATTCTTCGGCTTTGGCAAGCAGCGGCGCTGCTCCGACGGCGGAGACCGCTTCGCGGAAGGCTTTTTCATACGGCGTGACCACCCGAAGATGTAACGCACCGAAGTTGCTCATGGCGCGAGCCGCGGCGCCAATATTCAGCGGATTACGCGAACGCACCATCACGATACGCAGATTTCCGAGATTGGGCAGATATTTCAATCGTTTGACAGGAACAGTCCCACTCCGGGCATTCACATTCTACGTGAGGCGAAGCCCGCCATGGCAGAAAGGCGCAAGTACATGTAATGGCGCATGGAAGAATTCAGGGAACAGTCCCGCACAATCGACCGTATCTCCTGATGCGCAATCGGGCCACGCGCCACGGGGGATCCTGCATGAAGCTTCGGCACTCACTCAAATTAGGATCATTGGTTGTTGCGTTATGGAGCGGCTGGGCATCGCCGGCACACGCTCAGGCTGCGACGGAGTCGAAGATAGCCACACTTGACGAAATCAAGAATCAAGCCGACTTGGACAAGGCCATTACAGCACTGGATACAAAGCTCTTCGATGCTTACAACCACTGCGACCTGAAGACGTTCGAGAGCCTGCTGGCCGATGATGTTGAGTTTTACCACGACCAGGGCGGCGTAACGCTGGGCCGGCAGAAACTCACGGAGAGCGTCAAAAACAATATTTGCACCGGCGACACGCAGCGGGTGCTGGTGCCCGGCACTCTGAAGATCTATTACATGAAGGGCTACGGAGCGATTGAGATGGGTGTGCACCGCTTTTTGCATCCAAAGACCGAGGCGGCCAACGGAACAGGTGAAGCGAGCTTCGTCCAGCTATGGCAATGCAAGGACGGTGTTTGGAAGCTGACGCGTGTGTTGAGTTACGACCATCACTCAGCGGGTCCGAAGAGCTGACAATCGCGAGCTAAAGTAATTGTTTAGCTGTGCCCAATTCCAATCAAAACGCAGCGCGACTCAATCCGCGCTGCGTTTTTCGTAATATAAAGTATTGCTTTAGGTCAGTTGAGACTCCCATCACAAGGTGCTACTTCTTCTTTTTCTTGGCTTGCTCTTCCTCAACCACTGCTTGAGCTGCGGCCAGGCGCGCAACCGGAACTCGGAATGGTGAGCAACTCACGTAGGACAAGCCGGCTCGATGGCAGAACTTGACGCTATCCGGGTCGCCGCCGTGCTCGCCGCAGATGCCCAGCTTGATGCCGGGGCGCGTTTTGTTCCCTTTTTCCACGGCCATCGTGATCAATTGGCCGACCCCGGCTTGGTCGATCGTGGCGAATGGATTCTTTTTCACGATCTCCAATTCCTGATAAGGCCCGAGGAAGGAGCCAGAATCATCGCGGCTCATGCCAAGGCAGGTCTGGGTCAAGTCATTGGTGCCAAAACTGAAGAACTCGGCTGTCTGAGCAATCTCGTCGGCTGTGATTGCACCGCGAGGCACCTCGATCATTGTGCCGACCAGGTAATTCAGTTTCACACCCTTTTCCTTCATGACCTGGCCCGCAACGCGATGAACGAGCTCGACCTGAAGGTCCAGCTCTTTCTTGAAGCCCACCAGCGGAATCATGACTTCCGGGTTGACCTTGATGCCCGCTTTCTGAACTTCCGCAGCAGCTTCAAACACGGCGCGGGATTGCATCTCGGAAATCTCGGAATAGACAATACCCAACCGGCAGCCGCGAAAGCCGAGCATCGGGTTGAATTCATGTAATTCTTTAACTCGTTGTTTGATCTTTTCGACTGGCACCCCCATCTTCTTTGCCAGGTCGTTTTGGGCAGAGCCTTCGTGCGGCAGAAATTCATGCAGCGGCGGATCAAGGAATCGGATCGTGGCCGGATGTCCCTTCAACTCCCTGAACATGCCGGCGAAATCCTGCCGCTGGTACGGCAGGATCTTGGCTAGTGCTGCTTCGCGATCTTCCTTGGTGTCGGCCAGAATCATTTCGCGCATGGCGTCGATGCGATTGCCTTCAAAGAACATGTGCTCGGTACGGCACAGACCAATTCCAGTGGCACCGAACGCGATGGCGTGAGCAGTCTGTTCTGGCGTGTCGGCGTTAGTGCGGACCTGCATCCGCGTTACCTTGCCGCACCAGTCCATCAGCTTTTGGAAGTTTTGATAGGTCTGACTCTTCTTGCCGTCGAGCGATTTCTCGATCAGCACCTGGACGATTTCCGATGCCGCCGTCGGGATTTGCCCGGCGTAGACTTCGCCAGCGGTGCCATTGATGGAAAGAAAGTCTCCTTCCTTGTAGGTCACGCCATCAACACTCATGGTTTTGGCGGCATAATCAATCTGCATTGCGGCAGCTCCGCATACACAGACTTTACCCATCTGTCGCGCGACCAGTGCGGCGTGGGAGCTGACACCGCCCTTCGCGGTGAGAATGCCTTCGGCGGCGATCATGCCGCGCAAATCTTCGGGCGAAGTCTCGTTACGAACCAGCAAGACCTTTTCGCCCGCTGCCGCGGCAGCTGCAGCGCGATCTGCGTTCAGATACATCTTCCCGGTTGCGGCTCCAGGCCCGGCGGGCAACCCCTTCGCAATAACCTTGGCCGCTTGAACGGCCTGGCGATCGAACACCGGCGCCAACACTTGGTCCAGTTGGTCGGCAGGGACTCGTCGAATGGCGGTCTTCCAGTCGATCAGCTTCTCTTTTTCCATTTCGACGGCGAAGCGGACTGCGGCGAGGCCGGTGCGTTTGCCGTTGCGAGTCTGCAGCATGAACACCTTGCCGTCCTGGATCGTGAACTCGAAGTCCTGCACGTCCTTGAAATGCTTCTCCAGGGTCTGGCGAATTTTCTCCAATTCGTGAAAGGCCTTCGGCAGATAATTCTTGAGTTGAGAGACTGGTTCGGGCGTCCGCACACCAGCGACCACGTCTTCTCCTTGCGCATTGATTAAGAATTCACCGTAAAAAACTTTCTCGCCGGTCGCCGGGTCGCGGGTGAATGCGACACCGGAGCCAGACTGGTCACCAGTGTTCCCATATACCATCGCCTGCACGTTCACGGCAGTGCCCCATTCAGACGGGATGTTGTACTTGCGGCGATAAACGACGGCGCGATCGTTCATCCAGGACCCGAACACGGCGCCAATTGCGCCCCAGAGCTGTTTCCACGGGTCCTGCGGGAACTCCTGCCCAGTACGGTCCTTGATCAGCTTCTTGAAGCGACCCACCAACTCCTGAAGGTCCTTCACCGTCAGCTTCGGATCATCAACGTCCGCGTGATACCGGTCATGCTTGAGTTCGTGAATGACCACTTCAAAAGGTTCGTGGTCCTCGCTCGGGCGTTTCTGCACGTTCATCACCACGTCGCCGTACATTTGGATGAAACGCCGGTAGCAGTCCCATGCGAGCCGCTCATTTTTAGTGGCCTTGGCGAGTGTGAGAACGGTCTCGTCATTCAGACCGAGGTTCAAAATGGTGTCCATCATGCCCGGCATCGAATCGCGGGCGCCGGAACGGACAGATACCAGCATGGGCATGGCGTTTTTGTCGCCAAACTTCGTGCCCATGATTTTTTCTACGCGTTTGACAGCTCCCCTCACTTCGGCGTCAAGCACCTTTGGATATGTCTTCTTGTTTCCGTAGTAGTAAGTGCAGACTTCAGTGGTAATGGTGAATCCCGGAGGGACTGGCAGACCAATCCGGCTCATCTCTGCCAATCCGGCACCCTTGCCTCCAAGGAGCTCGCGCCAACTACCGTCGCCCTCTGCTTTTCCAGCACCGAAAAAATAAACCCATTTCGTCACGTTATGCCTCACTAGCAATGTGGAGTAAGAAGCTGCATGCAGACTGCGCAAACCAGAGGACGAGTGCATGCGTGGCGCCCTCTGAAAATTTATTTTCAAAATGTCGGCGCGTTGACAAAATGCAAAGTCACGAGCCTTTTTCGATTTAAAGTAATGCTTTAATTGCGTCCTTCTCCTCCCATCTCGGAAAAATCTGCGATGGTAGTAAATTCTCGGAGCAATTCTGACAACAGCGCCAGGCGATTCTTTCGAACTTCCTCCTTCTCGACCATCACCATGACCTGTTCAAAAAATTTATCGATCTCCGGCCGCAACGCCGCGATGATTTCCAGCGCTTCCCTATAGCGGCCAGCGCGCTTGTGTTCGTTTACGCGCGGCACGGCCGCCTGCATCGCGGAGTAAAGGCTGCGTTCAGCGTCATTTTCAAAAAGCGCTGGCGAAGCTTGCTGCGGCTCTCCGGCAGGGATGGCGGCCTTTTCGAGAATTTTGCGGATGCGCTTAAAGGAGACGGCAAGAGGTTCGAAGTTCTTTGATTTGCGGATGGCGCGGAGTGCGTCGAGGCGGCGGCGCGCATCCACCAGATCATCGGCGCCGGCACTGAAGATAGCGTTCACTTCGTCGTAGCTGAAACTTTCCTTTTCGCGAACCACGAAGCGCGCGCGATCGAACAGAAAATCCAGGATTTGTTTTTCCTGTTCCGTGCTGACCGCACGCTTCGGCGGATTGCTGTGCAGGCCCTTGGCGGCTGCCGCGATGGTCAGCGACAAGGAAAGCGGCAACTTCTTTTCCAAGATGATTTTCACAACACCCAGAGCGGCTCGGCGCAGCGCGAACGGATCACTCGATCCGGTAGGCACCACGCCGACGGCAAAGCATCCGACAATGGAATCGAATTTGTCAGCGAGGGCAACGGCACAACCGATCAGGTTGCGCGGTATAGGATCATCAAGTCCGACCGGACGATAGTGGTCGTAGACAGCATCAGAAACTTCGTCGGGTTCGCCCTGGGCCTTGGCATACAGCCCACCGACGATGCCTTGTAGCTCGGGAAATTCGCGCACCATCTCGGTCGCAAGGTCGCATTTGGCAAGTTCAGCGGCGCGGTCGGCTTCGGCAACGTGCGCTTGCACCATGCCGAGATTGAACCATTGCTCCATGAGCCAGCGGGCGAGGGACCGAATGCGCTCAACTTTGTCGCGGTAGCTGCCCAGGCGTGACTCGTAGGTGACGCGCTCCAGTTTGGGAAGATAGTCGGCGAGCCGACATTTCTGGTCCGACTCCCAGAAGAACTGCGCGTCCGCGAAGCGCGCCTTCAGGACGCGTTCATGCCCGCCACGGACCAACCCTTTTGCATCTTTGCCGAGATTGACGACTGCAAGGAAGTGCGGTGCCAATTCCCCGTTGCGCTTCTCGACCGCAAAATATTTTTGATGCCCGCGCATAACCGTCACCAGGATTTCGTCCGGCAAGTTCAGGAACGCCGGATCGAAGTCACCCTTGATCACTGACGGAAATTCGTTCAGGTACGTAACAAGTTTTAGTAGCTCGGCATCCGGGTGCACCCGGATGCTACCCTGCCTGGTGTGCGCCGTGAGCTCGCGTTGGATTTTATCGAGGCGCTCCGCTGGCTTTAGGATCACACCGTTCGAACGAAGCTGCTTTTCGTAGTCGGCGAAGGCACGCACGCGAATGGAAGCTGATCCAAGGAAGCGATGGCCGCGAGTACTGTCCCCTGCGGCAATTCCGCTATACGAGAATTTCAGGGGCTTGCCGTCCAGAAGGCCGACGATCCAGCGGATAGGCCGGATGAACCGTGCCCCGGAGAGTCCGGTCCAGGTCATGGTCTTCGGCCAGTAAAGGTCGTGGAGGATGCGAGGGAGAATGTCGGCGAGGATGTGTTCGGTGGCGCGGCCTCTCTTGACGTTCTTGGCGGCCAGATACTCGCCCTTGGGAGTTTGCACGAAGTAGATTTCGTGTAGCCCGATGCCCTGCTTCTCGGCGAAGCTAACAGCGGCGCGTGTCGGCGCGCCGACAACGTCGTAGGCTACCGACTTTGGCGGACCGGTCACCTCATTGACGACATCGGCCTGGCAGACTGGCAGCCCTCGGGCGCACAGCGTCAGACGGCGTGGTGTGCTGAACGATTCGACCGTCACGCCACCCATAAGATTCTCCGCCGTCAGTTGCTTTTCAAGGCCGGCTTTGATCTCGGCTTCGGCGCGTGGAAGCATCCCTGCGGGAATTTCCTCGCAGCCCACTTCGAATAGCAACTCCACCGCCTTCTCGGCCACCGGCTTGGTGGTGGATTTCTTCGCGGCTGGCGCTTTCTTGGCCGGGCTCACGAGCGCACCTCTGGCTTCGCGCTGATACCGGTCAGTTGCTCAAGGTAGTTCGCCGCAGTGCGACAAGCAGCGACGCGGACCCGCGCCATCAGCGCGGCGCGCTCGGTCGTGGAGATGACTCCGCGCGCGTCCATCAAATTGAACAGGTGCGAGCACTTGAGGCAATGGTCATAGGCTGCAAGCAACGGGTATCGGGTCCGCTGCTTCCCTTCGGCCTTCCCCCAGCCGTCAAGGAGTTCCTTGGCCTGCTTCTCGTGCAACTCGAACTCGGCGCGAATGGCTTTGGCATCGCTGCGGTTGAAACTGTACTCGGAAAATTGCTGCTCCTCTGCTAAGCGAATATCGCCGTAAGTTTTGTCGTCCGACCAACGCAGGTCATAAACGCTGTCAGTGCCCTGCAGAAAAGCGCAGATGCGTTCGAGGCCGTACGTGAGTTCGACCGAGATGGGATCGAGGTCCAGGCCACCGCTCTGCTGGAAATACGTAAACTGCGTGATCTCGAGGCCGTCGAGGAGAACCTGCCAGCCGATACCCCAGGCACCCAAAGTCGGCGATTCCCAGTTGTCCTCTTCAAAACGGATGTCGTGTTCGCGAAGATCAATGCCTATGGCTGCCAGACTCTTCAGGTAGATGTCTTGGATATCGGCGGGCGATGGTTTAAGTATTACTTGAAATTGTGAATGCTTGTAAAGACGATTAGGATTTTCGCCATAGCGACCGTCGGCGGGCCGACGACTGGGCTGGACGTAAGCGACGCGGTAAGGATTTGGTCCGAGGACGCGCAGAAATGTTTCCGGGTGCATGGTGCCGGCACCGACTTCAATGTCGTAGGGTTGCTGCAGGACGCAGCCTTGCTTTACCCAGAAATGAGAGAGAGCCAGAATCAAATCTTGAAAATTTAAACCCTTGCGGCGACCTTCAAGTTTTACTTTAGCTTTCAAGTCATCTCCAAGAATTCCCGCGTCTGCAAATTCCGCTCGGTATGGAATTCGATCCAGCTGAATGATGCTTCGCGCAACTCAAGCAGGGCGCGACTCAAATCTTCGCCGATTTCGATCTGGTCCAGTTTCCGGCCCGCGAACAGTTCGGCCAATTCCCTGGCCTGCTGCCCCAGTGGGCGCATGCCGGGCTTGCGGCAGTTCTCACAAAGCGGTCCCGCCGACTGCGAAAAGTGAAACCCAAGGTTGCCGGCAAAACTCGCGCCGCAAATGGCGCAACGATCGAGAGGCGGCAGCCAGCCGCCCAGACGCACTGTCCAGAACGCGAAATACGCCACCGGCAGTTGCCATGATCCTCGGCGTTCGACTTCGCGCGCCGTGAGCACTAATAACCGGAACATGGAGTCGGCAACCTCCTGCTCCGGCAGCACCCGTTCGGCGATTTCGCTGATCACAGCGAGGCCCGTGCTGAGACCGTAATCGCTTTGCGACTTGTTGAAGGATTCGAGCAATTCGCATTGCTGAATTCTTACCAGGTCGCGGGTCTCCTTCTCGACGTACCACAACTGCACGTGCGAAAGAACTTCCAGCGTGGAGCCGTAGCGGTTCTTGATGCGGCGGGCGCCTGAAGCCACGCCACGCAGGCGTCCCGACGTACGCCCCAGAAAGCTGACCAGACGGTCCGCCTCGCCCAAAGGAAAGGTCTTCAGAATGATCGCTTCCGTTTCCCTGGCGGGCATATCCTGTCGGCGCGCCGACTGCGATTCGTCTTCTGCGCACGGGCAATAAAAAGTAAGCGCAAAATGCGAATCAAATTTCTTACCATAGGCTTCCCGGTTGCGCAACTTTCTCCGCGCTCTTTGTGAAAAATTCTCTAATTCTTTCCTCATGACCCGTCGTTTTGGCCGTCTGCGCGCGTGCGGAGGCGCCGCAGTGCTCGGGATCGGTCTGCGCGACTTGGCAGAAAACGAGTAGCTGCGCCGCATCTTGTGCGAAAGCTCTAATACGCGCAAGCCCTATCGTTTTGGGGACTTAGGCGCATAAAATTAATCTGTTAACCACAATATCTCGCGGACACAATTATAGGACACGCCTGGCAGAGCAGCTTCCCTTTTGATTTCAGACCGATATCGGGTAGGCTTTCGCGTCATGCCCATTCCCATCGCGGATTTCACAGGCATTGGAGAAAATGCCACCGATATCGTCATAGGGCTCGCGGGTTTTCCTGCCCGCGACGGGAAAACGGATACAGTTTCCAGGGAGATTCGATTGGGCGGCCAAGTGGCGACGGCAGTCGTCGCCGCCGCAAAATGGGGGTTGCGCACTCGCTATATCGGAGCAGCGGGCCGGGACAATAATGCGCACCTGCATCTCGCGGAGTTGCAAGCCCTCGGCGTGGAAACTCACCTATTACGCGTAGACGGGGCAGAAAGCCGGCTTTCCTACATTCTTGTCGAACAAGCGACCGGCAGCCGGGCGGTCCTCTGTCATCGAGACCGTAAGGTGAAAATCGAGAAATCCTGGCTGCGCAAGGAATGGTTTCAGCGATCAGGGCTGGTGCACGTTGACGGCGAGCACTCTGAGGCCTCCCGGCTGGCTGCTGGCTGGGCGCGCGAAGCTGGCGTGCCGGTCATGTGCGACCTGGACGTTTTTGCGAAAGAGCTGCGCTTCCTCCTGCCACAAGTCGACTTCCCCGTTCTGTCCAGGGGAATTCTCGAGGCGCTGGGAGGTTCTAGCGATCCGCTGGTTGCCCTTCGGAATATTCGCGCTGAGTACGGTTGTAAGTTGGTATGTACGACGATGGGTGAGCACGGAGCGTTGGCGTGGGACGGCCGGCGCTTTTGCTATGCGCCCGCCTATCGAGTCGCGGTAGTTGACACGACCGGAGCGGGCGACCTGTTTCACGCGGGGTTTGCCTACGGCACGCTGCGCGGATGGGACACGCAGCGGGTGCTGGAATTTGGCTGTGCGGCAGCCGGCTTGAACTGCATGGCGCATGGCGCGAGAGGCGGGATCGGTTCCTTGCAAGCCATCGAGCGGCTGCGCGCCGGTAAGAAACGCCACCCAGCTCAGTACTCAGCGAAAGCGCTGCGGCAGGCGGCTGAACGCACACATGGCTGCACTCGTCGTTCTGCAAAAGGATAATCCAATAAAACATGTTCATTCCTTTACGAGACGAGAACCCTTCCGGCAAATTCCCATTCGTAACCGTGTGCCTGATCCTGGCGAATATTGCCGTGTTCATTTACCAGCTGACGCTAACGCCGCGTGCGTTCCAGATATTCGTGACGGCCAACGCCATGGTGCCTGCGCGTATACCCGCGGTCCTCAACGGTTACGGGAGCTTCGAAGCGGCGTTCCTGCCGCTGGTCACTAGCATGTTCCTGCACGCGGGAATCGCTCACATCCTGGGCAACATGCTGTTCCTGGGGATCTTCGGCGATAACGTCGAAGCCGCATTTGGCCACTTGCGCTACCTGCTGTTCTATTTCGTTTGCGGTGTGGGAGCGGGTCTGATGCACATCGCGTTCAACTTCAACTCGCACATCCCCGCGCTTGGTGCGAGTGGAGCCATTTCCGGCGTGTTGGGTGCGTACATTGTCCTCGAACCCCGCAACCGGATTCTGACGTTGATTTTCATCTTTCTGGTTCGTGTGCCTGCTGTCGTGGTTCTGGGTTTATGGTTTGTGCTGCAGTTTCTCAGCGGGATCGGCTCGCTGGGCTCGACAGTCAACGGTGGAGTCGCGGTGTGGGCGCACATCGGAGGATTCTTACTCGGGTTGTTCATTACCTTGGCCGCCAAACCTAGGTGAAGTCTTACTTTAATATGCGCATTGGAGTTCCAGCGACGGACCTGAACTGGAAGTCGTGCAAGAATCATAGATTAAAGTAATACTTTAATATGGAGTTGTTCGTTTCTGCTATCGCCCGCCGACTCTTTTTGCAATCCAATCGCCTACTTCAACCGTTCCTTTATCTCCGCCCAAGTCGGGTGTGACAAAGTTTTCTTGCAGCGCAGAACGAACGGCGTTGCGAAGCGCATCGCTCTCGGACTTCCAGCCCAGAAAATCGAGCAACATGCCTGCGGTGAGAATCGAGCCGAGCGGATTGGCGATGCCCTTCCCGGCAATGTTCGGCGCCGAGCCGTGTACCGGCTCGAAGAGGGACGTGCGCCCGGGATGGATGTTGCCGGACGGCGCGAGTCCCAATCCCCCGGCAAGCTGCGCACCGAGGTCGCTGATGATGTCGCCAAAAAGATTGCAGGTCACAATGACATCAAACTGCCGGGGATCGCGCACAACTTCCATAGCCAGTGTATCAATATATAGGTGGCGGGACTCGATTTCCGGATACTCCTGGCGGACTTGCTTGAAGACGCGCTGCCACAGGTCATGGGCAAAGGTCATCGCATTGGACTTGTCGCTCATGCACACCCGCTTCAGTTGATTGCTGCGAGCGTAGCCAAAAGCGTGGCGAATGATGCGCTCGACGCCCTTGCGGGAATTGACGTCTTCCTGGACGGCGATTTCGTCGGCTGTGTCTTTCTTGAAGAAGCCGCCAACGCCGACATAGAGACCTTCAGTGTTCTCGCGGAAGACCATGAAGCGCACGTCGTCAGTGGAACGGTCGCGAAGCGGCGTAAGCCGGTTGTGGAAAAGTTCGACCGGGCGAGCATTCACAAAGAGGTCGAGCTTGAAGCGAAGTCCGAGAAGGATGTCCGCGGCGTGCTGATTGGATGGAACGCGCGGATCGCCGAGCGCACCGAAAAGAATCGCATCGAATTCTTTCCCGAGCATTTCAACCGCGCCGGCTGGAAGCGTGATCCCCTCGCGCAAGAATTTATCGGCGCCCCAATCGAATTCGACAAACTCAATTTGTCGGCGTGCCGACTGGGTTTCAGGGTTTGCACTTGCAAACCCTGAGTGAGAATTGACGACTGAGCGAATCGCCTTGATCGATTCTGGCGTGACTTCTTTCCCGATCCCGTCGCCGGCAATTACCGCGATGCGCGCCGCGGGACCGCCTTCCCGTAATGGTTTGATTGACACGCTAAATTCCTCCAGCAATTTCCTTCACGAGTCAGCACTTGCGAAGTTCCCTGCCTGACCGGCGTTCTATTCTTCGCTATGCGCTGCTCCCTGCCACGTTCAAACCCTGCCGCTCTTTTGCGTCAACACTTCTTTCCGCACGGTCCATTTTTCGATCAAGTCCAGGCGAGGGGTAAATCCCATTCCAGGTCCATCGGGAACTTGAATCACTCCCTGCTTGGAGACCGTTACCTCGGGTTCGATAATATCTTGACTCCAGTAACGCCGGCTGGCGGTGACGTCTCCCGGCAGCGTGAAATTGGGTAGGGTTGAAAGTGCAATGTTGTGGGCGCGGCCGATTCCGGATTCCAGCATACCGCCGCCCCATACCGGAACAGAATTCTGCTGGCAAAGATCGTGGATGCGCCGAGCCGGCGTGAAGCCTCCGACCCGCCCCAATTTGATATTGATGATGCGACACGCGCCTAGGCGAATCGCAGCCAGGGCCTGCTCCTCGGTATGAATGCATTCATCGAGGCAAATGGGAGTGATGAGCTTGTCCTGAAGTTGGGCATGTGAGTAAAGATCGTCCCAGCCGAGCGGCTGCTCGATCATCATCAGGAAATATTCGTCGAGTTGCTTCAAGAGAGGTTCATCAGCCAGAGAGTAAGCCGAGTTCGCATCCACCATCAATTTGATAGAGGGAAATTCCTTGCGCAGCCGTCGAACCGGCTCCAGGTCGTAGCCGGGCTTGATTTTGATTTTGATCCGCTGATATCCAGCCTCAAGCTCTACTTTAACCGCCTGTACCAGTTCTTCGAGTGAAGCTTTAACTCCAATCGACGCCCCGCTGGCAATTTCCGTTCGGACTCCTCCGATTAATTTTGCGAGGGAGAGACTTTTCTGTTTGGCCTCGGCGTCCCATACTGCCGATTCGATGGCTCCCTTGGCCATGTTGTGGCCACGCACAGCGGAAAGAAGATCCCAAACTTCAGACGCTGAGGCGAACTGCTTTTCCCTAAGCAAAGGCCACAAGTGGTCGCACAGAATGTGCCATGCAGTGTCTGTCGTCTCCGGACTATAAGACGGAGTTTCGCCGGCGACGCACTCACCCCAACCCACCCCTCCATCGACGACCGCCTCGGTCAACAGAATGCGCCGGGTAGTCGTCGTTTCCATGCTGGTCTGGAATGGAGCAACCAGCTTCATGTGGAGTTCGCGGAGCGTGAGTTGTTCGAGACGCATAACGGGCTAGAACTCGCTCCATGGGGCGAGGTGGTATGAGCTGGCATCTGAAGTCTTTGAGACCGCGATGGCGGCACAGCCCTTGGCAAAGCCATCCGTGAACTGTTCTCGAATCGCGGTTTGAACCGATTGCACGTGTGGCAGGTCGCTGGCTTTCCAATCGTCGAATGAATTTGGAATTTCGATAGTGTTGCTGGAGGGCGGCGGAGTAAGTTTGTTGCTCAATGCGGCGATGACCCGAGGCGAGTCAAGATACCACTCGGCGACGAGGCGGTCGGTGGCCAAACCGCGGTGCAGCGGGCTGGTAGTGATGCCATAGAGATTCGGCAGGTAGCGGCGGCAAATTGCGCCCAAACGATTGAGATTGAAGTGGGCGTTGCGCAACTCCAGCGGATCGAACGTCCACTCGATCAAGCGGATATCACGGCTCAGCGCTTCGTCGCGTTGGAACAGTTTGAGCATACGGCCGACGCCGCGGTCACGATAATTGGCATGCACGCCGGTCATATGCGAGTGCAGAAAAGGGGTGCCATTGCGAACAGCCGCGAGCGCCAGAGTGAAGCCCACAAGAGTCTTTCCGTCGCAGGCGCCAAGCACTTGACCGCCGGTGTGGGCGGCGACGACAAACAGGGTCGCCGGCTCGACTTCGAGGTCGTCCTCGCCCCAAACTTCACGCTGCAGAGCGACGCAGGCGTGGAAGTCTTCCAGCGAATCGCAGCTACGTACAGTGATGGACGCGTTTGAGGCCGCATTCATGCCCGCACGGCGGCCTTCCCGGCGCGTATTGGCGACGATTTTTCAAGTTCCGAAGCCTTGGCCCGGTCCCAAAGCAGTTCCATCTCGTTGCGCGGCAGATCAGCCAGAGCGCGGCCGGAGGAGCGAGCCAGGCGTTCCATCTCGCGAAAACGTGACGTGAATTTTGCGTTGGTGCGCTTGAGCGCAATTTCCGGATCAATCTTCAAAAAGCGTGCCAGATTGACGGCAGCAAAAAGCACGTCGCCCAGTTCGTCTTCGATCTGTTCCGGCGATTGTGCGGCCCGCGCGGCGCCGAGTTCGCTTAGCTCTTCCTGAAGCTTTGCGATGACTCCTTCTACATCATCCCAATCAAAGCCGATACGCGCAGCGCGCCGCGTGAGTTGATAGCCCTGCATGACTGCTGGCAGCGTATGTGGAATACCGTCGAGCAACGATGCTGCCGCCGGCTCTGACTTCTCACTTTGCCCAGTTCCCTGCTGCGAATTCTGCGCGCGGCGTTCTTCGGCTTTGATCTGTTCCCAATTCTTGAGCACTTCGGTGGCATCTTTGGCGCGTTTTTCGCCGAAAACATGAGGATGGCGGCGTACCATTTTCTGATGAATCTCGCGCACCACGTCAGCTGCGGTGAAACGCCCTTTTTCGCTGGCAATCTGCGCATGAAAAACAACCTGCAGCAGCAAATCGCCCAGTTCTTCCGCGAATTTCGCGTTGTCGCCGCTTTCCAGCGCTTCCAGGACTTCGTAAGCTTCCTCGATGAGGTAGGTTCGAAGCGTCAAATGGGTCTGCTCGACGTCCCAGGGACAGCCGTTAGGCGCGCGCAGACGGGCTTGCAGCGCAACCAGGCGTTCGAACCACACTCCGGCTGATTCCTTGCGCCAATTGGTGGTCTCTTTGCGAGCAACACTGCGTTTCTTAAATTTACGGCTTTTCTTTTTCGTTGGCGGCATCGGACGGTGAGAGTTCTTCCTCGGCTGCAAACTCAAGACTTTACGGCGCTGAGTGCAAATTTTCAAGTAAACCGGCGCGGACCTGGCGAAACCGCCTGTGCGCCAAGCCGTGCTAAACTTGCAGCATACACTCTAGTTGAGGGTCAAAACCGTGGCAGAGAAGAAACCAGAAGAATCGTTTCGCGTAATCGACCGCCGCCCATTTACGACAGACGGCGAGTTACGCGAAGAATTTGTGGCCGAGCAGCAGCGCGAAGCCCAGCGAGAAGCGAAAAAAGCGGCGGAGGCGCCGCAAACACAAGCACCAGTGCCCGAAGCGAAAACGCCGCCAGCGGAAACTCCCAAGCGTTCCGCTGCTTTCGAGAATTTGATTCGCATGCTGGGAAGCAACGGAGCAATGGTGCTGGGTGCCTACACCGATCCGCGCACCGGGCAGCCGGTGATCGATCCAGAAGCGGCGCGCGAGTTGATTGACATGCTGGACGCAATGCGCGAGAAAACCATAGGCAATCTGGCCCCTGAAGAAGAGAGTCTGTTGCTGGATCTTCTCGGCAAATTGAAGATGACCTATCTCGAAGTCAATCAGGCGTTGGCTGCACAAGCGGCACAAGCGGCCACCAAGGCCAAGGGCCGGTAGCGGCTATCCGTTAAAATAACGCGCCGCGTTCCGCATTCGCGTCATGTCCGCAAATACCTTCCATTCACCTTCGCCAGTACCTTCGGGAACTCTGCAGTTGACGGTGCTCGGCTCCGGAACCTCCATGGGAGTTCCCACCATCGGCTGCCATTGCGCCGTCTGCACTTCCAGCGATCCGCGCGACAACCGTATGCGTACGTCGGTTCTGCTTTCACGAAACGGTCAGAACGTTTTGATCGACACGACTCCGGACTTCCGCACGCAAGCATTGCGAGCAGGAATCGATCAGATCGAGGCTGTGCTGTTAACGCACGGCCATGCCGACCATGTAATGGGCTTCGACGATTTACGGCCATTGGGCCTTGGCCGCTCACAACCCATGCCGGTGTATGGAAATAAGCAAGCGTTTGACATTGTGCGCCGGGCCTTTTCTTACGCGTTCGACGGGAAACCAAAATTAAGCACGGTGCCCAGCGTAGTCTTGAAAGAAATCGATGGGCCGTTCGAACTTCTGGGCGTAAAGATTACCCCCATCCCGCTGGTGCACGGCGAAATGACGGTGCTGGGATTTCGTTTCGGACGCGGGGCGTATCTCACGGATTTCAATTCTGTACCGGAATCCTCTTTGGCGCTGCTACAAGGTCTCGATGATGTGATTCTCGATGCGCTGCGCGATACACCTCATCCCATGCACCAGACAGTGCAACAGGCGTTAGCACTGGTGGAAAAGATCAAGCCAAAGCGCGCGTGGTTCACGCACATCGCGCATGACCTGGGGCACGCCGCAACCAACGAACGGCTGCGTAGCGAGGGCCACGCAAATATTCAATTGGCTTATGACGGACTGAAACTTGAAATCGCAACCGACACTGCGTCGGCGGCGATCAAAAATTCCGAATTCATCGTGCCGCGTCTCGACGGTTTGGCGGTGTTCACCGATCCGGCCGAATGGCGGGAATTTTATGCAGCCAGCGGCCGCGGCAGTGTGCTGGCGATCGGCAACTTTGACGGAATTCACCTCGGTCATCAGGAGATTCTGCAGGAAGCCACGAATCGCGCTGTAAAGTCAGGCGCAGTCGCTACGGCTTTGACCTTCGAGCCGCCACCATTGAAAGTGTTGCGGCCAGAAGCCGCGCCGAAGCGTCTGTCCACGAATGAGCAACGATTGGAGTGGTTTCGTGCCCTTGGCGTGGAAGCGGCAGTGGTGATGCCTTTTACGCTGGAGCTGTCAAAACTCAGTCCACAGGACTTTGCCGAGAAAATTCTGGTAAATGAACTGCGCGTTCGCGTGCTGCTGATCGGAGAAAATTTTCGTTTTGGCCACAAACAGGCCGGCGACGCGCAGCTATTACGCGAGCTGGGAAAAATCCACGGATTCGAGGTGGTCAGCATTCCTCCAGTTATGGCGCATGGAGAAGTGGTCTCCAGCACTGTGATCCGCCGTGAAATCACCGACGGAGAAGTTACGCAAGCCGGGCGGCTGCTGGGGCGGCCGTTCGCGCTGACCGGCTCGATTGTCAGCGGAACCGGGACCGGCAGCAAGTTTACTTTCCCGACGCTGAACCTGCGCGCAGATCAGGAGTTATTGCCAGCTGGCGGGGTATACATCACGCGAACTCTGCTTCAGGGCGAAAGCAAGAGCCGGCGCTCGGTCACCAACCTCGGCGTTCGGCCAACCTTCAATGGAAGCGCATTGACTGTCGAAACGCATCTGCTGGATTTTTCCGGACCGATTTCGGCGAAGCGAATGGAGTTGCGATTCTGGAAGAGATTACGCAGCGAAAAGAAGTTTTCCGGACCGGACGAATTGCGAGCTCAGATTGCTAAAGATATCGCCTCGGCAAACAGATTTTTCACGCTGCTGCGAAAATTCAGAATCCTCATGCTGTCGGATTAACTTTCGACTCTTGGTGTTTCGTTAGTAGAGCACTCAGTGCCACATCGTTCGCATATCCCACGTGCAGCTTCCGTCATCGCATCCAACAGAGATTTTCGTCGGCCGATATAACCACGCGTCGATAGCTCGCTCAAGCGCCGGGAAGAAAAGTATGCCCAATAGAATAGACAATGCGAGAATCGATGCGGTGCTGCGTTGTCGCGGTAGGGTGAGCGCGCCAGTCATAAAGACTTAGACACCGTCGTCGCAAATCCGTTCCCACAATTGCGTTTCAGGAATGCGTTAAGACGCCGCTGGCCAGACACTCAGCGCAGTAGCCGCCCACTTCAGTGCGCGAAATCGTAACCTTCATCCCGAAGTCTTTTTCGATCTGCGATTTAAGCTGCTCGTAGAGGCGGCTTTCGAACTCGCGTACTTTTCCACATTTCAGACAAGCCACATGAATGTGATCGCGCGGGCCGTGCGTTTCGTAGTAATGGCGGTCGCCGCGGAGGTGCAGAAGGTCGAGTTCGTCGATCAGGCGCTCTTTTTTTAGAAGTTCGATGGTGCGGTATACCGTGACGAGGTGCACGCCGGAATCAATCTGCCTGGCGCGTTCTAAAATTTGATCCACATCGAGATGTTGTTGGGCGTCGTCCATCACCTGCAGAATGACGCGGCGCTGGCGCGTCAGACGAATGCCACGCTCACCAAGAACTTTGATGAGATTGCCGGTAGTTTCTGGACTGTTGATGCGCTCGCCAGTCGAAGCGCGATGCGCAGGCGTGGCGGACATTCTAAAATTCCTTTTGCTGCTCTGGTTTTTCTGCCAGCCAAACGATCAGGAATGAATCGGAATCAATCCGACGACGTCATTGTACATGACGTAGGCAAAGAGCAGCAGCAGGAACACAAAGCCCACCTGAACGAAGCGTTCTTTGACCGCCATGCTCAAATCCCGCCGCATTAAGCCTTCAATAGTCAGAAGAAGGATCTGACCGCCGTCGAGGATCGGAATCGGTAACAAGTTGAGGATGCCGAGGTTTACGCTGATGAATGCCATCAACGCCATGACCTGCGAAGGTCCTCGGTGTACCGCATCACCGGACACCTGCGCGATGCCGACTACGCTCTGCAACTGCTTTACCGATGCGCGCCCGCTGAACAGTTTTCCCACCACCGCGAGCGTCTGGGTAAAGTAATCCCCAGTACGGCGGACGGCAAACTCAGTCGACTCCCGCAGCGGCACCCGCTTGTAAATAATCGTATCGTCCTGATTGACCACGCCGATCTGCCAATTATTTTCCGCGCTATCCGAAAGACCCTTTTGCGGAGTGACCGTAATAGTGAGCGGTTTGCCGTTGCGCGCGACTTTCAAGTTCACCGGATGGCCTTGCGACTGGTGAACCGCATCCACGAACTGGCCCCAGTAGGTAATCGGCGTACCATTCACTTCCAGGATGCGATCATCAGCCCTCAGCCCTGCGTGTTTTGCGGGTGTGCGCGGGCTCACTTCGTCAATCACAGGAGGAAATGGAACGAAACCAAATAGCCAGCCAAACGAAGTAGGGTCCTTCGCCGTAGTCTGCACGGTACGCTGAACTCCATGATTCTCGACGACCAGAGTCAGCGGAGCGCCGGCTTGCAAACGCTCCAGTTGCTCCAGACCGGTTTCCCAGGTGGGATTCTTAAGACCGTTGATTTCGACCACGCGATCGCCCGGTTGAAGCGGACTTGGCTGCGCCAACGACGTAGACAAATAGCTGACCTGCAAGGGTTGCTTGAGGATTCTGGATTCAGGCAATCCCACCACGCCATACAGCACACTCAGCAAAATCAGCGGCAATATAAAGTTGACGGCGGGGCCGCCAAACGCGATCAGTGCGCGCTGCCAGCGCGGCTTGCTCATCAATTCATCCGAAGCTCCGGTGGGAGCAACATCGTTGGAATCGACTTCAGACAGATCCTGCCCCGCCATGCGGACATAACCGCCCAGCGGTATAGCGCTGATACGCCAATCGGTCGCGCCGCGCTTCCAGCCAAACAGCCGCGGTCCAAACCCGATGGAGAATACGTCAACGCGTACACCACACAGTCGCGCGACGATGAAATGTCCCCATTCGTGCACCAGGATGATGATGCCTAGAACCAGGGCCACGCCAATCAAAATATCTAGTGCCATAGTGCGAGCAACCTTTTTGAAAGGCGACCGCCAACGTGGTCACCTTCCCTTTTAATTAACCGACACCGCCATTACCTTTGTAACCAGCCGCGTTACTTCTTCCTTTGCTATTCGCCGAGCTTCCGCGTCAGCGGCAAGCACGTCGTCCATCTTTTCGATCTGAACCCGCGGAGTCCGCGATAAGACTGACTCCACGACTTCGGCAATTCCAAGAAACGGAATCTGGCGTTCCAGGAATGCTGCTACAGCGACTTCGTCCGCCGCATTTAAAGCGCAGGGCCAAGCCCCTCCCTTTTTCATGGCCTCGCGGGCCAGCCGCAAGCAGGGGTAGCGGCGCGTGGAAACCTTTTCGAAGTCCAGACGTTTTAGTTTGGCCCAGTCCAGGTCTACCTGGTTAGATGCCACCCGCTCTGGATAGGTTAACGCATACTGAATCGGCATGCGCATATCTGTTGCGCCGAGTTGCGCAAGAATCGAACCGTCCACATATTCAACCATGGAGTGAATTGTGGACTGCGGATGTATGACCACGTCCACCTGAGAGGGCTTCATATCAAACAGCCAGCGCGCCTCAATAATCTCGAAGCCCTTGTTCATCATGGTGGCGGAGTCAATCGTGATGCGGTTGCCCATTTTCCAGTTGGGATGAGTAAGCGCCTCTTCGATCGAAACATTTTCCAGATGCTTGATGGGGGTCTTGCGGAACGGCCCTCCCGAAGCGGTAAGCACCAGTCGGCGAACTTCGCGATGAGTCCCGCCGCGAAGGCACTGATGAACCGCGTTATGCTCGCTATCCACGGGAAGAAGTTCTTTGCCTGCCTTGTGCGCTGCCGCCATTACCAATTCGCCCGCAGCGACCAAGACTTCCTTGTTCGAAAGCGCAATAGTCTTGCCCAGCTTTACGGCCTCGTAAGTCGCCGGTAGGCCAACCACGCCAACTGCGGCAGAGACCACAATGTCAGCTCGGGCATGGGTGGCGACGGCGAGCATTCCTTCCGCCCCATGATGAATCGCCGGCAGCTTCGCACTTCCCTTTTCACGCAACCGCGACGAAAGTAAATCCGCTTTCTGCGCATCCGCCACTGAAACAATTTCCGGCTGGTACCGCTGGATCTGCCCCACCAATTCGTCCAGATTGCCGCCTGCAGCGAGCGCGACCACCTCGAAGCGCGGGGCGAGCGCATCGACTACGGATAAGCATTGCCGGCCAATCGAACCGGTCGAACCAAGAATGGCAAGCTGCTTCACGAATTAAAGATCCTTAAATTTAAGTTTGAGACCTGAGGCGGAGACCCAGCGGACTTACACGCGCGGCGAGTAGATCCACAACCAATAATACCAGACAACCGGCATGGCGAGGATGAGTGCGTCTATACGGTCAAGTACCCCGCCATGGCCCGGCAACAGCGTGCCAGAATCCTTTACCCCTGCACTACGCTTGTAAGCCGATTCAAGCAGGTCGCCCATTTGCCCTGCCACGTTGCAAGCCGCAGCCATGCCAACCAAGTGGATCACCGCAATGTTCACAAGATGGCTGCCCGCAAGCGCAATTGCAATCATGATCGAACCAAGAAAACTCGCTGCGGCGCCTTCCCAGGTTTTTTTTGGACTCAAATGCGGCGCAAAGGGATGCCTGCCTATGGCACGGCCCACAAAGTAAGCCGCACTATCGCCAATCCATGTGATAACCAGAGAAAAGAGCAGCAGGTATTTACCGACCAGCGCGATGCCATGCAGGCGCACCGCAAAAGTCAGCGGAAGCGCAATCAGCAGAAGAGCGGACGAACTGATGCCTGCCGCCGGCAAAGCTTCGACTAACGGACGACGCGTGGTAAGAGTGAGGATCGTTATGCCAATCAAAAAAATGAACAACACATCCGCTACCGATGGAGTTGCGAGCCGGAAGAGTCCAAGGACCCTGTGAATGGCTGGCCCGCCGTTCAACGAATATTGCGCGTCCATAGGCGCAAGATATTGCACGTACACCAGCAGCATTGCGCAAAAGGCCGTCCACAGGCGGTACGCGCGATGGCCAATCGCTTCGCCCAAGGAAAAATATTCGAAAATTGCCAGCAGAATCACCAATGCCAGGGCTGCAGCGACCAGCGCTGTGGGCGCAGCGAGCACCAGACCGACGACCAGCGGTATCAGCACAACCGCGGTCGCCACGCGTTTCCAGGTCATCGAGCTTGGGCCTCGGCAAAAGAGGTGAAGCGAATTGACAATTCATCATAACGGGAGAGGCTTCGCGGAGGAAAACGAATTCGGGACAGAGGTACTTGAGTTAGGTTACTTCAGTTACTTGCGCGCAAGCCTGGACGCGCTCGATTCCACTTCTTCGCTTTCGCCGATGCCGCCATAGCGCCGGTCGCGCTTCTGGAATTCGACGAACGCCTCAAGCAATCGTGCGCGGTTAAAATCCGGCCACAGTGTTTCCGTGACAAAAATCTCCGCGTACGCAATTTGCCACAGCAGAAAATTGCTCACGCGCATCTCGCCGCTGGTTCGAATCAGCAGATCGGGATCAGGCAGCCCTGCGGTATAAAGATGGCTCTCCAGTTCGCTCTCGGTGAGCTTTCGCGAATCGCCGGCGGCCTGGCGTTCGGCCAGCAAAGCATTCGCCGCATCCACGATTTCCGCTCGCCCGCCGTAGTTGAGGGCAATGCACAACACCATGCCGGTGTTCCCTGCGGTTGCTTGTACCGCTTCGCGCGTATCGCGCTGCACGGCTGC
>Ga0070697_100000697_pt1 | contig 25155 bp, 25 predicted proteins | sample KBSK1501metaG_FD_65475 | JGI IMG/M metagenome (GOLD analysis project Ga0070697, IMG submission 65475) | Corn, switchgrass and miscanthus rhizosphere microbial communities from Kellogg Biological Station, Michigan, USA - KBS K1-50-1 metaG | ecosystem: Host-associated > Plants > Roots >...
GTCTGACGATGTTTGGCACCCGCCCGATCGCCGCCGCGAGCGGGCTGGTGACGCCCCTCGCCACGACACTGCTTGGCTATCGAACCGTTGTCACGCTGCACGAGCTCCCCGCCCTTGCGGATCTCGGGGCCCTCGGCCTACGATCCCGCCAGATACGCCTCGGTGCGGCGCTTGTGCCCAGGCTCGTGCTTCGGGCGAGCGCGGTCGTCGTCACCCTGGACCGCTACCGCCGGTTCCTCATCGAGCACTACGGCGCTCGCAATATCCGACGCATCCCACTGGGTGGGCACGACCGGACGCGATACGAGGCGGAGCCGCGACGTGAGACCGCACTGGTATTCGGAACCTTTGGCCCTCACAAAGAGCCGGGACTGGTCGCCGAAGCCGTCGCCCAGCTGCGACGGACGCGCCCCCATTTGCAGTTGATTGTGGCCGGCGCCGACCATCCACGCTATCCGGGTTTCATGGCCGATTGCTGCGCGCGTCATGGGCTCGATGGGTCATGGGTCGGTTACGTGCCGGCCGAGGGGCTCGCCGCGCTTTTTGCCCGCGCGACCGTCGTCGTCGTGCCCTCGCGGGCGTCGACCGGTTCGTCGGGTGTGATCTATCGCGCCGTCAGCCACGCTCGGGCGGTGATCGCCAGCGACCTGCCCGACTTTCGAGGCCTCGCCCAGGACGAGGATTTGCACCTGAGTTGGTTCGCACCGGGCGATTCCCGAGGTCTGGCCGGTGCCCTCGATTGCCTGCTTGGCGATGCCGACCGGCGCCGACGGCTGGTACGACACAACCTCCAGACCATCGAGCGGCTCACGCCCGCGAAGATCGTCGACGCCTATCTGGCGGCGTTCGATGATCCGCGCCCTCCCAGCGATGTGACCGAGATGTCTGGCGTCCCCACCAGTGGCGGTCTGGTGCCCGCCCTCAGTATCGGAGGCGAGGCGTGAGAAACCTTCGCGGTCCTATTCCCGGCATGGTGCTGGCTCTCGCCTTCCAAGGCCCGCTGGTTGCTGGCGGCCTCTTTCGCTACAGCTGGGACGCGGCGACCCACATCTTCTTTGCCGACCATTACCGGCGGTCGTGGTTCTCCCTGTGGGATCCCCGCTGGTTCGGCGGGTTCTCGGTGAGTTCGTACCCGCCGCTGATCCACCAACTGCTCGCGCTGCTCAGCGTGCCTTTCGGGTACGACGTGGCGTTCGGGCTCCTGTTGCTGGCGACGTTGGTCCTTTTCCCGGTTGCCGTCTGGCGCTTCGCCAAGGTCTTTGTCTCCCCCGCGGCGGCCACCGCCGCGGCACTGATCGCTCCGTTCGTGCCGGGGCTCTCCCTGGCGGCCCACGCCTACGGTCAGCTGCCCACCGTCGTCGCTCTGACACTGGCGCTCTTCCTTGTTGCCGAGTTCACTCGTTTCGTGGAACGTGGTGGCGCGATCCAGTTCGGGTTGATAGTGGGCCTCAGCGGGACCGTCTTCGCGGCGCACCACGCCACCGCGCTCTTCTTGGTGCCCGCCTTGCTCGCGGCGTCGGCAACGGTCCTCCCCGACTCTGGCTCGCGAGCGCTCCCGGTCCGACTTCGTCGGCTGATCCTCGCCGCAATTGGCTCCGCGCTGGCGGGCGCGATCGTCGTCCTCCCGTTCTGGCTGTGGGCGCGGGGTGGAATCCCTGATGCGTTCATCCCGCACAACAGTCGGAGCGATTTCCTTAATGACCTCAATGCCCAGGCGCTCTTTCTCTGGGGGGTCTATGGACTGATTCCCGCGCTGGCGATCTACGGGTTCTGGCGGCGTCGCGACCGCCGGACCGCGGTGCTCGCCGTCCTCGCCTTTGTGCTGGGCGTCCTCGGGCTGGGGGGGACCACGCCGCTGCCGTCGCTGCTCTTCGGGAACCAATGGGAATGGCTGACCTACGATCGGTTCGCCCTCTGGGGGGCCGTGACCTTGTTGCCGCTGGCCGGCATCGCGATCAGCCACCTACTGTCGCTGAGGGTTGCGGCCGGCCGCGTGCTGGCGATCGCGGCGCTGACGGGCGTCAGCCTCTTTGCCGGGGCGGACGCCGTGATGTCGGTGCTCGGCCCGGCTCTTCCGTACCAGCGAGACCTGAAGCCGATCGCGCAGTTCATGAATAACGGACGCACCGCGTGGCGCTACCAGACCTTCGGCGTAGGTGATCCCGGGGCGCGACTGGGGACCATGACGCCGGCGACGACAATCGACGGCACCTACTACACGGCGCGACGCGTGCCGGTGCTGGCCACGAGCGGGATTGGCATGCTCGACGCGGCGTTGTGGTGGGACCCATCGGGTACGACACTCCGTCGCGCGCTGGCCGCAGCGAACCACTACTCGATTCGCTGGGCGTTCGTCCTCGATCCGCGGTACGGCTCGTACTTGAACGCGGCCGGATTCGTTCCTCGGGAACCGTTGCCGGGCGGGATCGAGGTCTGGGAGAATCCCACTGCGCCGCGGCTTCCTGCCGCGGCTCTTCGCTTCGGCGTCCCAGACGTGCAGGGGGTCCTTTGGGGCACCCTACCCCTTGCCTCCTTCGCGCTGGTCCTGCTCCTTGCTGCTGTCCAATCGGTGGCCGGCCACCTCGAGCCGAACCGCAAGCGGTGGACGACGCCGGTACCATCGGGCCTGCGTGCCCAGGCGGTTGGCAGCCGATGACGATACGCCCTCGCCTTGCCAGTGCTGCCGCGCTTGTCGGCTGGGTCTCGCTCTGTCTGCTGCCGGTCGGCCTGGGCGTCGGGCGGTTCTGGCCGATCTACATCGCGCGCGCCAACGGCATCGCCTACCAATACCGCTCGGTCGCGGTTTACCCCGCTGATGTGCTCGTCGTGCTGACATGCCTCGGCTGGCTCGGGTGGCGCCTGTTGGCGAGTGAAAAGCCGCGGCTGCCGCGGGGCAATCTGCCAGTGATCGCCGCGGTTGCCATCCTTGCACTGGCCGCCGCGGTGAGTGTCGCCACCGCCTATGACCGGCTGCTTACGCTTGGCGTGGCGCTCCAACTGGCGCTGCTGGTGCTCTTCATTCTTGCCTGCGCGGAGCTGCTGGGTCAGTTCCCCATGCGGCAGCTGCTCGCGGTTCTGGCGGTCGTAGTGGTCGCTCAGGCGCTGCTCGCCATCTGGCAGGCGGCGACCCAGAGCACCGGGCCTGCGGAGGCGCTCTTCAACGGCTGGCCCAGGGAGGCGACCTCCTACAGTCGCGACGCCGCGGTCGTCATGATGCCGATCGCCGGCCGCTGGCTGCGCAGTTACGGCAGCTTTGCCCACCCCAACATCCTGGGTGGCTTTCTCGCACTGAGCCTTGCGTTGTTCGCGGTCGTCGACGACCCGCGGATACGGCGATGGCGTGCGATGGCCCTCGCCGCCGGCTTTGTGGCGCTGCTGTTGACCTTCTCGCGGGCGGCTGGCCTCGCGGTGCTGTTCGGTGGCGCCACCTGGTGGCTCGCCCGACGCGCCGGGCCGCGCCACCAGGTCGTTGCCACCCGTCGCGCTCGCGTCGCCGTCGCCGCGGCCGTCCTCCTGCTCGGGCTGGGGACGCTGGTGAGGGTGGGCAATCTCGGGGCCCTGGTCGAACGCAATTCGATCGAGACGCGGCTTTCCTCCTACACGGTCACGTGGAAGGTGATCGGCGCGGGGATTGCCGTTGGAGCAGGGAATCACGTCCTGGTCGAGCAGCGATTTTTTGGCGGTGGCGGGCCCGCGCATGACGTGTTCCTCATTGTCCTGGCGGAGCTCGGGCCGCTGGGATTGCTGGGATGGCTGTCCATCTTTGGCAGCTTGCTGCTCCTGGCCTGGCGGCGGCGGGCCGGGCCTGCCGCGCGGACGGCCCCGCTTGTCGCTATCGCCACTCTGTCTCCGCTGCTTCTCTTCGACCACTATCTATGGACGCTGGCGCCGGGTCGCGTGCTTGCGGTCTGGGCGCTCGCCGTGTTGACCAGTCCCCAAATCGCACGGGGGATCGCGGCCGCGAAACGGCCGGCTCCGAGGTTGACCATTTCCGGCAAACGCGTCGCCGACGTGGTTGTCGCAACCGGGGCGCTGCTCGCCCTGGCGCCGGTCTTCGGATTGGTCGCTGCCCTCGTTTGGCTCGATAGCGGAACGCCCGTCTTCTTCCGCGCGACGCGGCTCGGCCGAGCGGGCCGGCTGTTCAAGATGTACAAGTTCCGCACCATGGTGCCCGGATCCGAGGAGGCCCTGCTCGACCTCCGCGATCGCAATCTTGCGCAGGGGATGGTAAAGATCATCGACGACCCTCGGGTCACCGTCATCGGTAGGTGGTTGCGCCGCTTCAGCCTGGACGAGCTGCCGCAACTCTGGAACGTCATTCGTGGCGATATGAGCCTGGTCGGCCCGCGCCCCCACCAAATCGGAGAAGTTTCGCCCGACGACGATAGTCACCGGCTACGGCTGGCAATGCGTCCGGGCTTGACCGGGCTCTGGCAGGTCAAGGCCCGCACGAATCCGTCGCTGGCGGTGCGCGTGCGCTACGACCGGGAGTACATCTCGCGCTGGTCGCCCTGGCTGGATCTGGTTATCATCCTGGCGACCATCCCGGTGGTGCTCCGCGGCGACGGCGGCCAGATCAGGTTTCCCGAACGGCAACCCGTCAACGCGGATCAACGGGCCGGCGTGCCGGAGACATCACCTATTAGATAGGTGTGGGCGCGGCCCTGGTCAGGCGTTGGAGAAGAGCGGAATATTGGCGCCGCTTGCCGGAGCAAACGGTCCATCGAGCAGACTCACGATCAAATCCGCGACCTGCGCCGGCGTCAAGCCGGCCTTGAGTTTTGGGTTGGCGCGGCGCAACATCTCAGTGTCAACCGCTCCAGGGCTGATGCAGATGGCGGTGATGCCATCGGCCCGACCCTCGACTGCGATCGCCTCCGTCAATCCGACGACGCCATATTTCGAGACGTTGTAGGCGGCCAGGCCGGGGAATTTCTCTGTCGCGTAAATGCCCGATAGCGATGCCAGATTCACAATCCGACCACCGCCGGCGCGACGCATGGGTCCAAAGGCCGCGCGGCAGCAGAGGAACGTACCGGTCAGATTGATGCGAAGCGTTTCCTCCCACGTTTGCGGCGTCATGGTTTCGATCGGAACATTGTGGAGGACAGCCGCGGCACAAACCAACGCCGTTGGCGGGCCCACGCGGTCGGCGATAGCAAAAAGCCGATTGACGTCGAAGCCGTCGCCCACGTCGGCCGCCGCAACCGTCGCGGCGCCCCCGTTTTTGCGGATCGTCTCGCTGACATTTTCCAGCTGCGACTCGGTGCGCGCGGCGAGGACGACATGGGCGCCCGCTCGCGCAATGGCTTCCGCGGTGGCGCGCCCGATACCACGACCCGCGCCGGTGATGATCGCGACCCGTCCCTGCAACCACCCGGAGCCGTCAGGCATGGGGCCTGGCGTTCGTTTTAGCCCGTACCGTCTGGTACAGGCGTTCGTGTGCGGCAAGGCTGGCGTCAAGGCCGAGGTGTTCCACGGCGTGCTGCCGGCAAGCCTGGCGCTTGATGTCCCCGACCCCTAACAGTGCCCGCGCCCCGGCGGCTACATCGTCAGGCGCGACCAGGAAGCCGGTGCGACCGTCGATCACGATCTCCGACAGAGCGCCGCGACGGTAGGCAATCACTGGGGTCCCCGCAGCCTGCGCCTCCGCGGCGACCATGCCAAACGGCTCGTCCCACTTGGTCGGACAGAGCACCGCAGACGCGCCGGCCATGATCCGCCACAGATCCGATCGGATAAGCCCGCCATGAATCGCGACGCCGGGCTCGCCCGCGTGTGAGCGCACACGAGTTCGTGCATATTCGGGGTCGTAGGGCTCGCCATAGAGATCGATGCGCACGCCCGCCTCCCGCGCGATGCGGATGGCGTCCTCCGCCCCTTTTTCTGGACTGAACCGGCCGGCAAAGATGACGCCGTCCCCACCGGCGCCGGACCAGGGGATGCGCTCGACCGGCACGCCATCTGGCAGGATCAGATCCACCGGTGCCAGGGCGCGCCAGGCCTCCGCCTGGGAGGCGGAGACGGCGGCGATAGTTGGTGGCTTCTGAGATCGACGGGCCTCGCCGAGGGCGGCCGCCATCGCTGGGTCAGGAGGCAGATGCAGTGTGTGCACTACCGGCGACTCCAGGACAGAGGCCAGAAGCACGGCGGGTGGGTCGAAGGCGTGGTTGTGAACGACGTCGTAGGCGACCTGGCGAACCGATGCGTACACGGTCGCGAACGCACGGTCGGCCGCACCGGCATCGGTTGTCCGCGATTGGCCATGACGGTAGAGAAGGCGGGCAAGGGCTGCCGCGTCAACCCCCGTGTCAATCACGGTGACGCCGGGGATCGCCGAGCCTGTGGCAGCATAAACGTGAACCTCATGGCCGCGGTGCTGCAAGCCGGTGGCGAGATCGGCCACGACCGCCTGAGATCCGCCGAGTTGCGGCTCCTGGATCCGCGCCACCAGCGGCGCGATGATGGCAATCCGCATCACGGAACGTTCTTGTAGGCGAGGTCGCGCGGAGGGTTTACGCCGACGACGTCGTACGAGACCTGGCGCTCGGCGCGAGCCTGAACCTCGGCGACAGCCTGTGGATAAAAGATCGCCACCAGGTCGACCGCCTCGGTAGGGCTAGCGAAGTCCATCGTCATTGGACCCGGAAACGACACGTACTGATAGCCCCGCGCAATCAACCACTCGGGATGGTTCGGCCAGACGATCACCACCATCCCCCCGGCTGCGCAGACGCGCTCCATCTCGGCGAGCCCTCGGTCGCCGCCGTGTGCGGGCTCCGGCGTGAGCGCCGAACAGGCGACCACCAGCTCGGCGGATCGGTCCGGCGCGGGAATGGTATCGAAGAACCCGTTGATGAGGCGGACTCGGCCCCGACCCTGCCCTCCACTAGAGGGGGAGGGCGATGAGGCCAGCTTGTGATCGAGGCGGTCTCGCAAGGGAGCGGCCGGCTCGACGGCGGTTAACTGGTCACAGCGAGCGATCAGCTCGAGGGTGAGCCGTCCAGTTCCGGCGCCGACCTCGATGATCCGGGACACATACGGGGGCAGCCACTCGAGGATGCCCGGGTGGAGGTGCTCGGCGGCGACGAGCCGATCGTAGAGATCAGGCTCGATGCGATAGAGGAGCTCCCAGGCCAGCGAGGGATTGCGTTGCGGGTCGGCGATGGTACCGGCGAGAAAACGGCCTGCCTCATCGGCCGAGAAGACGCGCAGGTCTGCGGCGGAATAGCGCTGTGTGAGGGGGACCGTGCTCAGGGACCGCCCGGCCAGCTCAGTCGTCATCGCTGCACTCAGCCCAGTTCTTGTCCGTTTCGTGGACCCGCACCCTGCGCAGCGATCCCTTGGGAAGATGCGGCTGCAGCCGTGCCCAGAAGGCAAGCGCCAGGGTCTCCGCGGTCGGAATCCGGCCGCTCAGCCAGTCCACGTCCGTGTTCAGGTTGCGATGGTCGACATGCTGAATAATCTCCGCCCTCATCAGGTCCGATAACCGCTTCAGATCCATCACGTATCCGGTCGCCTGGTCGATGGCGCCGCTGACGACCACTTCCAGGACGTAGTTGTGCCCGTGAAGGTTGACGCATTTGCCATAGAGGCGCCGGTTTTCGTCCTCGCCCAGGGTCGCATCGCGCAACTGATGAGCGGCATTGAACCCCTCCCGACGGCTGATGCGCAGACGGGTTGGGGATGTCATAGGAACAGATTAGGGATGTTCACGGGAGCAGAGCTTCAGGAATTCGTCGCGTAGCTGCTGGTCCGACTCGTAGGCACCGCGCCAGAAGGTGGTTCGGGTCGTTGCCTCCTGCTCGCGAACGCCGCGCATCTGCATGCACAGGTGTGCCGCGTCCAGGTAGACGGCGACGCCGTGGGCGGCGAGAATCCCGTCCAGCGCCTGGATGACCTGGCGTCCAAGCCTTTCCTGCATCGAAAAGCGGCGAGCGTAGAGGCGCACAACCCGGGTGAGCTTCGATAGCCCGATGATGCGCTCGTGCGCGACGTAGCCAATCCAGGCCTGACCGAAAAACGGAAAGGCGTGATGCTCACAAATCGAGTGAAAGGGGATCGGACCCTGCACGATCTGGCTGAGACGGCAGTCGGCGCCGTCCTCACATTCGGTTGGAAATGCGGTGACCAGCTTGGGATCGCCGTCGTACCCCTCGGTGGCGTCGAAGAGCGCACGGATAAAACGACGCGGCGTGTCGCGAGTCCCCGGCGAGTCGAGTTGCATGCCCATCGTCTGAAAGATCTCCGCGGCATATTGCTCGAGCTGCCTCCACCTCGCCTTTGGAATCTTTCGGCGCGCTGTCCGTTGCCAATCCCCTTCTTTTTGAGTCAACGGCAGAACACCGGATACAGCATCGAGGTCCCGCCGTGGGGTACGAGGTCGAACTACGGTGGCCATCAGTTCGTCTGCAGGGTCGCGTGACTAAGCAATCCTTCCTCCTTTGGCTGACGATCGCGCAATGGCAACACAACATTGCCCCGGTTGAGGGTCGAGCCGCGCCTTGAGGCGATCCACCTCGAGGCCCTCGATCACCCCTTGGACGAGGCTCAGGTTGGTGCCGCAAACGAGTTCGGGGTACCGTGCCGCAACGGTGTCAAAGGGGCAATTTCGAAAGCGCACCACACCGCCGTCGTCATACGGTTCGGCTCCGAGGCGATCAAGCACACGGCTGAGCGTGCGGAACTGGCCGTCACCCCTTCGGCGACGGTACGACGCCCCCAATGCCTGGCCGAACGTGCGGGCGGCGTTGGTCAGCCGGGACTTGATCCGGGCATCGCGCGCCCCGCTCAGCGGACCGGCGAAAAGCTGGGCGAGCAGCTCATATTGCCGTTCAGGCAGGCTGATGCTGAGCTGGCGGTCGCTGCGCCGGTAGAGCTTGGAGGGGCGTCCCGCGCCCGGCCCTCGCCGGCCAGTAAGCCGTCGGTACGACACCTCGAGGAATCCGGCCTCGACCAGGCGATCGAGATGAAAGGCGGCGAGGTTCCGGCTGATCGATACCGCCCGGGCGGCTTCATCCCGGGATACATCGTGGCGTTGTCGGCTGACGTAGCCATAGATGGTGCGACGCTGAGGATCGTGCAGCACGCCGATAGCGTCGATGTCCTCGCGGACGCCGGTAGTTGGCATTGGTAATAATAGTAGCAATTGGTTTTAGAGCGGCGCCAGCTAGGAGGTGCGGCTGATGAAAGATCCGATCGACACCAGTAAGGGTTGGTGCTGCGACGGCCGGACATGGGCCGAACATGCCGGCGAGGACGGACGATGCTGTCAGCCGGAGGGAAAGAGGCTCGAAGATCTGCCAGCCGAGGGGCAGCGTAAGGCCCACGAACGATTGGCCGAGGGCCAACGCGGCTGATGGCTGTGAGGAGCAGCGTCTACTTTGCCCGTGCGGCGGTGGTCCTGCGCAGACTGGCGACCTCCCAGAAGAGGCCTGTCTGCTTGTAGACCGTCTTCAGCCCGTGCCGCTCTGCTGTGGCGACGATCTCGTCAGGCGGGTGGAGGAAGACCTGGAACTGCTGGCGCGCTACTCGTAGCACAAAGTCCGCCATGCTTATCGCGGCCCTGGTCCACCAACGCTCCTTCGGGAAGCTCATCACGAGGACTTCTCGTGTGTGGTCGGCGGCGGCGCCGGCCAGCTTCGGCATGTCGGGGTAACAACAGATGACGCGGTTCATGATTACGATGTCCGCGGCTTCCAACTCTCCGGTCGCCTCGGCAAAGTCCATAACCCTGCGCTCAACGCGAGCCTCAAGTCCGGCCTCGCGCAGAAGGGCCCGGGCAGCCTCCTCATAGGTAGGGATCAACTCGATGTTCACGGCTCGGGTGATCCCCGCCTTTAGAAGTTCGATCTGGATGGCGCCTATGCCACCGCCCACTTCGAGCAGCGTGCGGCCCCCGGTCCCGTGCCGCTTCAAAAACTCGGCGATGCGCCGCGAGGTCGGATCGAGGCCATGACGACGATAGCGCCGTGCCTCGGCGCTCGCTCTCTTCTCGCTGAAGACCGAACGGCAGCCCTTCGGTGAACAGCATGCGCTCATCTCCGGATTATCGGTCCACGACTCCAGAACCCTTCTTGACAGGTCGGCTTGCCGGACCTACTATTCAAGTAATCAATGAAAGACTTGAATAGGGCACCGGACAACCGAGCAACCAAGACCGCCCTGTTCGATGAGTTCGCTCGCCTGGCCCAGGCGTTGGCGAACGGCCGGCGGCTCGAGATCGTTGACGTCCTTGCCAATGGCGAGCGCGCCGTCGAACGGCTGGCTGCCGAAACCGGCCTTTCCGTCGCGAATGCGAGTCAGCATCTTCAAGTACTTCGAGAGGTCGGCCTGGTGCGGCGCCGGCGCGACGGCACTCGCATTTACTACGAGCTTCGGGATCGGGAGGTGTTCGATCTGTGGCGCAACCTGCGCGGCGTGGCCGCCCAGCACCGGGCAGAGGTTGGCCAACTGGCCGACGCCTATCTCGGCGCCCGGGACAGTCTCGAGCCCGTGACGCGGGCCGAATTGCTTCGGCGGCTTGAGCGGGGAGAGGACGTGATCGTATTAGACGTCCGGCCAGCGGAAGAATTTGCGGCAGGCCATCTGCCGCCCGCGATCTCGATCCCTCTGGCTGAGCTCCGCCGGAGACTCCGCGAACTGCCCCGCGACAAAGAAGTCGTGGCCTACTGCCGCGGCCCATACTGCGCATTTGCCCACAAGGCCGTCCGCGTCCTGCGGCAGGCCGGCCTTCGTGCCAGACGGTTGGAAGACGGGTTGCCGGAATGGAAGGCCGCCGGCCTTCCGGTTGTCGCTATCGGTGAAAGGAGGTCGTGAGATGCCAGCGACACTGACCCGATCAGAACTCGACGTCGCCTCGTTGGACCCGTATTCGTTTATGGCCGTGATTGGTAAGCGTGTCATCCATCCAGGTGGCCGTCGCTCGACCGAGGAACTCTTTAACCTCGCCCGCTTGCAGGAGGGTCAGACGGCACTCGACGTTGGCTGCGGCGTCGGGACCACGGCCATTCAAATGGCGCGTCGGTTCGGAACCGCCGTCACGGCAATCGACATCTCGCCGATCATGCTCGAGCGGGCCCGCCGTAATGTCCGGCGTGCCGGCCTCGAGCGAAACATAGAGATCGAGCAAGGGGACATCCTCGCGCTGCGATTCGCCGACAATACGTTCGACCGGGTGATCGCCGAGGCGGTGACGATGTTCGTCGACCGCCGGCGCGCCGCCAGAGAATTGGTCCGCGTCTGCCGGCCAAATGGGATGGTGCTTGCCACCGAGTTTTTCTGGCGTCAGCCCCCGACCGAGGAAGCCCGCGAGATCTTCCTCGGCCAGGTGTGTCCAGGCCTGCAGCTCGACAAGCTCGACGGCTGGGTACGCATCTATAAGGATGCCGGCCTTTCTGCCATCGAAGTGCGATCCGGACCGTTCGAGATGATGACGCCTCGCGGCTTCATCCAGGACGAAGGTTTCATCAATGCCTTCGCTTGCACGCTTCGTGGTTTGTCCCGCGTGGCCTACCTACGCAAGATGGCCTGGCTGATGCCGCGCATCACCAAGGCGGTCCCGTACCTCGGCTACATCCTGGTCGGTGGCGTCAAGCCGGCGACCTGATGAGCGGGCTCGCCGTCGATGTCGACCGCTCGGAGATCGTGCCGCTTGTCGACGAGGGGCTGGGAAACTCCTCCTATCTGCTGGCGCTCGGCGGCGGCCGGGCGCTGGTCCTTGACCCCAGTCGGAATCCGGACCCCTACCTGGAGCTGGCGGAACGCCTCAACCTGCGGATTGCGTTTGCGGTGGAGACGCACCTTCATGCCGATTTCGTCTCGGGTAGTCGCGAGCTGGCCGCGTTCGGAGCCACCGTCCTTGCACCGGCGGCGTCGCATTTAGCCACGGCGTATCGGGGACTCGCAGACGGGGAGGAGGTCGACCTTAACGGATTGACGCTCCGTGCACTGGCAACCCCCGGGCACACACCCGAGCACCTGGCCTATCTCCTGCTTGACGGCCCGAAGCCGCTGGCGCTGTTCAGTGGAGGAGCCGTCCTCCCTGGCGGCGCGGCGCGGCCTGACCTGATCGGACCGGAGCAGACGCATGCGCTCGCTCGCGAGCTCTATCGCTCGGCCCACCGGCGCCTGGTCGGGCTGCCTGATGACCTGGCTGTCTACCCAACCCATGGGGCGGGCTCGTTTTGTTCACCCGGCGCGGGCGGACAGCGGACGACGACTCTCGGGAGGGAGCGGCACGAGAGTCCCATGTTTACTACCGTTGCCGAGGACGCATTCGTCCATTCGTTCCTGGGCGGCCTGGGGACCTATCCGCCCTATTTCCTCCGGTTGCGAAGCGTGAATCAACGGGGCACGCGTCTCTATGGCCTCAAGCCACCGGAGCTCGCGCTCCTCTCGGTCGACGAATTTCGCCGCCAACGGGCAGCGGGGGCGATCGCGATCGACGTCCGCCCGCTTGCGGATTTTGCTCGCGGCCATATCCCCGCCGCCCTATCGATTGCGCTGCGTCCCGCCTTTGCCTCGTGGCTCGGCTGGATCGTGCCGGCTGATGAGCCGCTGGTTTTCGTCCGGTCGCCCGGCCAGGATGCTCGAGATCTCGTGGAGCAGTGCTTGAAGATCGGATACGACAACCTGGTCGGTGAGCTGGCGGGCGGTATCGGTGCCTGGCAGGCGGCCGGGTTGCCCCTGTCGACGATTGCCATTCGTCAGGTCGATGAGGAGCCGCAAGGTACGCCGCTCGATGTCCGCCAGGCCAGCGAGTGGGCCAGTGGGCACATTCCGGGTGCCCAGCACGTGGAGCTCGGAAGCGTGATGGCCGCGGCCGCCGCCATTCCAGCTGGGCCCCTCACCATCTACTGTGGTCATGGGGAGCGGGCGATGACCGCCGCCAGCCTGCTCGAGGGACAGGGTCGCGAGAGTCTGGCGGTCCTGGACGGCGGTTTCGACGCCTGGCGCAGCGCGAATCGGCCGATCAGCATCGAATGACCGCAGCCGCACCGCGGCCGCGAGCAATCGCGCTCGGACTCCGAGCGAACCTCGCCCAGTTCAGCCTCCTGGTCGGCGTCAATGCGCTCGTCGGTGGCATGCTCGGGCAGGAACGCACGGTTCTCCCGCTGCTCGCCACGCAGGTCTTTCATCTCACCGCTGTCACGGCGGCCCTCACCTTCATCGTTGCCTTTGGCGCGACCAAGGCCCTCACCAACTTCGCCGCCGGGCCACTCTCTGATCGCTTTGGTCGCAAGCCGGTCCTCGTCGCCGGTTGGGTGGCGGCTTTGCCCGTGCCGCTGCTGCTTATCTGGGCTCCGAGTTGGGGCTGGGTGATCCTAGCCAATGTCCTGCTTGGCATCAATCAGGGCCTGGCCTGGTCGATGACCGTCAACATGAAGATCGACCTCGTGGGTCCTGTACGGCGAGGCCTGGCCATGGGCCTCAACGAAGCGGCGGGCTACGGCGCGCTGGCGCTGACCGCTTACCTGACCGGGTTCGTCGCGCAACATGCCGGCCTTCGTCCGCAACCCTTCTTCTTTGGTCTCGCGTACGCGGGTCTCGGCCTTGGCCTCTCAGTTCTCTTAGTGCGCGAGACGCGCGGCCACGCCCGTTTCGAGGGTGCTGCCGGTCAGCGTAATAGTCAGCAGCCGGCGCTCACGATGCGCCGCGTCTTCGTCGACACGAGTTTCAATGAGCGGGCGCTTTCCGCAAGTTGCGCGGCTGGTCTGACCAACAACCTCAATGACGGCATGGCGTGGGGACTGTTTCCACTGTACTTCGCTCGTCACGGGCTATCGCTCACGGGAATCGGCGTTATCGTCGCGCTGTACCCGCTCGTGTGGGGCGTGGGCCAGTTGGGCACCGGCGCGCTCTCCGATCGAATCGGCCGCAAGGGACTGATCGCCGGAGGATTGGTCGTCCAGGCCGGTTCCCTTGCGCTGATCGCCATCGGGCAGGGCTTTGCCATCTGGGCCCTCGGGGCGATCGGCCTGGGCATTGGGACCGCAATGGCCTATCCGACGTTGCTGGCGGCGATCGGCGACGTGGCCCATCCGGCCTGGCGGGCGTCGGCGGTCGGCGTCTACCGATTGTGGCGCGATACTGGATTCGTGGTGGGCGCACTCTTATCCGGCGTCATCGCGGACCTCTTCGGACTCGCCGCGGCGATCTGGGTGGTGGCGGGCATCACGGCCGTCGGCGCGGTCATCGTCGCCGTCCGCATGTACGAGACGTACCCTCGTTCTCGCGCAACGGCGAACCGCGTGGAACGGCTCGGATCATGAAGGCTGCTGCCTCGCAATGGGCCCGGCGCGCAGCTGACTTGGCCGCCAAACCCGGCGTGCGTGACGACGACCGTCTCGCGTCTGGATTGTTCCTTCTCGTGACGGCGTCGGGGGCTGCGGCTGGGCTTCTATGGGCGGTCGCGTACGCCCTGCTGGGCCGTCCTCTATCGGCGGCGGTTCCGGGCAGCTTCGCGGTGGTGGCGGCTCTGGTGGGAATCCGATTGGTGCGAAGCCGCGAGCTCGGGCGGCTCCGCGAGCTCCTCTTGCTCCTGATCTTGCTTCTGCCCGCGGTGCTTCAGGCAAGCCTCGGTGGCTATGTCAAGGGCAGCGCCGTCATCATGTGGTCCTTCTTTGCTCCCCTCAGTGCTCTCGTTTTCTTCGGGCCTCGGGACGGATGGGCGTGGCTGGGCGGGTTCATCGCGGTTACTGCCGTGTCGGCCTTGGTCGATGCCCCACTGGCTAGATCAATTTCGCCGTTGCCGTACGGTGCTCAGACGGCGCTCTTCGTATTCAACCTGTGCGGCGTGGCTGCCATCGTCACCCTCGTGCTGGCCTACTTTAGGATCCAGCGGGACGAGGCCATGCAGCGATCCGAGGGGCTGCTCCTCAACGTTCTGCCACCGGAGATCGCTGAGCGGCTGAAACGCCAGGAGTACCCGATCGCGGATCGGTTCGACGACGTCAGCGTCCTTTTCGCTGACATGGTCGGATTCACGGAGCGCTCCGCCTCCGAGGCCCCGGATGTCACCGTCGCCGTTCTCAACGAGTTCCTGAGCACCTTCGATGAGTTGGCTCAGCAACATGGTCTGCGGCCGATTCGCACCACGGGCGACTCCTATCTCGTCGTGGGCGGGTTGCCGGTGCCCAGAGCCGACCACGCCCAGGCCGTCGCCAATATGGCGCTCGACATGCTGGAGGGGGTCAACCGGCTGAATCAGGAAAACGGATGGGCCGTCGGCTTTCGTATCGGCGTCAACAGCGGACCGGCGATGGCGGCTGTGGTGGGCCGTCACCGATTTACGTACGACATATGGAGCGACACCGTCAACACCGCAAGCCGCATGGAGTCGAGCGGGGCACCAGGGCGGATTCAGGTGACGGAGGAAACCTACTCTCGTTTATCGCTGACGCACCGGTTCGAGTGCCGAGGTCAGATCGATATCAAAGGTAAGGGACCAATGACGACCTACTTCCTGATCGGTCGCCAGAGTGAAGCCGAAACCACGCGGCCCACAAGAACAGGGTCGGTCTAGGCAAAAGAGCTGTGAGACCACGCATCCTCAGGATCCGACTTGTAGCGTGTTACTCCGGTTCGAGCGGCCGCTCATCGACGAGGGTAGTTGCGTGGGGGAGAGCCTCCAAGCGTTCGATCGGGATGGGTTTGCCGGAGACTTCGCTGAGTCCATACGTGCCCTGCTCGATACGTTCGAGCGCTCTGTTGACCTGCGCGAGTTCTTTGCGATCCCGGTCATTTTCGTCGATTTCTGCTTCTCGCTCGTAAATGAGGCTGGCTTCGTCCTCTAAATCGCCGACGCCGGACTCGTCTCGCACCGTTTCGCGAATGCCTCGTCTGTTGGCTGCGATACGCGATTCGATGGCATCGCGTTCCGCCCTGAGTCGCTCCTGGAACCGGCGAACGTCTTGTGATTTCAACATCTCAGGTCCTGCTACCGTGCAGCACAAATCTTACCGTGGCGGCCAGGGTTAACGGGGTTCTGGACGACAGGTTTGGCCGGGTGGCCGCAACCACCCCCGGCGCCGTCTCACTGGGAGGCCGGTACCCACTTTGGCGCGTATGCGAGGATAACTACACCGTTGCTGAACCGGGTTACGTCCAGCAGCTTGAGTTGCGGTGCAGAGTCGAAGCTCTCGAAGAGGTGTTGGCCCTTGCCGACCCCCACGGGGCGCAACCAAGAAATGGAACTCGTCGATTAGCCCGTGCCGCATCAGCGTCGTGTCGAGCGGCCCGTTGCCGTACTTCACGATGTTTCCGCCAGGTTCCTTCTTCAGCGCGTCCACGTATGCGGCTACGTCCCCTTCAATGACAGTCGCGTTCCAGGTGGTCTCGCGTAGCGTCGTCGACGCCACGAACTTGGGGATGCTGTTCATCCGATCGATGAACTGACTCGGGATACCCGTACCGTCGCTCGCCATCGTGGTGTAGGCCGCCGCCAAACCTTCGTAGGTCCGCCGACCCAATAGCAGGGCGTCGGCCCCGAACAATAGCTTGGTGGCGTAGGCATGGTGTTCTTCGTTGAGGTACGGCAATGCCCACTCCTGTGGCGAACCAATCTCGCCGCCGAGCGACACGTGAACAGATTCGATCAGCTTCCTCATCTCTGTTTCACCTTCAAAGGTTGTGCCTGAAGAGTTTGGCAGGGCTAAGCCGTCGGCGTCGCACGCGATGCAGTTTCCGGGCCGATGAGTTCGGGGCTTCGGCCGGGTCTATTGTTTGAGCGCGATCCGCCCCGGAAAAGGAGACCGACGATGAAGGACTTCGAGCCGCTAATAGGCGAATGGCATGGCGAAGGAGAAGTTCCGATGGATCCGCCGATGAAGATCTCCGTGAAGGAGAAGGTTGAGCGCCTCGGCAAGTTCATCGTCATCACCTCGGTGGGCGAGCCAGGCGAGGTGCCCGACAGCGAGCCGCAGCCGATGCACCACTTCGACGCTCGGGGGTCAAGCAGCTGTTCATGATGGCCCTCGAAGGCTCCACCTGATCTGGCAGGCCCCCGGCGAGGATTGGAAGGGCCCCGACGGCTCCGGCTTCTACCAGCGCTTCATCGGCGAGATCTCGGCTGACGGCAAGACGATCGAGGGCTGGTGGCAGCGCGGCATGGGGGACGCCGGCGATGAGTGAGAGATCGACTTTCCAATCAACTACTTCCGCACGGCGACCCACTAAAGTAAGAGGCGGGGCTGTCGTCAGTAACGCTGGGGCCACGGCTTAGCGCCGCACGCAGGAGGTCAGCAAAGACTATGGCTGAGAGGAAATCTGGTACGAAGGCCACGCGGAAGTCTGCCAAGAGCACCACTGCGATCGGCAAGAGGTTCAAGGGATTCACAGACGAGGAACGAGCCGCGATGAAGGACCGCGTCCAAGAGATGAAGGCGGCCGCGGACAAGGCGGACGGGGAAAGCGCCGTGCTCGCGAAGATCGCCGAGTTGCCGGGACCGGATCGCGCCCTGGGCAAGCGGCTCCATGCGATCATCAGAGCCAGCGCGCCAGCCCTTTCGCCGAAACTCTGGTACGGCATGCCCGCCTATGCCAAGGACGGCAAGATCGTCTGCCACTTCCAAAGCGCGCAGAAGTTCAAGACGAGGTACGCGACGCTCGGCTTCAGCGACGCGGCGAACCTCGACGAAGGCGCCCTATGGCCGGTCGCCTTCGCGCTGACGGAGTTGACCGCCGCCGACGAGGCAAGGATCGGCGCGCTCGTGAAGAAAGCCGTGAGCTGAGGGCTGAATCGAAGCGACGCTTCCGCCGCTATCGATTTCGTATTCGACAGACCCGTCAGGAATCAAGAAGCAATCGCGCAGCGCGGGGCCTAGGCTAACCGTATGACGCGGCCAACGCCGCGAATTTGACAGGAGGAAAGCAATGAGGATCGGACTTGCCAGCATTTACGTAGACGACCAGGACAAGGCCTTGCGCTTCTACACCCAAGTGGCCGGCTTCGTGAAAAAGGCGGACGTTTCGCAAGGGGGGTATCGATGGCTCACCGTGGCGTCGCCCGAAGACCCGGATGGCACCGAGCTGCAGCTCGCGCGCAATGACAACCCGACGGCCAAGGCCTACCAGGAGGCGCTCTTCCAGCAGGGCCAGCCCGCAGCCATGTTCTTCACGGACGACGTCCAGGGCGACTATGAGCGGATGAAGGGCGCCGGCGCCGAATTCAAGATGCCGCCCACCAAGGTGACAGGCTCGACCATCGCCCAGGCGAATGACACCTCTGGCAACCTGATCCAGATCGCGCAGCTGGACCGCGCACGTAGTGGAGCGGGGCGCCGGTAGCCGGTCGGAGTCAGCGGGTCGCGCCAGGACGAGTCCATTTCTCGGATGGCGCGGCCCGTCGCCTTTGCATTCAACCTGTCCTTGCCTGACCAGTCTGCTAAGGAGTCGAGAGTAGATCGCGGACCTCGGCGAGAAATTGCCAGGCATCACTTGTCGCGCAAACAAATACCGGAGTTTCGATCTCTAGCCGAGTGTCGTAGCAACTTCGTCGTCACTGAGCGGCGACCGAAACCGCTCTGGACAGTGACCGGCATGACGGCGCCGGCCCGGAGTGGCGACACCTCGGCGGAAGCGAGAGGAGATCGCCGTTGTAGGAGCGGGAGGACAAGTGGGAAAAGAACCTGCCTTGCGCCCGCCTCGGCGGCGCTCATACGGCCAGTCCATGACCGAATTTGCGCTGGTTGCCCCGTTGCTCTTCCTAATTCTCCTGGTCACGATCGACTTCGGGCGCCTGGTTTACACCTACGGCGTGATTACGTCCTCAGCCCGCGATTCCGCCCGGGCGCTCTCCTTGAAGATCAATCAGGCGACCGACTGCGGCGCCTATCAGCTCGCCGAGCAGACGGCTAACGGCTTTCAGCTAAAGCCGGATCAAGCGTCGATGGTGGGTGACAGCAACCCGAACAGCCCAGGGGGGTCCTTGCAGCCGTCGACGCCGCCACCGGGCCAGGGTTACATCTACATCTGGCCCGCGGTCGCCACCGCGAGTCCCCAGGACCAGCATCCTGGCTGCGATGGTCAGGCACGCCTTCCGGCCAGCGCCCAGCTCAAGGACGTCTCCGTGCAGATCGAATACACCTACCAGCCGCTGATCCCGGTCTTCCAGGAGTTTACCGGCAGCTTCACGATCAAGGCGATCAGCGTGGTCCATACGGAGTACTGATGTGATGTCCTATTTCCACGTAGCTCCCGCCCGCCGATTTCATCGGGGACAGGTCATGCCGATCGTCGCCCTCGCGTTGCTGGTCCTGGTTGCCTTCGCCGGTCTGGCTCTCGATGGGGTCCACCTCTACCTGGTCCGCCGGCAGGCCCAGAATGCTTCAGACGCCGCCGCGCTAGCCGGAGGAAAATGGCTGATCGCGGGCGGGGGCATCCTCAATGCGCCACCGTCGGGCAGCACCAGCCCCCCGGTGAGCGCGGCGCATGACCTCGCCGGTGTCAATGGCTTCGGGACGGTCCTCAACAGCGCCTGCGACTCATCGACGAGCCGCCAGTTCTCGACTACCTGGTTCGACAACGGGGCGAGCTGCACCAGCACGGATTTCAACATGCGAGTGACGGTGCACGTCCCGCCGCAGGGACCCACGCCACCTGACTGCGTCAACATCCCCTACAACTGCTTCCAGGTCAGCGTTACCGAACGAGTGCCGAACTTCTTGGTGGGGGTTATCGGCATTCCGGTTACCTATGTGTCCGCGTCGGCGGTCGTGTTGGCGCAACCCGCCGCACCGCAAATCGGTACGCCGCCGCCAACTGCGCTCTACCTGTACGAACCTCACGCCTCGGCCTGCGCCGCAGGCGCGAAGTGTTTCGATGCCAGTCAGCCACCGCTGCGCCAGCAACTCGGCTGCGTGAACTGTCCGACGTTTTGGGTTGCACAAGGCGCCGGCACCACGATTGCCGGGATCGACGGTAAGAAACTATCGCCGCCAAGCGACCGGCCCGCCGTTCAGTCGAATGGCGATATGGTGATCCAGACCGACACCACCATCTGCGATCCGTACGGCGGTGCGACCTGCCAGGCGGGTCGCGCCACCGGCGCCGAGGGGTTTGGCATCGCCCCAGGCGCAACCCTCTATTGCAGTGGCTTCAACGCCGGCAGTGCCAACAGCCTCACGGGTTGTACCAACGCCGGCCAGTCGAATCTCGCACATCTGGCCTCGAATGAAGTGCCATTTACTTCCGAAGGGTGGTCGCCAACCGTGGATACGAACGGCCTGCCGAACTGTGGCAGCCTGGTTCTCAACGGCGACACGGTGGCTCGGAGCCTGAGCGGCTCTGACCCGAAATGCCTACCACCCTCCTCGGAGCCATACAGCATCATGCCCGGGTTCTACCAGTACATCGTCATCAATCACGGCACCTACGAGTTCCAGCCCGGTCTGTATGACATCACCGGGGACGCGCCGCAAAACGCCATCAGCCATGGCAATGAGAACAACGCCGACTTCGACCTCTGTGAAGGCATCGCCGGCGGCAGCTGCAAGGCGGACGCCGGCGTCTGGATTGGGCACGGCAACAACCCGTTCGTGGCCGGATCCTCGTCTCAGAGCAGCTGCCTTGGGCTGGGGAGTAATGGCGGCGGCGGCGACGCGACAATCATTACTGGCACGGGCATCACCTTCCGGTTCGAAGCCAACTCGGCCGGCTTCGTCTCGACGCACGAAGTACAGCAGATCAGCCTGACTGCCCCGGGCCTTGCCGCGCAGCTGAGCTTTACCGCTGGCGTTCCCCTCTTGTTCGACATGGAAAATTCTGGAACGATTCACCTCGACTCACAGCCGCCCAACAAGGGAAAGAGCAGCCAATTCACCGGAATCGTCTATCAGACGCTGTTGGCAGCCTCCGGCGGCGTAGAGATCAACCCCGGTTTGGCCGGCGGCAGCGGCGCCCTGGCAGGCCAGGTCCTCGCGTACTCCTTCAATACCTTCGGTCAGAACGGGATGGCCGTCGACTTTAGCCAGGGTTACGGCACCGCAAGCGCACCGGTGATCGGAACAAGTGGGCACAACGAAACCGAGATGTTGACGTCCTGGAGCTTTACCGACCTGGGAAACGGTAAGGGGCAGTTCCAGGTTAAGTACACCGACGAGTGGGCGCTCGACGGCTATGACTCCTACATCAAGGTCAATGGTGGGGATCCGATCTTCTTCTCACAGGGCATCTGGCAGACGCCAAACCCCCAGAACCCGCCGCCGTACCCCAACACCCCCGGCGATGGCAAAGGCTATGCGGCCTACCCAGTCTCGTCGCAGGACACGGCCGGCGCGTACGCGAAAACGACGACCGGCGGTCTGCCGGACTGGACGTACACCTTCGGCAATGGGTCGACCTTCGAGACTGCAGGAAACTGGACGTGGGGTCACGAGGCCGACATCCCGGGCGCCGTCTCGACTACCAACCACGCCACCCTGACGTACACCTTCCAGGCACCGCCAGGGCAGACCATCGACATCCTCATCTTCATGACCGATGGCGACCATTGTGGTGACTACGTATCGGCGAGTGCGACCTTCAACAACGTCTCAACGCCCCAAGCTGGGCAGCAGAGCTCCGGGAGCGTTCTGCTGATCGACTGATGGAGCCGAGTTGATGGCGACCACGCACATGGTTCATGCGCGCAAGCGAGGCCAGGCCCTCGTCGAGATGGCGATCACGCTGCCCCTGATCGTGACGCTGATGCTGGGAGCAGCCGACCTTGGCAGGGCCTTTTACCTGAACATCGAAATGGCGGGCGCCAGCCGGGCCGGGATGCGCGAGGGGATCAAGGGCGCTTCGAGCGACCTGGGCAACTCCGTCCGAAACGAGGTCTTCGATGCCATCGATAACAGCGTGGCGGTATGGGGGGACACGGGTCCGGGAGCGCAATACGACGGGTGCGGCACCGCGAGTGGCTCGTGCGGGAACCCGAGTGGCTGCGCGCCAAGTGCCTTCAGCGGGACCCGGGTTGCCTGCTTCGCGGTGCGCACCTGCACGATCACGAACGGGGCGTGCAGCGCCTACGGTGCCTGGGGCTCTCGCCCCGTGGAAGGAACCAACCAGGGCCTCGAGATTCAGGTCGTATATAAGTTCACGCCCGTGACCCCCATGATCGCTGCCATAGCGGGTCCCAGCGGGGTGATCTACATCACAAGCGACACCTACGGACTCGAACTCTATTAGCCGCCAGCTGGGCGATTACTGCCAGTTGCACCTCCTCCAAAAATATGTAATGCTGAAGTTACATGTATGCAGCGGCAACCAGCCCGCTACCAGGGCGCGCGCATGGACGCCAGGACAGCGCCCTTGTGGCGGGCATTGGCGGATCCGACGCGACGCCGGATCCTAGACCTGCTCCTCGAACGGCCGCGGATCACGGGCGAGGTCGCCTCACACTTCCGCATCTCGCGGATCGCGGTGATGCGGCACCTCACCGTGCTTTCCGATGCCGGGCTCGTCGCAAGCCGGAAGCGGGGGCGCGAGCGCCGCTATTACTTGAACGCGATGACGCTGCAACAGATCCATCGAAGGTGGTTCGATCCGCTGGCGGCGGGCTGGGTATCCGGCATCTTCCGCCTACGACAAAGCGTCGAAGCTAGCAGGGTGGGCATGGAAGGGGTCAGGCCGGCTATCGATATTGCCTTCGACGTCCGCATCGGAGGTTCCACCGCTGCCGTCTTCAGTGCGCTTACGACGGACGCGGGTGGATGGTGGGGTCATCCAATGCTTCGCCCTGAGGCGACCGGGCTGACACTCGAGCCGCGTGTGGGAGGACTCTTCATCGAGGAGTGGAGTAACGGCGGCGCAGTCCTGGCCGCGGTAACCCAGTTGGCGACTGATCGACAGCTCGAGCTCACGGGACCGTTCCACCTCGACCTGGGCATCGGCATCGCAAGCTTCGAACTGGCGGCAGCCGGCAAGGGAACGCTTCTCCGGTTCTCGTTTCGCGCCTTCGGTCCGATCGACGCGGATCGCGTCCGGATGTTTTCAGAGGGCTGGCGTGAGTTGCTCACGCGCCGGCTCAAGGCCCTCGTCGAGCAAGGAACCCGTCTGGGCATTGCTCCCAAAGCCCGTGCGGCACACAAGAGACCGGGAGCGAGGAGGAGAAGCGATGGTTGATTCGAAGGTCGTGTACGAGGACGAGTGGGGGGAGATCATCGATCGCCCGTCGAGCGATGTGATCGAGGTGCGCTGGTTCGATACCACGGCATCAATGTCGAAAGAGGAATTCCAGCGATGGCTCAGCATCTTTGCCGATCACGTCGGGCGCCTGCGCCGCTCACGCGTCCTTATCGATGGGACAAGCTTCAAGACGAATCCAGCGTTCATGGACGGCGCCTGGAGGGATGCCAACATCATTCCGCGCTACAACGCCGCCGGGGTAACGAGCTTCGCCTTTCATATGCCCGTCGAGATGCCAATGGTCGGCCAGCCGCCCGCGCGCGAAGAACCCGGCCGCTTTCCGACCGGCTACTTCGGCAGCCGCCAGGAGGCCCTCGGGTGGCTGAGGCGATGAGTCAGATCGCGTTGAAGGCTTTGAACACCGTGATCCGCCAGCCGTGTTTCAGGGATGCCTGATGGGTGCTGCCCAGGAGCCGCCGCAAGCCTTCATGACGGCGCTGGTGACCGAACACTTCGTTCTTCAGGGAATTCGTAGCACTCTGACCTCTGAGAGCGCCAGTCGTGCTGCGCTTTACCTAGCCGCCCTCACAGGCTCGCTCATCGCCCTGGGATTCGTGGCGCGCGACGCCACGGTTCTCGGACCGTTCGCGACCGCCGTGATTCCTGCGCTCCTGATTCTGGGCGAGTTCACCTACTGGCGTCTGGTGCAGGGTGGCGTCGAAGACCTCCACCATGCGTGGGAAATGCGGCGGATCCGCGCCTACTACCGCCATCTCGTGCCACCAGGCTTGGGGTTCTTCGCCGACACCTCCCGGGTGGATCCATCGGCGCCACAACGACGCTTCATGGGAATCGCGGCCCAGGATTTCAATGTGCTCTTGACGGCATCGAGCATGGTCGGAGCTATCAACAGCATGCTGGCCGGCGCGGGGGTAGCGGTGGCCGCGCACGCGACGGCAAACCTGGCGCCTGGCAGCGCGATTGCTCTGGCGGTGGTGGTCGCCCTGGTCCTGTACCTGGCCCACGCGAGATTAGCGATTCATGAGTACAACGTCGGGCTTGCCGATCTCCGAAGCCTGGCGAGCGTTACCTGAGACCAACCCTAGTTTTATCTGTCTAGCGCGAGGCCGCCGTTCCAGCTCGTAGTACGCTCCGGACTGCCAAACGCTTGAACGACTGATGAGGCTGCTGTCCAGGCCTACGACACGCCCCTGGAACCCGAACACGGCGCGCCCGCCCGGCTCATTGTCCCGCATCTCTATTTTTGGAAGAGCGCGAAGTGGATCATGGGCGTTCGAGTCGAGGAACAGGAGCGCCTGGGTTTCTGGGAGACCCTGGGCTATCACCGGTATGGCGATCCCTGGAAGAAAGAGCGTTGCCGAGACGATTGATCACCCACCCTCGCCACTGGATTCGCCTTGACGTTGTGGTACCACCCGGGGTTGTCAGGCGCTCACCGGAAGCCGGTGGTGTCGTTACGAGGCGGAGGCTTCGAAGATCGTGGCGATTGCGCGGGCCAAGACGGAGTCGAACTCGTCGGGAGTCTGGTCGACAGACAGTCCCTCGGTGAGCGCCCGCGAGAAGCTGGCGATGACTCCATGGTTGCGAGCGAGACGTGAAGTCGCCTCTTGACGGCTGTAACCGCCGGAAAGGGCAAGGACACGTGCAACTCTCGGATGGCCGACAAGCTCCGCATAAAAGTCGTCAACCTCTGGCAGTGTGAGCTTCAGCATGACGTTTTCGTCCGGGCCGAGGAACGCGAGAGACTCGAGGATCGAGGCCTTGAGCATTTGCTCGGCGCCAGATTTCTCGGTGCTGTGGATGTCGATCTCGGGCTCGATGATGGGCAACAGGTCGGTAGCGAGGATTCGGCGAGCCAACTCAAACTGCTGGTCGACGACCGCCTTGATGCCATTGCGGCTAGCGAGTTTGATGACGGAACGCATCTTCGTACCGAAGACGTCCTTTTCTCTCGCCCTGGCCAGTAGCTCGTCGAGACCGGGGATCGGTTTCATGACCTGAACGCCATCCGCCTCGTCGCCGAGG
>Ga0070697_100000699_pt1 | contig 25148 bp, 25 predicted proteins | sample KBSK1501metaG_FD_65475 | JGI IMG/M metagenome (GOLD analysis project Ga0070697, IMG submission 65475) | Corn, switchgrass and miscanthus rhizosphere microbial communities from Kellogg Biological Station, Michigan, USA - KBS K1-50-1 metaG | ecosystem: Host-associated > Plants > Roots >...
CAACTGGCGGAGCATCTTTTGGCTGCGCTGAAGCCGGTCGAGCGGCTGGCGATCGATTTGCTATACTTGCAGGGACGCAGCGTGGAAGAAATACGCAAGATTACTGGCTGGAGCGCGGCGCTCGTTAAAGTACGAGCATTTCGAGCCCGCCAGAAAATGAAACAACAGCTCGCGAAGATTTCGGAAAAAGAAAAGCAATGAAGAACGAACAGATCGATCGGTTGCTGCAATCTGCCGCGCAGGCGGACGACGAGGTTCCGGCGGCGATGCCATTTGGATTCGATACTCGCGTGGTCGCGCTCTGGCGCGCTGGTACGGTAAAGACCAACGGCGTGATGCGGCTGCTTAGACGCGTGGCCGTGTTGTCGATAGCCGTAATCGTCATATCAACAATCGCAGCGGTTCGCGAAGCAAATCAGAGTCGCGAAATCCGCGAGTCGTTCGCCAATGAATTCGCCATCGCGGATTCGGCGATCCAGGATGAGTTTTGAAATGAACCGGGCGTTGCAATGGAAACTCATCGCTGGCTTCCTTCTGGTGTTTATCGCGGGTGGAATCACCGGCGCATTCGTTGGGGGATCATACGCCCGGCATCATTTCTTTGAACTGCATCACCCCGAGCGGATCGGCGGACGAATGAAAGAGAGGCTCCGCGCCGAACTCAATCTGAGCCCTGAACAACTCGCCAAAATTTCGCCGATCATCGACAAAACAACTGCTCAACTCCGAGAGATTCGGAGAGACACGGGTCGACGGGTTCGCGAGATCATTGCCGACGCGCATGGCCAGATGGCTGCCGAGCTCACTGACGAACAGCGTCAAAAGCTGAAGCAAATAGAAGAGCGGCATCGGCGCTGGCGACATCATCGCTTCCAGGAACCTTCGGCCGAACCCCCGTCGCCCACACCTTGATTCTTGTATGGTGCGCTGTCCTCAGCGCACTTCGGCCTCCACGTTCGGCAAAAATCCGCTGGGGACAGCGGACGTTACCGGTCAGATGCGCACGCCGTTTTCGAAAAAGATTCTTTCCCGCTCGACGTCCGCGCCACGGCTCAGAAAAAGCTCGCGTATTTCAGGCGTGTAATAACCGCCGTTGTACAGAGGATTGAGTCCGAAAAAAATTTTTCCGCCCGGCGCCAAGTGGAGCTGCAGATCGCGCAGAAAGAAATCCCATTCAGGCGTTCCCCATTGTTTCTTTGCGGGATGATAAAGGTAAAAGTTCGTAGAGAACGCCGTGATCCAATCGAATTGTTGACCGAGGTCCGGCAGGGGCTCGAAAGCGTCGATCTTATAAACGACACGCCGCACGCCGAACAACTCGAGTAGTTCGCCGAACAACGGAACGCGGTCGATGTCGAGGCCCAGGACGGAGTGTCCAAGGTTCTTCAGGATGAACAAGAAGAATCCGCCTCCGCAACCGAGATCGAGAACACGTTTGGGTGCCAAGCGATGAAGATTCAGATCCTGCACGCGTTCACGGTTCAATCGCAACCACGGCTGGATTTCTGCGTATTTAGTGTAGCCCGCAGTGGAATTCGCATATTGCTGCTGGATCTCTCGTGCGCGTTCCCAGTCGATCTGCGCAAGCATTGGCCCGAGCGGCACGCGAAAAATCGAGCGTTGCACTCTGCGCCAGCCGCGGCGGTAAGTCAGTGGCTCGGTGAACTTGAGAATCTTGCGGGTCAGCTTCATTTGAAAATCGATGAACTGTAGGGCAACCGTGTCGCCTGCCAAAACATGGCAACGGCAGGCGATGCGCCCGCCTTACAACCTATCCATGATTTCGTGCAGAAGCTTCGGGCCGCGGTAAACAAGCCCGGTGTAAAGCTGAATCAGTTGTGCGCCAGCCTGAAATTTCTCCCACGCCGATTCTGCGTCGAAAATTCCGCCGGAAGCGATTACTGGAATTGTAGATCTAGCAGCAATTTCACGCACCAATGCGGTTGATTTGTCTCGGAGTGGCGCTCCACTCAACCCGCCTGCTTGATCCAGTCGGGGCGGAATCGAGGAGTGATCCAGCGTGGTGTTCGTCGCGATGATCCCCGACACGCCGTTCTCTTCGCATACAACGAGAATAGCTTTCAGCTCAGCGCCTGACAGGTCCGGTGAAAGTTTCACCACCAGCGGTTTTGAACCTGTTCCTGCTTCATTGCTGACGGCGCACAGTAACTCCGAAAGCTTTTCAGGCTCCTGCAACTCGCGCAAACCGGGTGTGTTCGGCGAGCTGATATTCAATATCATGTAATCGGCGAAATCCCGCAGCATGCGAAATGAGTAAAGGTAATCGTCTGTCGCTTGTTCGAGCGGCGTTGCTCTCGACTTGCCAATATTGATCCCGACTGGAACGGCCGGCCACCGCCTGCTGTTACGCAGCGCCGCCAATCGGTGCGCAATCACGTCCGCGCCGTCATTGTTGAAACCGAGACGATTGATCAACGCTTGTTGCTCGGTCAATCGGAAGATGCGCGGCTTGGGGTTTCCAGGCTGCGCCTTTGCCGTCACGGTCCCAATCTCGATAAAACCGAACCCGAGCGCTGCCCACGCAGGAAGAGCAACACCGTTTTTGTCCAGTCCGGCCGCAAGCCCAATCGGATTTGGGAAGGTCAGACCAAAGAGCGTTTTTGGTTTCGATGACGGCTGAAGAGATCTGAGCGCACGCAGCGCGGGATCGAAAAGCGAAGCCCTGTGGAGCAATTCGATGGTAAGGTGATGCGCGGTCTCGGCGTCGAGCGAAAACAGAAGTGGCCTAACGATTCGTTCGTACAGCCGTTTCATTCGCGGTACATCGGACTAAAGTCCGATATTAATGCTGCCTGATAACGGCAATGGTATTCAATCACTTGCCGATACAAAACTGGCTGAACACCGAATCGAGAATCTGTTCCACATCCACGACGCCAATGACTTCACCGACTGCGCGCAGCGCTTGATCAAGATCAACCGCAACGTACTCGCCGGATAATCCGTCGCCCAGCGCCGTGCAGGCGCGATCGCATGATTCCAAGGCTCGGCGAAGACAATCGCGATGGCGAGTATTGATCGCGATCGCGCTCTCCGGTCTCAGATTTTGCTGGCGAATGCGTGCCAGAATTTCCTGTTTCAGTTGTGGCAGTCCGTCTTCGGTCGCGCACGAAATTCGCAATGCCGGAAAATCCTTCCAGTCGTTAGCCTCCGGCAAATCGCTCTTGTTCAAAATAACAATTTCGTTCGGATCTCCCGCCGTTCCGTTGAAATGCGCGGGCTTCGGCGCATTGCGATCAGCAATGTGCAGGCGCAAATCAGCTAGTTGCAGCGATTTTTGTGTGCGCGCGATTCCTTCACGCTCCAGTTCGCTTTCCGACGCGCGCAAGCCAGCAGTGTCGAGCAAGCGGATCGGCACACCCTGCAAAATGACCGTTTCCTCGATCATATCGCGTGTCGTGCCGTGCGTGTCGCTGACGATCACGCGATCATAGCCAAGCAGACGATTAAGCAAACTCGATTTGCCGGCGTTTGTCGCACCATAAATCACCACGCGCACGCCTTCGCGCAGCACACGACCCTGATCGGCAGTCGCGAGCAACACGTCGATCTCGTCGCGAATGGAATCGAGCCGGGCGCAAAGCGTCTCGTCCTCGTCGGGCTCAATGCCTTCCTCCGGAAAATCAATCGACGCGTTGATGTGTGCTAGCAGCGCGATCAATTCATCGCGGATTTTTCTGATCTGATCGCCGAGTCTGCCTTCGAGTTGTTCGGTGGCCGAACGCAGCGCAAGATCAGTTCGGGCGCGGATCAAGTCGATCACCGCCTCGGCCTGGGTTAGGTCCATTTTGCCGTTTAGAAACGCGCGCTCGGTGAATTCTCCGGGGCGCGCTGCTCTGGCCCCTGCACGCAGACACGCTTCGAGAACTTTCGCGGAAACGAGAGTGCCGCCGTGACAACTGATCTCTACCAAATCTTCACCGGTGTAACTAGCCGGTGCACGGTGCACTGAAAGCACGACTTGATCGATCAACTGATTTTCTGCACTGAAAATCTCACCCAGATGTTGAATGTGTGACGAGAATTTCGACGGCGGTTCTTTGCCCCGAAAAACCTTGTCCGCTATTTCAATCGCATTCGCGCCGGAAATCCGTACGAGCGCAATCGCGCCTTCACCGGGCGGCGTCGAGATAGCGGCGATGGTGTCAGAAACGGTCATGATTCCGAATCCAAATTGTAGGGCAACCGCTCCGGTTGCCAAATGTGTTGGAGACAGAATCGAAAAGCGCCGGCGCGCCGGCGCGCTCCAAACCTTGGCTACTGTGCGGGGATCGTTTTCCTTAGCGCAGCAATCAGTTTCTTGTTTTCTTCCATTGTGCCCACGGAAATCCGGACCCATTGAGGCAGGCCATAGCCTCTGAGCGGGCGCACGATGATTTTTCGTTGCAGCAGCTTCTGGAACACCGCGCAACCGTCGCCGACGTTTACCATGACGAAATTCGCAACGGCTGGCACGAACGGAATCTGCATTTCGGCAAATTGTTCCTGCAAATAAGCGCGACCTTCATCTACAACCCGTTTGGTTTCACGCAGGTGTGCTTCATCATCGAGCGCCGCGATCGCACCGGCCTGTGCAATGCTGTTCACGTTGAATGGCTGTCTCGTCTTGTGAAGCACTTCGGTCATCTGAGGTGGCGCGATCGCATACCCGATGCGGAGCCCGGCAAGGCCGTGGATCTTCGAGAACGTACGGAGCACAATGACGTTTCGCCCGTCGTGAACAAATCGAAGTATGTCGGGCGGATGATCGAGGAATTCAAAATAGGCCTCGTCAAAGACGACAATGATGTTGTCCGGCACTCGCGACATGAAACCGTCGATCGTGCGTTGGGAGATCAATGTGCCGGTGGGATTGTTTGGGTTTGGAATGAAAATGAGCCGGGTTTTTGAGGTGATCGCGTCCAGTGTTGCATCGAGGTTCTGCTGATAATCCGGACTCGGCGTTTCAATCGTGCGCACGCTGAAAGCGGTCGCGAGTAGTTTATAGATGATAAAGGCGTACTGACAGGTAATTACCTGATCGCCGGGATTTAGAAACGCGTGCCCGAGGAATTCGATCACTTCGTTAGATCCATTGCCGAGAATTACGTTCTCAGGCCGTACGGCAAGTTTCGCTGCGATTGCTTTGCGCAGGTAAAATCCGCTGCCGTCAGGATAAAGATGCGCATGCTCCAGCACGGCGCGCATCGCTTGCAGTGCCTTGGGAGAAGGGCCGAGCGGATTTTCGTTCGACGCCAGCTTAATGATTGCGCTCGGATCGACGCCTAATTCGTGTGCCGTTTCCTCGATCGGTTTTCCGGGTTCGTAAACGGCGAGGTCGCGCAACTGCGGGTTGGCCAGCTTCCACACTGACGTCATGCGCGAGAGATTAGATGCGAGGGCGGTAACTTTGCAATTCGCAGCGATAAACCGACCTGAATGCAGGCGGTTTGATTTTTAGCGCGATCTCGCGGGTTGGCCGTTATCAGAACCTGTTCGGCTGCCTTCAGCTTGTTTTCGCAATCGTCGAAATTGTTCTTCGAGCTTCTTTAGGTCTTGATCGGAGAGCTCTTCCAAATCGACCAGTTGATTCCGTGCGCCTTTAAGGGCGCGGATTACCTCGTCCAGCTTGAGATGCATTGCCTTGGCGTCACGGTTTTGGGTGTTCTGAATCAAAAACACCATGAGGAATGTGACGATGGTCGTGGCCGTGTTGATGATGAGCTGCCACGTGTCGGAAAAGTGAAAAGTTGGGCCCGTCAGCATCCAGAGGAGGATAGCAAGCACGGCCGCAGCAAATGCCCAGGCGCTGCCAAGCAAAATGGATGAACGCTGCGCAAAACACCGGAACGCGTCGCTAACGACGCAAAAGAAATCGCGCTCGTGCTCGTGTTCTTTTAGTTCTTGCGGCTGGGTTTTATTCACAGGCTACTTAGTCTTTCGCGCGTGACTACCAATTTGCGCGCACCACCGACCTGCTGCGGAAACAGGCAGGCACAAAGCGCATTGATTTCGCCGCCGTTTTAGGGAAGACTTGGCCCCGAATTCATGCAGCAGGTGCAAGGGTTTTCACGTCTGCAAACTGTCCCATCCGGGCCGGCTCCTGCTGCCAGGCCAAAGCTGTGGATTTTGGATTCGTGGCGTGACCTCATCTTGTACGTTGGCACGCCGCTGTTGCTGATTCCTGCGTTTGCGCTGGCCCAGGCCAAGTGGAGTCCACAAGATATTTATCTTTTCGTTGCTGCCTTCGGCGCCATGGGTCATCACCTGCCGGGAATGATTCGCGCTTACGGCGATCGCGCGTTGTTCGAACGCTTTAAGTGGCGCTTCATTTTCGCGCCGCTGTTTCTGCTCGTAACTTGTGTCGCTTTCTTTTGGTGGGACCTGAAGGGAATCTTGTTAATCGTTTTCTTCTGGGGTGTCTGGCACGGATTGATGCAGACTTACGGGTTTTGCCGCATTTACGACGCCAAAACGGGAACGTTCGATACGCTCACTCGCCGGCTCGATTTCGCCATGTGCCTGATCTGGTTTGCCACTGCGGTGGCGCTTTCGCCATACCGACTGAGCGACACGCTGGACACTTACTACATGTGTGGCGGGCCGTTTATTCCACCCTCGGTTATAACGCTCGGCCAAAACATGATTCTCGGAGCAGCCATTTTTGTATCGGTTTTGTTCGCGGCCCATTTTGTTCGGACATGGATCTCCGGGAGCCGGCCGAATCCGGTGAAACTGGGATTACTGGTGACCAGCATCGCGTTTTGGTGGTACTGCAACAATCTCGTCTCAAATATCCTCGTGGGGATCGCCCTGTTCGAAGTTTTTCATGACGTGCAATACCTGTCGCTCGTCTGGATCTACAATCGCAATCGAGTCGAGAAGGACAGCAACATTGGCGGATTCATGCGATTCGTGTTCCGAAGGAGCGGCTCTCTGGTTGGGCTATATCTCGGCCTCGTCTTTGCCTACGGCTCGCTTCCCTTCATCAATGCGCATCTCGGAATCGATACCGTGAAACGCATTCTCACCGGAGTGGTGACCGCTTCCACGCTGCTGCATTTTTATTATGACGGATTTATCTGGAAAGTTCGGGAGCGCTCGACGCGTCAATCGCTCGGGCTAGCCGGTGGAACCGCTGATGTATCGCTCGGCGGTATGCTTCCCAGCTGGGCATGGCACGGGTTGAAATGGGTGGGTGTGTTCGTGGCGCCGCTTGGCGGTTTATGGCTTTGGCAAACGCATCTCGCGGTTCCGGACGTGCAACGTACGGCGTGGGTGGTCGCGGATGTGCCCGACGGCGCGAAACCGCATTTTGATTACGGCCACGCATTGCAAAAGCAAGGCAGACTGGAAGAAGCGATCGAACAATACAAAACGGCCATCCAGTTGAATCCCAATTATGCGGAAGCGCACATGAACCTTGGCGCTGCGTTAAACGGCCAAGCCAAATTCGATGCAGCGATTCCGCACATGGAAACAGCGTTGCGGCTTCAACCGAACAACGGCGATTCTCATCTCATGTACGCAAGTCTGCTGCAACGGATCGGACGAAACGATGACGCCGCGTTTCATTTCGAAACCGGCACGCGTCTGAAACCAGACTCAGCTGATGCGCATTACAGCTACGCAGCTTTCCTTGCTGGAGTCGGTAAAACCGATGAATACATCAGTGAGCTTACGACAGTTCTCCGGCTCAAGCCGAATTACCCCTATGCCGAACTCCACCTGGCGGACGCGCTGTTTGCCAAGGGCAATCTAAAGGAGGCGGAGGGACATTACCTCGCGGCACTTCGCGCGGACCCGGAACTGACAGTTGCCTACAATAATCTGGGCAGAGTGTACCTGGCCCAGGGCCAGATTTCCCAGGCCGTGGTCCAGTTCAATGAAGCGCTGCGGCGCAATCCTGAATACAAGGAAGCCGAGGAAAACCTGCGCGTGGCAAAGGCTGCCGATGCCCAGATTTTTCCGGCGGCGCACCGTTGATCATTGGCCAGCCAGGTTCTGCATCTAAATCTCGACGACGCCTGGCAGGATGAGCCGCTCGGACTTCCGCTGGTCGACGCCCGGAGTTGGGGCCCCCGCTTACGCTTCTCCGCGCCGCCGCGCTTGGTAGCCGAATTTTATCGAGAGCACGAAACAGATCTCGCGGCGCCGTTCCTGTTGTACGGCTCGGGCGACTTCCACCACTTGAGTGCGTTGCGCTTGCGGCCACTTGCTGAACCCATTGTCATTGTCTCCTTCGACAATCATCCCGACTGGGACATTCGCCCGCCGAAATGGTGCTGCGGAAGTTGGGTTAATCGCGCGCTCGAACTTCCACAAGTGAGACGCGTCAGTGTTTGGGGTTGCGGTAATTTCGAGTGCTGGTGGCCACATCAAATTTTCGGCAACCGCCGCGCCGAACGAGCGGGCACGCTCGAAGTGCATCCCTGGGCAGACGATCGACCGATGAAAGATCGACAACGTCGCGGCGCAATTTGGCGTGAAGATTGGCGAAGGAAATTCGAAAACTTCGCCACGAGTCTTGGTGGAACAGATCTCTACATTACGATCGACCTAGATTGTGTTCGTACAGAAGAAACCGTGACCAATTGGGAAAGCGGCCGCTTCGACATTGTCGCTCTTGTCTGGGCATTGAAAAAACTCCGCGAAAGATCGCGCGTTATCGCCGGCGATCTTTGTGGTGGATATTCCGAGCCGAAGTACGCGCGCTGGAAACAACGCTTCGCCGCGGATTTCGATCACCCGAAAATTCCCTTACCGCCACCCGACCAGATTCGCACACTCAATTTCGCAGCCTTGGAAAAACTCTGGCCGTCATTAACTGGATCGTTGTAGGGGCAAGCGCATTGCTTGGCAGCTCCGGACAACCGAAGCGGTCGGTCACAAATTAGCTCATCGAAACGAGCACGATCCCTACGGTGATCAGGAGGGCGCCGATGGTGAGGCGTGCGCTTAGTTTTTCTTTCAACACAACTGCGGCGAGAATGGTGATGAATATGACGCTCAATCCCTGGAATGGATAAAGATAACTCAGATCGAAGCGCTGTAGCAGCCCCAAAGTCAGGAAAAAGGAAACCGTCATGAGAACGACGCCGATGGCGACGCGCGAGATGAAATACGCGTTGCGCATGCCGTTTGTCGCTGAGAATTCCATTGCTCGTTTGAGGATCAGTTGCGCTGCCACAAAGGTGACCAGCGAAACAACAATGAAGAAGAAAGCGAGAAAACTCACAGGCGTTCCTCCATCCTGGCAATTGGCTTTGCCACCAAAGCCAATCCGATAATCACGAGCGCAATGCCACACCAGCGCAATGTGGAAATCAGTTCGCCGAGAAAAAGCCAGCAGCCCAGCGGAACAAGAATATCGACCACGCGCGATAGCGGATAAGCAACGTTGAGCGGGATGTAGCGAAGCACGTACAGCCAACTGATGAAGCTTGCGATGATCAGAAGAATCGCCCACCATACGAGCGGCGACGCCAAACCGTTGATTCCTATCCACGAAGCCGCGTCGTCCGGGGCGGCGACCTCGTTTGCACCGCGTTTCAAAAGGAGTTCGGAGACGAATACACACGCTACGCTCAAGCCGAGTTGCAGCCTTGGATTGCCAAAGCCGGATGGCCGATTTTGCATCCGCTTTTCTAGCGCGCGATCAAAACACCGCAACCGATTTTGAACACGGTTAAACGATGGCCGGTTCGGACAGTGCTCGGGCGAACGGACGGCCTGCAGGGCCGGGGCTACAGAACGCTTTTCAAAGCTCGTGCGCGTTCGGAAACTTCCGCAAAACTGGATCGTGGCGCGTTGGCCCAAGGTATTTGATTACCCGCCGAAAAATCGGATTGAGCAGCGGGTTGGTGTGCATGACATACAGATCGAGGGGGACCAATTCGCAATCCAAATGCAGCTTCGGCTCATAATTGAGCGGGTTGCTATAGTAATATTTCAACCCTTGTTGCAGAGCCCAGGAGATGATGTCGCGCAGCGTGTAAAAATAGAGGTGCAGATCGAGCGCGACACTGTAATCGAGCCCGATGCATTCATCATAGATCGCGTCGCTGCAGACGAGGCAGAAACTGAACGCAACGATCTTGCCGCTCTGTCGCCAGATAAAAAACCGCGCGCGTTCCGGCATCCGCTGCGCAACGGCGCGGAAATAATGTTTCGTGAGTGTTTCAAATTTAAGTGGCGATCGCTCGTGGACGGCCAGATACAGGGGGTAGATTTCGTCGATCAAAGGCGTGACGTCGTTCACCACCTGCATCTCGATATTCGGTGCGCGCTCGGTTTTCCGAAACTTTCGACGCAAATCTTTCCGTGTCGCCTTGCTGAGCGTGCCGAAATATTCGTCCCAGTTTGCGTAAGCGAGCGCCAGCCGCGTCATCGGCATGCTCGGAACGCGCGCATAACCATTTGAGAGCAGCATTTCGAGGGCTGAGCGATACCTCGTCGGGAAATCTTTGAAGACGACCAGGGAAGCTTCGTTTCCTTTAGCGTAGCTCCGAAGAGTCTTCTGCAATGCGTTTGCGACCCATGGCTCGTCTATTTCGCCGCACGCTCCCAGGTCGCCCGTGCCTGCTCCGCAGCCAACCATCAAGACACGCATGGTGAGAAAGCGCGGGAAAAGCTTACGAATTGCATCCACAACGGAGCGGATTTTGCCTGGCACGCCTTCGACAAGATTTTGCCGAACAAAGAACACCGGCTGAATGGCAGCTACGTCGCCCGAACGGTTCTCAAGAAGCAGATAATGATGCTCAAATCCGCACGCCAACGTTTCCTCGACGATCTCATAGTAACGATGATCCTGGCACTTATTCTGAAGCGCTCGTCGCCATGCGCCGCAGTTTTCGAGCTCAGCAAGAGTGAACACTTTCGCTACGCCATGGGGAAATGAAATAGAAAGGTCGGATGGCATGCGAAAACTGGAGCCACTTCAATACAAAGTAATGAGAAGTCCCTATGTCCGTGATCGAGCCTCTTTTTCTTCAGCTGCGACGTTTTCCACCTTCAGCACGCCATCGCGAATATGCACGTCCCGCTGGGGGAATGGAAATTCGATTCCGGCTTCACGAAGCTTCTCGGCAATAGCAAAATTTAGGTCGCTGCGGTAACGGCTTGGACGAGCGCTCATTTCACTGCTCCATACCATCAGCTTAAAATCGATCGAGCTGTCGCCAAATTGATCGAGAAAAACACGAGGGCCCGGTTCCTTCAAAGTGTGAGGATTTTCGTGTGCGACCGCGAGCAGCGCCTCACGAACTTTGTTGACATCGCTACCGTACGCGACCCCTACCGAAATGCGAAAGCGTACTCGCCGGTCGCCGTAGGTCCAGTTGGTCACGGGCGAATCAATGAATTTCGTGTTCGGCACAATCATCATGATGTTGTCATTGGTGCGAATGACTGTGCTGCGCGCGCGAATGTGCTCCACCTGACCGGCAATTCCCGCAACTTCAACGCGGTCTCCAATCGTGATCGGTCTCTCGGCCAGAATCACCAGACCACTGATGAAATTGCTCGCAATGTTTTGCAGGCCGAAGCCGAGGCCCACGCCCACGGCGCCGGCGAAGACTGTCAGCGCAGCGAGGTGAATACCCGTGTTTTCCAGAACAATGAAAATGCCGACGACCAGTACAATGTTGCTAACGACTTGGGCTATCGCGTACTGCAGCGAACGATCCAGTCCGCTTTGCGCAAGCAGGCGATTAAACAAAAAGCGCTTTGTCGCAGATGAGATCCAAAAAACGGCAATCAGGAGCGCGACCAGCAGAAAAATTTGAGCCAGACTCAGCTTGATCGCCGGAAGGGGCGCGTTCCAAGCCAGCGGGATTCCCGAGGCATTGATCGCGGTAACGGTGAAAAACACGATCGACGCGAGACTTAAGATTGTCGTGACGATCGCGACGAAATTTGTGTCGATCTTGAACCGGCTGAAAAAACGCCGAACGATTTGGCTCTGCAAAAACCGCGCAATGATCAGTCCGGCGGCAAAAAACCCGACGAAAGCGATCAGTCCAAAGACCGTTATGTAGTGCTTGCCGACGTAAAATAGCGGCCGTTGCAGAAGCGTGATGTCCACGTCCTAGTGTGAACGTGTCATAGGGCTTCGCAACCAGCGGTTTGTAGAGGCGTGCGGCCGTGGAAAACGGCTGAATTTTGCCAAAGCGCCGCCGATTGGATCCGGACGGGCTCTACTGCGGCTTGGACGACTTTTCCTCGATGTATTTAATGACGTCGCCGACGGTCTGCAGTTTTTCCGCGTCTTCGTCCGGCACTTCTACCCCAAATTCTTCTTCAAAAGCCATCACCAGTTCAACGATGTCCAGCGAGTCTGCCCCTAAATCCTCAATAAAAGATGCCTGCGGCGTGACCTGCTCCGGGTTCACGCCGAGTTGCTCGACGATAATGTCTTTGACCTTCTCTTCGATCGATTTTTCCGCCATAAAAATTGTTCGTTATTAGTCGCGCGGGGTTAAGTCCGGTCCCGCAGAGCGGGAAACGGCCCGGGCACAGCATCGCAAGTAAATGAATTAAAGAGGATGTCAATCAATTTCAGGAGCAATGGCAAAAGCAGGTGCTACGCGAACCTGGAACGTCAATTGAAAAGCTCTGGTGTTCGCGTTTGCTTCCTTTTGCCCTTCGAGTAGATGAACGTGATGAGCGCTCCATCGGTCGAGCCCGCCTATCTTCTTGATCTGAAGTTTTTGCCCGCGTGGGTGAAAGAACCCGGTGCGACGAATCGTTACGACCATTACACGACAGAAGAGCCGCCGGCTGAACTGCGCAGCCGCGACCGCGGTGGCAGACACAAGCATGGAACATTCCGCTCCCGCCAACGGGGAGGACACATTCAACACCCAGGATCCAAGCCCGATAGGCGCCGGCGCGACAGAATGCCCAAGAAAGGAGGCGCCGCGCGTCGCGATTCCGATCGAGTCAAAAATCACCGTTCCTCGGACCGGGTTGCGCAGGCTACCTCAAAGCCGCCCGACATAACGATTCGTTTCCTCCCGCGTGAGAGTGTATTCGAAAATGTGGTTGCGCAGATCAAGTCCGGGTCGGTTGCCTATTCGCTGTTTGTTCTGGCCCGCTTGTTCCTTGAAAAACCGGGGCGGTATGAAGTTAGGCTTTCGGCAAAGGCCGAAGCGCCGCTTTATCAACTTGGGGAGGACGGCGGAGTCTCCGTCGACCGCGAATTCCTCGAGCGAAACGCATTCCGGTTCGCGCAAGGCGACTTTTACCAGGTCAATGTTGCAGAAAGCGATCCGATAAAGGGAAGTTTCTCGAATGTTGCCAGATGCAGGTTGAGCGGCACACTTCTGGGCCCTACAAATCACCACGCTTACCAGCCGCAACTGCGAAGCTTATACGAGCAACGTTTTAGTCGGCGATTTAGCTTTGCCGATTATCAGCGGCAAATCGAGATCGTCAGCGATCCCACCGTGGTCGAGCGCTGGAAAGAGGAGGCCAGAAAGGTCACGACTTACACAACCTTGCGCGAACAAACGCCTCTGACATTCTCGTCTGCTGGGGAAGCGGAAAGACATTTTCGTTCGCAGTATTTCCCGGCACTCGTTCGCCGCGTGGAGGACGTGATTGTCGGCGGCACGCGAAGCCGGAGTTTGCCGGACCGGATTTTGAACCGCGCGATCGAACAGGCGTGGGTGCGCGAAAGCCGCTCTCCTTCAAACATCATGCAGGAGCTAGCGAACCGATTCCGACAAAACGGCCTGCACATTTTTCGTCATCGGCGTGGCATGTTGTTTGTTTCGCCAATTCGCGTTCGCGCGTTTGTACATGAACACGCGAGCGTGTCTCCTTTGGTGAACGCGATACTCGAAGCAGTCTCGGCGACGGTGGGAATTAATCGGAAGCAACTTTTCGAAACTTTGACTAGCAATGGGGCGAGTGAAGACGCAGAGCCGCGCAGACTAGCGCTCGCGTCCGATCTGCGTTGGCTTATTAACGAAGGTTACGTGATTGAGTTCAACGACGGTTCACTTGATCTGCCACGCGGGAAAGCGAAGCAACGGGAAACTGTAGAGGCGCTTGTGCCAAGCGCCTCGGCGGTTGACACAACCGCCGCTACAATGCAATGGCCGCTGCAGCTTACGTGGCGAGAACCTTAGCGGTTTTTGTAGGGCGTCTTTATCAGTACCGAAAGCGTTCGGGGCTCGCCGAGACGCCTGTCTATTTCAGATGGCGCCGGCTTTCTTTAGCGCTTTGTAAGCGCCGTGTTTGTTGATTGTCTTGAGACCGCGGGCGGTGACGCGAACACGCACAAACTTCTTCAGCTCCGGCACCCAAATACGCTGGCGCCGCAAATTGGGCGCGAAAATGCGCGGCACCACTTTCGTGATGTGCCGGCCTACACCACCTTTCTTCTTGGCCAAACCGCGCCGGTGAATCACGCTGCCTCGCACCGCTCTGGATCCTGTGATGTGACAAACTTTCATGTCGCGAAAAAAGCCGCGTAACCTGCTGCCTTTGAGCCTTGAGGTCAAGCGGATCGTTTTTGGACCTGCCTTCGGACTGCCTAAGCCGTCGCGCTTTTACGTTGAACGCGCAATTGCTCGCGGCGGTCAAACCTAGCTCGACCATAACCAATCGCTTTTGCAACAGCGATCATGGCTCAGAGCTAATGCACAAAAATAATCACAAATTGCGGATCGGAATCGTCGGAGCCGGCAACATTGTGCGCACCCGCCATTTGCCGGCGCTCAAAAAAAACTCCGAAGTGGAAATTGTCGCCGTTTCAAACTCCACATACGAAAGCTCGGAACGCTTCTGCCGCGAGAATTCGCCGGCGGCGCTACCGATACGCGATTGGGCGGAGTTGGTTGCGACGCCGGACATCGACATCGTTTGGATCGGTACAACGCCATACATGCATTCGGCAGTCACAATCTCTGCGCTCGAGGCGGGCAAACATGTATTTTGCCAGGCGCGCATGTCGATGGACCTGGCCGAGGCGGAAGAAATGCTTGCCGCCTCCAAGCGATATCCCGAGTTGGTGACCATGCTCTGTCCGCCGCCGTTCGGACTACGCGGCGATTTGATGGTCAAAAAAATCCTTGCCGAAAATTACATCGGCCAGCCGCATCACGTCCGGCTGCAAAGTTTCCACGGAAATTATCTGGATCCCGACGCGCCGGCGCATTGGCGCCAAAAGATCGAGATCAGCGGACTCAATACGCTCACACTGGGGATCTACATTGAAGTTTTGCAGCGCTGGCTTGGCGACATCACCGGTGTGTTCGCGCGCGGAAAAATCATTCAGCGACTTCGTGACGCCTACAACGTGATCGTTCCCGATGTGCTCACGGTGCTATGCAGTTTTGAAAATGGCGCGGAAGGCGTGCTTGAGTTCAGCGGAGTTAATGCGCTGGGGGACGGTGATCGGCTGGAAATTTACGGCGGCACCGGAACCCTGACATACGATTTCACGGCCGACGTTATGCAGACGGGAAAGGTTGGCGATCGCGCATTGCATATCGTGGATATTCCCACAGAATTGGAAGGCGAATGGCGCGTCGAAGAAGATTTTCTCGCCGCGGTGAAATCAAAGGGCCGGGTGCTTCCCCATCCAAATTTCGAAGACGGCCTTCGCTACATGCGCGTCGTGCAGGCTGTCTCTGATTCTCGTGCGCGCAACGAATGGGTGGCAATAAAGAGCTGAAGCCACCGGGCGTTCTACGCGGCTATCGTGTCTGGAACGAGATATCTCCTTACCACCAGGGCCCAGATTAACAGCGTGATCAGTTGATACCACGCAAAGAAACGGTCGTAGCCGCGCCGATGCGCAATCAAACCGACGGCAGCGAGCACGGCGTATTGCCCCACAAAGGGGAGGTACCAAATCGGATGAAACAAATCACCGTGGATTGCGGTTTGCGCGATGTCGAGCACGCACATCGCGACGAACGCCGAATAGTAGCCGGCGCGGTTTCGTTGAAAGCGACGCAAGTGTTCTTCCGCTTCGGATAGGTCGGGCGGGTACAGGAAAACGGTGAGCAGGTAAAGTGTGATCGTCCAAACGATCAGCACTAGGAACCTGTCAAAGCTCCAAGTCACCTCGGTGTTCCATTTGAACGTCACCCACCATTGCAAAACCAGCACCAGCAGCGTGGCGATGGTGAGGACGATGTGCACTTCATCGAGCGGGTTTTCTTTGCGGCGATAAAACGCGCGCCCGGCGCCCGCGAGCAGATTGGTCACACCGAGGCCGATGATGATGGACATAAGCGCGGCGATGAACTCGAAACTGCTCATCAGGTTTTGAGCGTTCTGCATGGCGTGGTCAGCTTAAGGGGAGGAACCCTGAAATCGAGGTGTAAATGCGACCGGGATGGGCCGCTACGGCGCTCGCTGAGGACTTGCCTTCGTTAACAGCCAACCAAGCGCGTCATTCAAATCGGCCAGCGCAGTCCCTTCGACAGGATCGTTGTGATGGGCGCCACGCAATTCGATAACGCGTTTGTCTCCGGCGTATGCCTGAACCACAAGCCGGTGAAAACGCGGCGCTACGATTTCGTCCTTTTCGGCCAGCAAAAAGATTGCCGGCGCGCGACTCGCTTTTGCGTTCGCGATGCTGTCGAGATCTCGCGGGATCTGCGATGCGACTGGACCAGCCAACAGCCACAGGTTCCACCAGCCAAACTGGCGCAGGATCATTTCGCGCAGCGGCGGCGGATTATGCAAGATCAACCCGGCAATGTCGGCTGGGCGGGATGCAGCCACGTGTAGCGCGGCCGTTGCGCCAATGCTCGCTCCATATGCGATGATTGGCGCATCAGCCGCTTCACGTCTTAATGTGTCGAATGCCACAACCGCTGCTGGTCCAATCCGCATCAATCGCGCCGGTCCCGTGCTGCCGCCAAATCCGGGATAATTGATTCCCCAAATTTCGACTGCGCGCTCGTTCCACATCTCCGCCTCCATAGCTGCCCAGCGATCCGCCCGATCCGCGTTACCGTAAAAGCGCAGGATGAAAACATCTGAGCGGCCCTGTTGATGCGCGCGCTGGGATCGTGCCGTCAAGATTTCCAGTTCGCCGTTTTCAAAGGGAATCATCTTCCGAACGGCGTCACCGGCATTGATCTGCGCCCTTGTCGGGAAAAGAATCAAGTGGTCCGGCAAGTGTCCGAAGAACATGACAACAAAGTATGCGAGGCCAACTACAAGCAACTTCCAAACCGTTGGAACAATTCTTGGCCTCACAATTTCGCGTGTTTGGTGGGCCAATCTTATTGTTCCCGCAGCACGCTTGCCGACTTGGCGAGGAAGGCCAGGACTCGCGTCTCGTACTCCTGTCGCGCTGCTCGATGCAGATCGACGTGCCCAGCGTTAGGCACGAACCAAACTTGTCTCGGATTTCTCGAGCGCTCAACAAGCATGCGTGTATCGGTGGGTCTCGTATTTCTGTCGTTTTCGCCGCTGATGATGAACACTGGGCACTCGACGTTTGCGATGTGATCGACGCGACGCAACTGCGAGGCTGAAACACCAAGCCGCCACTGCAATTGATTTAGGAGAAGTGGCGTTAGCGCTCGGCCAAAGACGCCGAGGTAGTTTTCCATTCGATTGCGCGTGGCGATTTCAATGGTCGGGTAAACTTCCTCTAGAACAAGTGCATCGATTTTCAGGGGTGGGGTTGCCAGAAGCGCAGCTACGCCACCCAATGAACTGCCGATGATTGCAACTGGAGCTGTTGCGTCCGTCTGGCGAATGAAATTTATCGCAGCAAGTACATCTCGACTCTCTTTCCAACCGACCGTGATGTGATCACCTTTCGTTTCGCCGGTGGCTTGGAAATCAATCAGCAAAACTGAGTAACCGGCGCGATGCAGAAATCGCGCGCGCTCGACCATGCTCAATCGATTCGCGCGAATGCCGGGTAACAGTAATACAGCACCGTTTGCATTCTGGATCGGGCACCACCAACCGTGGACAGTTGCACTTGAATCGCTCGCGAACGTGACCGGTTCAGCGTTTAAATGGGTGGGAGGATTTCCAATTGCCGTTTGAACCGGATGCGCGAGCAGCCAACCAACAAAAATTGCGAAGGCGATTGTCACGAGCACCAAGGCTCCGACGATCCCCGCAAATCTCCTGATCATTGCTGTTGCGCTTTGGGCAGGAAACGCGACATGATCGCTAGCAGCACGATCACAACTAACGCCAACGCGCCCCAAAAAATGTAGCGAGTCGATCCGGTTAGTGTTTGGCCAACAAGGGAGGGTTTCGGCGAAAGGTTTTCTTCCGGACCCGCGGTTACGGTACTGCGTTCAGCTTTCAGAAGTTCACCGGCGACGAGAGTGAGATCGTAACGCGGGGCGGTTGTATCGAGATTGCCGTAGTAGACCCAAATCGGCTGCGCGGGATCCGGCGTCGCTTTGAATACGACGCGCGTTACCGGGTAAAAACCCCGAAAGTCGCGCAGCTCGATTGCCGGGTTGTCGCCATTATCTGTTTCGAGAAACAACGTATCGCTTTTGGGGCGCGCGTTGAGTTCGATAACCAGATCGCGCTTGGGAGAGTTGGGTGTTTGGTCCCACGTGGCGCGGCCGAGTTCGGACGCAAATTTGTCGCCGCGTTCGTCAGTGACTTCTTCCCACAATCGCATTTGCCGATGGAAAAGAGGTGCGGACGATGTGCAGACCAGTCGCGTGATCGGGATTCCGGGTTGGGGGAGTCTTATAGACCAACGCGAAAGGGCAGGCTTCTTCGGATCATTCGCCGCGGTGGCACTAAGACTAATCGGACGCGACACTGACGTGCGTTCAAAAAGGAACGGCAATTGATACTCGCCCCGCACGATGCGGATGTCGCGTTGGTCTGGTTGCGAGCGAGCTTGCAATCCCGGGTCGAGTTCGACTTGCTGCACGCCGTTTTGTGAGAGCGGTAGAAGTTTGCGGAATTTCCATTTCGCCACGTCGATTTTCGCTCCGCTCAATGAGACCGCGGCGAGTGCTTCAGGCGGTTTATAATTTGGATTCGGAGCAAGCGCTGAGGGAACAACGTCCATTGCGGCGGCGTTTTTGAGTTTTCCACTCAGCGCCGAAAGATCGTAACGCGGCGCGACAGACTGAGTGTTGCCACTGAGAAGTGAATACTGGCCGGGTTGGTTTGCGAAGAAGGTCAGGCGCACGAGCCGCCTGTCGGCGCGGACAGCGTCGACCGAAATTGGTGGGCTGTCTTCATTTCGAATCAGCACCAGCAACTCGCGCGTCTGGATTTGCGATTCGAGTGGAACCTCCAGGTGCGCTTCGTTTTTGCCGTTCACGTTTACTCGATAAATCACTGCGTCGGCGATATTGCGCTCGCGAATTCCGTCGTCGCCCACCTCGGGTACGGCGAGGGTAACAGCGCGTGTGAATACAGGTTCGTTACTCTCGATCCGCAAAGATCCCAAAGTAAGATTTGCTGCGCCAAGATCGAGAGCGAGTCTCGTTGTGCCGGGACTTTCGTCTCGCGATTTGATTGTGACCGCGACCGCTTCCGCTGGTGCGTTTGTGCGCGCCTTGTGCAGCTGCGCCCCGGTGAAAGGCACCGGTGACGACCCCAGATCGTCAATCGTGATGCGCAAGAATTGCCATGCGCCCTCGGGGAATGAAACGCGCAGTTTCGTCGCGCCGTTCGGCGACTGAAACAGCGAATCTCCGCCGGCGAGTTTGGTCCAAGTCTTTTCGTCGTTGGATCCTTCGACGTCCGCAGCTTTCATCAAGCGCGTTGCTGGCGTTTCGAGACTTACGCCAATAATCGGCGCGCTTGTCCCTGTTTTGAGATTCAACTGGGTCCCGCCGTTCTCAATAGTGCTGCGAAATTCCGTTGGCCGTATCGTTGATTCAGGGTCCGGCAGCAATCGCTCGATGAGATAAGGGACCTGGTTTCCTGTAGAATCGACGATGCGCAGGTCTTCGAGCCCGGGCTGCGCTGCATCCAGCGTTGTCGTCGGAACATACACGCGCACGAGTCCTTTGGCTGGAACGTCAAGCGCCTGCGTGTTACGCCATTCGTTAGGATCGAATGCCGGACTTGTCTGCGCGTCGACGATGATCGTCAGCGCGACAAAGAGGCAAAAGCTATGGAGCAGGTGAGATCGCGGTATTCGTTTCATTGCTTTTCGAGGCTGCGGCGAGAAAACGCTGATACAGAAACGACGCCAGTATTGCGATTACCGCGACAGCGATGAACGCTCCGATGCGATAGAGTTGATCAAGCTGAGAAAGATCGTGAAAGAAAAGTTTCACGACTGTGATTCCAAGCAATGCCAGGCCGGCATAACGCGTCGCCGCGGTCCGTTTTCGGATTCCGACAATCAGCAGCAGTAGGGCGAACAATGCCCACGCGATGCTGTAGCTCATGTCGCGCGCGAAATTCCCTGAGAACTGAAACGTCAACGCGGCCACGCCTGGTGTGCTGAAGTAATCGGCGATTTCGATATTCACGGTAAAGAAAGCGAGCAGGGTGCCGAGAGTATAAAGTAACGGCCGCACATTGTGCCCGAGCACGCGATTGTGTGGCGGCGCCAGTAACCGTGCAGCGACGAAGAGGCAAACCGTCGCAATCCCGTACGTGTACAAGTACCAATTGAAAATCGGGGACGCAGCGCGCGGATGATAACTGAGCACGGCCGGATTGAGCGCCAGGCGAATGAATACGACGACGAGTAAACCAACACCTGCCAATCGTAGCCCGGGATGCGCCACCCGATGAAAGAGCCAGCATAGCGCAGCGCCTTCCAAGGCCCAACCCACTGTGATCCATTGTCGATCGAATTGGATGGGAAAAATCAGTGTGATGAAAAACAACGCAGCGCCGCCGAAGAGTGCCAGTTGCGCGTTGCGTGCCGGGCTCGCGAGCGGTGTGCGCTTTACCAAGATGAACAACCCAAGTAATGCTGGCAGCGCAAATACGGCCGGAATCAGCCCGGGAACTGCGCTCGGGTACGCTGCGCGGACGAGCTGGTAGATAAGGTAGAAGTGCAACGGACCAGCAAGCGCCGCTGTCGCCCATGGCACGGTGTTTCCGGCAAACCGTTGATGGAAAACGAACGGAAAGATTGTGAATAGGACGTAAAACGTGAGATACCAAATCAGCGGCAGCGTTGCGCGAGTCGGATCGAAATGTTCAAAATGCCACGCGTGCTCCAGCCCGAGCACGGAGACGAGCGCGACCGCAGGAAGCAGATCGAGCGAAAAGATTTCGCTCATGCCGAGAAGTAAAATTACCAGCAACAACCCCAGACCGAAGACCGGCGATGGATTTGCCAGCGGTAATTGCAGCGCCACCATGATGAGCAGCAGAAACGGCAGCGTTGCGGAGAGCGCGGGAAGTTGAACGGAGAGATTTGCCGGGTCGGTGATTTTGCCGACCAGGTTTGGCGCGTGTGTTCCCGGTTTAATCAAACGGCGGCACGCCCAGCTTACGGCAACGAAAAAGAAAATCGCGAAGCAGGCGAGTATCAGCAACGCCGTCGGCAACCCGGTGAGTTCAATCGGAATTCGCAGCAGCCACGCGCCGACCGCGACGAGTGTGAGCACGAGCACGGCTATGACGGGCAGCAGAGTCGCGGTCGCTATCGCCAGACCGATTGCGAGAACGTCAATGATGAACACGAACGGCCAGACCAGCAGCGAAAGCTCGGTAAGTCTGAATACCGGTATAAGGACAAGCAGCAGGGCGAGCGCAGGAAAGATGTGAGTCCAGCGCGGAACTTCGATCTTGTGCAAGCGTTGCAACGCGATTGGCGTTGCTGCATGAAACAACGCGAAGACGAAATAGAATCCGAGCGCCGTATAAATGTGACCGATCGTCACGTAATTGCCGGTCCACGCGCCGAGAAAAATGAATGCCGCGAGCCCTGCCACTGCTTGAATAAGCGCAAGCTTTCTTTCGATCAGCGTTAATGCCAGCAAACCAAGATCGATGACGAACAGATAAGCGAATAAAAGCGCCGGCCGATGCGCGACTGGCTGGAAACCAAGCAGGTAAAACGCCGAGATCATCGCGACCGCAGCAAGGCCGATCGCGCACGCAAAAAGTTTGGTGTTCGCTTTTCCGGTGCGCTTTGCCCACCCGATCGCGCCCAGGAACAGCGCCTGAAACCCAACGAAGACCGCCATGAAGATGAGGACCTTGTTGCCGGCGAAATATTTTTCGTGAACAAAGAACGCGCCAACCCAGGCCAATTGCATCAGCGCCGTTCCGATCGCGCCAAGGATGGCGAGCGAATTCCAACGTTGCCGTTGCGCCAGCGCGAGCAGAGCGATGTCGAGCAACGCGATGTAACCGAAAAGTCCCAGCGGATTGTCCTGGTTCGTCGAGAGCAAAATGGGCGTGAGAAATCCACCTGCGATCCCGAGCACCGCGACAGTGATCGCGTTTAACCGTACCGAAAGCAGAAACGCAACTGCGGTGATCAGCGTCATCAACAGAAACGTTGGAATCAGACCGAAGAACCCGAAGTGGTAGTACCCTCGACATGCAAAGGTGACAGCGTAGAGCACCAGGATGCCGGTCGCGCAGAGCGTCTGCGCAGTGACAGCGTTTTCTTTCCGTTTCAGAAGCAAACCGCCGACAACAAGACCGACGCCGACGATGAACCCAATCGCAACCCGCAGTTCCGGTGCGATCAAATCGTGCTCGAACGAATATTTCACGAAAAATGCGATACCGAGGAAAAGCGCGAATCCGCCGATCCACGCGAACAATTTTGCGCCCATGAATTGTTCCCAATCGATCGGCGGTTTGGATGGTCTGGCGATTTGCGGCGCGCTCGGTTTAAGCAGTTCTTGTGGGATTGGCGGCGGCTCTGGCGTCGCGCTGGATACGACAATGGGAGGAGATGTCATCGCCGGGATTGGCGGTCGAACGGCTTCCACCATTGGCGCGGGCGCCGCCACAGGTGCTTCAGGTTGCACAGCCGAAACCGTTTGCGGCCGCAAATTGCGCAGTTCGTTTTCGAGGGATGACAATCGCCTGCCAAGATCGTCAACGATTCGCTTTGCCTTAATTGCTTTTGCTAGCGCGACAAACGGGAGAACAATAATCGCGATGGCAAGACCGATTATGAGAAAACCTAGAAATTCCATTGGGTGTTGGGGTTGGCTGGATCACTCCGGCTTTGCGACAGAGGATAGCTGCTTTGCGCGGCGACTGTGAATTGATAAAAATGACGGAATTCATCGACCCTTTCGATCATGAACATTCATCATTTGGAGTTGTTCTACTTCGTGGCAAAACACGGCGGCATCGCAGCAGCCGTGCGCAATATTCCGTACGGCATTCAACAACCGGCCGTCAGCGGGCAAATTGCCAAACTGGAGGAATCACTCGGCACGAAGCTTTTTCAGCGGCGTCCATTCGCGCTTTCACCCACGGGCACGGAGCTTTTCGAATTCATCCAGCCGTTCTTCGAGAACATTGATGTTGTCGCCGAAAGGCTGCGCCAGAACAGTTCGCCGCAATTGCGAATCGCGGCTCCGGCGATCGTGCTGCACGATTATCTGCCGCAAATCTTGCAACGCGTTCGGGCAAAATTCCCGGCGTTCCGGCTTTATCTACACGAGGCGACCCGCATCGATGCCGAACGATTGCTTTTGGCTCGCGATGTCGATCTCGCCATCATGTTACTCGACAAAAAATCCCGCGCTGGAATTCAGGTGCGACCGCTGTTGGAACTGCCGTTGATTCTGTTGGTGCACAAAAAATCCAAGCTGGCGCGTGCTGAAGAGTTGTGGAAACGCGACAAAATCGAGGAAACCCTGGTGTGCTTTTCACGGAATGATCCCGTTCATGCGTATTTTCAGCGCGGCCTTGAGCGCCTCGGGGTGGAATGGTTTTGCGGGATCGAAGTCACATCCGAGCGGTTGATCCAGCACTATGTGGCCAGCGGTTACGGCATCGGTTTGACGGTCGCGGTGCCCGGCTTTAAGCCACCACCGCAACTGCGCGCACTTCCGCTATCGGGCTTCCAGCCCGTGGTTGTGGGTGTTGCGTGGTCCGGCAAACTTTCCGACATCGCACGGCAACTACTTGCAGAACTCGACGTCGAAGCAGAGAAGCAACGAGTGCGAATCGGAAAAAGCGAAATCGCAATCCGCCGCGACTTCTTCTAGTCGCGTTCGTCCTTGAGCATCTGCTTGATCTGCTCGCGCAATTCCAGCGTGTTCTCGTGTCCGTGAACCGAAGCGGCATGCTGCACCGCGGCGTCGAGCACTTCCTCTTCGGTGCCGGAAATTTTGAGCGAGCAATTCTTTTCACTCGGGTAATCTCTGCAATCGATGGATTTTCTCTGCGCTGCCATTGGTGACCTGAGGTTAGTTCAGCTTTTCTTTAACTCCGCCAGATCCTTCAGCACCTGCTCGCTGTGCTCGGCGGGTTTGACGCCGGTATACACCTTTACGACTTCGCCGTCGGGATTAATGATGAACGTGTTACGCGCGGCGAGCTTCTGGCCCTTGTAATCCATGACCGAGCCGTACTCGGTGGAGATTTTCGCGTCGGGATCAGCGAGCAATTTGAAGTTGAGCCCTTCCTTGGTGCAAAAATCCTTGTGCGATTGCGCGGTGTCGACGCTTACTCCGAGGATGACTGCGCCGGCATCGCCATATTTCGCGATGTCTCGCTGAAAATTGTGCGCCTCCAACGTGCAACCGCTGGTGAAATCTTTGGGATAGAAATAAAGAACCACCCATTTACCGCGATAATCTTTCAAGCTCACCTGCGAACCGTCTCCGGTGGTGAGACTAAAATCCGGCGCGGGCTTACCGACTTCGGGCTGCGTTTGAGATTCTGTTGCTGCCATGCAGGTGAACGTCGCAAGGCCTATGATCGCTGACAAGATCGTGTTTTTGATATTCATGCCTCAGTTTTCGAGTGCGCAAGCAGCGAGTCAAGAAACTCTGGGGAGCGCGGGCGCCCGGCAGCACGCCAGCCGCGTGCGCTCCCCCAGAATGAAAGCTTGCGCTTGCGTGACAGCTTTGAGTCAATAACAGCGCTTTTATGTCGAGGCCGGACGTTGCCGAACATCTTCCGATCAAACCGTTGCGACTGCTTCTGGGTGTGGTCGCATGCGTCGGGATCGCGATCACACTATTCACGCTGCTGTTCGGGTTCACCACGATTCCGGCAAA
>Ga0070697_100000700_pt1 | contig 25124 bp, 27 predicted proteins | sample KBSK1501metaG_FD_65475 | JGI IMG/M metagenome (GOLD analysis project Ga0070697, IMG submission 65475) | Corn, switchgrass and miscanthus rhizosphere microbial communities from Kellogg Biological Station, Michigan, USA - KBS K1-50-1 metaG | ecosystem: Host-associated > Plants > Roots >...
GTCGTAGATCCACCGGCGCCACATCTCGGCGTAGGACTCGCGGTCCTTGCGCCGGTCCTTGGTGCCGTACTCGATGAACGTGCCGATGGCCGCGTCCACCACCCGGTGGTTGTTCCACCAGGCGTACCGCAGGTCGCGCTCGAGCAGCTTGTGGTTCTCCTCGTCGGCCAGCGCCATCAGCAGCGTGGCGTAGCCGTTGGAGATGTGCCGCGACTCGTCGGACTGCACCGAGTGGAACACCGTCGGCAGCAGGTAGTCGCCGTTGGCGGCCGCCTCGGCCGGCATGGCCACGAACAGCGTGTTCGTGAACGCGGTCTCCGCGACGATGGTGAGGTAGATCGACGCCGCGGTGATGGCGTCACCGGTGATGAAGCCCTCCGCGAACTGCCGGCCGATCGTGCCGCAGTAGTCGTCGTGGAAGTTGCGCAGGCTGTTGTTGAAGCCTGCTGGGTCGATGTAGTTCTGCATGTACAGGCGCTTCAGGTTCTGCTGGATCGTCGAGTGCCGTACCTCGTCGATCATCTGGATCGCCTGGCCGTTGTGCAGTTCCGGGTTAGGGACGGTGCGGAACAGCAGCGGCATCGCCCGCGCTGCCGAAATCTCGGGCAGCGGGATGATGCTCAGGAAGAGCTTCTGCCATTCCAGCCAGCGCTCCTGCACCTGCCGGAACATATTGCCGCGGATCGCGCCGTCCTCGGCTCCGTAGACTCGGTGGTCTTTTTCTTCCTGCATGGGGAAGTAGGACCGCAGCACCTGCTTGAGCGGGTCCTTCTTCGCCGCCTTGCGGAAGGTGTAGTCAGTCCCGTATTGCGAGACCGGCTCGTGGTACTTGGGCTCCCAGGCCAGTTCCTGGATCTTCTGGTGTGCCCTTGCCACACTCTGGCGACTCATCGTCACCCCTTTCTCGGCGGGTTCCGGGGTCTGGGCCCTGGCCATACCAAACGGCCGCCACCTGGCGGCTGTTCGGGGCGGCCTGCGGCCCCGAAAGTCCTTGTGTGCTGCATCACATCGCGAAACCCAAGGTCATGAGCTCTCAACATGAGACAGTGCTTCGTGCTCCTTTCCTGAATAACTCCTGGTCGAAGGCGGCCCGGATCTTCTCCAGGTCCCGCTTGGTCTGTTCCGAGGCCTGACGGCTCCCCTCTGCGGCCGGCGTGATGCCGAGCGCGTGCAGCAGTTGCGCCGCGGGCGCACCCGGATCACCCGCCTCGCCGAGGACCGGATGCAGTCCCTCGCTCACCAGGTGGTGAAAGACGAGATTGACGATGCTCCAGGGGTTGAAGGTCTCGGGAGCGGTGGTCTCACCGTCGCCGTCCATGAACCGACACAACGCCGGCTGGCCAGAAAAGGGGGTCTCAACTTGAGACAGTGCCCGGCAACAAGAGGTTTACTTTGTAAGAGGCGAGTAAATCCAAGTTGACCCGCGCAGGCTAGGCCTCCGGCCGGAGAAATGGGTTGGGGGAGGCGATATGGCACACGCATCAACGCCACCGGTGTCAAAAGACAGGCTGGCCGAGGCCAGAGACCGCTTCCTCGCGGCCGAGCCGGTCGATCCCGCCGCGGTGCGCAAACCGATCCTTGCGTCGTGGTGGCGGTCCCGGCAGTGGCACGTGGCCGCCGATCACATCGACCTGAGCTACCTGCACGACCCGGACGTGAAGGGCACGCTGGCCCGTGTCGCCGACCCGGTGCTCCGGCAGCTGCACGAGCAGTTGGACGGCCAGCCGATCAGCATCATCCTGACCGACGCCGACGGGGTGGTGCTGACCCGGCTGACGGCGGACCACGATCTCGAACGCCGCCTCGACGGAGTCATGCTCGCACCCGGCTTCAGCTACGCCGAGGCGCGGGTCGGCACCAACGGCATCGGCACCGCGCTGGAGTCCGGCGGCCCGGCCCACGTCTTCGGCCACGAGCACTACGCGGAGAACCTGGAGATCTTCGGCTGTGCCGGAGTACCGATCCACGACCCGGTGTCCGGCAAGACCGTCGGCGTGATCGACCTGACCTGCTGGCGCAAGGACGCCGACCCGCTGATGATCTCGCTGGTGAAGTCGACTGCCGACCAGATCACCCAGGCCCTGATGAACGCGCGCAGCCAGCGGGACTACCAGCTGCTCCAGGAGTACATGCGGGCCTGCCGGCACACGGGCGGCATCGTGCTGGCGCTCGGCAACGACGTCGTCATGCTGAACGACCACGCCCGCCGCGTGCTCGACCCGGGCGACCAGGCCGCGCTGCTCGGCCACGCCACTGAGGCGCTGTCCACGCAGCAACCAGGCGCGGTCTCGGTCGACCTGCCCAGCGGCTCGATGGCGCGGATCTTCTGCCGCCGGATCGGCGACGGCCCGGTGGCCGACGGCGTCGTGCACGTCAAGCTCACGTCGCCGGTCGCGGTCGCGGGCGCGGTCGAGCTGCCGACGCCGAGGACGGCCATGTACCTGCCGGGCCTGGTGGGCAACGGCGTGCTATGGCTGCGGGCGTGCCGCGAGGCGGAGACCCTCTACGACGCCTCCGAGTGGCTGACGCTGGAGGGCGAGGGCGGCGTCGGCAAGCTGGCCCTGGCCCGCGCCGTGCACCAGCGGCGGAACCCGGCCGCTCCATTCCATGTGGTCGACGCGGCTTTGGCCGGCCAGGACTGGGCCACCAAGGCCCGCGGCGAGCTGCTCGACGGCGCGGGCATGGTGGTCATCAGGCACGCGGACCTGCTGAACGCCAAGCAGGTGCACGCGCTGGCCAGCGCGCTGCAGGAGGCCAAGACGGCCAAGCGTCACCAGGAGCTGCGGGTGGCGATGACGCTGAACCGCAAGCGGGCCGGCGCCGACCTTACCAGGCTGCTGCGGTTCTTCCAGGGCACGGTGGAGCTGCCGCCGCTGCGCCATCACATCGAGGACCTGCACGAGCTGCTGCCCTTCTTCCTGGCCCGGCTCAGCCAGCAGGGTCGTCTGACCTGCTCCCCGGAGGCCATGCAGCTGCTGCTGCGGCACAACTGGCCGGGCAACACCGAGCAGCTCTGGCAGGTGCTCAAGCAGGTCGTGCAGCGCCGCCGGGCCGGCGTGATCATGCCGAAGGACCTTCCTCCCGAGTGCTGGACGGTGAGCCGCAGGCTGCTGTCCCCGCTGGAGTCGATCGAGCGGGACGCGATCGTGCAGAGCCTGCAGGACCACGACGGCAACAAGGTCCGGGCGGCCGAGGCGCTGGGCATGTCGCGCGCCACCATCTACCGCAAGATCCACGAGTACGGGATCGTCGCCTCGAGCAGCTGAGCCTTCCCGAAACGGGCTGCTGGTTCAAAGTGAGAACACATCTGTCCTGCTCCGGGCGTATGGATGCACTAGGCCCGCATTCGCGGGACGCTCTAGATGAAGGAGCGAAGTGATGACCACTGTTGATGCGACCGCCGGCGAATCCGGTCGGCCAGCCACCGTGAGCGAGGCACCGGCAGCGGCGCCTGTGGTCGGACCGATGGCGGGCGACCCAGGCATGCTGGGCCTGTCGAGCTTCATCGTCGGTTCCATCGCGCTCGGCCTGGGGCTGGTCGGCGTGGTACCGGTCGGTGTCCTCGGCGCCCCCCTGGCGATCATCCTGTCGGCCACGGCCCTGGGCCTGCTGCTGGCCGCGGTCTGGGCCGCGGCCGTCGGCCAGAGCGCGGTGGCGGCCGTGTTCGGAATCTTCGGCACGTTCTGGCTGAGCTACGGGATGCTCGTGCTCGGTCTCGATCACAACTGGTTCGCCATCACCGCCACCGCGGTGCTCGCGACCGTGAAGCTGTTCCTGGTCGCCTGGCTGGTCGTCATGTTGATGCTGACCCTGGCCACGCTGCGGCTGCCGGCCGCGTTCACCGCGGTGTTCGCGCTCGTCTCCGTGGCGCTGCTGCTACTGCTGCTCGCCTTCGCCGAGGCATCGCCGCTCGGCGTGCCGTCGACCGGCCTGCTGAAGACCGCCGGCTACGTCGTGCTGGTGTTCGCCGCGCTCGGGGTGTACCTCTTCTACGACGCCGCCCAGGCCGGCACCGGCGGGAAGAGGGTTCCCCTCGGCAACCCCGTGATGAAATAACCAGATCCCGAACGGGCCGCGGTGACGGCCCCGGCTCAGGATCGCGCCGTCCTGCGCTGTGTTGCCCGGCGCTGGGCCAGCCGGACCGACTTCCACTTCAGGTCCCTGGCCCGGCGCCGCTGCGGCGGCCGGCCCCACGAGCCCCACCGCAGCGCCGGTTCGGGCAGCTTGGGCGGCTCGGCGAAGGCGGGCGCGGCGTCTAGGTCGACCATGTCCAGGGGCGAATCGGCGGCGGCGTCCCGGCGGGTCAGCGGAGGCAGGTTCCACTTCTCCTCGATCAGCTTGAGCACCGAGGTGTGGTCCAGCGTCTTGCCGCATACGTAGTCCGGGCGGGCGTAGGGGGAGACGACCACGGCCGGGACCCGGAAGCCGTAGCGGGCGTAGTCGCGGGGGCCGTCGTCGATGGCCTTCAGCCGGGCAAAGCCGCCAGCGAACACCGGGCTGAGCAGCGTGCGCAGCCACCGGGGCAGGTCGAGCACGTAGTTGTGCGCGGGCACGTCGTCGGGCGGCACCGCCTCCGGCGGCGGGACGTGGTCGTAGTAGCCGCCGTGCTCGTCGTAGAGCCAGATCAGCAGCGTGTGCGGCCAGGCTGGTCCGCTCATGACGCGGTTGATCACCTCGGCGGCGAAGGACTCGCCCCTGGCGATGTCCTGCGGGTTCTCCTCCGAGTAGACCTCGAAGTCCGGGTCGACGACGCTCACCGCGGGCAGCGTGCCCGCGTCCGCGTCGGCGAAGAACCGCTCGGTCCGGCGCAGGTGCCGGACGCAGGCGGCCAGCCCGAGCGGGTACAGGTCGGCGGTGAACGACTTGTTGCCGACGGCGCGGTCGGCCATGCCAGGCAGCCACCGGCCGGTCTGCGCCAGCCGCCGCGCGGCGGTCAGCCCGCGGCCGCCGAACACCCGGCGCAGCAGCACCGAGTAGTGCCGGACGTTGTGGTAGTTGACCCAGGAGATGCCGTGCCTGGTGAGCACGTCGAAGATCGTCCCGGCCTCCGGGTAGTCGATGATGTCCCAGGGCAGGTCGTCCATGAGCCCGTGGGCCGTGCCCGAGATGAGGAACCTGCGGTTCGGGAACGTCGGGCCCAGGCAGGAGCTGAACCAGTGGTCGGCGAGCGGGAACGTCCGCGCGAGCCCGTAGTAGAAGGGCAGGTCGTCCTCTGTCCAGTAGCCCATCGGCACGGCCGGGTCGGCGCCGGGCAGCGCCTGCGCCACGGCGGCGGCGAAGCCGTCGTTGCGCCCGTCCGCGAACTGGATGTGGCTGGCCCGCCAGTTCTGGCTGGGGTCGTTCTTCACCTGAGCGGTGGAGGTCATGTGGTGGGCGGGATAGCCGTGTCCGTTCGGCGTGTAGTTGACGACGTCCGGGGTGCCGTCGGGCCCCAGCGGCAGGCCCTCGCCCCGGTCGGCCAGCATGCCCAGGTAGTTGTCGTAGGAATGGTTCTCCATCATCAGGATGACGATGTGCCTGATCTCCGGCAGCAGGTCGGTGCCCTCGGGCAGGTCAGACCGCGGCCGCCCGCCGGCATCCGGCCGGATGATCCCGCGTCGCCTGATCTCGCGGCGCTCCAGCCTCTCCCACACGCGGCCACCTCCCAGCGAACCGGCGGCGCCAGTTGCCGCGCGGCGATCTCCGCACAGACCAGCTTTCCTCCAGACGCTTCCCCAAACGGTCAAGCCCGGCGTCCATGCCCCGTGCCGCGCCTCGTGCACCACGCCGTCCCGGGAACGTTACGGCACCCGGCCAGACTGACCCCTGCCAAACTGGCACAGTGGGCGTCTGGCTGGTGACCGGGGTGCAGGCGGCGGGCAAGTCGACGGTGGCCGGCCTATGATGCCCACGCTGATCGTCGTCAGCGGCCCGCCCGGCTCCGGCAAGACGACGCTGGCACACAAGATCGCGGCCGCGGTCGGCTGCCCGGTCGTCTCCCGCGACGAGATCAAGCAGGGCATGGCCCACGCCGCCGCCGGCTTCACCGGCGCGCCCGGCGACGAGCTGACCCGGCGCACGCTGCCGGTCTTCTTCGCGGTGCTGGAACTGCTGCTCCGGTCGGGAGTGACCACGGTGGCCGAGGCGGCCTTCCAGGATCACGTCTGGCGCCCGAGGCTGGAAGACCTCCGCGGCCTGGCCGAGATCCGCGTCGTGCACTGCACGGTCCGCGTCGGCGTGGCCTTCACCAGGATCACCCGGCGCGAGCAGGACGACCCGCTGCGCCGCGTGCACGCCGCCCCGGGCGACGAGACAGGGCACGAGGCGGCGCACCGCGCGTTCCGCCGGGTGAACATCGCCGTGCCCGCGCTCGAGGTCGACACGAGCGACGGATACCGTCCCCCGTTCGGCCAGATCCTGTCCTTCGTAACCGGAAGAATGGAACCATGACTCCGCCACGCACGATCCCGCCCATGGAAGCCGGCGAGCGGGCCACCCTCACCGCGTTCCTCGACTGGCAGCGCGCGACCCTCGCCCTCAAAATGATCGAGGAGTACGCCCGCCACAACGGGCACGCGGACCTGCTCCGGGAGCGGCTGGACGGCTCAACGGGGGAGTTAGATCCCGAACGGCCGAGGTTTCCCGCCCCGGCGCCCCTCACCACTGCTGTTGCGGACTTGACCCGGAGCCGCCGGGCGCGCTTGCTACCTTCAGGCGCATGCGGATCGCCCATCTCAGCGACCTCCACCTGACGCGTGGTCCCCTCGCCGCCCAGCCCGCCGCCGCCCTGGCCGACGCGCTCGCCCGCCTGCTTCCTGCTGCACCTGCTCGACGGGACCCGGTGCGTCACGCATTCCGTCGCGGTCAGCCATGCCGCCGCCGTCCGCGCGTTCTGACGCCTGTTACCCCTCCGTCAGCCGCCCAGGAGCCAGCGCTCGAACCACTCCACCAGCCGTCGGCAGCTCTCCTCGTTCAGTTCGGGGGTGAGGAAGTGCCCGACCCCGTGGTATTCGACGTACTCGATCCGGCCGGGCTCGTGCGCGTACCACGGCGCGAGCGCGGCGTGGAAGTCCCTGACCGGCCCGGCAGGCACGTACTCGTCCAGTTCGGCGGACTGGGACAAGATCGCGGCCGGGAAGAACCGGTCCGGGTGGTGGTGCGGGCTGTGCGACCGCGGCAGCGTCCACTCCGGGGAGCCCACGATCGACGCGGCCGCGCGCAGCCGCCGGTCGGCCAGGACGGCCGCGTAGGAGATGTTCCCGCCCAGCGACCGGCCGCAGATCCCGACGCGATCCGGCCGTGCCCAGCAACGGGCGAGCAGGTCGTCAACGACCGACGGCACCTCGGCGGCGGTGTCGTCGATGAGCTTGAGGAAGTCGGTCTCGGTCGCCTCGAAGTCCGCGTCCCAGCGCCCCGGGTCGAAGATCACGTCGAAATCGGCCAGCCGCCGGTCGCCGTGTCCGACGGCGTCCAGGCTCACCCCGAGGAAACCTGCCTCCGGCAGCCCTGTCAGGTACGGCTCGCAGCGCCCCTTGTCCCCGCCGAACCCGTGGTAGTACAGCACCGTCCCGCGCTCGGCCGCCGCCTCGGGTGAGCCGCGGAACCGCACCAGCGCCGGCACGCCCGCGATGGTCGCCCCGGCCGTCGCCGCCATGGCTAGAACTCCTGGCCGCCCACGTCGGCCTGGCCGTTGGCCACCAGCCAGGCCAGCGCCTCGTGCAGGGCGTCCAGCGTGCTGTACCGCGGCGCGTACCCGAGCACCTCCCTGGCCCGGCCGATGCTCGCGCTGATGCTGCGCATGGTGTGGTCGCGGGTGGCCCCGGCGTGCTCGGCCCCCGAGCGCCGCTCGAACTCGGCCCAGTCGGTGAACTCGAGCACCGGCTCCCGGCCGAACCACCCCGCCACCCCCGCCGCCAGCCCGCGCAGGGTCATCGCCTGCTCGGCGACCACGTGGAAGCTGGCCCCGATCGCGGCCGGGCGGGACATCGCCCGCTCGAACGCCGAGGCGGCGGTGAAGCAGATGAGATCGATGACGACATCCGGCCGCTGCTCCGCCACCCGCGCCCCGAACGTCCCCGCCTCGTCCTCCGCGTCACGGTCCACCGTCACCCTGGTGACCGAACCCCACTGCGCGCTCCCGTGGTACGGATCCCGCGCGCCGCGGCTCATGGCGATCACCTCGTGACCGCCCCGCACCAGCCGCGGCACCAGGTACGTGCCGATATGCCCGGTGGCCCCGATGACAACGACCCGACTCATCCGGCGATCCCTTCACCAAACCCAGACACGCCATCCTCCCAGAACACCGCCCGCCACCCCTCCCAGGGCACCACCAGCCACCGCCCGCAGCCCTGCCAGCTACCCGTATCCCGCGCACCCGGCCGCTCCAGACCAGGCAACACGAACCGCTTGGTTCGACACCCTGACCACCACACTCCGCAACCAGCGCCAATGGCCCTAACCCGCTATGAACCCTTACGCCCCATCACCTACCGGCCCAAGCACATCCGATCTGGGGGCCGTCTCAGGAACTCGCGGGTCCAGCCGCCTGGCTCATCACAGGGCGTGAGTGAGCCTCCGGCCCCGGCGGCCCGGGCGGTCGGCGCGCAGTTCCAGGTTCCCGGCGGGCCAGCCGTGCCGGCGGCACCACAAAAGGAGCGAGCCGACGGTGGCGAGGTGACGGTTCCAGGTGCGCGGCGCGAGGCCACCCCGCCGCCGGCTGCCCGTGGCGGCCAGTTCGTCGTCCGTGAGGCCGGCCAGCGACCGGCCGCGGCCGAGCTCGCGGGCCAGCCCGGGCACGTTCTCGAGTACGACGTGGTGGTGTGCGGCGTGCTCAGAGCACGTTCTTGATAGTGTCGATCAGCGCTGTGGTGGCGGGCGGGTCGGGGGGCTCGCCGTAGGTTGCCGCGTAGATCCGGCGGGGATAACCGGGCAGTTCGGTGGTGTGGATTCCGGGCACGCGGTGAGCTTGCAGTGCCAGGCCGGGCAGGGTGGCGGTGCCCAGGCCGGCGGCGACGAGGGCTTGCATGACGACCATGTCGTCGCTGACATAGGCGATACGGGGAGTGAAGCCCGCCGTGCGCTCGCAGATGGTGACTAGCTCGGCCTGGCATCGTTCGCAGCCGCCGATCCAGGCCGAGTCGCGATAGGCGGCGACGGTGTCCCGTGGCCGCTGGCTGACCAGGTAGATCGGGTCGTCGAGCAGGTGGACCAGCCGCACGTCCTGGGCTTCGGCGGGCGTGTCGGCGTACCGGAAGATCAGCGCCACGTCGATGTGCCCGGTTCTGAGCATGCGCAGCGCCTCGACCGGGTGCAGGTCGATCAGGCTCAGTTCGATCCCTGGGTGGGTACGGGAGAGCGCGGCGGCGGCCCCGGGAACGATGGTGCTGAGCACCGACTGGAACCCGGCGAGCCGTACCCGTCCCGCTCGCAGGCCGACCTGTGCGGCGAGCTCGGCGGTGGCCGCGTCGAGTCGCCCGAGGATCTCGGCGGCCCGGCTGGCGAGCAGCTGGCCTTCGGGGGTCAACCTGATCCTGCGGCCCACATGCTGGATGAGCTTGGCGCCGGTAGCAGCCTCCAGCCGGGCCAGGTGATGGCTGACCGACGGCTGCGAGTAGTGCAGTTCCCTGGCCGCGTCGGTGACCGATCCATGCCGGGCCACCGCCGCCAGGACTTTGAGGTGGACCAGGCTGAGGTTCAGCACTGATCAAGTCTATTAATGGAATGCGTGGATGTTTGGCATTGGACGTCATGGATCTGCGTCGGCCACCCTGGATCACAACCCCAGCGGGACCTGGAATCTGGTTTCGGCTGAACATGGGAGGTGACCGATGAGCAGCCGATCCGGCGAACTCATGGACCAAGGATTGGACTTCTTCACCAGCATCGTCATCCGGCTCGGCGACGATGACTGGGAGCGGCCGACGCCGTGTGCCGGCTGGACCGCTCGCGATCTGCTCGGTCATCTCGCCAGCTCGGTCGGGGTCGGGATGAGCATGATGCAGGGCCGGCCGCCCACGTGGCCTGACGCGCCCCGTCCCGGCGATCTCGTCGAAGGTGATCCCGCCGGGTTCTGGCGCGGCACCGTCGGGCAAGCCCGAGATGTCCTGCGTAACGCCGACCTGACCCGGGCGATGCAGACTCCGCTCGGCCGGACCGTTGCCGACGCGCTCGCGATCCCGGTGATCGACCTGTACGTCCATGCCTGGGACCTCGGCGCCGCGGCCGGCATCGACGTCGAGATACCCGCCGACGTCATCGATTTCGCCCACGCCTACATCGACCCGCTCCCCGACGAGGTAATGCGCGGCGACAACCGGGCCTTCGGACCGCAGACCCGGGTACCCGCCGGCGCCACAGCGACCCAGCGATTCCTCGCCTGGACCGGACGCCGGCTCCCGCAGTGATCGCCGGCCGCCGGGCGTCCTGCCCGGCGTGCAGGCCTAAGCCAGACGAGGAAGGACAACGGACATGGGCAAGATCGTGGTCACCGAGTTCATCAGCCTGGACGGCATCGTCGAGGACCCGGGCGGCGCCGAGGCCGGCACGGCCGCCGGCTGGACTGCCTTCGATCGCGGCGCCGAGGGCGATCAGCTGAAGATGGCCGAGCTCGACGCGGCCGATGCGCAGCTGCTCGGCCGGGTCACCTACGACGGGTTCGCCGCGGCCTGGCCGGCCGTCGAGGACGAGGCCGGCTTCGGCGCGAAAATGAACGCGATGCCGAAGTACGTCGTGTCCAAGACGCTGCGCAACCCCACATGGAACAACACCACGGTGCTTTCCGGTGACCCGGTCGCGGGGATCATGGCGCTCAGGGACAAGGTCGCGCGCGACATCCTCGTGGCGGGCAGCGCCCAGCTCGTGCACCTGCTGGCCTCGAACGACCTCGTCGACCAGTACAACCTGATGATCTTCCCGGTGCTGCTCGGCTCGGGCAGGAAGCTGTTCCCCGACGCGGCGCTCGAGGTGCCGGCGCGATTCACGGCCACGACGGTCAAGCAGGTCGGCGACGTGCTGTGGGTCGTGCTGGAGCGCGACCGTTCCCGCAGCTAACAATCTTTGGTCATGAGGTTGTGGACGCTTGTGTCAGGTTTCAGGCGGGGCGGGAGCGCGCGCGGCCGGCGTAGTCGTCGACGTGGCGGGTGATGGCCGCCAGGGCGTCGCGGAGTCCGGGGTGCCTGGGCCTGGTCCGCGGCCGGGACGAGAAGCCGGTTGCAGACGGTCTCCGCGACCACGAGGGCGAGAAGGTGAGATGTATCAGGCGTTGTCGCGTCTACCGGCGGCGGGCATGGCGAGGATTGTGACCCCGGGGCGCGGGCGGATCAGCGGCGGTGGATGGCGCTCGCGTTCATTTCGCTCGCGCGGGGGTTGCAGGGCGGTTTCGCGGCGCTTCTGGGCCGGCGCGCCTGCGAGGTGTTCGCCGCCTGCGGCCCTGGTGGCGCGGCTGATCACTGCGCTGCGGGGGGGTGCCGCGTGCGGGGGCGGGGTCGCTTCGCCCGCGGCGAGGCGGCGAGCTCGGCGGCGCGCCGCTCGTTGATCGCGCGGTCCGAGCGGACGAAGTCGCGAAGCAACGTGAGCTCCGGGACGGTGTAGCGCTCCAGGGCCTGCGCCACCTCCTGCCCGTCGCCGTAGAGCTGACGGGCTCGCCGCAGCAGCAGCGGCGTCAGCTCGACCAGAACCTGGCGCCGGTCCTGCGGACTGGACACGCGACGCACGTAGCGCAGCGCTTCCAGCCGGTCGATCACGGTCGTGACCGCGCTCCGGCTCAGGTGCAGCGCACCGGCCAGGGCACCGGCTGTCATCGCCCCGCGTTGATCGATCAGGTCGAGGCACCGGTGGTCGGTCGCGTTGATGCCGAGGCGCTCTCCGATCGCCTGGTCGCGCGCGGCGACCGCGACCTGCGCCGAGCGAATCTCGCGCCGCAGCTCAGCCACCAGGACCTTCTTGTCATTAATACGATGCATCGTACCATCCGATCTGGTAAAGTAAGTGCGATGACAGGTGATGAGGAGCAGATCCGGGCGCTGCACGCACGCGTCCTCGACGGCTGGAACCAGGGACATGGCTCGGCCTTTGCCTCCCCGTTCAGCGAAGACGCGCGGTTCGTCGGGTTCGACGGCACCATCTTCCACGGCCGGCGCGAGATCGGGGACGCCCACCAGGAGCTCTTGGACCGCTGGCTGAAGGGCAGCCAGCTCGTCAACGAGCGCACCGACATCAGGTTCGTCGCGCACGACGTCGCCGTCGTACACACGATCGGCGGGACGATTCCCCGCGGCAAATCGCGGCCCGCACCGGAGCGAGACTCGATCCAGATGCTGGTGGCCGTCCGCGAGGGAGACACGTGGTCGTTCGTGTCTTTCCAGAACACCCGCATCCGGCCGATCGGCGGTAACGCGGCCTCGGCGCTGCTGTGGCTGTTTTTCGACAGGGTCTGGGGCGTGTTCTTCCGTGCCACGAAGACTGCACCCCGCCGGGCGGCGATCCTCTGAAACCGGCCGGGCTCGCCAGGAGGACCAGAGCCATGCAGGCACGCAGGAAGATCGCCGTGGCGGGCGCCACCGGCCGGGCCGGCCATCATGTCGCCGGGGTGCTCGAGGCCGGCCCGAACGCCACCCTCGCCGGCCCCACGTTCCAGGAGTGGCTCGACTCGCTGCAGCGTCTCACCAGGAGATAGCCATCGATAACCGCTTACGAGGAGAGATGTGATGCGACTCACGGTGACCTCCCATCTGACACTTGATGGGGTCATGCAGAGCAACGGGAAACCCGAACCGGAGCTGAACGACGGCTTTGAGCAGGGTGGCTGGCAGGTGCCGTACTTCGACGACGACATGGACCGGCTCACAGCAGACTGGATCGCCGCAGCCGACGCGTTCCTGCTGGGACGCAGGACCTACGAGCTGTTCGCGGAGTACTGGTCGCAGGTCACTGACCCCGGCGACCCGCGTGCAACCCGGCTGAACGCCCTGCCCAAGCACGTCGTGTCCACCACCTTGGATCAAGTGCCGTGGAACAACTCGATCCTGCTCCGGGGCGATCTGGCCGCGGAGGTCGCCGCGCTGAAGCGCCAGCCCGGCAACGAACTCCAGGTCCATGGCAGCGCGACCCTCATCCGGACGCTCATGAAGCACGACCTCATCGACGAGTACCGCCTGCTCATCCACCCCGTCGTCCTGGGCAGCGGCAAGCGCCTTTTCGGCGACGGGACCACCCCGGCCGCTCTTGAGCTCATCGGCACCAAGACCACCAGCCGCGGCGTCGTCGCCCACATCTACCAGCCGTCAGGCAAGCCGGAATACGGCTCGGCCGCCGCCGAGCAAGAAGGTGACGTCGTCACGGACTCCGTGAGCCGGCAAGCCGCCACGTAGACGACCTCCGGGCACAGTCCCGGACAAGCGGGAAGGAGCTTTGGGCCGCGCCGCGGCCGCCGACTGCCGTGAGGTGATCGTGGAGACCGCGAGCACCCGGGGCGGGCGGCCGAAGCTGCGCGCCACCCTCGACATGCTCAAGCCGGGCGACACCCTCGTGATCTACAAGCCGCCAGACCGGGGGCTAGTTGCGCCCGATAGCGGGAAACCGCGTTTCCTGACCGGCCATGTACTGGCGGGCGAGGATGGATCGCAGCTCGTGGGTGACGCCATCCGGATACCGGTCAAGGGCCGCCTCGAAATCACACCGGTCGGCCCCGGTCGCGTACCCGGCCAGCTCGCGTTCCAGTTCGGCGCGTCGTTTACGGGCGGCCTTCCGGCTGGTGGCCTGCGCGCGGGCAACGACAATGCGTGCGGCAAGTGTCATGGCAGCTCCTAAGCGACCGCCGCATCCGAACCCGTCCAGCATATAGCGCGGGCAAAGCCGGGCTGAACGCGGCGAGAACCCCGGGACGGCCGCCCTTACCGGGGCCGGCCGGCGTGGAAGGTCCAGACGTTGCTGTCCGGTCCAGGCCGGTGGTCCTCCCGGTAATCAGCGGTCACCCTGATGTCGGTGAATCCCGCGTCACCTAGGAGGCGCCCGAATTCGGTAAGGCTCCAGTACTGCAGCCGGAACCGACGTTGCCGGTCACGCTGTTGTGCGTCACCAGCGTGTGCGTCGCGCCGAGCAACAGGATGCCGCCGCCCTTGGTGTCCACCGGCGTATCCCCGTTCTTCTTGCAGAACTTGTTGTTGTTGAAGACGCGGTTGTACTGGATGGCGGAGTTACCGGCGCCGCCCTGCTGCCCGTCGTCGAGAACCAGGATGCCCTGGCAGTTTCCGCTGACGACGTTGCCGGTGACCAGGACGCGCCGGGCATGCCTGATGAAGATGCCGAACTGGTTGCCGAACGCCTGGTCATTCCGCACTACCGTGTCGGCCTGCGGCGAATCGCCGACGTAGAACCCGGCCTCGTCGTTGCCGATCGCGACGTCGTTCGCGAACAGGGTCCTCGAGGAGACGAAGCGGGAGATACCGTAACCACCGTCGTTGATGGCCACCACCCTGGTCACCGACAGGCCGACCGTTCCGTACCCGAACACGCCGTTGCCGGGGAAGCCGGTGACCAGCAGCCCGGTCACCGTGTCGTTGCGGACGGGCGTGAAGACCGCGCCGGTCTTGGGGTTGAGGCTCTTCGCCAGGACGCACACGCCCGTCGGGCCGAACCCGCCATTACACAGCGTCTTCGGGAAGTGTTTCGGCGGTACCAGCACGGTCCCGCCGTGGAAGGCGCCGGACCCGCGCAAGGTAATTCCGTTCGTGCGGATCTGGACGCTCTGGTGGTACACGCCGGGTCTGACGAATACCGTGTCGCCGGGCCTGGCCGCATTGATCGCGGCCTGAATCGACTGGCCCGGGCCTACTACGATCACACTTGATGCCTGCGCTGCTGACGCCATGCCGGTACCGAGCGCGATAGCGAGCCCGGTCGCGCATGCGGCCATCGTCAATTTGCGCATTTTCCCTCCCTGCATCGGGGAAATGCCTGGTGAGTAGGAAAAGCAGGCTCCCCCCAGCCAGGCACCCCCACCTTTCTGATGTTCGGACTGTATCGGTCCAGTGGGTATTTCTCAAGACTCGACCAGTTCAAACAGGGCAAATCGGGAGATAACTAAGTGATGCCCCTGAACTGCGCTGAAAGCACACCGGCTCCGTTTATTAACGGGTGGTCCCGTTCTATTCGCCTGCCGTCTGTCATGTAATTTCGCCTATGACTGCATTGCGTATACCAAAAACACTCGATCAGGTGCCGAGCGCCCGTGCGAGCAGGGCACGTCGGCTGCGGGCCGTGCTTTTATCGAAGATCGACTTGAGGTGATCCTGGACGGTGTTCTCGGAGACGAACATCTGCCGGGCGACCTCGCGGGTGTCGGCGCCGCCGGCGAGATGCTGGAGCAGTTCCGTCTCGCGCGGAGTCAGGCCGCACGCCCTGGCGAACACGGACACCCGGTCGGTGGTTGTCGAGGGTTCGATGCTGACCGCGACGTCGCGTCCCGCGACGGCGGGGCTGGTGCCCATCCGGGCCGCGCGGAGCGTCAGCCACCGGCCGCCGGCTAGGTGCACACGGGCTACTGGCGGGCTGTTGTCGACACCCGCCTCGGCGGCGAGCAGTTGCGCGGCGACGTTGTACGCGCCGGCCGGGACCGGCGCGTGGTCCCCGGCCTCAGGCGGGACGAGTACCCGCAGGTAGCGCTGCGTCTGCGGGGTCTGTGCCCGCACCACGAGGGCGGGCGAGAGCAGCAGCACGACCGGACCCGCGGGCATCTGGTCGCCGTCGGTAGCGGGGACGAAGGTCCTGGCCAGGCTCTGCCGCAGCCCTGTGGTAACCGGGCCGGCGATGTGACCGAGGAACTCGATGTCCGCCGCGGTGAACGCCGGCGCGTCGATACGCCACAGGTCCAGGAATCCCCAGCAGCCGAAGCGGTCCCGGTACACCGACGAGGCGATGTCCGTGACCTGATACTGGCATAGGAGCTCGCGCCACATCAGGCTCCGGGACAGGGTGCCATCGGTCGCCCCGAGCAACGACGCGACAGCGGTCGGCAGCCCGGTCCACCGGTTGACGGTGGTCAGGTACTTCAGCCGGATCAGCTCCGGCAACTGCGGCAGGCAGGGGACATCGGCCAGCGGCGCGGACCCCACCGAGGTCTCCGGGTCGGTGAGCAGCCAGGCGTAGGCGTCGAACCGCACCGCCCGCCGGATGGCGTCCAGTGCCTCCAGCCGAAGCGTCCGCGCGTCGGCCTCGCCGCGACAGATCCGCAGGACGGTCTCGCGGGCCCTGGCGTAGGCGGCGGCGGCGCTCCTCATGATCGCAGGCTAACGGCCAATGACCAGCGGCGGAACCGGACGGAAGATCCCAGGAAGCTGGGATAGGCCCGCTTGCGGCCCCGCTTCTAGCGTGAGGAGCACCCGGCGCGCCGGCACCTGGCGAGCCGGCCCGGCGACACGAGGAGGAGCACATGCACACGATGGTGGTACGGATGTCCATCGATCCCGCGCGGGCCGACGAGGCCGCCCGCCATCTGCGCGAGGACGTGGTCGCGTGGGCCCGGCAGCAGCCGGGCTTCGTCACCGGCCAGTGGCTGCGCAGCCCCGACGGGAGCGAGGGGATAGGCGTCGTCGTCTTCGCCTCCGGGGACGCCGCCGCCAGCGCCGCCCGGGGCCCGCGTAGCTATCCCCGCGACGACAGCCGGGCCTGGAACGTCGAGAACGTCACCGTCTACGAGCAGCTCACCTCGGCCTGATCGGGCCGTGCCTAGCTGTCCGGGGCATCGTCAAAGAGGGCCGGGTCAAACGCCTATGCCCTCCCGGTTGAGCGCTCTCGCAAGTTTTCGAGTCGGGCCTACGGGTAGTCCGTCACTACGGTTGTAAGGAAGTGGTGGACATGCGCCGGTACCTGCTCGTCCTGGACATGGACCTGCTGGCGATGGACGAGGAACACGACCTGGCGCCGATCAACTACCTGGTCGCCAAGCAAGAACAGGAGCCTTGCGAGGTGGTCGTGCTATCGCTGGCCGAGGTACGCCAGACCAAGCTGCCCGCCATGGAAGTCGTTCTCGGTGCCCGGTCGGGTAAGTTCCCGGTTGCGCCTAAGGCGGATCACGACATTGGTGCCGCGGCTGAGCACCGGATGAACCTGGCTGTGCGCCACCTGCGGACGATCGGTTGCCAGGCCAGCGGATTGATCAGCGACCAGGACCTGGTTAAGGCGGTGCGTACCGAAAGCGGCATTCATGACTACGACCAGGTCGTCCTGGCGACCGGCAGGCAAGACAGCTCCCGGCTGGCCCGCGTCCTGGGCCGTGATCCCGTTCAGCAGCTGCGGCGAAAGTGGGGCGAGCGGCTGATCGTGTTCCCGGAGGGCCATCGTCAGGAATCACTGAGCTAGAGCGGGTCCGGTGGCTTGCTCAGTCGTCCGCTCGCCGCTTTCTTCACGAGCGCGAAGCCGGGCGTCGCTGACGGCCGCGTTGTAAGTCCAGCTGTCAGCAAGATCGCGCAGCTAAGGCTGTAGTCCGGGGCCGGAGTTTGCCAGGCCCCCTCCGACGAGACACCGCTCCGATTGTGAGGCCGGCGCGCCCCCTGACATTCGGACGGGCTATGTCGTCGGAGAGGTAGAAGAGCACACCATCCACGGGGACACCGCCGGCGCGGGCGTTTCAAGCGGGTAACGGACGGCGTACTGCCGGTCCGTGCCGCCGTGACCTGCCCGGCGCGACAAGGAAGGACTGACGATGAAGGCTATCCGTACTCACGAACCAGCCGGCATCAGCGGGCTTGCCTACGAAGAGGCGCCCGGCGCCACGCCCATGATCGGCGACGTGCTGGTCAAGGTCGCGGCGTGCGGCATCACGCACAACGAACTGGACTGGCCCCTGCGGACCTGCCGGAACGGTCACCAGCGGGACTCGATCATCCCGGGCCAGGAGGTGTCCGGCGTGGTCACCGCGCTAGGGCTGGGAACGGCCGGGATCGCCGTCGGCGACGAGGTGTTCGGGCTGACCGACCCCTATCGGGATGCGGCGGCCGCCGAGTACGTCGCTGTCGAGGCCCGTAACGTGGCTCCCAAGCCGCAGACCGTCGACCATGTGCACGCCGCGGCGGTGCCGCGGGCCGGCCTGACGGCATGGCAGGCCCTGTTCGACCACGGAAGGCTGACCAAGGGGCAGACGGTGGTTATCCACGGCGCGGGGGGTGCGGTCGGATCGACGGCGGTCCAGCTTGCCCGCTGGGCGGACGCCGAGGTGATCGGGACCGGGCGTAGCAGGGCTCGGCAGCTGGTCATGGAACTGGGCGCCGACCGCTTCATCGCGCTCGATGACGACCGGCTCGAGGACGTGGCAGGCCAGGCCGACGTGGTGTTCGACATGGTCGGCGGCGACGTGCTCGCCCGGTCGTCCGCCCTGCTCAAGCCCGGGGGAGCGCTGGTCTCTGTGGTCTCGTGGGAGCTGCCCGCCGACCGCGACGACATCAGTACGGTCTTCTTCATCCAGGAGGCCAGCCGGGCTCAGCTGACCGAGCTCGCCCGCCTGGTCGACGAGGGGCACCTGCGCCCCCAGGTCGGCGGGGTGTATCCGCTCGCGCAAGCAGTCCAGGCGTACCGCGCGAAGGCCGCCGGCGGCATCCCCGGCAGGATCATCCTCCAGCCCTGACCCAGGGCCCAGGACTCAATGGCCAGGGCCTTCGGGCCTTGCTGACAGGCGGCGGGGCGGCTGGCCTGCTGACGATTCCGGCCGGGTCACCAGCCGGTGACAGGCGAGCCTGGATCCACTGGTCACATACCTTTCCGGCCACTGTCCAATGCCTGCCCCGGACGGTCGTGATAGGGAAAAGGAATGACTGTTGGCAGCTCGGAAATGATGCGGGCGTGGGTGGTCAGCCAGCCGGGACCGATCGAGACCAGCCCGCTGAGTTACGTGGAGAAACCTGTGCCGGTCCCAGCTCCCGGCGAACTGCTGGTTCAGGTCCTAGCCTGCGCCGTCTGCCGCACTGACCTGCATGTCAGCGAGGGCGATCTGCCGGTGCACCGTGAGCACGTCACTCCTGGTCACATGGTCGTGGGCCCGGTAGCGGCACTGGGCGACGGCGTTACCGACTACGCGGTGGGGGACCGGGTCGGCGTCGCGTGGCTGCGGTACACCGACGGGACCTGCGCCTACTGCCGTCGCGGCAATGAGAATCTGTGCCCCAACTCGCTCTATACCGGCTGGGATGCCGACGGCGGCTATGCAGAGTACACGACCGTGCCAGCGGCGTTCGCCTACCGGCTGCCCGACGAGGTATCCGACGTCGAGCTTGCGCCGCTGCTGTGCGCCGGGATCATCGGCTACCGAGCGTTGCTGCGTGCATCGCTGCCGGAGCACGGCAGGCTCGGATTGTACGGATTCGGTGACAGCGCCCACCTGGTCGCCCAGGTAGCACTGGCGCAAGGTGCGACTGTCCATGCCCTGACCCGCGGCGAGGCGTCCCAGCGGCTGGCGCTCGAGCTAGGCGCTGCGTCGGCGAGAGGGGCGTACGACTCCCCGCCGGAACCCCTGGACTGCGCGATCCTGTTCGCGCCAGTCGGGGATCTCGTGCCAGTCGCGATGCGAGCACTTGACCGCGGCGGAGTCCTCGCCGTAGCCGGGATCCATCTGACCGACGTACCGCCGCTGAACTATGAGCATGAGTTGTTCTATGAGAAGGAACTACGCAGCGTCACCTCGAACACCCGTGACGATGGCCGGGAGTTCCTCGCATTCGCCATCCGTCACCAGGTCCGGGCCACCACCCATGTGTACCCAATGTCACGAGCACAACAGGCGCTGCAGGACCTCAAGGCTGGCCTTTTCGACGGGGCGGCTGTTCTCGTCAACGACCAGGACACCGCGCACTGACCCAGCCATGATCATCCGGTACAAGGGCTGGCGCTCTGGTCGGCAGCGGGGTTATCGGACGCTGCGCGGCACTGGTTGTGCCTGGCCCGTACGCTCGCAAGGCGGCCTGAGGATCTGGGCAGCGAAACTCCTTGACGTCTCCGCGGAAGCGGCTTGTGCAGGCTTTCACAAGCCGCTTCCACGCTCATGCGGTTCGTCGTCCCGGAGGTCACGCCGATCGCGGGTCACGGCGGAGAGGGTGACCTGGGGCGCAGCAGGATCCGGCTGCTCAGAACGTCCACGCCGCTATTCCAGCATCACGTTGAGTGACGCGGGAGGGTTGAAGAGAAGGCACGCAGTCCCGCCGTTATCTGGCGCGGATCACAGTGCCGATGATCCGAAAACAGGGCAACGTCGAGACGCAAGGTGCCCAGATCGATGCCGGGTGATCCAGCGCCCGCGGCATCCCAGTCGACTATGCCGCTGCAGGAATCGCCGGTCCAGAGGGTATTGCCCTGCCACAGGTCGCCATGTACGAGCACCAGCTCGCCGTCCGGCACAGGCAGCCCGGCGATCCGGTCCTCGGCCCTGGCCAGCAGCTGCGACGTGCCGGCTGACGTGCGCCACTGAGCAAAGTCCATGTCATACAGCGCCCGGGTCCGCAGCTCCAGTCCTGGCCGCGGTGCCAGGGCGACGCCCTGCAGCGCGCCAGCCGCAGCCCCCAGCGCCCGGAGGCGTGCGGCCGAGGCGAGGCGGGGTATCTTGCTGGAGCCAGCCAGGCGCGACGATCGCCGGCCTGCCATGGCCGGCGGCCCGGTGCGGGTGCGATCAGCGGCACCACGTGACCGGCAGGGGTGCTTCCGCTCTGGGGTGCCAGTCGCGCGACGTGACGATGGGCGGGCCGTCCTGGAAGGCTGGCCCGGTCCCCGCGGCCGCGGCAGCCGGCTCGCGGCGGGACCCCTGGCTACGCGGATTCAGGGCCGCTTGCGTCCGACGCCGGCCAGCATGCCCGCCTGCGGCGGCGTGGGCTGCGTGCGCTGGGGTGGTGGCAGCCACGCGTCCGGCTGGACGGCTGCCCATTCGGCGACGGGCACAAGGCCGGGTGGCGCCAGGTCGAAGCCGTCGAAGTAGGCGGCTATCTCAGCAGCGGGGCGCCCCGTGAGCGTGATGCCGCTGCCGTAGGCGTCCTGGATCCCCTCGCGAGGAACCGGGTTGGAGTTCCCTTGCGAGATGATCAGGTAACTGCCCGGGACCATCCGCTGGCGGAAGGCGCCGACGATCATGTCTGCCTCGCCGGCGGTGAAGAAATGCAGCATGCTGACCAGCAGCAGGCACACGGGCTCGGTCAGGTCAATCACTGCGGCAAGTGCGGGGTTGGCCAGGACCGCCTCCGGCTCGCGCGCGTCGCCCTCGATCGCGATCACCCCGTCACCGGTGGCCAGCAACGCCTGCGCATGCGTCACGGCGACAGGGTCATTGTCGACGTACGCCACCCGCGCACCGGGGATGATCGCCCGCGCGCAGTCGTGCACGCTCGGGGATGTCGGCAAGCCCGCGCCGATATCCAGGTACTGCGCGATGCCCTGGTGCGCCACATGCCGGACGGCAGCGGCCAGGAACGTGCGGTTCGCCCTGGCGACGACCGCCGCGTTGGGCAGTGCCGCGATCAGCCGCTGCGCGGCCTGCCGGTCCGCAGCGAAATGATCCTTCCCGCCGAGCAGGTAGTCGTAGATGCGCGCGACATTCGGCCTGGACGAATCGAATTTCTGCGCCCTGGCGATACTGTCAGCCTGATCCGCCTGATCAGTCATGGCCGCCGCCCCACGTCCGCGTACCCGTTACCATCGCACCCTCATCAAGGCACCGCCTCACTCGCAGCGGCCAGCCTATTGTTCCCCGATGCTATAGCGCCGCCCGCACGCGTAGCCGCCTGATGCGCGGCGATTGGGATCGGCTGAGCATCATCGAATTGGTCGCCGGAATGGCAATTGTGCAGCCGGCATGCCGGGGTGCAGGTCACCACGGCACCGTCCGGCGCGATCATCGGGCACGCTCCCTAGCCGGACTGCGATAACCCGCACCGTGATGCCGATGCGTTCTGGCCTGTTCCTGCCGGTCTTTGACGAGACCGGCAGGCCCGGCGGTCGTCGCCCGGCTGTCTGTGGGCGGGCCGAAAACGACTGGGATCAGCGCGGCCGCTCGCCCTACGATCGGTCGCATGCCGTGTTATGAGCCAGTCGACCTGTCCGCTGTCTGCAACGCCGGTGTGGAGGTTCTTGGCGATGAGCCGGGTGATGTTCCGCTCGGGAGGGTGGACCTGCGCGGCCTGCCGTTCTTGATCGGGCCGGAGCCGCCGTCTGCGGAGCGGTGCTTGCTGCTGCCCGGCGTTCCGGTGTCGGTCGGGATCGGCCGGCTGGCGCAGCGGGTGATTGTCGCGCACCGGCTGCTCGAGCCGGGCGCACCAGCTGGTCACGCCGTCGGGCAGACCGTCGCAGAGTATGCGTTTCACCTTGCCGGCGGCGAGGTCGTGGTCGCGCGTATCCGGGAGCGGTTCGAAATCCAGGTGGTGCCGCCGGTTTGGGGCCGTCTGCCGTTCCTCGCCGTCACCGACACCAGCGACCGCAATCTGCCGCGTTTCGAAGGCAGGTGGGACGAGGCCGGGGTCCGCCTGACCGAGCACGCCCTGGGCTGGCCCGCCATGTATTACCTGTGGTGCTGGGAAAATCCTTATCCCGAACGGCCGGTCGAGCAGCTCGAGTTCATCCCGCGCGGTCGCCGGTTCGTCGTCGCCGGCATCACCACCAGCGACCTTGATGAGCACCCGTTCGTCCGCACGCCGGCGCGTCCGGTGCGGCTCGTGGCGAAGGGCGGGCGGGACGGCGTTCTCGATATCACTGTGGACCGGGGTGTGGCGACCTATCCGCAGCCGCTGCCCGGCGAGGACGACCGGGCCGGCTGGGGAGCGACCGAAGGAACGTCCGCGTATGCGTCGATCGCCGCGCTGCCGTCGGCCACCGTCGCGGTCCGGCAGGGCGACATAGAGCTCGGCCGGATGCGCTGGGGGGATGTGGAGCGTGACGGGCGGGCGGACGCCGGCCAGGTCGTGCTCGAGCTGGCAGAAGGCGGCCGCAACTGGGTGCATGTCAGCGTCGTCGACGACGCGACCGGGCGGCCGGTGCCGTGCCGGGTCCATTTCCGTTCGGCCGGGGGGATTCCCTACCAGCCGCACGGCCACCACAACCACGTCACGCAAAATCTCGGCAGCTGGCATTACGACGTTGGCGGTGACATCCGTCTGGGGCAGCGCAGTTACGCATATATCGACGGCACCTGCCAGGGATGGCTGCCACGAGGCGACGTCGTGGTGGACGTTGCGCGCGGGGTTCGAGTACGAGCCGCTCCGGCAGACCGTGCGGATCGAGCCGGGTCAGCGAGACCTGACGCTGCGGATCAGGCGCGTCGCTGACATGACTTCGGAAGGATGGTGGTCTGGCGACTCGCACGTGCACTTCCTGTCGACCCTGGGCGCTCAGCTCGAACAGAGGGGTGAGGATCTGCGTGTCGTCAATGTGCTGCAGACGCAGTGGGGCGCGCTGTTCACCAATACCGAGGATTTCTCCGGCCGGCCCAGTGTCGTCGACGGCGGCGGCTACGTGACCTACGTCGGCCAGGAAAACCGGCAGCACGCGCTCGGCCACTTGGTCCTGTGGGACCTGAAAGAACCGGTCATGCCGTGGTGCAGCGATGGTCCCGACGAGGCCGAGCTCGGCGGCGCGCTGGACGCGACGCTGAGCGACTGGGCCGACCGGACGCACGCCCAGGGCGGCACCGTCGTCGCCGCGCATTTCCCGAATCCGAACGGCGAGCCGGCCGTTCTCGTCGCGACCGGCCGAGCCGACGCCGTCGAGATGCTGGCTCACTCCGACGACGCGATGCTCGAGTATTACCGGTATCTGAACAGCGGTTACCGGCTACCGCTTGTCGGCGGCACGGATAAGATGTCCAGCGCCGTGCCGGTCGGCCTGTATCGCACGTACGCGCGGCTGGACGAGGAGTTCAGCTATGAGGCCTGGTGCCGGGCGGTGCGGTCGGGTCGCACGTTCCATTCCGGCGGGCCGCTGGTGACGCTCTCGGTCGACGGGTGCGAGCCGGGCGGTACCGTCGAGCTATCCGGGCCGGGAACGGTCAGTGTCCATGCCGCGGTGCGCAGCATTTTCCCGCTCCGCATCCTCGAAGTCGTGCGTAACGGCGAGGTCGTTGCGAGGGCAGAAGCCAACGGCGGCCGGCAGGCCGAAATCAACGAGGAACTGGGCGTCGAGGGGAACTCGTGGATAGCCTGCCGGGCGTTCGGCGTCGACTGCCACCTCGATGAATGGGGTCGCCGGGTTTTCGCCCACACCTCGCCGGTCTACGTCGCCTGCGGCGGCGAGTGGACGATGGCCGACCCCGATGGCATCCGCTACATCCGGACGCTTGTCGAAGGTGCCCGCGAATACGTACGGCATACCGCGGTCCGCAGGTCCGACCAGCTCACGACGCACCATCACGGCGAAGCCGACCACCTCACCTGGCTGGAACGGCCGTTCACCGAGGCCCTGCACGCGCTGGAAGAGCGCGGCCGTAGGTGATGACCAGGCCCGATCATATGAGGGCTCGAGGCGTGATCGTTTCGTGGTGGTCCGGGTGTCGTGCCGCAGCTGGTGGCTTGGTTGGCTGTGGTTCGCCGGTGCCGCGGCTTGCGCGGCGGGCCTTGTTCCTGGGACGTTTGCGCCATGGATGAGCGCGCGGACATTGTCGTGGCGGGGGCTGGGCATAACAGCCTGATCGCCGCGTGCTATCTGGCGAAGGCCGGGTACCGGTGCCTGGTGCTCGATGCCAGGCACGTGCCTGGCGGCGGAGCCGCCACGGAGGAGATCCTGCTGCCGGGCTACGGCATCGATACCTGCGCTACCGGCCATACGCTGATCCGCGTTAACCCGCTGCTCACCGGGGATGAACTGGGGCTGATCGCCGACTACGGGCTGCGCTATATCGATCCCGATCCGGTCGCTCACGTCGCGTTCCCGGACGGCGAGCAGCTCACCATGTGGCTGGACCGGGACCGCACCGCGGCGGAGATCGCCCGGTTCTCGGCCGCCGATGCCGCCGCGTACCTTCGCCTGCTGGATGAGTACGACGAGGTGAAGTCGGTCTTCAGCGGGTCGCAGTTCACCCCGGTCGGCTTCGGCCCGTCGCTGGACGCGCGGCTGGCCGGGCACCCGCGGGGCCGGCTGTGGCAGCGCCGGCGGGCGCTGTCCGCGTGGGATGTCATCAGGCACGAGTT